>JAABUX010000081.1_pt1 | contig 157766 bp, 157 predicted proteins | sample 5561851 | NCBI WGS metagenome assembly JAABUX01 (sample SAMN10711883, study PRJNA513361) | rock metagenome | isolation source: Antarctica rocks | place: Antarctica: Victoria Land, Richard Nunatak red sandstone | collected 2016-01-03
ATCGATGAACGTTGCTGGTCATTTGAACGCATCTGCGCACCTCCGAAGTATCGAAAGCCTGTGCTATGATTCTACTCGCAAACGGCCGCCCGACCAAGAGCAAATCGCCGACTTTTTCACAAGCCTGTTAAGCGAGCTCAGAAAATTGACGAGCGAGAACGGCTATTGGCGCTTCGGCACATCTGGGTAGTTGGACGGGACGTGGTTGTAGAGCGTCGTGGCAAATCGACTCGCAAGAAACAGGTTCGTTTGTATTCGCCGCTGGTTTCGGTTGAAATCGAAGCCGATGACAAACCGGGCGCGCTCGAATTGCCGAATGTGAATTTATCTCCGGAGGTCGTGCCCTACGCGTTTCGCGTGAACCTAGGGGGCTGGGCGAAAACTTATATCGGAGCGGAGGGGTACGTCGGCGAACTGCTCGAGCGAATAGTGAAGTACGATCCGAAGCGGAGTATCGAACGGATCGCGCTTCGCGTCGGTTTGTTTCTCCATTTCCGTCCGACGACAACGACATCGGTTCAACAGCTGCTCGAGGGTGGAAAAATCGACGTGCCAGTCCGGAACGCATCGCGTTTCCGCGACTCGTTCGAGGGCGCGATGAATCGTCTGGTGGACGATGGTGTCCTCGGCGGGTGGTCGTACGCAATCGAAGACGATTCGCTGCCGACGCTGTTGTGGGCGGAGAAGTGGCTACGGTGGACGATCGCGATTACGCCTCCGGACATCGCGCTGAAGTCGGCGGACGACTCCATCGACGACGATCGCGATCCAGTTTCGGTAGGCGGGAGATCCGTCGGGAAACGCCACGCACGCTGACGAACAGCTCATACCGCGGGGGTAGAAATCGTTCGGGTCGGACACCCACAGGGGGTGTACATGTTTTTAGCAGCGATCGGACAGTGCGTAGGGGGCATTCTCGGTTGCCCATCGTCCAGGAAGGCTTGATCGGACCCGTCTCAAGGGGCGTTTAATGGTTGATACCCCTTGTGCGCTGTCCGGTCAATCGAAATCTGCCGTATGCCCCCTATCGCCTGTGCGATTGCCGCCTATAGATTCCGTTACGGCGCGGCGTTGACGACGATGAACGGTCGCACTCGCTAAAAAGTGCTTGATCGGGCGTCGTTCGTTTACAGCACGAGCGTCTCGCACGTCGTGGTTATCAACGATCTCCGCTTAATGAGGTTGGCCGGACGACTCGGCGCGGGTTTCACGGCACGGCAAGACTGACGTTAAAGTCAGTATTGAGCCGTTGCGGTAGGCTGCTTTGCCGTCGGCGTGCTAGAGCGCTCGTTGGATGACCTAGTGGTTCAGACTTTTCGCTGACACTAGAGGCAGTTGAACCGGCCGGACGAATATTCTCGGTCGCGGGACGCTACCATTTGGCCTACGGCATGTTTGGTCGACGTTACGTCCGCGACACGCAGGACTTTGCATCTTTGATGAGGCAAAGCGGCCAAAATTCATCAACACTCTGGTCGGGAAGCGATCGTGCAGCCGTCACGGACTCCATCGTATTGGCCGGTTCTCGCGATTCTCGTTGGGGTCGCCGGACTCGGCGCGGGTCTCGTCACGACGACGTCTTTTACAGCGGCAGCATTCAACTACTCACCGGCAGATTCTTGTCGTGCTTGTGGGTGATCGCGGCGGCGGTCGCGCGATCGTCGGCTGTGTTGCCAATGCCGGTCCGGAGATCTTCGAAAATCTCGCATCGGTCAGTCTCGGAGTCGGCGTCGACGCCAGCGGGACGCTCGTCGAAGCGACGGCATCGGCCCGGCGCTTCGCGCCGTACGCGCTACGCGCATGCTCGCTCACGAAACAGTCATGACCTAGTATGCCAGACTTCCCGTTTCGTCAACTTATCCCGACCGGGGGCATGGTGCTATCCATCTTTTCTCTTCTTTTGACATATGTCAAATATCGTCGTCGTGTGACGACGCACAAATTGTAGGACACGAGCCGTCTGCGACTCTTGCGTATAACTGCCCAGGTTCGTGAGCGGCGCCGCTTGGCGCGCCATCCGCACTATGCGAAGCCCAAACTCCTCGCAACGACCCCCCGCCAGGTCCTGACGTGGGACATCACCAAGGTAGCAGGACGGACACCGTCAGGGACAGAATTGCACGCTCACGCATGACGAATCTCTACCTAGACGTCTGGAGTATTTCATGATTAGGCACTGGTTCATCGCTCTCCTAGGCTTTGTCGTCTTTCTTACTGCAGGTTGTTCAATATCTAGTTCACCAGTCGTGAACCAGCCGCAAGCGGTGATCGGGGCACCGCCAGCCAACTCTTCTCAAGGCACGCAAACGTTAATTCCGCTCATTGATCTCCAGCAAATGATCGCAAGTCATCCTGAAAATGTCGGCGCGATCTTAGAGCATTATCGCGCACCGGTGAATCCCACACCTTGGATTAGAGCTCTGCCCTTACAGGGTCAAGGCAACCGCTATGCACTTCCCGACGGCGAAACTTTCGTCGGAAAATCCGATGATGTTGATAGCGGCGACGAAATTATCAACAATGACGATATGAGGCAAGGGTTGTCGTACAAGCAACCATTGTGCTCTAACCCGAGCCAATGGAGCGGGATTATACCGCCGACGTGCGATACCGGCAAGTCTGCTGGACCATTTCGCAGGCCAGTGTCACCTCCCAATTACTCTCTAGGTGTCTCATATGTAAATCTTCCGGCGACAATGCCGGGTATGTCCGGAAGTCCGAGTTCCGATACGGGGTTCCTCTATATCGAGCCTTGGCCTGGACCAAATACTAGTAATAGCGAGGTGGGACTTCAGTATAGCGTTGCCCACAATTGGTACACTCTCTATATCCGCACCGTTGGGCAATACTACATATCTCCAAATGGACACTTTGATGCGAACCAGACCGTAGTCATCGAAGGCTTAGAGGCTCAAACACCCACTTATGAGTGTAAGCAAGTTCCGTGTTTCGGCGGTGAAGTGGTGTCACAGAACCCGAACTGTAGCGCTACCGGAAACGATTGTTACGACGCAAACGCGTTTTCTAATTCTTCTTATACGAGGTCATGTTGTATCTTCGCGCGTATGACTAGCATAGCGCAAGCTAGCAACAAGTTCGACGACAATGCGGATTTTGGGCCTTTTACGTGGTCTGGCTCGTTGTTGGGAAAAGACAATGGTCTTGGCAGTTTTACGTACTCTAACTGGACTAATACCACTTCACAGAGTTGGCCGAACGACGCAACTCGTATTATCGTCACGAACTATACCGCGACAGCAGAGACGGACACGATTGATCTACATCCGTAAGATCGTCGCGGCAGTGGTCCTCATCTTACCTTTGGCCACGAGTTATTGCGTTGGCTGCAGCAGGCCGGCCATAGCGAGCGTCGGTTCGGACTTGCCGGCCGTCAAAACGCGTGCGCAACTGTGCGGAATTTACTTCAAGCCGATCTCCTCCGAGAAATACGCTCAGGTCGCAATGCGCCTTTTCAAAGCAAATCGATTGAAGGATTCGATTATTGCGTTTTATCAATTGTGGCGATGTCCGAATGTTGAAGGTTACAATGGACTGAACCCTGTTGTAGAAGACCGAGACTTACTCGATGATTTCGATCGAGCGATGGCCTTGGGCGAGGCAGGACGCTATGAACAGGGAATAACTCTATTTCGCTCGCTCATCGCACGTTCTGACGATTTCCTGGAAGCAAGATTGATGCTTGGCATTTTTCAGTACACCAACTTGGACAGGGTTAGTGCTGTAAAAACCTGGAGAGCCGCCTTGAAGGCTAATTATTTCCCCGTGCCGCCGGACTTTCCGAAGCCTTTTCCCGTGCAGAGTGGTCTCCAGGAGTTGATCGACACGTCTGCACGGCGTTCCGCGCGTTCTAGGTAGCCTCTTCGTGCAGACCCGCTACTCGACTGGCGTAGGAGCAACGATCCTGGATGTCTCGAACGTGGTGGCGACCGGGGGCGATCGCGACGAAGCGTTGCGTCGGTTCCGCGATGCTCTCAGAACAGAACCCAACTGGCCTACCACAGGCGAACCGGCGATCCGCTCGATGAACCCGGGGACGAACGCGACGTTGAAATCATCGCCGCGTAGCTGATCTCCGAGCGACCGGTGTCGTCGCAGAGGCGGGGGCGCTGGCAGGGCTTGCCGGAGTGCGGTAGACTCGGCGGGTTGCCCTTGTCGCGCGCGCCGCTCGGCGTGATATGAGAGGCGCGGCACCAAAAACCAAAAACTGCATTCCCCGTGACGCCCGCGTCACGGTAAGTTGGTGTTCGGCCGCTGACTTGTGGTCCCGCTGGCGTAGTTTTCGGGGAGCCCATCAGCATCACAGCGACCTAGCCATCTTATTCAGCGTGGGGCGTTCAGAAAATAGCGACTCTTCGCCAGGCGCGCCGGTGAGACGTCTCGCCATGACGCGGTGATGATAGCGCTACAGCCCTGAGACCGTGGAACCACGTCGTCCCTTTGCTCTCGAGGACATTCCCTCCCGCGTAAGACCGCGCACTGTTGAGAACGGACGGATGATATTGCACACTTACCGAGATCTGCGAGCGGTGCGAGACCTGATCGGTGCGGCATCAAGGCGGCGTGGCAACCCTAACGCGCTCAGCAAGCCTTTAAGACCGCTAAGCGGGCCGGGCCGCGCGACAGAGGGGGCGGAGACTCGCTGAAGCGCCTACTGGCCCGTTCGCTCTAAGAGAATTGAGGCTCTTTTGAAAATCGAGTGGGTAATGCGGTGATGCCGCGGGTCACGCGGGTTTGTGCGGCGCGCCCTTGGATTTGTGTCGCCCATGGCGACCAAGCAGTTGTTTCAAGCGGCTCTCGGTATCAAGAGTCCGTGGTACGTTCAGGGCGTTGACGTCGAAGCCGAGAAGCGACTGCTAACGATCGCGGTAGACTTCGTTGAAGGGAGCCGATTCGAACACCCCGAGTCGCCCGGCGAGCATCCCGTTCATGACACCCGCGTCAAACGTTATCGCCACTTGAATTTCTTGGCTCTTCGAGAGATCAGGTGGCTGGGCATAAGTCAAATCCCCCGCAATAGAACATGATTGCCCGTTCGAAGCGGCTCGCGCTACGGAAGCCGCGCGCACGAAACGTGATCAGTTGAATGCGGCTGTTGATGCTTTCGGATGCTGCGTTCGTGATCGGCATTTCGATGTACGTGAGAATATTCGCAAGGTGCCGGCGCAACGTGCTCGCGGCGTCGACCATCGGTTTGTCGAAAGTCTTCCGGACATGTTCAAACCAATCTTCAAAAAACGTGCGCGCCGCAGCTTTCGTTGACGAACGCCAGAACTCGGCGAAGTTCTCTTTGCACGCCCATGCCTCACCGAGTCGTAAGTATTTCTTGCGAAGCCCGAGAAGTTGCTCGCTTTTTTCTCCATCGAGATTGTTCTGAGAGAACAGCCAGAGATGTCGCGTCCGTTTGAGCCCCGAGGTGCTATGCCCGCCCTCGCGCATGATGAGACGGCGAGTCAGATCGACTGCGCGCGTCAAATGCATCGTGATGTGAAACTTATCGAACACGATCTTGTCTGCCGCACCGGGAACGAAACGAAGTGTCGATTGAATGTAGGGCTCGTGCATGTCCATTGCGACGCCTTCGATCTGGGCACGTTCTTCCTCAGAAAGCCCAGCCCAAAAAGCATCCAGCGTCTCTTTCTTCCGTCCTCGACCGACCCAGATCACGTCGCTGGTCTCGAGATCGCTGACGATCGGACGATCGTGAAGTACACGTGTCTGTTCTTCACGGACTTCTCGTCGATACCGATTCGCCGCAGCGTTCGATGCGCGCGTCGCTTCAGGCCGCGAGTGACGGCTCTGCGCATGATCGTGTCGACCTCGCTCCAGCTCAACCGAAGCAGCCGCGACGCGCCGAGGATCGTCGTCTCCAACAGCAGCGAAATGACGAGACGTTCGAAGAGTGCGGTGAACGAGCTCTTCGTATCAGCCCACGGGACCGGTAACTGATGAACGCCATGCTCGGGACAGTCCGCTCGCGGCACCTTCGCGACGACATACGCCTCGAATTCGTACAAATCCAAAGTGACGCCATTGCCGCTCGCGATGATCGTGAATCGAACATGGCTTCCGGCACGTCGGGCAGAGCACCGGGCCGTCATGCACGACGAAGGTCTTGACGACTTTCGATCCGCGATCGACGTCCACGTCCGACACGCGCCACGGCGCCTGCACACCAAGTAACTGCTGTTGAAATTCAATATCCCGCACGCGCAGGACTACGCCGCGACCGCCCCGACGTACTGCTTACGCCCACTCAAATCTTGGAAGAGCCACTATAAAAGCCGTGTTCGTAGACGGTGGCCAAATTGATGGAACGAACATCCCGCAGGGGTTGTTCTTCATGTTCCGACCTTCAACTGGCAGCTGGACGCGTTTGCCATCGAATCCCGTGCCAGTCCACCATGCAGCGCTCGTCGCCGTCGGGCAACGGGTTTATCTCATCGGCGGCTTTATGCTGCCGCCGAGCGGTCCGGCGGCGTGGATGCCGGTGTGCAACGTGTGGACGTTCGATCTCTTGACGCAGCGTTGGTCTGCGCTCGCTCCGATGCCGACTGCCCGCGGAGCACTTGCAGCAGTCGTTGTTGATAACAAGATTTATGCGATCGGCGGCGCGACGTTGCCGCGCAACGGCACGCACGGAGCTCTACTCGCGAGCTGGGCCAACGAAGAGAGCGGCGCGACGGAAGAATACGACATCGCGCGCAACAGGTGGCGAACGCGTTCCCCGATGCTGACGGCGCGGAACCATCTCGGCGCGGCCGCTATCGGTCGCATGATCTATGCCGTTGGCGGCCGTACCGGCTCAGCGTTTTCGGGTGGAGCGTCGAGCAATATCAGCGCGAATGAGGCCTACGACATTGCGAATGACCGATGGGAGCCGCGTGCCCCATTGCCGACGCCCGCAGCGGGCTAGGGGTGGTCGCAGTCGGCGGCCGTGTGCACGCGCTCGGCGGAGAAGGCTACATCGGCGATTTCGGCGGCACATTTCGCACGCACGAGTCATATGATCCACAAATAAATACGTGGCGCGCAGAGGAGCGCATGCCAACGCCGCGCCATGGGTTCGCTATAGCCGTCGTCGCCGGCAGCATCTACGCTATCAGCGGGCGAAACGTGCCTGGAGGCGGTGGTCCGGCCGTCGATTTGGCCGTGAATGAAGTATTTGACGACGCTGCTCAAAGGCCTCAATAACCCGATGGCACTCCTCACGAGGCGCCTCGCCAGTTTGGCCCGCTGGTGGTCCGATTGAGTGGAAAGCCACGCCGAGCGCTGCGCGGTTTCCGACGCGCTACCGATCCAGCCGAAAAAGGCCGTGTCAGAAGGGGTGCTTACGGGACGCGTTCGGCCAGGATAATGTGGCCGCCGCGATCCAAGCGCCGCGGCTCGCGACGATCGGGAAGATAGCGCTGTACAATCTGTTGCGGCCCAAGATCTTGTACCTCGCAAAACCCGAGATCACGAAGCCTTGCGGTAAGAAGCAGGGGTTCGAAGAATGTGAGCCACGGCTCGCCTAGTGCAGCGACCCGCGCCGCACGGGCTTCATGTTCCGCCTGCCTCGCCAGCGATCGCGACGAAGGCGGATCGCCGTAGTCGAACACAACTTGCGTCCCCGGCGGCAGTGTGCCGATCATCGCCAGCGTTTCGAAGATCGCGTCCTCCGTCAGATAAGGAACGACACCCAACCACGTGAAGAAAGCGGGGCGACCAGGATCGAAGCCGCCCTCAGCAAGCGCGGCGGTCAGGCTTTCGCGCTCAAAGTCAACGGGCACAAAGGTGAGTGAAGGCGGCTGCGTTATCGCGGCGTCGGCAAGTCTCTTTTGCTTCCACTCCTGAGTTCCGGGGCGATCGACTTCGAAAACGCGAAGCTCGTCGTGCGGATTGCGGTACGCGAAAGTATCGAGACCGGCCCCGAGCACTACCAGCTGCTGTACACCGCGACCAACCGCCTTGGTCAGCGCGTCTTCGGCGAACCGCGTTCGGGCCGCGATGAAGAAGCGCATCGCGCCCCGCTGCGGATGATCGACGGCATCGCGCGCAATTTCTTCGGGACTCTTCCCGAGAATGCGCAGCGCCAGTTCGTCAGAAAAGATGCGGCCATGTTCGATCACCTGATGAGCCGCACGGTGCACGGCGGCCGAATGAGCCGTCCGGCTCGGTTCCCGGGGTTGCATGCTTACGAACCTTCTGACAGCGGCGCAATGATCACGCCGACAAAGCTACTCTCCCGTACGCCGCAAAACAACTCGCGGATGCGCTATATGTGACTTGAGTCCGCGGATCAGTAGGCCCTGACCGCGTTCCTGAAAGGGGTCTTTATCGAGATGCCGGTCACCGGCGATGCGATATATAACTGGTTTGTCTCATCGTCGCTACTTCTGCGTGAGCCAGGCATCTTGTCAGCGAAAGCCTGTCCCGAAAACCGTCGGTTTCGAGACAATTAGGTGGCATCTACAAACCGGACTTCGCTATACGAGGCTCTTGCGCGCCGCCAGAGCTCTTTCGATGCGCCTGATCTCCCTTGCGGGGTCTTCGACTTCGATCACGAGCTTCGCGTATCGATCGTCGTGGAGCGCAATCGCGATCGCGCGTTCGGGCGTGTGGACGTCCCAGAAGACGCGGCCTTCACGCGCGTAGAACGTGCCGGCCGTAATCACGCCTGGAAGATGCGTGCCGGGCGCTCGGACACCTTGCCACCACTGCCTTGCTTCATCTTCCGCCGAGGCGACGCCGGAGACGTGAGCGAGCGAGATGCGCAGCTCGCTTTTGAACGCCCATAGCTTATCGAGCCCTTGCACATGTACGGTCAGCGTTTCAGCGTCGATTTCAATGTGTGTCATGGCGCTTTGTATTACCCATGGTCCTCACTCCTGCGACATCGCGATAGTCCGAAAACGGTCTTTTTTAGGACGCACCGCGTAATCTGCACCGTAACTGACAAGACCAAGAGGCTTCCTTCCTGCTCTAGCTTCATGTGTTTCCGGGTTTGGGAGACGATCCTCGAACGATCACCGGCGCTCGCCTGCGGTGAACTCTACGGCGTCTCGTCGGATGCTGAGTTCGTCAAGAAACATATCAAAAAAATCAACTGGCGGTATGCTCATGACGTTTGGTCGATACGCCGGCGCGACGTGGCGGGGACATCGCGCGCGTACGCGACTCCCGCCGTGAAAGCTCGCTCTAGTCAGTAATTGCGGAGGATGAGGCGGTTCGCGATGAACGTGCCGTTGCTGAAATAGCCGATCACGGCGACGTGCTGGTTCGGTTGGGGCGTCCCGCCGCGCGGGACGATGACGGTACCGTTCTTGAGGTCGATCTGCTGCACGAAGCCGCTGGGACGACGGAGGTCGAGCCGGTATGGCTGAAAATTCGCGACGGTTCCGAGTTCGACGTGACGCCGATCGTAGCGGTCGTGGTCCCAGCCACGCTGCCACTGGTCGTAGGTATCGGCGTTGTACGCGCCGGCGAAGCGAGGATTGTACTGGGCCGCGGCAGGTGCGGCGAGCGATGCGCCGGCGGCGAGCAGAGCCGCGAAGGCCAGGGTCATGCGCGTCGTGCGCGGAGAAGAGAGCGTGGTCATGATGGTTCCTCGAGTGGACGCGGTTGACATATTCCGCTTACGAGCGCGCGTGGCGAAAGGTCGCGCCCCGGCATGAGACTCTCGTGAGAATCGCCGCTCAATCGTAGGTGCCGCGCAGATGCCAGCGATCGCCGACACGGTCGATGCGCACGAGCGCGCCGTCGTCGAGTAACACGTCGTAGACGTCACTTACGACCGGCGCGCCGTCGTCGCTCGGAAACGCTCCCGTCCACCAGCGCTCGTCCGTACGCCACGGCCCGGCGACGTCGAGGGCGAGACGGCCGTCGACGCGTGCCGGGGTGCCACGCGCGAGCGAGACGGCGATCTCGCGCGGGACGAGCACGCGGTAGGCAATCGTCGCGACATCTGCCGTCTCCGCGCAATCGCGCGACGCGGGGACGTGCGCTGCGTGAAAGGTCGCGTACGTCGCGGCGGATTCGTAGCGGAAGGCCGGTGCCGTTCGCGCGCCTTGCGCGGCCTCTTCGCCGAGCGCGGCGCGCACGCGTTCGAGGGCGATTGCGACGACCTCGGGATCGGGGTCGCTGCCGGCAAAGAGCGAGAGCATCGTCCCGCCTTCCTCGAGCCGTTCGGCGCCGAGCCGCAGTCCCGTGACGGGCGCGGCCAGCACGATGCCTTCGAGCCGCGCGCGCAACAGCTCGAAGATCGTGCGCGCGACGGAGGTCGGCTGCGCGAGCGGTATCGCGAGTTCACGCGTCTCGCCGTCCTCACACTCGAGATGCAGCCGCATGAAGCCGCAGCGTTTGCCGGCGAACGCGACGTCGTCGGCGACGCGCCGCACGAGCGTGCGGAGCGCGAAGAGCACCTGCTCCTCGCGCTCCGCCGTGCCTTCGCCGAAGAGCGAGCCTTCGATCCGCAAGGCGCGCGGGCGCGGGACGAGGGGCCGGTCGTCGACGCCGCAGGCGCGCGCGTGCCAGCGCGCGGCCTCCGCGCCGAAGCGTCGCACGAACGGACCGTGCGGTAAGGCGGCGAGTTCGCCGAGCGTGCGGACGCCGAAGAGTTCGAGCCGCTCGATCGTGGCGCGATCGAGGTCGAGCTCGGCGAGCGAGAGAGGCGCGAGAAACGCGCGCGGATCGCCGGTGATGACGACGTCCGGTTCGCCCGAGAGGCTCGCGGCCCGCGCGGCGGCACGCGCGACGAACGGACTCGGTCCGAAGGCGACTGCGAGCGGCAGCGTGCAGGCCGGCGTGCAGCTCCGACCCTCGGCATCCGGACACGCACAGGCCCGCAGCTCCGCGAGCGCCGCGCGGACGCCGGCGAGCAGCCGCGCGGGAGATCCCGCGATGCCGCGCATCTCGAGAAAGGCCGTTCCGGGTGCGGCGTCTTCGACGAGCGGTGAGGCGGCGTCGAGCGCATCGAGAAACCGCTCCCAGAGGGCGGCGTTCGCGACCGTATCGTCGACCGTGACCGCCGCCTCACGCGCGCAGGATGCGGCCTGGACGAGCGTCATGCCGAGGCGCGCGCCGAGGGCGAAGGCCTCCGGGTCGAGCCCGGTGACGTGACCGCGTTCGAGGCGATCGACGACGATCAGCGGTTGCCCGCGAAGCTCCGGACGGCGGGCGCGGGCGACCGCGGCACGGTAGGCGGGCACGAGGGCGCAGACGATCGGCACGGCACGTCTTATGCGAGCGGGACGAGCGCCGGCGCCGCCGTCACGGGCGCGATCTGGAAGATTCCGGCGAGGGCGGCCACGACGAGGGCGATCGCGAGCAGCACGAGCATCCGGCCGAGCGACATGCACTTCATCCGGCGAGCACGCGCCGCTCGTCGCGACCGCGGTCGCACGCGGCCGCCGGCCGGAGGATCCGGTCGCGCAGCGCGAGGAGCGGCGGGCCGCCTTCGAACGTCGCGCACGAGAACGCGGCGATCTTGCCGGGTGCGGCGCGTTTGTGCTTCATGACCGTCGCTTCGACGTCGATGCCGGCGAGCGTTGCGAAGATGCCGATGCCGCCCGACCAGCGGACGCGATGCGGCCGCAGCTTCACGCGGAGCGTCGCAAAGAAGCGGAGCTCGGGCGAGGCGTCGCCGCCCGCGACGAGCAGCACGCAGTCGGCGCGGTGGGCGAGACTGGTCAGCCGCGTCCAGACCGTCTGCGCGAGCACGACCGGCGGCACGACGATCACGTTGAAGGCCGCCGAGCGCAAGAGGATGTCGACCGCGCGGGAGACGCCGGCCGCATCGGCAGCCGCGACGACGAGCAGCCGTTCGAGATCGATGCCGGCGGCCGCGAGTGCCGCGGGCAGGAGCCGGCCGCCGGCTCCGGCGGGGAGCTCGACGAGCGCTGCGAGACCCCGGGCGGTGCCGCGGGCGAGCAGTCGCAGGGCGACCGCGCTCGCTCCCGCGCCGCCTTCGAGCGTCGAGATCGCGCCGCGCGGGAAGCCGCCGCCGATCGCGGCGTCCAGCCGTCCGAGGCCGCTCGCGAGCACGTCCGCCGGCGCCCCGGCGACTGCCGCCGGCGCTCCGGCCGGTGCCTCCGGCACGCGGACGAAGGCCTCGGGAGCGGCGTTCCGGTGCGCGACCGAGAGAGCGGCACGCAGCTCGCCGAAGCGTGCCTTGCGGTCGCGGACGTCGCTCGGGACGGGGCTCTCGGATGCGGGAAGCGGTGTCATGGGAGCGAGATCGTATCGAACATACGTTCGATTGTCAACGCTGCGTAGGGTCGTCCGCGGCGACTGCCGTCACGGCCGTTCGTTACATCGGATATGCCGGCGCTTCGCCCTTGATCGTGATCCAGCGCCACTGCGAATACTCGTCGGGATTGCTCGGGCCGCCGACGCTCGTTCCGTTGCCCGATGCACCGACGCCGCCGAACGGATTGATGATGTCGTCGGCGACGGTCTGATCGTTGACGTGCAGGATACCCGACCGGAGACGGTCGCCGAGTGCGATCGCGCGAGCGACGTTCTTCGAGATGATGCCGGCCGACAGTCCGTACTCCGTGCCGTTTGCGAGGGCGACGGCTTCGTCGTCGGTCGCAAACGACGTCACGAGTGCGACCGGGCCGAAGACTTCGCGCTCGAACGCCGGCATGCCGGGCCGTACGTTCGCGAGCACGGTCGCGGGATAGAAGGGACCGGAGGCGGTGCCGCCCGCGGCGACCGAGGCGCCCGCCGCGACCGTCGCATCGACGAGCGTCACGATGCCTCGCAGTTGCTTGTCATCGATGATCGGCCCGAGTGCGACGTCCTCCCGCGTCGGATCGCCGACCGGAATCGACTTCGCGTGATCTGCGAGGCGACGCGTGAACTCCGCGACGATCTTCGCATCGACGAGGATGCGCCCCGTCGACATGCAGATCTGACCCTGATGAAAAAAGGAGCCGAACGTCGCGTTCTTCACCGCGAGATCGAGGTCTGCGTCGTCGAGGACGATCAGCGAGTTCTTGCCGCCGAGTTCGAGCGAGACTTTCTTGAGGTGTTTGCCCGCGCTCTCGCCGACGAGGCGGCCCGCCGCCGTCGATCCGGTGAACTGGATCATGTTGACGTCCGGCGAGGCGCAGAGGGCCGCGCCCGCACCGCCGTCGCCCGGCACGACGTGGAGGACGCCGGCCGGCAAGCCCGCCTGCTCGAAGGCGCGTGCGATCGCAAAGCCGCCGCAGACCGCCGTGCGCGGATCGGGTTTGAGGACGACCGCATTTCCGAGAGCGAGCGCCGGAGCGACGGCACGCATCGCGAGATAGAGCGGAAAATTGAATGGCGAGATCACGCCGACGACGCCGAGCGGCATGCGTTTCGCGAAGCTGATGACCGACGCTTGACTCGCGAGTACGTGGCCCGTCGGTTGCGACGGGAGACCGGCCGCTTCTTCGAGTGCTTTGATCGTGATCGCGAGCTCGAAGTGCGCCTTGGCACGAACGGAGCCGCTCTCGCGCACGATCCAATCGACGACGTCGTCCGTCGCTTCGCGAAACGCTCGGGCGGCGGCTCGGACGATCTCGGCGCGCCTTTCGTACGATGTCGCGGCCCACGCGAGCTGGGCGTGGCTCGCGGCCGCGGCGGCGCGTTCGATATCGGCGGCATCGGCCATTCCGATCGAACCGAGCCTCTTGCCGGTCGCCGGTTCGACGACGTCGCGCGTGGCATGAAGTGGTGCCCAGCCACCGAGAAAACCGAGGCCGTTCCAGACCGAGGGGCTCAGAAGTGCTTCACGAGTTGCGTTCATAGGTGGGTTCTTTCCGTCGTGATGGACGTAATGGGAGGCGCGGGTCGCGATCGCGGTGAGGAAACGAGGCCGTCCTCGAACGGTAAACCGACGTAACTTTCGGCGATGCTCGCCGCGGCCGACCGAGAGCTCGTGATGTAGTCGAGTTCGGCGTGCTGTACCCGACGTTCGAAGGGGCCGTGGTCCTCGAAGTTATGAAGAATTCCCGTCATATACGCCGAGAATCGCTGCGTCTTCCAAATGCGCCGCAGGCACGTCTCGGAGTACGTGTCGAGCGGCTCCGTCGTGCCGCTCGTAAATAGGCCGTCAGCGCGCGAGCGAGGACGCGCACGTCGGCGATCGCGAGGTTCATCCCTTTCGCCCCGGTCGGCGGCACGATGTGGGCCGAGTCGCCGGCGAGGAAGAGACGTCCGTAGCGCATCGGTTCGCAGACGAAACTGCGCATCGGCGTGATGCCCTTCTGCAAGACGCGACCCTCGACGACGTCGAGACCCGTTCCCTCGCTATCGAGCCGCGTGCGGAGCTCGGCCCAGATGCGCTCGTCGGGCCACCGACGCAGATCCTCGTCGTTGCGACACTGGAGGTAGAGCCGGCTGACCGTCTTCGATCGCATCGAAACGAGCGCGAAGCCGTCGTCGTGATTGGCATAGATCAATTCCTCCGACGGCGGAGGCGTCTCGGCGAGAATGCCGAGCCACGCGAACGGGAACACGTGGTCGTAGACCCGGAGGACGTCGTCCGGGATCGCGGCGCGGCACGGACCGTGGAAGCCGTCGCAGCCGGCGATGAAGTCGGCTTCGATCGTCCGCTCGTTGCCCGCGGGATCGCGGTACCGCAGCGTCGCGACCTCCCCCGCGTCCGCGTCGATCGCCAGCACCTCGGTCTCGAAACCGATCTCGAGGTTCGCGGCGAGACGCGCCGCGATGAGATCTCTCACCACTTCTTGCTGGCCGTACACCGTGACAAATTTTCCGTCGGTCAGTTCCTCGAAATCGATCCGCCGGGACCGGCCGTCGAAACGCAACTCGAACCCCGTATGGACGAGGCCCTCGCGCCGCATGCGCGCGCCGACACCGGTCTCGTCGAGGAGCTCGGCCGTCTGATATTCGAGGACGCCGGCGCGCACCCGGCCTTCGACGTACGCGCGGCTCCGCGACTCGAGGACGGTCGATTCGATGCCCGCCAGGTGCAGCACGTGGGCGAGCAGCAAGCCCGCGGGACCCGCGCCGACGATCGCCACCTGCGTGCGCGCGGCCGCACTCATGGGGTTGCGCCTGCGCGCAGGAGAACGTTGCATCGGACAAGACAGGCCGTCGTATGCTGGATATGGCGCGGTACGTGCCCGCACTGCTCAATCATCTGTCGAACAAACTCTCTCATGGTGCCTCCGTGCTGTACCGCGAACGCTATGGCATCGGGATCACCGAATGGCGGATTCTCGCGCAACTCGCGAGCGAGCCCGGAAGCACCGCGCGTTCGATCTGCGAGCGGACCGCCCTCGATAAAGCGGCGGTCAGCCGGAGTTTCGGCTTCCTTCAAGAGCGCGGTTTCGTCGATTTTCTCGACGGTAGCGGGCGGCGGGAACGGGGCGCGACACTCACACCGAGTGGCCGGCGGCTGCACGCGCGCATCGCCAAGGTCGCGCTCGAGCGCGAGCGGCGTTTCTTGGCACCACTGACAACGACGGAACAGCACACCCTCGTCGATCTCCTCCATAAATTATACGCGAACGTCGATGCGGTGAACGAGCGTCCGGCGGGATCCGCGAAGTCTTTCGACTAGGCTCGTCACGTCCACGAGTTGTCTCGTCAACAACTTATCGAGAGCTGCGGACTCCCCTTTCCGACCACTTCGGTTTTTGCCGAAAGTTCCCGGGCCGGCCGTCTGCCGTGGCTCGCGGGCGCGCGCAACGCCCGCCGTATCGATCTTTGCGCGTGATTTTTCGACAGATGAAATTTGTTGGCCGACGCAAGGCGGCAAACGGATAAAAAGCATTGTCTCATGTCTGCCGTCGAAGGTTCAGGGGTTATCGAGTTGAACTATCAACTCAGAACACGACGCAATCGCGTGGCTCGGCCGGAGCCTCTTACGGATACGCGTCAGGCAATGTTCACTCAAACCGTCGTCTGCCGAGTACGCGTTCGCGATGGTTCTCCAAAGGATCGATGATGTTATGCATAGAGGCATGAGTCCGATTTCGTATCTGTCGGGCCTCTTGGTATTCAGCGGAGCCCTCGCGTTGACGATGACGTCGTCCGCCTCGGCCGATTCCCATCTTCCGATCGTCGACATCGTACCGACGACCAGCTATTCGCTCACGGGTGACGGCGTCGACCCGAACGGCGGACCGAACAATCCGCCCGCGATCAACGGCGCGACGGAGCTCAACGGTTCCGTGATGCTGCCGCTCGCGAAGGGTCTCTCCATCGGATACAATCGCGCCTCGCTGGGCGGATTCGACGCGAATCTTTCATCCTTCATCGTCGGGGGCAAGACGATCTACCCGGGCGGCGTGCGCGATCTCGTCCAGACCTACGTCGTCGATTACCATGTCGGCCGCTTCAACGTGGAAGGCGGCTTCGGAAGCCGGTACCGCCGCTGCTGTCCGGCCGACTCGTTTACCTGGCATAAGGGATTTCTCGGCGTCAGCTACACCACGCCGTCGATCGCCCTCCTCAACCACGGGTTCTTCGTCCTCGACATCACGGGCAACTCGTCGCACCACTACTCGAGCCCGCAGGCGCTCGCGGCGATTCCGCCCGGGCTCAGCCTGCCGAACAACACGCAGATCTACACGACCCAACAAGCGATCACGGCGGTCATTCCGGTCGACCCGAAGAACGGCGTCCGCACCGCCGCGACGTTTCTCTGGGGTGCGCTCGACTATCCGAAGGATGGGCCGTTCCCGTACTACTACGACGTCTTCATTCTCTCGGGTACGAAACAGTTCACGAACGACTTCGGCATCACGGCAAACGTCACGAACGTCAAGCAGCGCGTACAAGGCTCGCCGTTTCCCGCACCGTTTGCGATCCGCGACTCCGCTCTGACCTTGCTCGCGGACTTCCACGTCGACTTCAACAAATTCTTGCATCACGCGGAACCGGCGACGACGCCGGGCCGGCCGACCGTACCGGGAGCTCCGGGCGGACCGGGTGGACCGGCGCAAGTCGGTCCTACGCAGGGCGGGACCGTGACGCCGGCTCCGACCGCATCGCCGAAGCCCTGACGCGCAGTCCGAGAGGCGTGAAGGCCCCCGGCGGATCGCCGGGGGCCTTCGCGTGTGACAAGACCGCAGCGGATATCGTTAGGCGTCCATCCGCACGATCGCTTTGATCGCTCTTCCCGATTCCGCATCGTCGATCGCGCGATTGATCTCCGAGAACGGATAGAACGTCACGAGCCGATCGAACGGTAACCGTCCCGCGAGGTAGAGTTCGATGAGTTGGGGGATGAACGTCTGCGGATCGGCGTCGCCTTCGACGATACCGCGTACGGTCCGGCCTGCGGTCATCACGTGCAAGACGTCGAGGGTCACTTCGCTGCCGACCGGGCCCGCGCCGACGATACCGCAGGTGCCGCGCGGCGCGAGGCTCTCGACCGCTTGGCGGATGACGGCCGGCAAGCCGGTCGCCTCGAGCGCGAAGTCGACACCGGCTCCCGTGATCTTCACGATGGCGGCGGCCGGATCGCCGTGCGAGGCGTCGACGACGTGCGTCGCGCCGAGTTCGCGAGCGAGCGCGAGGCGGTCGTCGTTGATATCGACGGCGACGATCGTCGTCGCGCCGACCACGCGCGCGGCCATGATCGCGCTCAACCCGACGGAGCCGGCGCCGAAGACCGCGAGCGAGCGGCCGGCACCGACCTTCAGGGCGTTCATGACGGCGCCGGCTCCCGTCTGCACGCCGCACGCCAGCGGACCGAGGAGCTCGAGCGGCACGTCGCGATCGATCCGGACGACGTTCCGCTGGCGGCAGAGCGCATACGTCGCAAACGACGATTGCCCGAAGAAGTTGCTATGCACGGGCCCTTCGCCGTTCGCGAGCGCCGTCGATCCATCGGGTCGCGTCGCCCCGAAGTTGCGACCGAAGAAGTCGTAGCAGTAGGTTGCCGCCTGGTCGACGCAGCTCGGACACGTGCCGCACGAATCATAACTCATGACGACGCGGTCGCCCGCGCGAACTCGGGTGACCTCCGCACCGACGCGTTCGACGATACCCGCGCCTTCGTGGCCGAGCACGACGGGCTGCGGAACGGGGTACGTTCGGTCGCGCATCGCGATATCGGTATGGCAGATGCCGGTCGCGACCAAGCGGACGAGCACTTCGTCCGGCCGGGGGTCATCGAGGTGTAGCGATTCGAGCGACATCGGCGTGTGGCTCGAGCGCGTGACGGCGGCGAGGGTCAGCATGGTCACTCTTTCGATGGAGGAGAGCTGCGAAAATGGAGCCGGTACCCGACCGGAATCAAACTCTGGCCGAAGCGGGCGTCGATCGCACCCCACAAGCCGCGTGGCAGGAAGAGCGAGAATGCGAGCGCGGATGCGCCGAGTGCGACGAGATACCAGACACCGTCGCCGCCGAAAAGACTTTCGATTGCGAAGAAGACGATCGCGCCGAGCAGCGGGCCCTCGAAGGTCCCGAGGCCCCCGACGAGCGTCATGAAGACCATATAGGCGGTCCATTGCACGCTGAAATACGATTTCGGCTGGAAACTCACGAGCGTAGCGAGCGTGAGCGAACCCGCCGCCGCGCAACCGGCCGCGGCGAGGACGAAGATGAGACGCTTCGTTGCCATGACGCGGACGCCGACGGAGGCCGCGGCCTCCTCGCTATCGCGTATCGCCTGGATCGATGCTCCGGTCCGGCTGCGTAGCAAGAAAAAGACGAGAGCGAGCAGGATCGTCATGACGGCGAGCGCGAGCCAGTAGGTATACGCGCGGCGCGCGTCCGTCGGGAAGGCCGAGAGCGCGATCAGCGACGTCCCGGTCTCGCCTTGGACGAGGCCGTCGAGATTGACCAGTAAATGTGCAAGTTCGGCGAAGACCCACATGCCGATCGCGAACTCGCCGCCGCGCAGACGGAGCGCGAGCGGCGAGAGCGCGAGCGCGAGCACGCCGACGATCAGCGGCGCGATCGCGAGGGCGACGTAGGCCGGCGTACCTTCGTGCGAGAGACGGATCGCGGCGTAGGCGCCGAGACCGAAGAACGCCTGTTGTCCGACGGAGACGAGCCCCGCGTACCCCGCGAGGGCGTTCCACATCGCCGCGAGGATGACGTAGACGAAGAGTGTCGTGAGACGATCGGTCAGGTACGCTCCGAGATACGCCGGGCCGAAGGCGAGCACCGCGATTGCGAGCGCGAGGCTCGAAACGCCCGCGATCGAGACGGGACTCCAGCGCCGGATCGTGATCGCCGGTGCGCCGGTCATGCGAGACGCCTCGGGCGGCCGCGAAAGAACGAGCGTGGATCGCGCCCCGCGAGGGCGAACCTGGCGGCGAGCACGACGAAAAACAGCACGTGTCCTCCGATCAGGAAGCCTTGCGGACTGATCTGCGAGCCGAGATTCTGCGCGACGCCGAGCGCGATGCCGCCGACGAGCGTCCCCGTGAGCGAACCCGCGCCGCCGATGATGACGGCTTCGAAAGCGAAGATCAACTGCGTCGGCCCGGTGTACGGATCGAACGTCGCGCGCATGCCGAGGAACGCGCCCGCGATGCCGACGGTCGCGATCGCGATCGCTGCCGCTGCCGCATAGACGACGCGTGAATCGATCCCCACGAGCTCCGCCGTCGTCGGATCTTCGGCCGTCGCACGAATCGCGCGACCGAGAGGCGTGTACTGCAAGAAGAGTTGGAGCGCGCCGAGTACGACGATCGCGACGACGAGCGTGAGGACGGCGAGCTGTCCGATTTCGATACCGCCCGGCAGGCTCCAGCTCGCAAAGGACAGGTCGCCGATGCCCGGCGCGAGCGAGCGCGTGTCGGCGCCGAAGCGCTGGAACAGCAGATTGTCGATGACGACGGCGAGTCCGAAGGTACTCAGGAGCGGGCCGAGCGCTCCCGAACGGAGACTGCGCTCGAGGATGCCGCGCTGGAGGATGAAACCGATGACGGCCATGATCGGCACGACCGCGAGCATCGCGAGGAACGGCGAGATCTGCAGACGGTCGGCGAGCGAATACACGAGATATCCGGCCGTGATCGCGAGGCTTCCGTGCGCGAGATTGATCACCCGCAGCACGCCGTACATGAACGAAAGGCCGCACGCGATCAGCGCATAGTAGCCGCCGAGAAAGATGCCCTGCAGGATCTGGTCAGCCAGCATCACGACGCGCGCGCTCCCGCGTCCGCGCGACGCAAGCCGAAGTACGCCTCCGTGATCGCTTCGCGCGAGACATCCGCCGCCGGGGCGTCGAGGACGATCTTTCCTTCGAGCATGCAGGCGACGCGCGTCGCGACGCGCAGGGCCCGGCCGAGGTCCTGCTCGACGAGCACGATCGTCGCACCGCCGGCGATGACCGAGCGCAGCGACTCGTAGACGAGATTCACGGCGAGGGGCGAGAGTCCGAGTGAGACTTCGTCGAGCAAGAGCAGACAAGGATTCATCATCAGCGCGCGCGCGATCGCGGTCGCCTGCTGCTGGCCGCCGGAGAGCTCGCCGCTCCGCCGGCGCAGGAGCGAGCGGAGCATCGGAAACGCCTGCAGGACGCTCTCGAAATGCCACGGTCCCGGTCGTCCCGTGCGACCCGCGACGCGCAGATTCTCTTCGACCGTCATGGTCCCGAAGAGCCGGCGACCCTCGGGGACGAGTCCGATCCCACGTCGCGCCCGGCGATGCGCGCGCAGCGCCGTGATGTCGTCGCCCTCGAGCGAGATGCGCCCCGCGACCGGCCGGTGCGTGCCCGCGATCGTCTGCAGGAACGTCGTCTTGCCGGCCCCGTTCGCCCCGACGAGCGCGACGATCTCGCCCGCGTCCACGGCGAACGTCACGCCCCGCACGGCGACGAGGAGTCCATGCCGGGATTCGAGCGCTTCGACGGCGAGCAGACTCATCCGACGCTGCTCCCGAGATACGCTTCGACGACGGCCGGGTGGGCGAGGGCGACCTCCGGCGGGCCCTCCGCGATGATACGGCCCGCGTCCATGCACACGAGCCGTTCCGCGACCTGGAGCAGCACGTGAAGGATGTGCTCGATCCACACGATCGCGATCTTCCGTCCGCGCAGTTCGCGGATGATCGCGACCAGTTCGTTTGCCTCAGCATCCGTCAAGCCGGCGCCGATCTCATCCAGCAGCAGCACCTTCGGTCCCGTCCCGAGGGCCCGCGCGAGCTCGAGCCGTTTGCGATCGAGGAGTCCGAGGGTCGCGGCTCTGCGGTTGCCGAGCGCGAGCATCCCGCACAGCCGAAGCGCTTCGATGCTCGCGTCGTGTGCGCGAGCGCCGACCTGGCCGCCGCCGGCCGAGGCCGCGACGAAGACGTTTTCGAAGACGGTCATCTCGGAGAACGGCCGCGGTACCTGATGCGAACGCGCGATCCCCGCACGGCAACGCGACGCCGCATCGAGGCGCGACACGTCCTTGCCATCGACGAAGACGGCGCCCTCCGAGGGACGGTAGGCGCCGGCGAGCACGTTGAGTAACGTCGTCTTGCCGGCACCGTTGGGCCCGACGATGCCGACGGCTTCGTCTGCGCCCAAGGCGAAATCGACGCGATCGACGGCGACGAACGCATTGAAGCGCTTGACGACGGCGGTTGCGACGAGCACGTTCTTCGGGTCGGCCTCGGGTCCGTTCTGCATGGCAGCGGTTCGCGGGCGTTAGCTGTAGGGCAACAATTTGGCGGAGACGGGTACGTGCCGGTCGTTGGCGTTCTCGGTGATGACGAGGTCGAAGGGGAACTTGCTACCGGGCTTCGATTTGATCCACTGACTTCCGATCTGGCTGCTGGTCGCGACGTTCGGAACGGGGCCCTTCGTGAAATCGACCAGGCCGACGATCGTCGTCGTCTTGAGGTGTGCGAGCGCTTTTGCGACGGCCGCCTTGTTCTTGGGATTGCCGCTGCTCTTTAGGGCCGCGAGGCCCGCATCGAAGAGCGACATCGACGCGCCGACCTGCTGATTCCACTGCTTGCCGGTCGCGCTCTCGTAGCCGCTCGCAAGCGCCCGCGATGAAAGACCGGTCGCGCTCGACGCATAGGGGAACGTCGGATGCCAGTACGCCGCCGTCGAGAGTTTGTCGCCGAGCGAGCCGAGCGCTTCGATACTCGAGGGAAAGAGGCCGGTCTTCGCGATCGTCGCGATCTTGACCATTCTCGTGTAGCCCTGTTGCGCGGCCTGACGCCAGAACGCCGCGAAGTCCGGCGGAATCGGGAACGTGTTGAAGATCTCGCAGTGCTCGGCTTTGAAGCGGGAGATCTGCGCCGAGAAGTCGGTCGTGCCGTCTTCGTATCCGCCCGGATCGACGATCGTGTAGCCGGCTTTCTCGAGGTCCGGTATGAGGTGCGCCCGGATGGCGTTACCGTCGGCATCGTTCGGATAGAGCACGGCGACTTTTTTGTTCGTCGGGATCGTCTTCCAATTCGAAACGTACGCATCGAGAAAGTTCTTCACACCGAAACTGAAATGGTACGTCCACTTGAACGGTGACGGCTGCCCGGGCTTCGCGCCGCGGCCGAAGTACCAGGCCTCCCATGGCAAGATCGTCGAGAGACACGGCACGCCCGCGGCCTCGCACGCGTCGGAGACGGGGTTTACGACCTCCGGCGTCGACGTCGCGAGCATGAAGTCGATGCCGTCGCTATTGATGAGGGCCTTTGCGAGTTGGCCCGCGTGCGCCGGATCCGATTGCGTGTCGCGGTCGAGGAACTCGATCCGGTACGCCCTGCCGCCGATCGAGGGGCCCTTCCCGAGCGCCTTGCGCACGAGGTCGATCACGTAGGGGTCGGACTCTCCGAACCCGCCGAGCGGACCCGTCCGCGGGCTGATGAAGCCGACCTTGATGACGCTCGCAGCCTCGGCGCGTCCCGAGAGCCCGGGGGAGCCGACGGCGAGCGCGCCCGCACCGGTTGCGAGGGTGGCGTTCTTGAGAAAAGCACGGCGGGAAGTGGACGGCACAGCGGTTCTCCTTACGGTTTGGGGGTTCGTGCGATCACATCGATTTGAGCGGGCTCGTCGCACTGCCGCCGATCGAGCGGACCGTCTCGACGACCGCGCGGATGTGGGCGTGCATGGCGCGCTCGGCGGCGGCTTCGTCGTGCGCGCGGAGCGCCGCGAAGATCGCCTCGTGCTCCCCGAGCGAGAGGCCGATCCGGCCGGGCGCGAGGACGGTGCGGAATTGGTAGCGGACGACCTGTGTCTGCAGCACGTCGAGCAGCATGGCGGCCGTCTCGTGATGGCCGATCTCGAGGATCGTGCGATGGAAGGCGGTGTTCAGCTGCGAGTAGCCGAGCAGGTCGCCCGCATCGCGACAGGCGCGCATCGAGCGTAAGATCTCGGCGAGGCTCGCTTCGCCGGCCGCATCGAGGTCGCGCGCCGCGCGTCGCGCGACGAGTCCCTCGAGCATCGCGCGCGTCTCGAGGATCTCGGCTGCCTCTTCCGAGGTGTAGGCGCGGACGCGCACGCCGCGGTTCGGCTCGCGCACGACGAGACGCTGGTGCTCGAGGAGCGCGAGCGCACCGCGGATGACGGCCCGATTCGTCATCAGATCTCGCGCCAGGTCGAGTTCGACGAGCCGTTCGTTCGGCGCGAGGTCCCCCGCGACGATCGCACGCCGCAGGACGTCCGCCACCTCGGAGGACGACCGGAGCGGGCCGGGATTCGGCGAAGCCTGATTTACGATCGGTGCCATGATTGGCAGCAGTATTGGTGCCTTGGATGGCGCCTTCCTATGAAATGTGTGATAATCTCGTCCGAGAGATGGAATCGTGATGATCGACTTCACCGAAATCGCGCGCCTCGGGGTGGCGACGGTCTATGAAGCCGCCGGCAGGACGGGCCTGATCGACGTGCCCTTCCACCAATTGATCCCGCGCAGCCGCGTCGCGGGGCCGGCGCGGACGGTACGGTGCGCCCAAGACGACAACCTCATGGTCCACGCCGCGATCGAGCGCATCGAGCCGGGCGAGATCGTCGTGCTCACGATGCCGGAGCCGCGCGCGGTCGCCTTGATCGGCGATCTCCTCCTCACGCAGATGATCGCGGCTGGCGCCGCCGGAGTGCTCGTCGACGGGGCCGTGCGCGATGCGGACGACCTCGCGACGATGGGCTTGCCCGTCTGGGCGCGCTTCATCTGCGTGCGCGGCGCAGCAAAACGCGTCGTCGGGGAACTCGACGTTCCGGTCGTCGCGGGCGGCGCGACGATCGCGCCGGGCGACGTCGTCGTGCTCGACCGCGACGGCGCCTGCGTCATCCCACGGGCGCGGGTCGACGCCGTGCTCGCCGCGTCGCGCGCGCGGGCGGAGACGGAACGCGCGAACCGCGAGCGTTATCGCGCGGGCGAGCGCTCGTACGACGTCAACGACTTGCGCCCCATCGTCACGGCCGGCGGCGCGTGAAGCAACTGGCCATTCCCTGTACGCTCATGCGCGGCGGCACCTCGAAGGGCCCGTTCTTTCGTGCGACCGACCTGCCCGCGGACGTCGCGTCGCGTGACCGCATCTTGCTCGCGGCGCTCGGCTCACCCGACATGCGTCAGATCGACGGCGTCGGCGGAGCCGACGCGCTCACGAGTAAGGTCGCGATCGTCGGGGCGGCGACGCGACCGGGTGCCGACGTCGACTATCTGTTCCTGCAAGTCGTTGTCAATGAAGCGCGCGTGGACGGCTCGCAGAATTGCGGGAACATGCTCGCGGGCGTCGGCCCGTTCGCAATCGAGCACGGGCTCGTGCCGGTGACGGGTTCCTCGACGGCCGTCCGCGTGCACATGGTGAATACGGGTTCGATCGCCGTCGTGCATGTCGAGACCCCGGAGGGCACCGTACGCTACGACGGCGAGGCACGCATCGACGGCGTCCCCGGAACCGCCGCACCGATCCGCATCGAGTTCCTCGAGATCGCGGGCGGCAGTTGCGGCGCCTTACTGCCCACGGGGAGCGTGCGCGACCGGATCGCCGGCTTCGAGGTCACGGCGATCGATAACGGCATGCCGGTCGTCGTCCTGCGCGCCTCGGATTTCGAGCTCACGGGCCGCGAGACGCCGGCGACGATGGAAGCCGATGCCGCGCTCCGCGCCCGGGTCGAGTCGGTGCGGCTGGCGGCCGGCCGCGCGATGAAGCTCGGCGACGTGAGCCGCAAAACGGTACCGAAGATGTGCCTCGTCTCGGCCGCGCAGAACGGCGGCGCGATCGCGACGCGCACCTTCATCCCGCACAAGGTCCATACGGCGATCGGCGTCTTCGGTGCCGTCAGCGTCGCGACGGCGTGCGCCCTGCCGGGCTCGATCGCATCCGAGCTCGCCGGAACGAGCGACTTCGGCGCGCGAACGTTCGAGATCGAGCATCCGACGGGGTTCTTCTCCGTCGACATGGAGATCGAGCCGAGCTCCCGCGGACCGCACGTGCGGCGCTCCGCGCTGCTGCGTACCGCACGCGCGCTGATGCGCGGCGAGGTCCTCGTTCCCTCGGGTCTGCGAGAGGCGGTCCATTGATCATCGATTGTCACGGGCACTATACGACGGCGCCCGCGGGCCTGCAGGCGTTCCGCGCCGCACAGATCGCGGGCCTCGACGATCATTCGACGCCGCCGCTGCCCGTCGGACCGCACGTCTCCGATGACGAGATCCGGGGCAGCCTGGAGGGCGCGCAGCTGAAGCTCTCGCGCGAACGCGGCACCGATCTCACGATCTTCTCGCCGCGCGCCTCGGCGATGGCGCATCACGTCGGCACGGAGATCACGGGCATCGCGTGGGCGCGCGCCTGTAACGATCTCGTCGCGCGCGTCTGCGCGCTCTATCCCGACCGCTTCGCCGGCGTCGCCCAACTGCCGCAGTCGCCGTCGTCGGGTCTCGCGGCGAGCATCCTGGAACTCGAGCGCTGCGTCGACGAACTCGGCTTCGTCGGCATCAATCTGAATCCCGATCCCTCGGGCGGTCATTGGACGTCGGCACCGCTCACGGACCGCTTCTGGTATCCGCTCTACGAGAAGATGGTCGAACGCGACGTACCCGCGATGGTGCACGTGAGTGCGTCGTGCAATCCGAACTTTCACGCGACGGGCGCGCACTATCTCAACGCCGACACGACCGCGTTCATGCAGTTCGTCCAAGGCGATCTCTTCCGCGATTTTCCGACGCTGCGTTTCGTGATCCCGCATGGCGGCGGCGCGGTGCCGTATCACTGGGGACGGTATCGCGGACTCGCCCAAGATCTCCGGCGACCGACGCTCGAGTTGGGCGTGCTCGGAAACGTCTTCTTCGATACCTGCGTGTACCATCTGCCGGGTATCCGGCTGCTGCTCGATGTCGTGCCGATCGAGAACGTGCTCTTCGGCTCCGAGATGGTGGGTGCCGTGCGTGGCATCGATCCGCGGACCGGCCACCACTACGATGATACGAAACGCTATATCGACGCGCTCGCATTGGATGCCGTCTCGCGTGAAAAAATCTATGCGGGCAACGCGTTACGCGTGTATCCGCGCCTCAAAGCCAGACTCGCCGCCGCCGGCACGATCGCGTAGGTTCGTTCATGGAACAGGCTCTCGACCGCTATCATCCCTCGCCGAAGAGACCGGCGTTCGTCGCACCGCCGGGCGCCGTCGACGCGCACTGCCACGTCTTCGGGCCGGGTGACACGTTTCCGTACGCGCCGTCACGAAAGTACACGCCGGGCGACGCACCCAAGGCCGCGCTCTTCGCGCTGCGCGAACATCTCGGGTTCGCCCGCAACGTCATCGTCCAAGCGAGCTGCCACGGCACCGACAACGCGGCCATGGTCGACGCCCTCGTCGCCGCGGGCGAACGCGCTCGCGGGATCGCCGTCGTCGACGCCGGCGTCTCGGACGAAGCGCTCGCCGAACTGCACGCCGCGGGCGTGCGCGGCGTTCGCTTCAATTTTCTCAAGCGGCTCGTCGATGCGACGCCGCGGTCGGAGCACGTCCGACTCGTCGAGCGGATCGCGCCGCTCGGATGGCATGTCGTCATCTATTTCGAAGCCCCGGAACTAGCCGAACTCGCGCCCTTCATCGCCTCGCTGCGGACGACCGTGGTCGTGGATCACATGGGCCGGCCGGGCGTCGACCTCGGCACGGAGCATCCGCAGTGGAGGCGATTCCTCGAGCTGATGGACGCGCATCCGAACCTCTGGGTGAAGGTCAGCGGAGCGGAACGCCTCTCGAAGAGCGGTCCGCCGTACGACGACGTCGTCCCGTTCGGCCGCGCGCTCGTCGACCGCTATCCCGAGCGCGTGCTCTGGGGCACGGATTGGCCGCACCCGAACATGGAGACGCACGTGCCCGACGACGGCGCGCTCGTCGACTTCATTCCACGCATCGCGACGAGCGCGGACGCGCGACGGAGGCTCCTCGTCGACAACCCCATGCGGCTCTATTGGCCGGAAGGATAACGATGGCAGAAAACGGTGACTTCGACGACATCCCCGGCACGACGCTGTTCGACGCGGAGCGGTCGCGTCAGGGCTACCACCTCAACATGTTCTGCATGTCGCTGATGGACGCGGCGAACCGCGCGGCGTTCAAGAGCGACGAACGCGCGTATCTCGCGGGTTATCCGATGACGCCCGACCAGTGCGCTGCCGTGCGGGGCCGCGATTGGAACCGCATGCTCGAACTCGGCGGTAATATCTACTATACCTCGAAGCTCGGCGCGACCGACGGTCTCTCGTTCCAGCAGCTCGCCGCCCAGATGACCGGCTCGACGCAAGCGGCCTACGCGCAGATGATGCTCGACGGCGGCCGGCCGATCGATGGCAATCGCAGCAGACGGGAGCGCGAAGATGGCTAGGATCGTCGGTGCCGTCGCGACCTCGCACGTTCCTGCCATCGGCGCCGCGCTCGATCACGGCAAGGAGGCCGAACCGTATTGGCAGCCGCTGTTCGCCGGCTACGAATTTTCGAAGAAGTGGATCGCGGAGCTCGCGCCGGACGTCATCTTCCTCGTCTATAACGACCACGCATCGGCGTTTTCGCTGGATCTCATTCCGACGTTCGCGATCGGTTGCGCGCCGGAGTTCGCGATCGCCGACGAAGGCTGGGGGCCGCGACCGGTGCCGCCCGTGATCGGGGCGCCGGAACTCGCGTGGCATATCGCGCAATCGACGATTCTCGACGAGTTCGACATGACGATCGTCAATAAGATGCAGGTCGACCACGGTCTCACCGTGCCGCTCTCGCAGATGTATGGCAAACCGGCGGTCTGGCCCGTACGGGTGATTCCGCTCGCGGTCAACGTCGTGCAGTATCCGCCGCCGACCGGTCATCGCTGCTACATGCTCGGAAAGGCGATCCGGCGGGCGATCGCCTCGTTCGAACGGCCGCTGCGCGTCGTCATCTTCGGAACGGGCGGCATGTCGCACCAACTGCAAGGGCCGCGCGCCGGGCTGATCAACAGCGCCTTCGATAATCGGTTCCTCGACGAGATCGTCGCCGATCCGGGCCGCCTCGCCAGGCGTCCGCATATCGATTACGTGCGCGAGGCGGGCTCGGAGGCAATCGAACTCGTCATGTGGCTGATCATGCGCGGAGCGCTCGACGACGACGTCCGTCAAGTGCATCGTTTCTACCACGTTCCCGCCTCGAACACCGCCGTCGGGCATCTGATCCTCGAGAATCGTCAGGAGCCGGCATGATGAAGGTCGCTCTCGTCGGCCAAGGCGCCTTCGGCATCAAGCATCTCGACGCGATCCGCAACATCCCGGAGGTCGAGGTCGTCTCCGTCACGGGCGGAACTCCCGAGTCGACGCAAGGCGTCGCGAAGCAGTACGGGATCCCGCACGGGACGACCGATCTCGACGAGACGCTCGCGCGGCCCGGTCTCGATGCCGTCATCATCGCCTCGCCGACGCAGATCCACCGGGCGCAAGCGGAACGGTGCATGCGCGCCGGCAAACACGTGCTGATCGAAATTCCGGTCGCGGATTCCCTCGAGGATGCGGCGGCCCTCGTGCGCGTGCAACGGGAGACGGGCGTCGTCGCGCTCGCCGGTCACGTGCGCCGCTTCAACCCGAGCCACCGCTACGTGCACGACCGCATTCGAAGACGCGAGTTCACGATCCAGCAGATGGATGTCCAGACGTATTTCTTCCGGCGCACGAACACGAATGCGCTCGGCGCCGCGCGGAGTTGGACGGACCATCTCCTCTGGCATCACGCCTGTCACACGGTCGACCTCTTCCAATGGCAGACGGGCGAAGTCGCGAGCGTCGCGCACGCGATCCAGGGCCCGGTCCATCCGACGCTCGGCATCGCGATGGATATGAGTATTCAACTCAAGGTGCCGTCGGGTGCGATCCTGACGCTGTCGCTCTCGTTCAACAACGATGGGCCCTTCGGCTCGTTCTTCCGCTACATCGGCGACACGGGGACGTACCTCGCGTACTACGACGATCTCAGCGACGGAAAGAACGCGAAGATCGATCTCTCACAGTTCGACGTCTCGATGAACGGCATCGAGCTCGAAGATCGTGAATTTTTCAGCGCGATCCGTCAAGGCCGCGAGCCGGAGTCGAGCCTCGCTGCGACGCTGCCGGCGTACGAGACGCTCGCGGTGCTCGAGCGGCAACTCGGGCGCGTCGTCGTCCCCTAGCCGGCGCCCGCGACGAGCGCCGCGAGTTTCGCCTCGGAGGCCGGATCGACGGGCGTGAACGCCATGAGTTTGAGGTCTGGCGACTCGACGCTCGTGAGCAGCGTCGTCTCGAGCGTCATCGCCCCGGCGCGCGGGTGGACGAACGCGCGCGGTCCCTCCGGGTGCAAGATGATGTCATGCTGACGCCAGAGTTCGACGAAGGCGGGGCTGCCGCGTTCGAGGCGCGCGAGGAGATCGACCGTCGCGGGTTCGTCCGCGTGCAAGGCATAGTCGATACGGAAATTTGCCACGACGAAGGCCGCGACGCTCGGCCAGTCGACGAAGAGCCGCTGGAGGCCGGCCCCCAGCATGACGCTCTCGAGCACGTTGCGGAGGGCGGTGTCCTCGTGTTCGAAGAGTGCGATCGCGGCCACATTGTCGAGGAGAATGTCGAAGCGGCGGTTGAGGACGAGGATGCCGCTCGCTTTCGTCGCGTTCACGAAGCGCGCGAGCGCCGGCGTCAGCGTCTCGGCGAGCACTTCGATGCGCTGCGTGAGCCGGTGGACGTGGAGCCGTTCCGCCGGCGTGAACGCGAGGGCGGCCGCGACGGCGTCGATCGTCCGGCCCGAGACCGGCACGTCGCGGCCCTGCTCCAGCCACGTGTAGAGCGCGACGCTGATTCCGGCGCGCTCCGCGACCTCTTCGCGCCGCAGGCCGGGCGTGCGACGCCGGGGGCCGGCTTCCAGACCGACGCTCTCGGGCGCGAGCGCGAGCCGGCGCGTCCGCAAGAAGTCGGCGAGTTCCACGCGCCGATGATCGGCCGCCTCGAGGACGGCATGCCGGGGTTCCACGCCGTCTTCGACCGCCGCGGGCGGAACGGCGTTGCACGCCGCCCGAGCGGCGAGGTCAGAAGTCGCTGACGTTCTGAATAAACGTAACGGCCGACGTCGAGCCGGACTATGCGGCCGTGTGAGGAAGTTGACGCGACTCGGTCGTCGCGACCAAATCGGATGGCGACGATCAGTTCGAGACGACACCGCCGCTGCGGAAATCGTCCGGCGACGAGACGACGCCGCGGAGGGCGAGCGTCGCGGGGTCGAACTGCAGCATCGCGCCCGTCTCGAGGCGCTCGGGATCGTTTGGATCGGGAACGGCCACGGGCAGCAGCACGCTCGCGCCGTCGTTCGAAAACGCGAGCTTTCCGGAATTGACAAATTCGGGCCGGTAGACGGAGGAGTCGAAGCCGCGCGTGCGGACCGCGGAGTTCCAGAGATCGATACGCGTGAGGCCGTACGAACGAGCGTAGAGGCTACCGAAGAAGAGCTGCGTTCCCGCGCGATTGAGCACGGCGCCGGGCGCGGGCTGATAGGGAAAGGAGATCATGCGCGAGTCACCGGTCGCAAGCGACGTCGTGAGCAGCGCGCCGAGCTGCACCGGCCGTTGGTGCTCATCGACATTCGTCAGGATGCCGAGTTGGTAGAGCAGTCCGTGTCGCCGGTCGAAGGCGATGCTGCCGCCGCTCACCGTGAAGTTCGCGTTCGCGCCGCCGCTCGTATGGAGATACCGGAACGTCGAACTTTGCAGCGTCGAGACGGCGCCGCGCTCGTCCGTCACGTACAGCCGGTGGTGCGGGGCATCCGAGACGATTGCGATCGGAGTCGGACGGCCCGCCGCCCGGGCGGGCAAAGGGTTGTCATGCGACTCCATGAGCCCCGTGCGCAGATCGAACGAGACGATACGGTTGGTCGCGAGATCCGTTGCCGCCGAAGGGTCCGTGACGAGGACCTCCAGCACATCGTCGCTGCCGATCGTCGCATCGACCGGCACGCCGCTACCGAGCGAACCGAGATAGCGCGCGGCCGGCGATCCGAGATCGCATGCGTAGACGCCGGAGTGGACGCGGACCGGATCCTCGCGGTCGTAGGCCGTGACCAGTAATTGCTTTCCGGAGCGGCCGAGCACGATCTGACCGACGTTCGTCTTGAGGTTCGGCACCTTCGTCGCGAAGCGGCCGAGCAACGTGCCGGTCGCGGGATCGAAGACGTCGGCGATCTTCTCCTCGCCTCCGCCCGCGGGATCCCCGATCGCGTACGCGACCGCCGTCGTCGGAAACGGCGTGCTGCTCGGCACGGTCGCGGTCGCGCCGCCGCCCGCCGGCCGCGAAGCGCATCCCGCGATAACCGCAAGAGCGCCGGCGGCGAAGACGAGCGCGTGACGAGCCGGCATCGATCGTTCCTCAGGATGAAAAGCGTTCGAAGTCTCTACCGCGCGGGGATGGTTTCGCCTGCCGCCGCGCAGACCGGCGGGTGCTATGGGATGAGCAGGAGCTTGCCGGTCGTCGCGCGCGCTTCGAGGTCGCGGTGCGCGCGCGCCGCATCGGCGCATAGTCGCGCGCCCGTTCGACGAAGTCTTCGCGCGTGTAATCGATCACGAGATCGGCCCCCGCCTCGGTCGAGATCCGTCCCTTCGCGCCCGACGACACGGTCGTGATAACGGTCGCGCCGGCGCGCTTCGCGATCTGCGTCAAGAGCAAGCCGACGCCGCCCGCGCCCGCGTGAACGAGCGCGACGTGGCCCGGCGCGAGCGGAAACGTCGCGCGCGCGAGGTACTGCGCCGTCACGCCCTGCAGCATCAGGGCCGCGGCTTCGCGCGACAGCAAGCCCTCCGGTATGGCGACGACCTTCGCCGCCGGCACGACCGCGTACTCGGCGTAGCTTCCGAGCGTCTGTGCGTACGCGACGCGCGCTCCGGGCGCGACGTCGTGGACCTCGGCGCCGACGGCCGTGACGACGCCCGCCGCCTCCATACCCGGCGTGAAGGGCCGGTGCGGCGCGGGATACGTGCCGTTCCGGTAGTAGACGTCGATGAAGTTGATGCCGATCGCTTCGTGCCGGATCAGCACGTCGCCGGCACCTGGAGCGGGAACCTCGGTCTCGACGAGTTCCAGGATCTCGGGGCCGCCCGGCCCCGCGCAGCAAATCGCTTTCACGAGGGTTGCCGTACCGGCGGAGCCGGCGAGAGGGAGCGCGTGCGGATGACGCGCGTGCCGGAGAGCCGGTCGTGCGGGTGGACGCGCAGCCAGAGTCCGACGAGCGCGGCGCCGGAGAGGAGCGCGATCCATCCAACAAGATATCGCCAGACGACGCGGAGGACGGCCGGCCGCTCGGAGCGCGTCGTCACGACGCGGAGGTCGAAGACCATCATGCCGAGCGTCTGGCCCGTCAGGCCGACGAGGACCGCGCCCGCGATGACGAAGAGCAGGACGACGTCGAAGGTCGCCGTCGCTCTCGCGACGAGCCCGCCGTGCGCCAAGAGCCACACGACGACCGGCGGATCGCCTGCATCCGCCGATCCGCGGATCTGCGTGATCCCGGTGAACTTCGTGAGGTTCGCGAGGGCGACGACGGCGACGAAATCGACGGCGATCGATCCGAGCCGCGCGCCGATCGGTGCGTAGCGTTCGCGTCCGACGGCCTCGCGCTCTTCCGCGTCCTCGGTCGCGGCGGGCTCGATCGCCGGCGACGCGAGCCGCTCGGCGAAGCGGTCGCGCCACGTCGCGAAGAGCGGCGTCTCGGTGAAAGCGCGCGCCGCGAGGAAGCGCCGCGTCGCATAGGGCTGCGAGGAGCTCCACTCGCCGAGCCGAAGCGCCGGTTCGTCGTCGAGTTCGCGCTGCTGTTCGAAGAGGCGCTCGAGATCGACGCGCCGCCCGACCGCATGATACGATGCGACCGCGATCGCGCGCAGGGCCTCCGGCAGATCCGGCGCGAGGGCGAGCGCGATGCGGTCGGCGGTGTACTCCGTGCGGCGGAGCCAGGCGCCGAAGACGAGGGCGACCGCGGGATTCTCGCGGCCCGAGGCGCTGAGCAGCGACGTCAGCCGCGTGTGTCCGGCGGCGAGATGCGCGAGTTCGCGCGCGATCAGAAAGCGCACCTCGGCCGGTTCGAGATGCTCGAGATATTGACTGGAGAGGACGAGCGAGTACGGCTCGTGCGTCCCGACCGCGGAGATCGGCACGAACGAGTCGTCGCGGACGAAGACGTGCGGGGCCGCGATTCCGAGGGCGGCCGCGAGTTCGGCCGTCGCGCGCGCGATCTCGGGCAACTGACGATCGCCGAGCCGCACGCTGCCGCCGAGCAGCCGCCCGCGTGCGAACGAGACGAAGACGAGCGCGCCGACGACGAGCAGCGCGATCTCGGCCGGACCGATCGAGCCGAAGAGCCGGCTCGCGAGGACGAGCGTGAAGGGCGTCGCGATGAGGCAGAGCGTGCGGTTGCGACGTTCGTGCGGCGCGCGGAGGGACTCGTCGCCCGCGAGATACGCCGGGCGTTCGGCCATTATTTGATCAGAAAACCGGAGGGGTGCGCGGCGTGCGTGTACCTGAACGCGCCGTTCGTGACGGTGTAGAAATAGATGTTCGGATTCTGCGTCTCGCCCGTGGCGTTGAAGGTGAGATCGCCGACGATCGTTTGGTACTGAACGTTCGGCCGGGTCAGCGCGCGCAAGAACGCAACGCGGTCGCTCGCGCCCGTCGCTTGGCTCGCGACGATCGCGATCTGCGCCGAGGCGTAGCCGAATGCGGCGAGCGGCGTCAGCGGACCGTACTTCTGCTCGTAGTCCGTCTTCAAACGGTAGACGCTCGGCGCGACGACGAGCGGCGGCATCGAGGTGGAGGCGACGAGGCCGTCCGCGAGCGCGCCGTATTTCGCGATCGTCGCCGGTGCGAAGAAGCCCTGTGAGGCGAGGACCTGGCCCGCGTAGCCCGCGTCGTGGAGCGCGCCGAGCATAGGTCCGAGCTGGGCGACGGTGCCGGCGAGGAACACGGCCTCCGGCTTCACCGCCGTCATCGCGGCCGCGGCTCTAGCAAAATTTGGCTTATCGAAGGGAAGGACGTCGACGCTCGCATCGACCTTGTTCGCCTGCAGTTCGCGCAGAAACCCGTTGACGACGTCCGGGCCGTACTCGCCGTCGGCGGTCGCGGCGACGACGACCTTCGGCTTCAGCGACGCGAGCAGATCGCGCGCGACGAGCTGACCTTCGATCGAGTCTTTCGTCGTGAGCCGCAGGACGTTCCCGAGGCCTTGCTCCGTCAGCCGGTCGTAGGTCGAGACCGGCACGATGACGGCCATGTTCGCGCGGGCGTACGTCTGCAGCGCGGCGTCGGTCTCGCGGCCCGACAGATGGCCGATCACGCACAAGACGGAGGCGTCGTCGACGGCGAACTGCGCGTTCACGATCGCGGTCGCGAGTTCGTTCTGATCGTTGAAGGTCCGAAGCGCGTACGTGCCCTGGTAGGCGCCGCGGATGCGATTCGCCTGATCGCAGGCCTGCTGGGCGCCGTTCTGGATCTGCTCGCCGAGATGCGCGTCGTCGCCCGTGAACGGTCCGACGACGCCGATGAGCGTCGTGCCGGAGAGGTCGCCGAGCGCCGCGCGAGCGACGCGCGGCGCGAACGCGGCACCGGTCGCGAGCGCGGCGCCCGTGCCGTGCACGAACGCACGGCGGCTAGGAGCGGACGGCAAGCGAAGCACGATCAAGCCACGCCGAGCGGACGGACGAGGTACGCACCGAGGGTCGCTGCGAGGAAGACGAGCGAGAAGATCATGTTGGAGACGAAGATCCGTTCGTTCAGAATGAAATGATTTTCGGAGATGCGGAAGAGGCGACTCTCGTAGATCGTCAAGCACGCCGCGGCGAGGATGCCGACGTACCACGCGGGCCCCGCCTGCGCGGCGAGGCCCGCGAGGGCGAGGACGACCGTCATGACGGCGTGCATGACGATCGGTAGCGCGCGACCGCTCGAAAGCCCGAAGCGAGCCGGAATCGACCGGATGTTCTGTTCGACGTCGACGTCGCGGTCCATCAGGGCATAGGCGATGTCGAAGCCCGCGACCCAGATCGTGACGGCGATGAAGACGAGGACGATCGCGGGCGTGACGCTCCGCGAGACCGCGATGAAGGCGCCGAGCGGAGCGAGGCCGTCGACCGCGCCGAGCACGAAATGCGCGCTCCACGTGAAGCGTTTGCAGAACGGATAGATCGCGATGCCGAGGGCGGCGAACGGCAGCAGGAGGAGGCAGACCCAGCTCAGTTCGGCCGCGCTGACGAGCAGGAGCGCGAGTCCCGCGAATGCCGCGCCGAGCATGACGTTCGGAGCGAGGATGCCGGCCGGCAAGGCGCGGCGCGCCGTGCGCGGATTGCGCGCGTCGATCTCACGATCGATATAGCGATTCGCTGCCATGGCCGCCGTCCGGGCTCCGACCACGGCGAGCGTGATCCACAGAAGCTGCCAGAGCGTCGGCAGGCCGCGCGCCCCCATCAACGCCCCGACGTAGGCGAACGGCAACGCGAACAGCGTGTGTTCGACGCGGATCTCGCGGAGGACGAGGCGGAAGATGGCGAGGGGAGCCGTGATACGGCCGGGGCGCGCGTTCATGCTCGACGGTGATTCGCGCCCGCCTCGGGCGCGTCCGCTCCCTCGCCGAGTCGGCATGCCGGGTGCGCTCGGACTGGGCGTCGTGGCGTGCGAGGCGCTACACGCCGAGCGGCGGCAGGTCGTGCGAGCGCAGGGCGTTTGGGTCGACGAGCGCGGGATCGATGCCGATCTCGGCGAGCAGCCGGGCGAGGCGCTCCGGGCCCTGACCCGACCAGCCGTCGGGGCGCTCGCGCAGGCGCGCGAGACCGTACTCCGCCCAGCGCGCGCTGACGCGCGTCTTCGTCGCCGCGTCCATCACGATATCGGGCGGCCAGGTGCGCGCGTAGCCCTCCGATGCGCCCTTGCGCGTCGCATCGATGCCGAGCTTGTGGCCGACGGAGACGAGATACGAGCCGCTGTGATCGAGGTCGTCGACCGGCCCCGGCATGACGACGAGATCCCGCGAAGCGTCCACGTTGTTCAGGGCGTTCCAGACGACGCCGCGCACGTCGTGGACGTCGACGTCCGCGTCCACGACGAGCAGGCAGCGCGTCAGCATCATCATGTGCCCGAGCCCCCAGAGCGCGTTCATGACCTTCTTCGCTTGACCGGGATAGCTTTTTTTGACCGAGACGATGCAGAGATTGTGGAAGCCGCCCTCGACGGGCAAGTTGTAATCGACGATCTCCGGCACGACCATCTGCAGCAATGGCAAGAAGAGGCGTTCGGTCGCTTTCCCGAGCCAAGCGTCCTCCATCGGCGGGCGCCCGACGACGGTCGCGGCGTAGATCGGATCGCGGCGGTGCGTGACGCACTGGACGTGGAAAGTCGGATAGCGATCGGCGAGACTGTAGACGCCCGTATGGTCGCCGAACGGTCCCTCGATGCGGATGTCGTCGTTGTCGACGTAGCCTTCCAGCACGAACTCGGCCTCGGCCGGGACTTTGAGGTCGATCGTACGGCAACGCACCATGCGCACGGCGCGGCCGCGCAGAAAACCGGCGAGCGAGATTTCGTCGACGATCGGCGGTAGCGGCGCGGTCGCACTGTACGTGATCGCGGGATCGGCGCCGATGGCAACGGCGACCGGAATGCGGCGTCCCCACTTCGCGGCGTGCGCGCGGCCCTGCTTGTGTTTTTGCCAGTGCATGCCGGTCGAGGTTCCGTCGTAGCGCTGCATGCGATACATGCCGACGTTCTGCTGGTTCGTCTGCGGGTCTTTCGTGAAGACGAGCGGGAGCGTGATGAACGGTCCGCCGTCGAGCGGCCAGGTCGTCAGCACGGGGAGTCGCCTCAGATCGACGTCGTGTTCGACGACCTGTTGCACGGGCGCTTCGTCCTGCGCGACGGTATGCGGGATCGCGAAGGCCGCCGAGCCGAATGACACGAGTTTGTGAAGACCCTCGCTCGGTGTGCGCGGGAGACCGAGTTGCACGGCGTTGCGCACGCGGTTCGCGACCTCGTCGATCGTCCGCGCCCCGAAGGCCATCGCCATCCGTCGTTCCGTCCCGAACTGGTTCGTGAGCACGGGATAGGCCGAGTTCGCGACGTCGTGAAAGAGCAGCGCCGGACCGCCCGCTTTCACGACGCGGTCGGTGATCTCGGAGATCTCGAGATGCGCGTCGACGCGAACACGAATGTCGGCGAGTTCGCCCGCGCGCCGGAGCGCCGCGACGAACTCGCCGAGTGAATCGAATGCCATACGTCAACGTTTGACGACGCGCGGGCGCCGCCTAGCGCGAGCCCAGACGACGACGGGCCGCACCGCATCAAGCCTGGGCGGTCGGGCGGACGACGATCTCGCCGACATCGACGGTTGCGGGCTGTCGACTGCGAACGCGACGGCTCTCGCGATGGCATCCGGCGGAATCGCCATGTTCTGCATCGTTTCCCTGATCCGCGCGCCGGCCGTGGCGTCGGTCATCGAGTCGGCCAGGTTCGTGTGGACGAAGCCGGGGGTGACGACCGTAACGCGGAGATTCGCGCCGGCCTCTTGGCGCAGACCCTCGGAGATCGCGCGCACGGCGACCTTCGTCGCGGAGGAGACCGCCATCGTCGGTTTCGTGAGGAGGCCGGCGGTCGACGCCGTGTTGATGACGTGGCCGGAGCCTTGCGCGCGGTTCAAGGATGTCGTCGGAATGGCGCCGCTGGAGTACACCCTGCGCTGGCGGATGTGGCTCGCGCGACGCGCCCTCGCGACGTCGGAGGCGACGATGGCGGCGATTGCGAGCGGCATCGGCTATGATTCGGAGAGTTCCTTTAGCGCTGCATTCAAAAGGACCAGCGGCTTCGCACCATCCCACTTTCGAGAGGCGCATCGGCGAGATCGTGCCTAACGCGATCCACGCGTCAGCGAACGCAGATCCTGCGAGGCGGCGCGGTCGCAGGGAGCGTTCGAGACGGAGGTGAGCCGGCCGTCCGCGGCGCGGATCGTCTGCGAATAGCAGCCGCCCTCGAGGCCGGCGGCGTCGTAGCGCTGCGAACTCGTCATGCCCGTGTGACCCGTGATCGACGAGCCGTTGCCGATGTCGAGCGTATCCACGCTCATGACGCGGTTCGAGTCGTAGTGCCCGGCGAGGCCCGCGGAGCCGTTCGTCACGCTCGCTCGAATGACGTGCTGATCGACGGAGGTCGTCTGCGTGCCCGTGCCCGTCCGGTCGAGGACGGTTGCGATCTGGAGCGAGAGCGGGTACGAGACGTAGCCTCGCTCGAAGCGCGCCGCTCCGCGCTCGAACGTCGTGACACGCGTGTCGGCCGTCGTGCGCTGCAGGATCGTCGTCGTGCCCGTCGTCGCCGATTCGTTTGCGTACGTCTGCTTGTTGCCGAACTCGAGTTCGGCGTCGAGCGTCGTGTCGGTGCGCCCCGCGGAGCCGACGACGTAGCCTGCGATCGCGTACGCTCGCCGGCTCGTGACGGCGATCGTCCCGTCGACCGAGGGCGAGGCGCCGCCGAGTCTCTCGACGACGCTCGGCGCGGGGTTTGCGACGAGCGTGTTACGCAGGACGCCTCCCGTGATGCGGGTGACGCCGCGGTCGCGGTAGGCAAAGAGCGTGGCGAAGCCTTGGAAGTAGGCGTCGGCGTTATCGACCGAGAGGGCGATGACATGTGGCTTGCCATTCGCGAGGAGACCGGCGAACGGCGTCAGGACGACGCGGTACGGTCGCAGTTCCAGCGTCTCGACGCCGGGGATCGGCGCCCAGAGATACGGGTCGATGCCGCCCGTGAAGATGTACGGCGTCACGGGCGCGGTGCCGGCCGGCACGCCGTCGATGCTGACCTCCGTCTCGCGCAGCGGACCGTTGCCGCAGGTGAAGAGCTGCGCTGCGATGACGTTCGGCGCGCACGTGTAGAAGAATTCGTCATTCTGCTGACCCTGTGCGTAGACGTCGAGGTAGGCGCGGTCGACGTTCTGCGGCAGCGTGTAGGTCGCGGATAGCGTGCTGCTCCCGGTATCGAGATGCTGCGGCCCGCCCGCGAGGCCCGGCAGCGGCATCACGACGTCCGGCGTCTCGGCGGCCGCGAAGCGCCCGCGCGCGGGGTAGAACTGCAGGTAGGCCGTGCCGCCGATGACGCCCGTGTACGTCGCGTTGACGATGTTGAAGATGTCGGCCTCGCCGCTCTGCGGGCGGCCGAGCAGCGCCGCGTCGTCGGTCATGTCGCGCTCGAGGTGCCACGTTGGTGAGAGCGTGCTACGCGGCTCCGCGGTCGTGCCGAAGAAGATCGGGACGTTGCCGATCTCGATCGAGGCGGTGCGGTCGAACTGCCTGCCCGCCGAGACGCTGAAGTCGCCGTTGAAGACGATCTTCGCATACGGCCCGGGACAGCCGGCCGGCGGCGCGTACGCGAACGCCTGCGGGCCATACGTGGCGAAGGTTGCGCCCGAGAAGAGCGTCGCGACGCAGGGCGCCTCCGCGGGTCGCGAGACGAGCGGATCGGCCGTGACGTCGTTTGCGGTTCCGACGTCGCCCGGCGTCGCGAACGCCCGTCGCGGGTGCGTCTGCGCGTCCGCCGTGCGAGTTCCGCTCGCGGGGAACGCGAAGACGTGCGGCCCTTTGAGGGCCGCGCCGTTCGCGAGCGCCGGCGCGGCGGCGGCCGGGATGGCAAGGAGCGCTGCGAGGAGCACGGTCGCATTCATGGAGACGAGGTAGGACGGGGACGCTCGCGACGCCTGGCGCCGGACCGGCGCGAACGCGAGAAACGTTCGGCGCCGCCGCGGCGTTTGCCGACCGTACCGTCTCCTGAGTGCCGGATCCCGAGAGGAAGCGACGTCGTGAAGAATCTGCTGAACAAAGTCCCCGAGATCACGATCTTCTTTTGGATCGTCAAAGTGCTCGCGACCACGGTCGGCGAGACGGTCGCCGATTTCTTGAACACCAAGATGAACCTCGGCCTGACGGGGACGTCGCTCGTGATGGCCGGCTTCTTTGCCGTCGCTCTCGCCGTTCAGTTGACACGGAAACGCTATATCCCGGCGGTCTACTGGCTCGTCGTCGTTCTGATCAGCGTCGTCGGCACGCTCATCTCCGACACGCTCGTCGACACCTACAACGTGCCGCTCGCGACGACGTCGGCGATCTTCGCCGCCGGACTCGCGATCGTGTTTTTGGCGTGGTGGCGGAGCGAGCGGACGCTCTCGGTCCACGTCGTGCGCACGACGAAGCGCGAGCTCTTCTACTGGTCGGCGATCCTGCTGACGTTCGCCCTCGGGACCTCGGACGGCGACTTGATCGCCGAGGCCTCGCATCTCGGCTATCCGCTGACGGCGCTGCTCTTCGCCGCCGGCATCGCGCTGACGTTCGTCGCGCACCGCTTCCTGCACGTCGACGGCGTGCTCGCGTTCTGGACCGCGTACATCTTCACGCGGCCGCTCGGCGCATCGACGGGCGATCTGCTCTCGCAACCGGTCGCGGACGGCGGCCTCGGTCTCGGCACGACGGTGACGAGCGCGGCCTTCCTCATCGTCATCGTCGGCATGGTCCTGTTCATGACGCAGCGTCTCGGTCCGAGCGGGCGCGAGCTTCCCGTTCGCTCATAGGCCGGTCTCCCTCCGCGCCGAACGGCATCTCGGTACGCGCGTCAGCGAAAGGCGGAACGTCGTGCAGTTTCTTGCTATCACCCGACGGAGGACGGAGCGCTACTCGGAGGCGGATTTCGCCGCCGTGCTGGACGACGAAGCGCACCGGGCGACGACGCTCTACGCCGCGGGCCTCTTCCGGTCGCTGCACAGCCGCGGCGACGTTCCCGGCGCCGTCATCGTACTCGAAGCCGCGGACCGTGAAGCCGCCCGAGCCTCGATGGACTCGCTGCCGCTCGCGAAACTCGGCATGATGGACGTCGAACTCATCCCGCTGCTTCCTTACCGGGCATTCGTTCCGAAAGGCTAACCGGGTAAAGACTACACGCGCAAACCTTTGCCACCGCTCGTGTGGATGCCGCGGAGGCGCAGGCCGATCGTGACGAGCGAGATGCCGGCGACGATCGCGTATGCGGCGATGGCGTACGCGAGGAAGAGCAATGGCAAGAGTGCGTATCCGAGGAACAGGATACCGAGGAGGATCGACGCGACGCCGGCGACGATCAGGAAGATCTCCCCCGGAATGTTCGCGCGCATCCGCAGGCCCGTCGCGATCTCCGTGATGCCCGTGACGATCGCCCAGATCGCGATCAGGACGCCGAGCGCCGCGCCCGTGATCGACGGATCGATGAAGGTGACGATGCCGACCGCGATGCCGAAGACGGCGTGCGCGATCGTGTACCACCAGCGTGCCGTCTCGGGATGGTGCCAGCGCACGGCGGCTACGAGCGCGAAGACGCCGTCGACGAAGACGTAGGCGCCGAAGACGAGCACGAACGCCGCCGCCGTCGAGAGCGGAAAGGCGAAGGCGAAGAGCCCGAAGAGGATCGCGATGACGCCGCGCAAGAGCAGTACCCACCAGTGCTCGGCGACGCGACGGGGGCCGGAACGCGTATCGATCATGCGGGGGTCGTACCCGCGGTTCCGTCCCCGAGTCGCGATCAATCGTAGCGGGCGAAGCGTTTCGCACGGCGCGCCAGCAGCGCGTCGAAATCCGCGAGGCGCGCCGGCGGAACGCACCGCCCGTTCACGAGGGCGTGCGTGCGCTCGCTGACGATCGCATAACCGACGCCCGGAATGACGACGTAGCCGGCGACCAGGGGACGTACGACGTGCGCCCGGCGAAGATCGCGAAGACCGCGCCGTCTTCCGAGAAGGCCTGGCCGACCGGCTGCGCGCGTTCGAATGCGGCCCGCGTGCGGTCTTCGCGTTCGGGAACCGCCCGCACGACCCAGTACGCGATGCCGAGCGCGCTGCCGCACTCTAGGATCCCATGGGCGTCGTCACCCAGCCGCAGATCGTTCGCACCGACGACGGTCAAGAAGAGCGCCGTCACGGTCGTGCATGCGAGCCAGGCGAACGCGCGGGAATGCACGATCTGATGGCGCGATGCCGCACGGATCTCCGAACGCGTGAAGGTGCTCTCGAAACGGATCGGCGCGACGGGCGTCATGGCCCTCGGAGTTCGATCGCCTTCGTGCTCGGCTCCCCCAGACGAAGACGGGCCCGGCCGAAGCCCAACCCGTTCGCGTGTCTGCGGTCGAAGCGAGCGGCTATTCGCGCCGGCGCCGGGGCCGGTCGCCGCCGGCCGCGCCCGCACCGCCGCCGCCGCCGATCGGATTGAAGGCGCCGTTGCCGCCGGGACGCGGGCCGCGCGGCCGGTCGCTCTCGTCGCCGCTCGCATCGCCGCCGCCGCCGCCGAGGACGGCCTTGCGCGAGAGATTGATGCGGCCTTGCGAGTCGATCTCCATGACCTTGACCATGATCTCGTCGCCGATCTTGACGACGTCTTCGACGCGCTCGACGCGCTCCGGCGCGAGCTGGCTGATATGGACCAGTCCCTCTTTGCCGGGAAGCACGGCGACGAACGCACCGAAATTCATCAGGCGCGTCACGGTGCCCATGTACGTCTGGCCGACCGTGACGTCCTTCGTGAGCGCTTCGACCATCTTCTTCGCGCGTTCGGCGCCTTCGCCGTCGGGCGAGGAGATGAAGACGCGGCCGTCGTTCTCGATGTCGATCTTGACGCCCGTATCCGCGATGATCTTGTTGATGATCTTGCCGCCGGGGCCGATCACGTCTTTGATCTTGTCCGGACTGATCTGGAGCACGAGCATCCGCGGGGCGTACGGCGAGAGCTCCGTCCGCGGGGCCTCGATCGTCTCCTTCAGCTTGCCGATGATGTGGAGCCGGCCGGCCTTCGCCTGCACGAGCGCCTCGCGCATGATCTCGATCGTGATGCCCGCGACCTTGATGTCCATCTGGATCGCCGTGATGCCGTCGACCGTGCCCGCGACCTTGAAATCCATCTCGCCGAGGGAATCCTCGAGACCCTGGATGTCGCTGAGGATTGCGTGTTTCTTGCCCTGCAGGACGAGGCCCATCGCGATGCCCGCGACGTGCTTTGCGATCGGCACGCCCGCATCCATGAGCGCGAGCGTCGAGCCGCAGACCGAGGCCATGGACGAACTGCCGTTGGATTCGAGCACTTCGCTGATCAGTCGTAAGGTGTACGGGAACGTGTCGACCGGAGGCAACACGGGGACGAGCGACCGCTCGGCGAGCGCGCCGTGCCCGACTTCGCGGCGGCCGGGCGCGCGCATCGGGCGCGTCTCGCCGGTCGAGTAGGGCGGGAAGTTGTAGTAATGCATGTAGCGCTTGTTCGGAATTGCCATGATGCCGTCGAGGCGCTGCTCGTCGCTCATCGAACCGAGCGTCGCCGCCGTGAAGACCTGCGTCTGACCGCGCTGGAAGACGCCCGAGCCGTGCACGCGCGGCACGTACCGTACCTTGCTCCAGATCGGGCGGATTTCGTCGGGCTTACGGCCATCGGGCCGGATCTTGTCATCGACGACCATGGAGCGTAGCTCTTCCTCTTCCATGCCCTTGATGATCTTGTCGAAGTCCTTGCTATTCTTGTCTTCGAGCAGCGCCTTGACGGCGTCGTCCTTTTTTGTCTTACAGCGGGCGATCGCCTCGGCGCGGGTGAGCTTCGCGAACCCGGCGTTCCGCTCGAGCTTCTCCGTCACGCGCATCGCCGTCGCGACATCGGCTTTGAAGTTTTTCTCGACCCACGTCTTGAGCTCGGGGCTCGGCGTCAGGAGCGGGAACTCGCGCTTCGGCTTGCCGTATTTTTTTGCCAGCTCGTCGATCGCCGCGACGATCTTCTTGATCTCCCCGTGCGCGAAGGCCACCGCGGCGAGGAAATCTTCCTCGGAGATCTCGTTGCCGCCGCCCTCGACCATCATGACGCCGTCCATCGTGCCGGCGACGACGATGTCCATGCCGCCGGTCTCGTACTGCGGCAGCGTCGGGTTGCAGATGAGCTTGCCGGCGTCGTCGCGGCCGACGCGGACGGCCGCGACGTTCTTCTCGAACGGAATGTCGCTGACGGCGAGGCCCGCGCCCGCGGCGCAGACGGCGAGCACGTCGGCGTCGAGTTCGCTGTCGATCGACAACACGGTCGTGATGATCTGGATATCGTTGCGGAAGCCGTCGGGGAAGAGCGGCCGGATCGGACGATCGATCTGACGCGCGCTCAGCGTCCCGTGCTCCGAGGGTCGGCCTTCGCGCTTGATATAGCCGCCCGGGATCTTACCGGCGGCGTACATCTTCTCTTCGAAATCGCAGGTGAGGGGAAAGAAGTCGACGCCTTCGCGCGGCTTCTCGGAGGCGGTGACGGCGGCGAGAACGACGTTTTGATCGCCGTAACGGATGAGGGCGGAACCGTTCGCTTGCTTTGCGAGTTCGCCGGTCTCGATGACCAGCGTGCGGCCGCCGATCTCGACGGAGACGGAATCTGGCACGGATACTCCTAGTGGGTTGTACTCTCTTTGATTAACAGGCGGGACTTCGCTCGCCGCCGGAACGAACCCTCGGGGGGTATGAAGCTCGGAGAGGCGCTGCAGCGGCGGAGTGACAATCTCAAGCGCACGAGCGATCTGCAGGGCCGCATCCAGAGAAATGCGCTCGTCCAGGAGGGCGAGACGCCCGCCGAGTCCCCCCAGACGCTCCTCGCCGAACTCGAGCGCCTCGGTGACGAAACGCTGAACCTGATCCAGCGGATCAACCGCACGAATGTCGCGACGCCGCTCGCCGCCGGCACATCGATTGCAGATGCGATCGCGGAGCGCGATCATCTCACGCGTATGCGGGTCCATTACGTTGCGATCGCAGAGTCCGCGACGCCGGCACTCTCGCGTCAGACGCGTAGCGAGATCAAGTACGAGCGCACCTACGACGCCGCCGCCGCGCGAAAGCTCGCGGACGATTGCGCGAAGGCGCGGCGCGAACTCGACATGCGCATCCAGCAGGCCAATTGGGAGACGGACCTCGTGAAGTGACGGCGAGCCGGTAGCGCCCGCACGGGGCGAACACGAGCCCGGACGGGGGTCAATCCGTCACCGGTGCGCTTGCGTGAAGCGCCGTCGGTTCGACTCCGACCTTCACCGAAACCACGCCGTAACGCGTACGCCTCAGCGTGATCGCGTACCGAGTACGACCGCCGTGTTGACCGTGTGGACGTGAGGGTGGGAACGGGGCTGATGGCTCGCCGTCACCGGAGTTCGCCCGTGGCCGAACGGCTACGGTTTGAGCAGATCGTTGTAGTCGAAGTCGCCGCGTAGCGTCGTTGAGTCGCTCGCGAGGGCCGCGGCGGGATCGAGGCCGACTCGCACGATGTGGTTCGCTGCGTCGACATGGACGACGCGCGGCCGGTAGTCGCGCGCCTGGACGTCGGTCATCAGCGCGTAGGTGATCAGAATGACGAGGTCGCCCGGCTGGACGAGGCGCGCCGCCGCCCCGTTGATGCCGATGATGCCCGTACCGCGCGGTCCCGGGATGACGTATGTCTCGAGCCGCGCACCATTCGTGACGTCGACGATCGCGATCTGCTCGTTCGGCAAGAGGTCCGCGGCGTCCATGAGATCGCGGTCGATCGTCACGGAGCCGACGTAGTGCAGGTCGGCCTGCGTCACGGTCGCCCGGTGGATCTTCGACTTCATCATCGTGCGGAGCATCGCATCCTCTTTGAGTGCTCGGCGAGAACGAAAGTTGCCGTAGCCGGCGCCGAGAAGCGACCCGTTCCCGAAAGGATGCGGCCCGAATCAGCGACGGTTAGCGGCGAAGTCCGAGATCGGCGATCAGCTTCCGGTAGCGATCGAGATCCTTGCCTTGCAGATAACCGAGGAGACGGCGACGCTGACCGACTTGGATCAGCAGTCCGCGGCGGCTGTGATGGTCTTTTTTGTGGATCTTCAAGTGCTCGGTCAACTGATTGATCGAGGCCGTCAGCACGGCGACTTGCACGTCCGCCGACCCCGTGTCGTTCGGCCCGCGGCCGAATTTTTGCGAGAGGTCGGACTTCTGTTCTTTGGTCAAGGGCATTGCGGTTCCGTGGTGCTCCTCGAAGCGGGGGCTTCGGCGCGCGAGTCTCGCTCGGTCCAGCACGGGCATCTGCGAACGCGCGAGCGCGATGCGGCCGGAGCGGCGACCGGCGAATGATACCACTCGGGGTCCCCCTCGTCTACGGGCCGCCTTCTTCGCCGTCCAGCCGCTCCGGCGCCAGCGGCTCTGCGAAAGCGGCCGCGGGCGGCGAGTTCTTTTCTTCGAGGCGGCCGAGGGCCTCCGCGAGGCGCGAGCGCAGCACGACGAGCGCCGGATGCGCGCCGCCGCTCGATTCGAGGGCATCGAGCGCAAGCCGCGCCTCCTCGGCTCCGAGCGAGAGCGTGACGGGAGCGGTCGCGCCCCGTGCCTGCTCGTGCATCGCCTCGTCGAAGCGCTCGATCGCACGTTTCGCCATGTTGGCTTGGCCGAACGAGTAGGCGTGGTGACTCGCATTTCCGAGGAGGCGCAGCTCCGATTCGAGCCACGCGCGGTAGTCGTCGAACATCGTCGTCTCCTCAAAAAGATGGGCGGCCTCCGCAGCGAACGCGCCGTGCCGATGGATGACTTCGTACGCGTCGGGCGCGCCTCCGAGATCCCGCCGGGCGACTCGAAGGTCGTCGCCGTCGGCGATCGGGAGGTCGCGGTCTTCAACGTGGCCGGCACGTTCTACGCTATCGACAATTCTTGCCCGCATCAGGGCGGCCCGCTGAACGAAGGCTGGTTGAACGGCGAGATCGTCGCCTGCCCGTGGCACGGCTGGTGCTTCGACGTGCGGAGCGGCAAGATGACGCTCGGCGCGTTCGCCTCCGTCGACACCTTCGAGGTTCGCGTCGAGGGCGAGACGCTCGCGGTCGCGGCGACGCCGCGTCCCGAGGGCGGCTAACCGGGCGTCGTTCGGCCGACCTCTTCGAAGTCGACGGCGCCCGGCACGACGAGGGCGCCCGGGAGCTCGCTCGGACGCGCGCAGCCGCTCGCGAAGATCGCGATCCGCAGCCCGGTAGCGATCGCCGTGAGGGCATCGACGACGGCTTCGGCCGAGCGCGTCGCGGGTTCGAGGAGCGGCAGCCCGATGCCGACGGCCGTCGCTCCGAGCGCAAGCGCCTTCGCCGCGTCGACGCCGCTACGCACGCCGCCGCTCGCGACGATCGTCGCGCCCGGGAAGGCCGTGCGCATCGCGCGCGTCGCCTCGGCCGTCGGATAGCCCCAGCCGGCGAAGGTCTCGGCGATCGCTTCGCGCACGCGATCGCCGGAGCGCCGTCCCTCGACGCGCGCCCACGACGTGCCGCCGGCGCCCGCGATGTCGATCGCCGCGACCCCGACATCGAGCAGGCGCGACGCCGTGCGGACCGAGATGCCGGAGCCGACGCTCTTCGCGATCACGGGCACGTCGAGCGCGCGCGTCAACTGCGCGATCTTCGGCAGCAGCGAGCGGAAATCGGTGTCGCCGCTGGGTTGCAGCGCTTCTTGCAGCGGGTTGAGATGCAGGTAGAGCGCCCTCGCGCCGACGCTTTCGACGAGCCGGCGCGCGTCGTCGACCGTCACGCCATAGTTGAATTGCACCGCTCCCAAATTGCCAAAGACGATGGCGCCGGGAGCGACCCGGTGCACGTCGTAGGTCGCGAGCAGGCGCGGATCTTCCAGCGACGCGCGCTGGCTGCCGAGGGCCATTGCGACGCCGAGCCGTTCGGCCGCGATTGCCAGATGATCGTTGATGCTCCGCGCGCGCTCCGTCCCGCCCGTCATCGACGAGATGACGATCGGATAGGCGAGCGGCAGGCCGAGGAAATCGATCTCGGTTGCGACGTCTCCCAGTGCGATCTCCGGCAACGCCTCGTGGCGGAGGCGCACGCGTGCGAAGCCCGCGTCGAGCGTCGATGCGACGTCTTCCTCGAGGCAGATATCGAGATGGCGCGATTTCCGCGCTTCGGTAGCGCGGCTCGCGGGCCGGAGGTCGCCCATAAGCGAAAGCGAGTCCGCTCCGACACCGGAGAAATCCTACGAGGAGTGGCGCTGAGTGGACCGAGGAGCCGTGGCCTACGACGGCGTGCGTGGCACCGCCGGCGGCGTGCAGGTCGGCGCGGCGATTGCGGCGGTGGCGGCCGAACGCGAGGTCGATCTCGCGACGCTCGCGACGACGAGCGGTCTCGGCGCGGAGCGTCTTGCGGCCGTCATCGCGGGCGCCGAGCGGTTGACGGTTCCGGATCTCGCGCGCCTCGCGCAGGCGTTGCGCCTGCGGGCGATCGAGTTTCTCCAGAAGAGCGCGATCCTCTCACTCGAAGTCTACGCCGCCGGCCTCGATCCGCTCTATTTCTTGCCGGTCGGCCCGACGCGCTTCGATGCGCGGATCTACATGCGCGAGATCAATCCGCGCCATGCCGTCCCCGAGCGCGATATGACCAAGCGCAATCCGACGCTCAAAGCGCTCGCGGAAGACGCGCTCCTCGACCCGCTCGGACGCCTCGAGCTCGAGCTCTCCTACCTGCTGCGCGCCGCCGTACAGTCGACGGGCGGGACGCTCTGAGCGCGGCGTCGTACCTCCCCCGGTCATGCAAGGACTCATCGAAGGTAAACGGATCGCCGCGCTCGTCGGCGACGGGTTCGAGGAAGCGGAGCTCTTCGAGCCGCGCCGCGTCCTCGAAGAGGCGGGCGCGTTCGTCACGATCGTCGGGATCGACGAGAAGGCGCGCGCGCGGATCCGCGGCAAGCGCGGTTTCGACGACGGAGCCTCGGTCAAGGCCGAAGAGCTCGTCGCCGATTGTACGGCCGATGACTTCGATGCGCTCCTGATTCCGGGCGGGCTCTCGCCCGATCGCATCAGGAGCAACCGCGAGGTCCAGCGCTTCGCAAAAGAGTTCGATGCGGCGAAGAAGCCGATGTTCTCGATCGGCCACGGCGCGCAGATCCTCATCTCGGCGCAGTTGACGCGCGGCCGCACGATGACGGGCTCGGCCTCGATCAGCGACGACATCCGCAACGGCGGCGGTCTCTACCGCGATCAGCCGATCGTTCAGGATAGCCACTGGATCAGTTCGCGCGGCACGCACGACATGCTGCTCTTCACGCGCACGATGCTCGAAAAGCTCTCGTCGGGCGCGACGACCCTGGTCTAGTTCGCGGCCGAGAGGCGCGGGTTCGGGCGTTCGGGGCGGCCGACTTTGTGACATTCGACGAAACGGCCGTCACGTTGGATCGCGACGATATCGGCCGTATAGTCGAAGCGGCCGCTGCCGTCGAAGAAGGCGCTACCGACGGCGTAGGCATCGACCGCGACGCGGTCTTCCTCGAACTGACGGATCTTTGCCGCGTTGAAGCCGCCGCTCGCGACGATCTTGACGTCCGGAAATCCGGCGTCGTCGAGCGCGCGGCGCACGCTGCGCACGAGTTGCGGCACGACGCCCGTCGGCGGGAACGTGCCCATCTGCGACCAGAGCGAGCGGTCGACGAGCGTGCCGGAGGTGTCGAGCCGCACGCCCCACAGCCGCGAGCCGAGCGCGCGGGCGACGTCGACGCTCGTGCGTGCGCAGTCGTTATCGAAGTCGACGAGTGAGATCACGCTGACGCCCGCGTCGATATGCTCGGCAAACTTCTGCGTCGCGAGCACGGTGTTGCCGCCGTACGCTGCGATCAGGGCGTGCGGCACCGTGCCCATGCCGCGCGACCCCCACCACTCGGCGTTCGCGTCCGTCGAGACGCCGAGCGCGCCCGAGATGTAGGCCGCGTACCCGTCGCCCGTCTGCACGAGATGGTGATCGAAACGTGCCGGGAAGAAGAGCACGTCTTTGCCATCGGCCGCCGTGACGATCTCGCGCGCGTTCGAAGCGATGCGCGTGCGGCGCGAGAGGACGCCGAGATAACACGTCTCCAGATGCGCGAAGAGCGCGTAGTCGCCTTCGATCGTCAGGACGGTCTCGAACGGCTCGATCGCGTCGCCGTCGTGCAGCGCGCGCACGGCGAGCTGCGGCCAGCCGTCCTCCCACGAGCCCGGCGCGAGATCGCGCCCGGCGCACAGCTTGAGGATCGCGAGGGCTTCGTCGATACCGCAGAGGACGGAGCGGCTGCGCTGGAAGACCTGCATGCGCACGCGCGGGTGGTGGCCGTCGCGCGTGAGGATCTCGCGGGCGCGATTGAAGTACGTGTCGGAGTAGTAGCCGGCCCGCATCTTCTCGACCGGCAAGTTGAAGACGTCCGGCGCGAGACGCCCTGAGCGCAGCATGGGACGTTCGTACGGATTCGGCGAAGGGCGCACCTGTCATGGACCGACGGCCGACCAACGCGGAGATCGCGAAGAAACTGAACGAGATCCGGCTGCTCATGGAGTTCGCGGGCGAGCCGTTCTTCAAATTCATGGCCTACGAGCGGGCCGCATCCGCGATCGAAAACGCGGCGCCCGTCGCCGACTTGATCGCGGCGGACGAGTTGCAGAGTCTGGGCGGCGTCGGCAAGACGATCGCGGGACGTATCGCCGAGATCGCCGAGACGGGCGAGTCCGCCTACTTCAAAGAGCTCTCGGCGAAGTACCCGCCGACGCTTTTCGAGGTGATCGCGGTCCAGGGCATCGGCATCAAGACGGCGCGGCAGCTCTTCGAATCGCATGGCATCGCCTCGCTCGCCGACCTCGACGCCGCCGCGACGACGGGGGCGCTCGAGCACGTGCCGCGGCTCGGCAAGCGCTCGATCGACAACATCAAGCGCGGCATCCTCGCTTGCAAAGGACGTCTCTCGAAGACGCCGCTCGGCCGGGCGCTGCCGCTCGCGCGCGAGATCGTCGCATTCGTCGCGGGGTCGCCCGCCGCATCGAACGTCACGTACGCGGGCAGCACGCGGCGCTGCGAAGTCCACGTCGGCGATATCGACGTCATCTGTACGTCCGCCGACCCGCGCGCCGTCATCGAGCGCTTCACGAGCTGGGAGCGCGCGGAGGCCGTGCTCGCCGAGGGTCCCACGAAGGCGTCGATCTGGCTCGCCGGCGGCTTGCAGATCGACCTGCGCGTCTTGCCGGACGACGTTTATGGCAATCTCTTGCAGCACTTCACCGGCAGCCGCGAACACAACATCCAACTCCGCGAGATGGCGGTGCGCAAGGGCCTACGCGTCAGCGAGAACGGCATCCTCGACGTCGCGACGGGTGTGAACACGACGGCTCGTACGGAAGCCGAGGTCTACGCCGCGCTCGGCCTCGCCTTCATCCCGCCGGAGATGCGGCTCGGCATCGGCGAGCTCGAAGCGGCCCTGGCGGGGAGCCTGCCCGTGCCGGTCTCGCTCGCCGACCTCAAAGGCGACTTCCACATGCACTGCACCTGGAGCGACGGCAAGGCGACGCTCGCCGACATGATCGCCGCGGCCGCCGCGCGCGGCTACGCCTATCACGCGATCAGCGATCACTCGCAGGGCCGCGGCAGCTGGGGCCTCGATCCCTCGGGCCTGCGCGCGCAGCGGCAGCGCGTGCGCGGGCTCGGCGATCGCTACGGCATCCGCACGCTCTGCGCCGCCGAGGTCGATATCCTGCCGGACGGCACGCTCGACTACGACGACCCGACGCTCGCCGAACTCGACGTCGTCATCGCGAGCGTCCACTCGGCGATGAACCTCTCGCGCGAGGCCATGACGGCGCGCATCGTCCGCGCCTGCGAGAACCCATACGTGACGATCATCGGCCATCCGACGGGCCGGAATGTCGAGGCAAATCATCACTATGAATTCGACTACGACGCCGTCTTCGCTGCGGCCGCCCGCACCGGGACCGCGCTCGAGATCGACGGTCAGCCGAACCGGCTCGACCTGCCGAGTGCGCTCGCGCGCCGCGCCCGCAGCTTCGGCGTGACGTTCTCGATCGACAGCGACGCGCACGCCGTCGCGGATCTGGCCAATATCGAATACGCGGTCGGTCAGGCCCGCCGCGCGTGGATCACGGCCGGCGAGGTGCTCGGCGCCCGCGATCTCGAAGGCGTGCTCGCCTTCGTCGCGGCGAAGCGCGAGCGGCTCGCGCCCGCGCCGCGCTGAGGCTCGCTAGGGCGACCGCGGCGCCCCGAGGACGGGCGGCCTGCCGTCGTTCCCGATCGCGACGGCGATCCGCGTCGTCCGGCCGCGGTACCGGTCCGCGAAGTGCAGGTGCGCGGCATCGTCCCAGACGATCGGCGAGACGAGTGCGTGCAGGTGGACGACGCCGGCGATGCTCGCGCCGCCGGGAACCTCGACGGGCGCCGGACGCGCGTCGCCCGCGTCCGCCGAGATATCGACGACACGATACTCGGCCTCCCGGCGAAGCACCGCGACGCGACCCTGCGCGGAGAAGAGGCGCTCGTAGGCGACGTGGCGGCCGTCGGGTGCGATCGACGGTGCGAAGCATTCCATGACGACGAGCGTCTTCATATCGGCGAGCGCGAAGCTCTGAAAGGCCGAGACGCCGGCCCGATCCGTCCCGCCCGCGATCACCGCGCGGCCATCGTCGAGGACGCGAAAGCCCGCGATGCTCCGCACGGCGGTCGAGATCGAGCCGAGGCCGCGACCCTCCGGGCTCGTCCAGGCGATGTGGTACCGTGCGAAGCCCGCGCGGTCGTCGCCGATCCGCGTGATCGTCGCCGCGTACGCGGAGGACGGCGAGGACGCATGAAGCTCCGTTGCGGCGGGGCATCCGGGCGGGATCAGCGCCGCTGCGAGCGCGAACGCGGCGGTCACGGCCTTGGCCGGAGTCGAGACGCTCCCCATAACGGCGACCGTACCCGCGACTCCGCCGGACGAATCACTCGAACTCTCCAAAAGTTGCCGGGCAAACAGCCGTTACGCGGTGAGCCGTTACGCGGTGAGCCGTTACGCGGTGAGCCGTTACGCGGTTTGACCGCAATGGCAAACCAGATGCGCGGCGTGACGTCGACGCTGCAAATCGTTTACGCGGCGAGCCTCCCGGCCGCATGTGGCGCCGCCGCCGGCTTCTTCGTCACGAATGGCAAGATCGTCGCGACGAGCAGCATGATCGCGACCGGCACGAGCGCCCCCGCGTACGAACCCGTCGCGTCTTTCACCTTGGCCGCGACGATCGGACCGACGATGCCGCCGAAGCCCCACGCGGTCAAGATCATGCCATAATTCAACCCGAGATAGCGCGTGCCGAAGAAGTCGGCGTTGAAGGAGGGCATCGTGCCGAAGCCGCCGCCGTAGCAGAGCAGCACGATCGCGAATGCGACGGCGACCGCGCCGATGGAGTGCAGGCCGGTCAAGACGAAGAAGACGATGGCCTGGAGACCGAAGATCGCGGCGAAGGCGAGATTGCGACCGATGCGGTCGGAGACCGCGCCCCAGAAGAAGCGGCCGAGGCCGTTGAAGATCGCGAGTAAGCCGTAGAGGAGCACGGCGGCGCCGGCGGTCGCGCCGGTGAGCTCGCGGATGATCGGGACGGCGTTCGAGATGATCAGGATGCCGGCCGTGACGTTGAGGAAGAGCATCGTCCACAGCAGCCAGAACTGCGGCGTGCGCAGGGCCTCGCCGGGCCGGTAGCCATCCGCTGCCACCCGCGCCGGTACGGCGGGGGCGGCAGCCGGCGTCGTGCCCTCCGGGGCGAGTCCGTACCCCTCCGGCGGCTCCACGATGAAGGTCGCGGCGATGCCGCCGACGATCGCGTAGACGATACCCGAGACGACGAAGATCGTCATGATCGCCGCGATCTGATCGCCGCTGAGCGCGTAGGCGGCCCGCTCGAACGACGCGTGCGCCTTCAGCGCGGCCGATTGCGCGTCGGCATACCGTGCGGCCGCATGCGCGAGATCGGCGAAGGCCGGAATCGCTTTCAAGATCAGGCTGTAGAGGAACGCGCCGAGGCCGAATCCCATGACGACCATGCCGCTCGCGAGACCGCGCCGATCGGGAAACCATTTCGTCACGGCCGCGACCGGGACGATGTAGGCCATGCCGTTCCCGAAGCCGCCGATCACGCCGTAGGTGAGATAGAGCCATGGCGCGCCGAACTCCGTCGTGCCGAGTCCCGCGAGCAGGACGCCGAGACCCCACGAGACGACGCCCGCGATCGTGACCGCGCGCGCTCCGTACCGTGACAACAAGCGACCACCCGTCACCGCGCCCCAGCCGAGAGCGAAGATCGCGATCGCGAACGCCCAGCTCGTCGTCGTGCTGCTCCAGCCGTAGGCTGCGAGCAGCGGCTGCGTGAAGGAACTCCACGAATAGACCGTGCCGAGACAGATCATCACGAGCGTGCCCGCTCCCGCGATCGCCCAGCGGTTCGCCGTCGTAACCGTCGTCGACATGGTATCGCTCTCTTCCGTGGCCGATCGCTTCAGCTCCGAAGTGTTGTCCAAATCTGACGTGCCGACGGCAATCTGCCCGTTATCAGCATGCCTACCCGATAGACCTTACCCGCGATGAGGAACGCGACGACGACCGTGGCCAGATTGAGGGCGAGTGCGAGCGCAATCTGCCACGCCGGCACGCTCGCGACGGCGATCCGCGCGAACATCACGAACGGCGAGACGAGCGGCACGAAGCCGGCCAGAGCGACGACGCCGGCGTCGGGCGAGACGATCGCGTACTGCGCGAACAGAAAGGCGACGACGGCCGGCAGGATGATCGGGGTCGTGACGGCGCCGAGATCCTCCGTGCGCGAGACGAGCGAGGCGGCGGCCGCGTACAGCGTCGCGTACTGCAGGTAGCCGAGTGCGAAGAAGACGGCGAACGCCGCGAGCGACCACGGGTCGAGCGCACCGAGGCTGCCCGCGAGACCCGGCGGCGCGCCGCCTCCGAGGCCCGCGCCCCGCGCGGAGTGTTCGGCTGCCCCGCCGAGGGCGAGCGCCGTGAACGGTAACGCGACGAGGGCGGCGATGCCCCAGACGGCGATCTGCACGACCGCGAGGGCGGCGGCGGCGAGCGTCTTGCCCGTCAGCAGGTCGACGGGGTCGATCGTCGCGACGAGGATCTCGGCGATGCGGCTCGTCTTCTCTTCGGCGACCGCGGACATGACGGTCTGGCTCGCGAGCACGATTGCGAAGTAGAGCAAGAAGATCAGGCCGAGCGCGAACGCGTGGCCGGCGCTCGCGGCCGTCGCCGAGACGAACTTCGCATCGATGCCGTGGAGCGCGCGGTCGACGCGCGTCAGCGCGGCGACGCGAGCGCTCGGCAGGCCCGTCGCGAGTTCGACGTTGAGGGGCACGAGCGCACGGAACTGCACCTGGTCGAACGCCGCGAGGTCGCGGGCATAGACGTCGAGATGGAGCCGCCGGTTTCGTTCCTGCAGGCGCACGGCGGCGGCGGCGCCGTGGTGGGCGTCGAGATACGCGCGGTCGACGACGGCGGGCAACGCGTCGACCGAGGCGACGATCGCGAAGTCCGCTCGCAGGGCCGCGGCGGCCCGCACGCGCAGCGGCGCCGGACCCGCGAGGACGAGGGCGTTCGTCTGCGTCTTCGAGAGACCGGCGAAGAGGATCGGGGCGAGCACGAGCGCCGCGATCCCGACCGCGCCGCCGAGCGTCGCGATCAGGAAGATGCGCGACCGGATCTTACGAGCGAACTCCGTCGTGAGGACGAGGAGCAGATCGCTCATGCGATCGCGCGCAGGTAGATCTGCTGCAACGAGGGCTCGCGGCGTTCGAACTTCTCGATCGGCGCGGCGGCCGCGACCGCGCGCAAGAGACCGCCGAAATCCGTCGTCGCGGGCATCTCGTAACTCAGTTCGCCGAGCTCGCCGGCGGGCGGCTCCGCTCCGTACCCGGCGAAGAGCGCGCGCACCTCCGGCAGATCCGGGGCGACGCGGACGACGCGCGTCGGGAAGGCGGAGCGTAGCTCTGCGAGGCTGCCGCTCGCGCAGACGCGGCCCGCGGCGATGATGCAGAACGCGCTCGCCGCATCCTCGATCTGCCACATCTGATGGCTCGAGAGCACGAGCGTCGTTCCGGCCGCGGCGATCTCGCGGAAGATCGCGAGCAGCGCCGAGGCGTTCACGGGGTCGAGTCCGGAGAACGGTTCGTCGAGGACGAGGACCTCGGGATCGTGCACGGCGGCGCAGGCGAGTTGCACGCGCTGCTGATTGCCTTTGGAGAGCTCGCCCGCCGGGCGCCGGGCGAGCTCGCCGATGCCGAGCCGGTCGATCCAGCGGTCCGTCCGCCGCATCGCATCGTCCCGCGCGAGTCCGTGCAGCCGGCCGAAATAGACGATCTGATCGCGCACGCGCATCCGCGCGTAGAGGCCGCGCTCCTCGGGCAGGTAGCCGAAGCGGCGGCGGATGACGCGGTCGACCGGCGCGCCGTGCCACCTCACGGCGCCGGCGTCGGGCGGGTAGATGCCGAGGATCATCCGCATCGTCGTCGTCTTGCCCGCTCCGTTCGGGCCGAGCAAGCCGAAGATCGAGCCCGCCGCGACGGAGAAGCTGACGTCTCGCACCGCTTCGACGGAGCCGAACGAACGGCGGACGCGGTCGATGACGAGCACGGGAGTGGGGTTCGCAGAGCGATTCCGGCAGCCTGCGACGTGCGTGCGGCGAACCGCGACCGGGTGGAGAGCCCGCGAAACTGGGGCGCGACGGCGGACGAGACGGCGCGGCACTATCCCTGCGACGATCTCGGCTTCGCCGCGAGCGACGTCTTCTTCCGAGCGATCGCGGTCGCGGCGGACGCGGAGCTCGCCTACCGCTGGCTCTGTCAGCTGCGAGTCGCGCCGTATAGTTACGATCTGCTGGACAATTTTGCGCGACCCAGTCCGCCGCGGCTCGTCGCGGGCGCGGAACGCTTGGAAACGGGGCAGCGGCTCATGACGATCTTCCGGCTCGTCTCGTTCGAACGCCCGCGCCGGCTGACGCTCGCGCTCGACTCGCGGCTCGGCCGCACGCTGATGGGCGACCTCGCCGGAACCTACGCCGTCGAGACGGTTCCGGGCGGCGTGCGGATCGTCGCGAAGATCCTCGTGCGCTACCCGCGCGGCCTCTACGGACGTCTGCTCGGCCGCGTGATGCCTTGGATGGATCTTGTCATGTTCCGAAAGCAGATGTTCACGCTCAAGCGCTACATCGAACGCGACGCTACGGCGTCTCGAACGCCGCCCACGCGAGACCCGCTGCGATGATGCCGGCGTAGCTCAGGGCGAGGACGAGGTCGCTCGCGTGCGCGCGCTCTAGGGCCAGGACGGCGACGACGGCGAGCGCGACGCCGACCGGCGTGCGCCGCGAGTCCCCGGCGACGAACTCCCAGACGCGGGCGACCGTCTTCACCGGAGCACGGGCACGGCCCGCGCGGCGGTCGCGCGCAGCAGCGCGATCAGACCGAGGGCGATGGCAAGAAAGCTCGCCGCGATGACGGGGATCGAGGCGTCGGCCTGCCACCAGGTGATGCCGAGTCCCTCGCCGCTCCAGAACGTGCCGAACGACGCCAGCATGATGCCGACGACGAACTTGAGGGCGTTCTCGGGGACGCGCGAGAGCGGCGCGCGGACCGCGATGCCGACCGCGACGACGAGCAGGACGGCGGCGAGCGCTCCGAGCGCGGCGAAGCCGACGCCGCCCGTGCTCTGCGCCCCGACCGTCACGACGATGATGACCACTTCCAATCCCTCGAGGAAGACGGCTTTGAACGACGTCGCGCGGGCGACGCCATCGGCGACGCCCGCCGACTCCTCGCGTTCGCGCGCGAAGTTCGCGGCCTCGTCGCGCAGGGCTTTACGGCCGCCGTAGCGCCAGATCGCCTTCCGCAGCCAGGCGAGGCCGTACAGGACGAGCAGCAGACCGACGACGAGCCGCAGCGCTTCGAGCGGCACGAAGCGCACGAGCGCCGGGCCGAAGATCGCGATCAGCAGGGCGAGGGAGACGAGGGCGGCGCCGGCCCCGCTGAGGGCGAGGCGCCAGCCGCGCGTCGTGCCGATCGCGAGCACGACCGTCAGCGCTTCGACCGCTTCCACGGCGCTCGCGAGGAACGCGGTCGATGCGGGCAGCCAGACGTTCATCGCGCGAGCCTCGGGCGAGCGGCGTGCGCGAGTTCGTCGTTCATCTCGGCTGCGGGAAACGCGTCGGCGCGGCTGAGGTCGAAACGGCGATTGATGCGCGCGTGGTACGCGGTCGCGGCGTTCCGCTGCGACTCGTCCTGCGTCTCCGGCCGTGCGTCGTACGGCGTGAGATCGGGTTTTGTCACGAAGGCCGCGGCGAGCGGCCGCGCCGCGGCGTCGTACGCACTCATCGGCGGCAGCCCGAAGAACATCTCGATCGTCCGCAGGACGCCCGCGGTCGTGTAGTGCGCGTGCTGCACGCCGCCCGCGGCGTACGGGCTCGCGAGGTAGAACGTCATCCGCTGAGCGTCGACGTGGTCGGCGCCGTTCTGCGCGTCGTCTTCGAGAATGAAGATCGCGGTCGATGACCAGTACGCGCTATGCGACACGGTCTGGACGAGCGAGCCGACCGCATCGTCGTTCTGCGCGACGAAGGCCTTCGGCGCGAGCTCGCCCGCGCGCGTGCCGGCCGTGTGATCGTTCGGCAGCCGTACGACCTCGATCGACGGCATCGTGCGCGAGGCGACGTAGCCGTCGTATTCGCGCTTCCACTCGGCGACGCGCGCGAGGTCGCTCACGCCGAGGTCGAAACCGGTGAAGCGCGGATCGGTCTCGCCCGCGAGATCGGGCACGCTCGAGGTGATGTCGCCGCCGTGCTGGGCCGCGCCCTTCTCGCCGATCGCCGTCGCGCGCTCCTTCGGCTCGGTCGTGAACTCGCCGTAGTTCCGCAGCGTGATGCCGGCCCGTTTCGCGCTGTTCCACAGATAGCCGCCCTGGGGCACGGAGGCCGTCGCCCCGTCTTCGAAATCGTAGAGCTTCCGGCGATCGCCGTAGCCCGGCGGCCACATCTTCTCGAGGTAGTCGTTGGCGAAGGCGGCCATCGACCAGTTGTGGCCATCCGCGCTGACCTCGGCGTCGGCGAACGTCCGGTCGAAGATGCCGAAGCGCCGCGCGATCGCATGCTCGTTCGGCGTGATCGCCGCGCCGAAGGACGTCAGCGACGCGTCCCCGTCCGCTTGTGCGAGATCGCCGAGGACCTGATCGTACGTCCGGTTCTCTTTGACGACGTAGATCACGTGTTGGATCGGTCCGCCGGCGCGGACGATCGTCGCACCGGGCGAGGCGGCCGGGGGGCCGTGGGCGAGCGTGCCGGGGTCGGCGAGCGAGGCTGACAGGAAGGGGCCACCGTCTTCGCGGACGGTCGACAGGCCCGCCGCGAGCGAGGCGTCGTCCGGCACGGGCAGTCGCCGGATCGAACCGATCATGCTCGCCGCGATGTAGCCTGTATTTGCTGGCGAGCGTTTCATGAAGGGATGGTACTGCGGGTTCGCGCGACCGCTCTCGCCCATGCCGTTCGCGACGTAGAGCGTGCGGCCGGAGCCGTCGAGCCCGACGAAGGTCGGATACCAGCCGGTCGGGATCGCGCCGGCGAGCGACGGCTCGCCGCCGCGCGCGCCGGTCGCGATGACGGCGACGGCGTTTGCGGCCGAGCACGCGATGTAGAGCCGCGCGCCGCTCGCGTCGAGCGCGAGCGACGTCGGCGAGACGCCGCCGAGCTTCCCGTCGAACAGGGCCACCGGAATCGTCTTCGCGAGCCTGCCCGCGGCGACGTCGATCACGCCGATCGCGGCCGCGTCCGTCTCCGAGACGTACAGTTTCGTGCCATCGGGCGAGAGGACGAGGTGCTCCGGGTGCGCGCCGACGGCGATCTCGCCGCGAACGGCGTGCGTCGCGGCATCGACGGCGAAGACGGAGGCGCCGCCCCAGTTCGCAACGTACACGGTTTTGCCATCCGGGGCGTAGGCCGCGTCCGCGAGATGCGCGCCGAACGTCGCCGACGGGACGACCGTGCCGGCGGCTTCGTCAACGAAGACGAGGCGGGCGCCGAGTTCGTCGCTGACGGCGAGCGTCGCGCCGTCGGGCGACCGTGCGATCGACGAGGCCCACGCGCCCTCCGGCAACGTCACGCTCCGATCGATGGCGCCGGTGGCGGCATCGAAGTGGACGATCGTGCCGCTGCCGCCGGTCGAGAGCCAGAGTCCGTCGCCCTTACGATCCGCGAGCGGAACGCCGTACGCGCCCTTCATCGGAACGGTCCGCTCGAGCGCGAGCGTCGTCGCGTCGAGCACCTGGATCTCCGCCGGGCCGGCGCCGCCGTCGACGACGACGAGCCGCCGGCCATCGGCCGTCGGGGTCGCGGACTCGGGGAGCGTCCCGGTTCCCCGAACGGCGTCCGTCGGCGGGGAGAGCCGCCACTCGGTCGGCAGCTCCGTCGTCCGCGTCTCGGCCCGGAGGGCCGGGTGGGCGGCGCTCGCGACGAGTGCGACCGTCGCGGCGGCCGCGGCGAGGAGGGCACGAACGGTGGTGGTCGACGCCTGGTGAGCGAGCGATCGGCGGAACATCGAGCGTCCTAACGAAGCGTGGCGGGAGCGACACGGGTCCTTTCCCCGATAGATGTCGCTTCCCCAGCGCGTCTCGCTCAATTGAGTGACGGCACGAACGCCGCGATCGCCGCGCCCGAGGCGGCGCCGCCGAGCGCGATCGCCCACGCGGGTACGCGCCGGAGCGTCAGAAGCGCGAACGCCGGGACGGTCACGAGCGCGGCGACCGGCGAGCGCGCGAGAGCGGGCGCGATCGGCGTGACGAGCACGGTCGCGAGCAGGCCGACGACGGCGGCGTTCGCGCCGGCGAGGACCGCCGGTGCTCGCGGAAAGTCGCGCAGGCGAGCCCACAGCGGCAGGGCGGCGGCGACGAGCAGGAACGACGGCAGGAAGATCGCGACGGTCGCGACGACGGCGCCCGCGACGCCCGAGGCGGGCGAGCGGTTGACGGCGCCGATGAAGGCGGCGAAGGTGAAGAGCGGACCCGGGACGCTCTGCGCTGCACCGTAACCCGCGAGGAACGTCCGCGACGGCACGAGCCCCGGGCCGATCGCGCCTTCGAGAAACGGCAGGACGACGTGGCCGCCGCCGAAGACGAGCGAGCCCGCGCGCAGAAAGATCGCGGCGAGGCCGAGGTACCCGCCCCTCGGCACGAAGGCGCTCAGCGCGAGCAGCCCCGCGAGCGTCCCGGCCGCCGCGACGCCGCTCCGGCGCGAGAGCCGCAGCGGCGGAAGAGCCGCGGGCAGGCGCGCCGCCTCGCGCACGAGCACGCCGCCGCCGGCCACCGCTCCGAGCGCGAGCGCGAGGACCGCTGCCCCCGGCACGCCGGCGAGCGAGCCCGCGAGGGCGACGGCGAAGGCGAGGCACGCGAGGGCCGCGCGGCGCGGGGTCGCCGCGAGCGAACGCGCGAGCGTCACGACCGCGAGCGTCACGACGGCCGCGGCCGCCCCGGCGAGTCCCGCGAGCGCCCCGCGAGCGGCGGCGGCACCGAGGGCGTCGTGGCCGGCCGGCACGTTCTCGCCGTGCGCGCGAAGCGCGATGCCGGCGACGGCGAGCGCGATCGCGGAGGGCGTCGTAAAGGCGAACCAGGCGACGAGCGAGCCGAGAAAGCCCGCTCGCCGCCAGCCCAGCAGAAGCCCGACCTGGCTGCTCGTCGGCCCCGGGAGCACGGAGCAGAGCGCGACGATCTCCGCGAACGCGGCGTCGTCGAGCCAGCCGGCCCGTTCGACGAACTCGCGCCGAAAATAGCCGAGATGCGCGACCGGGCCGCCGAATGCCGTGAGGCCGAGGCGCGCGAAGCGTCGCAGGACGTCGACGAGCGGGGGCGGAGCCGGCCGTACGTTCAAGGCAGGGCTGCGCTTTCGGTCTCGGAAGCCTGATCCTCCGCGCGCGCCGAACGAGGAGGCATCAAGGGTGGAACTCTACGCATCGACCGTGTGGGCGAACGGCGGCTTCCGCTCGTATGCGGACGCACGCGTCGGGCTCATGACGCACGGCCTGCAGTACGGCACCGGCTGCTTCGAAGGCATTCGCGGCTTCTGGAACGCGGAGGAACGCGAGCTCTACCTGCTCCATCTGCGCGAACATTTCGAGCGGATGCGGCTCTCGACGAACGTGCTGATGATGAAATTGCCGCACGACACGGACGAGCTCGTGCGCCTGACGATCGAACTCTGCGCGCGCAACGGTTTCGAGGAGAACGTCTACATCCGGCCCGTCGCCTACAAGGCCGGCGAAGACGTCGGCGTGCGACTCGCCGGCGTGCCGGACGCCTTCGCGATCGTCGCGGTGCCGTACCGGCGCTATTACGAGATCGACGACGGCATCAAGGCCTGCGTCTCGTCGTGGCGGCGTACGGACGACACGTCCATTCCGGCGCGGGCGAAGATCACGGGCAATTACGTCAATAGCGCGCTTGCGAAAAGCGAGGCGCAGCTCAACGGCTTCGACGAGGCGATCATGCTCTCGCACGACGGTCACGTCTCCGAGGGATCGGCCGACAATCTCTTTCTCGTGCGTGACAAGATGTTGCACACGCCGGACGCCTCGCAGAACGTCCTCGAGGGCATCACGCGCAACACGATCGCGACGATCGCGCGCGCCGAGGGCCTCGAAGTGCGCGAACGCACGATCGATCGTAGCGAACTCTACGGCGCCGACGAAGTCTTCGTGACCGGCACGGCCGCGGGCGTCATCGGTATCGCGTCGATCGACCATCGCACGGTCGGAGCCGGGGGCGTCGGCCCGGTCACGCGCAAGCTCGGCGAGATCTATAACGAGGCCTGCTTCGGCCGCGTGCCGTCCTACAAGAAGTGGTTAACGCCGACGTACGCCGACCGGCGCGTCGGCGCGGCGTAGGCGGGCGGCTCGCGCTATCTCTGCGAGCCGGCCGGCAGCAGCGGTTCGCCCGGCGGCGGCGTCGCGACCGTCTCGGCCGGCGCGACCCCGGCCGCGTTCGGATCGCCGATCGGTTGGAGTACGGGCGCCGCGTTCCCCGTGCCCATGCCGCCGGTCCACATCGTTTCGTCGGGCGAGATCGGCTCGGCGAGGATACGGGGCGCGACCGGCTGCGCGGCGTGCGGATCGAAGGCCGCGATGCCCGAGTCCTGCCGCCACTGCGCGAAGCGGCCGAGTTCGTCGTAGGCGATGCGCGAGACGCCGTGGATCCAGTGCCGGCCCTGATCGAGCGTCGGCAGATTCGTCGTCATCACGGCGATGACGTACGGTTCGTCGTCGCGATACACGATGCCGACGTCGTCGAGCGTGTCGTGCAGCGAGCCCGTCTTGTGCGCGATCTCGATGCCGGCGGGCAGCGGCTGCGGCAGGAGCCCGTTGTGGTGCTGGCCCGCGAGGATCGCGAGCATCTCGCGCGAGGACCACGAGTCGACGAGCCGGTCGCGCGCGATCGCATCCAGCAGCCGCATCATGTCCTTCGGGCTCGACCGGAGCGCCGTGCGCACGGCCTCGGTGTTCGTGCGGATGTCGTCGTTCAAACGCGTGTGGCTGAGACCGAGCGACGCCATCTCGCGATTGACGTGCAAGCGGCCGACGAGCCGGATCAGCATGTTCGTCGCCGTGTTGTCGCTCTCGGTGATCATCAGCCAGAGCAGCTGTTTCACGTTACGCATCGTGCCGGCCCGCGCGTCCGCAAGATCGCCCCATCCGTAATCTTTGTCAGCGCCGGTGACGTGGAGCTTCGTGTTGAGATCGATCGTCCCGTCGGCCATCTGCCGGAAGACCTCGACCATGACGGGGATCTTGATCGTCGAGGCGGCGGGCATGCTCGCCGTCGCGTTGATGCCGGTCGAGAGGCCGGTCGCGAGATCCTCGACGGCGATTGCGACGTGGCCGGGTGCGCGCGACGCCGCTTCGCCGAGACGCGCCTGCAAGTTCGCGAGCGGAGAGACGTCGGGCACGGCGGCAACGCACGGAACGGCGCTCGCCGATAGGGCGAACGCGAGGGCGAGCATGGCGCGCAGTCGCTTCATGAATTGATGCTGTTATGGCGCGTCTTCGTTCGAAGTCCTCTCGACGTTCGGCGCACCCGCGCGAATCATGCTCACGCCTAGGCCGCTACGCGCGGCGGCGCGGGCCGATCTCCGCGATGAGGACCGCGACGTCGTCCGTCGCCGTCTCGGCGCCGAGCACGCGATCGACGAGCGCCTTCGCCGGGTTCGCCGCCGCAGCGATCGCGGGGTCGGCGAGGGCGCGGGTGACGCGGCGCAGGCCCTCGTCGATATCGCGTGTCGCCTCGACGAGTCCGTCGGTATAGAAGAGGAGCGTCGCCCCCGGCGCCGTTTGAACCGCGTGCGTCTCGTCGCCGCCGGAGCGCAGGCCGAGCAGCAATCCGGGCGCGACGAACTCCTCGATCCGTCCATCCGGATGGCGCAGGAGCGGGCCCGGATGTCCGGCCGATGCGAAGGTGAACCGGTGCGTCGCCGGATCGAAGATCCCCGCGAGCGCCGTCGCGTACGTGTCGCCCGACTGCGCGCGGACCGTGCGATCGGCGGCCCAGAGGATCGTGTTCGGATCCGGGACGACCATCGCGACCGACTGCATCGCCTGACGAACTTTACCCATCGTCACGGCGGCCGTGAGGCCGTTGCCGAGCACGTCTCCGATCGTGATCGCGATGCGGCCGTCGTCGAGGGCGAACGCGTCGTACCAGTCTCCGCCGATCGTCGCTTCGCTGTTTCCGGGCCGGTAATAGGCCGACATGCAGAGGCTTTCGCTTGCCGGGAGATTGCCGGGCAGCGACGCCTCTTGCAGGGTGACGGCGATCCGGCGCTCCCGTTCGTAGCAGCGCGCGTGGTCGATCGCGAGCGCGGCGCGAACGGCGATCTCTTCGGCGAAGCGGACGTCTTCCGCCGTGAACGCCCCGCGCGGATCGTTCGACTCGAGACCGCACGTCAGCGAGCCGAAGACGGGGCCGCCGGGCATCGAACGGATCGGCACGGAGACGATGGAGGGGGAGGAGAGCGTCTCGAGCGTCGATTCGCCCCGGTCGATCGCCCGCACGGCGGGATGCTCGGCGGAGAGGTCCCGGCTCGCGAGCCTCCGCTCGAGTTCGGGCCAGAGCGACGGATCGCGGTGCCGGGCCGCGAGCGTATGGATGCAACCGCGAGCGTCGCGCACTTCGACGCTGCACCACGACGCGAAACTCTGCGCGACCGCTCCGACGACGTTTGCGATCGTCGCCGCCGAATCGAGCGAACCGTACATGGCGGCTCCGGCCTCTGCGAGCGCGCGCATGCCGATCTCGAGGCGACGCCGGTCGCGCAGATCGCGCGCGACGGAGGCCGAGCCCGTGACTCGGCCGGCGTCATCGTGCAGCGAGAACGCATTGAACGAGACGGGTATCGAGGCGCCGGTTCGAAAGTTGCGGAAGCGAAACTCGCCGAGCCACCGGCCCTCGCGCTCGACCGCCGGCATGATGACGTCATGCACGAACGCACGGTCGTCTGCGGCGAAGAAGTCGTCGCAGGCGATCGATCGCGCGTCTTCGAGGCTGCCGATCTCGAGGGCGCTTCGTACCGCGGCGTTCGCGTACGTCATGCGCCCGTGCAGGTCCGCGATACCGATGAAGTCGTCGGTCGCCTCCGCCAGGCGCGCGAACTGCTCGCGCGCTTCGTCCGCGCGCCGCCGATCTTCGACGTCGAGCGAGACGCCGACCCACCGCATGATGGCCCCGGCATCGTCGCGCTGCGGCAGTGCGCGGACGAGGTGCCAGCGGTACGTCCCGTCTTGCATGAGCAGCCGGAAGAGCGCGTCGTACGTGTCGCCCGAGGCGAGGGCCACGGACCAGCGGGCGTCGGCCTCTTCGCGGTCGTCCGGATGCACGCCGGTCAGCCATTCTTTGCCATGCATGATCGCGTGCGCGCGGCTCCGTTCGCGCAGACCCGTTCCATCCGTGAGGACTTCGATCGTGCCCTCGGGAGTCGCGCTCCACGTCTCGCCGGGCATCGCCTCGGTCAGGACGCGGTATCGCGATTCGCTCAGCGCGAGCGTTCGGGCCGCGAGATATGCCTCGGTGACGTCGCGCGACATGACGAGCACTTGCTCCGGCCGGCCGTCCGTCGCGCGGATCGGCGTCAGCGTCACCTCCCAGAAGCGCTCTTCGCCGGGCGTGGCGTACGGCGCCGTGAAGCGAGCGCGTCCGCCCCCGCGGGCCGTCGCGAACGCCGCTTCGGCCGAGCTCCGGTGCTCGCCCTGCCACGACCCGAGCCAGCTCGCGAGGGCGCCCGCGTGCGCGTCGCCGGCAGGCAGGAGATTTCCATTGCGGCCGAGTGAGAGCAGACGTCCCTCGAGATCGAGCACGCTGATGCTGTCGTCATTCGCCTCCATCAGGCGGTAGGCGAGCTCGGCGCGGGCGGCGGCGGCGCGGGCGCTGAGCGACGCCGCTTCGAGGGCCGCTTCGAGCTGGAGTTCGGCGACGCGCAGGTCGTCGATATCGGTGAGGGTTCCGAGCCAGCTCGCAATCGCGCCGCCCGGTTCGAGAATCGGTGCGGCCTCGATCGCGTGCCACCGGTAGCGTCCGGCGCCGGCGCGGATGCGCAACTCGTCCCGAAAGGCGACGCCGGCGACGCGCGCGGCGTTCCAGCGCAGCAGCGCGTCGCCGAGATCCTCGGGGTGGACGAACGCCGCGTAGCCGCGCGCGAGCACCTCGTCGACGGAGACGTCGCAGACGCGTTCGAAGGCGCGCGAGAGCGACGTCGGGTCGCCGTTCGCATCGGCCGTCCACGCGATGATCGGCAGCGCATCGAGGACGGCTGCTGACGGAGCGGTCGGTTGGCGCGATTCTGACGAGGCCATCGGCGGAGGCTCGACGTTCGGCGCGGGCGGGGGCGCCTCCGTCAGTCGGCGAGTGGGACGCCGTCCGATTCGGGTGCGCGGCTGCGGCCGACGAGTCCGCCGAGCGCGGCGAGGGCGACGAGGTACGGGAACGCCTGCAAGAGTTCGGTCGGGATGCCCGAGCCCTGCAGCCCGAATTGCAGCGCCGCGAGCGCTCCGAAGCCGAGCGCCGCCAGGGCCGCGCGCGCCGGCTTCCAGCCTCCGAAGATCACGGCGGCGAGCGCGATGAAGCCGCGTCCGGCGGTCATGCCGTCCGAGTAGAGATGGAGCTCCGCGATGGACAGAAAGACGCCGCCGAGTCCCGCGAGCGCGCCGCCGGCCACGAGTGCCTGCACGCGCAGCGCGCGCGGGTCGAGCGAGGCCGCGCGCACGGCGTACGGATTCTCACCACAGGCGCGGACGCGCAGACCCCACGGCGTCGCGCCGAGGACGACGTGCAGCAGGAGCGTCGCGAGCGCGGCGCCGGCGACGAGCGCGATCTCGCCCGTGCGGCCGAGCGCGGGCACGTCGGGCGAAGCGCCCGGGCGGCCGAAGACGACGATCAACCCGAAGGCGGCGGCGCCGAGGACCGCGACGTTGAGGCCCGTGCCGGCGACGATCTGGTCGACGTGCAGGCGCGTCGCGAGCAGCGCGAGCACGAGCCCGAGCAGCGCCCCGGCGGCGACCCCGCCGAGCAGGCCGAGGAGCGCGCTGCCGGTCGCGTGTGAGACGACGACCGCCGTGAAGGCGCCGGCCGCGAGCATGCTCTCGAGCCCGATATTGACGATGCCGGCCCGCTCGCCGAGCACGCCCGCGAGCGACGCGTAGACGAGCGGCGTCGCCTTGATCGATGTGAGCCAGACGAAGTCGAGCAGGTCGTTCACCGGCCACCCGTCCGTGCCGGCAGCCGGACGGTCGCGACGGCGAGGATCGCGAGACCCTCGACGATCGCGACGACGTCTTTCGGGACGTGGGCGAGCGCCTGCATCGTGAGGCTGCCGCTCTGCAAGATGCCGAAGGCGAAGGCGGCGACCACGATCCGCAGCGGATCGAGCCCCCCGACGATGGCGACGGCGATCGCGATGAAGCCGTAGCCCGGGCTCAGCGCGACGTTGAAGCGGTGCAGGACGCCCGCGACGATCGTCGCTCCGCCGAGGCCCGCGATCGCCCCCGAGAGCGTCATCGTCACGAGTGCCGTGCGGCCGAGCGAGATGCCGGCCCGGCGCGCCGCCTCGGGCGCCTCACCCGCCGCGCGGAGCTCGTAACCGTAGACGGTCCGGTCGAGCATGAAGCGCAGCGCCGCGGCCAGCACGAGCGCGAGCGGAAAGGCGAGCGAGAGCCGCGTGCCGGCGAGCGCCGGCAGCCACGACGTCGCGGGCAGGGGCGCGGTCTCCGCCCCCGCGACCCCCGGCGCGTGCAGCGGCCCGACGATCAGGTAGTTCGCGAGCAGCACGGCGACGATGTTGAGCATGAGCGTCGCGATCACTTCACTCGCGCCGAAGCGCGCCCGGAGCGTTCCGGGGATCGCGCCGTACAGACCGCCGCCGAGCGCCCCCGCGGCGAGCATGACGACGATCGCTAGCCAGCCCGGCCCCGCGAGCGCCGCGCCCGCGATGCCGGCGCAGAGGCCGCCGATCACGAGTTGACCCTCGGCGCCGATATTGAAGAGCCCCGCGCGGAAAGCGAGGGCGACGGCGAGTGCGGGAAAGAGCAGCGCCGTCGTCTGGACGAGCGTCTCGGCGAGATGCTGCGGCGTGCCGAGCGAACCGCGCAGGAGGGCGGCGAAGCCGAGCAGCGGGTTCGCGCCCGCGAGCGCCATCGCACCGGCGGCGACGAGCGCGAGCACGGCGAGGACCGCGACCGGCGCGCGCGCCCGCACCAGCGGGACGTTCACGCCCCCGCCATCAGCGCGCCGATGCGCCGCCGATCGAAGGCCTCGCGGCCGAACCCTCCGACGATGCGCCCGCCGAAGAACACGACGATGCGGTCGCAGAGCGCGAAGAGCTCGTCGAGTTCGAAGGAGACGACGAGCAGCGCGACGCCGGCGTTGCGGGCGTCGATCAGCCGAGACTGGACGAGGGTCGCCGCTCCGACGTCGATGCCGCGCGTCGGCTGATAGGCGAGGACGGCGAGCGGGCTCCGTGCGAGCGCGCGGCCGACGACAAGTTTTTGCTGGTTACCGCCGGAGAGCGAGCGTACGGGCGTCGCGATGCCGGGGGTGCGGACGTCGAAGCGGCGGACGATCTCGCGCGCTTCCGCATCGACCGCGCGCCGATCGACGAGCGCGCCGCGGCGGATGGGGGCGCGCGCGTGATCGCCGAGCGCGACGTTCGCCGCGATCGGCCAATCCGGGACGAGGCCTTCGCGGAGCCGGTCCTGCGGCACCGCGCGCAGGCCGGCGGCGATGCGCTCCCTCGCGGTCACGCCTTCGAGCCCGCGACCGGCGAGGGCGATCGTTCCGTCGTACGCGATCAGCCCCGCCACCGCGCCCGCGAGCGCGCTCTGGCCGTTGCCCTCGACGCCCGCGATGCCGACGATCTCGCCGCCGCGCACGTCGAGCTCGACGTCGTGCAGGGCCGCCGTTCCCGGCGTCGCGGCGGTCGAGAGCCCGCGGATCGCAAGGCCCGGCCGCAGCGTCGTCGCCGCTCGCGCGGCGAGCGGCGGCATCGCTCCGCCAACCATCGCGCGCGCGATCGCCTCGAGCTCCGCCGTCCGGACGTCGTCGATCCGCGCCGCGACGGCGCCCGCGCGGAGCACGGTCGCGCGGTCGCCGTGCCGGAGGACCTCGTTCAGTTTGTGCGTGATGACGAGCACGGCCGTGCCGCCCTCCGCGAGGCGCCGGAGCGTCGTGAAGAGCGCGTCGATCTCGGGTGGCGAGAGCACCGCCGTCGGCTCGTCGAGCAGCAGGACGGCGGGCTCGCGCACGAGCTCGCGCAGGATCTCGACGCGCTGCGCGACGCCGACCGGCAGCCGCTCGACGACGGCGTCGGGATCGACGTCGAGCCCGAAGCGCTCGGCGCTCGCGCGCACGGTCGCTCGCGCGCACGCGACGTCGATGCGCGGACCGCGGCGCGGCTCGCGGCCGAGCAGCACGTTCTCCCAGACGCGCAGGCGCCCCGCGAGCTGAAAATGCTGATGCACGAGACCGACCGTGCCGTTCCGCACGACCCGGCCCGAGGTCGGCGCGAGCGTGCCGGCGGCGATCGCGGCGAGGGTGCTCTTGCCCGCGCCGTTCTCGCCGACGAGGGCGTGGATCTCGCCCGGGCGCAGATCGAGCGAGACGTGCGTGAGCGCGCTCACGGAACCGAACGTCCTGCCGACGTTCGCGAGGCGCAGGGCGAACTCGCTAGAGGGCGACGGGTGTGAAACGGGCGAGCTCATCGCGGGTCGCGGGCGGAAGGATTCTGCCATCCACGATCGCGCGGCGCAGCTCCGCGAGGCGGCGCAGATTCGCCGGTCCGAGCGCGGCTTTCGTATACTTGAAATCGGTCACGTCGACGCCGCCGTCGGCGAGGCCGTACTCGACGTGACCGGTCGGCGGTTTGCGATTCGCGACGGCGATCGACGTGCGGAAGACGGCGTTGTCGATGCGCTTGACGACGCTCGTAAGAACTTGCCCTGGCACGATTCCGTCTTGATTCGAATCGACGCCGATCACGAAGTCCCCCGGGTGCGCGCGGACTTCGTCGAAGGCGCCGAGGCCCGACTTTCCGGCCGCGACGTAGACGACGTCCGCGCCCTGATGGTATAGCACCGAAGCGAGTTCTTTGCCCGAGGGGACGTCGTCGAACGAACCTACGTATTTGACGAGGACGTGGATCTTCGGATCGATCTCGCGCGCGCCGGCCGCGTATCCGGACTCGAACTTGCGCAAGAGCGGGATGTCGATGCCGCCGAGGAACGCGATCGTCTTCGTCTTGCTCGCCATGGCGGCGGCGGCCCCGGCGAGAAAGGAGGCGTCCTGTTCGCGAAACGTGATCGAGGCGACGTTCGGCGCGTCGACGACGGCGTCGACGATCGCGAAGGAGCGCTTCGGATTCTGACGCGCGACCAGCGCGACGTCGCTCGCCATCAGATAACCGATGGCGAAGATCTCGTCATACTCTTCATCACAGAGCGCCGTCAGGTTCGGTTGATACTCGGCGGCCGACTTCGACTCCAGCGCCTCGACGCTCGCGCCGAGCTTCGTCTTCGCACGCGTGAGACCGTCGTAGGCGGAGTCGTTGAAACTCCGGTCGCCGAGGCCGCCGATATCCGTGACCATGCCGATCTTGATGCGCTGTCCGGACTCATCGGTGCCGGTCGCCTTCTGGCATCCGGAAAGAGCGAAGAGCGCGATCGTCAGGGCGACTGCCCGGCCGTAGCGGAGCCGTTGGAACATGGCCCGCTTTGTTGTGCGGGCGCGCTCGCGATGCCTTCGCCGGCTCCGCGCGAGCGCGCCCGCCGGTTACGTGACGGGCTGCGGAAAGACGGGTTCGGTCGCGGGTTCCGCCGGTGGCGGACCGGCCGGAATGTCGCGCGTCGGGTCCTGCGGTACCTCGTCCGGCGAGAGCGGCGGGAGGTTTGGATTCGGAATCGGGGGGCTAGTGCTCATGCGGTTGCTCCTCGGAGGGATGCCGTAGCGTACCCGCTCTCGTCGCGGGCGCAGGGAGCAACCGGGGGGGCTAGGCTTCACTCGGCTGAAAGTGGTCGCATGACGACGTCTGCGCACCATCCGATGCTCGCACGCGTCGAGATCATCGGCGTGCCGATGGATCTCGGCGCGGATCGCCGGGGCGTCGATATGGGACCCTCGGCGATCCGCTACGCGCGCCTGCACGAGGGTCTGGCGGCGCTCGGAATCGCGAGCGTCGTCGACCGCGGAGACGTCATCGTGCCGGTCGCCGAATCCGCCGACGTCCAGCGTTCGAAGAATGCCAAATATCTGCCGGTGATCCTCGAGGTCTGCGAGCGGCTCGCCGTCGCCGTCGACGAGACGATCCGCGCCGGCGGCTTCCCGATCGTGCTCGGCGGGGACCACTCGATCGCGATCGGGACGCTCGCCGGCGTGAAACGCGCGCGCGGCCGGGCGCCCGGGCTCATCTGGATCGACGCGCACGGCGACATCAATACGCCGCTGACCTCGCCGAGCGGAAACGTCCACGGCATGCCGGTCTCGATCGCGCTCGACGATGCGAATATCGTCACGGAGCGGACCGTGCTCGTAGGTCTGCGCGACGTCGACGCCGGTGAAAAGCGCCGCATCCGCGAACTCGGCGTCAAGGCGTTCACGATGTCGGATATCGACCGGCTCGGCATGAAGTTCGTGATCGAAGAGGCGCTCGCGATCGCGAGCGCCGGCGAAGGTGCCGACTCCGTGCACGTCAGCTTCGATATGGACAGCATCGATCCGGTCGAAGCACCGGGCGTCGGGACGCCGGTGCGCGGCGGCCTGTCGTACCGCGAAGCCCACCTCGCGATGGAGACGATCGCCGCGAGCGGCACCCTCGGTTCCCTCGAAATCACGGAGCTCAACCCGATCCTCGACGAACACAATCGCACGGCCGAACTCGCCGTCGAACTCGTCCTCTCCGCGCTCGGCAAAACGATCCTGTAGGCACGCAACCAAACGTGCGGAGCGCGGCTTTACACGGGCGTACCGAACCGAGCCGAAGGAGCACCTCATGGGTCAACCGAGCGACATCGTCCTGTATCAAGCCGAATGGTGCCCGTACTGCGCGCGCGTGCGCAGCAAACTGACGGACCTCCTCGTCGACTACAAGACGGTCAACGTCCCGCGCGATCACTCGCAGCGCGGCGAGGTGAAGGCCGTCTCGGGCCAGACCGGCATCCCCGTGATGGTCGACGGCGACACGATCCTCGACGACGACGACGAGATCGTGCCCTATCTCGAGAAGAAGTTCGCCGCCGCGAAAGCCTGACGATGCGCGGGCGCCGCGACTGCGGCGCCTGCCCCCTTCTTGTCAGGGCGCGAAGCCGAAGGCGACGGCCGCGCCCGCGAGCGTTGCGGCGACATTGACGGCGTCGTTGCCGATCCAGGCGAGGCCGCGGAGCCCCTTCGTGCGCGTCCCGCAGACGTGCACGCGCGTCTCGCAGCGCCGCTCGCACGTCGGACACCAGCGCAGGCTCTGGAGCGAGCCGCCGGCGAGCGAGTCGACGAGCGCGCCCGCCACGCCGGCGAGCGCGATCGCCCCGAACGCCCGGACGCCCACGGCCCACGCGACGCCCGCGATGAAGACGGCGCCGGCGATCTCGGCGAGCGTCCCGGCCCACGTGATGCCGCCGGAGAGCCCCGTTTCTACCCGGCGCAGCGTGAAGATCGACCGCGGCGGTTGACGGACGAGCGTGCCGACCTCCGTGCCCCACGTATCGGCGGTCGCGGCGGCGAACGCGCGTGCGAAGGCGATCGTGTAGCGGGGGTCGTGGAGCGCGAGCGCGGCGAGCGCGCAGATCGCGGCGACGCTGCCGTTCGCGCAGACTTGCGCGCCGTCGCGCGGACCGAGCTTGCCGATCGCGACGAGGCCGCGCTTGCGGGCCTTGCCGACGCGCGAGAGTCCGACGCTCGAGACGAAGAAGGCGAGCAGGATGGCCGCACCGCCGAGCTGGAGGGCGCCGAACGTCGCGGTGCCGACCGCCCCTGCCGCGAACGCTCCGGAGCGCGTCAGCGAGCCGGTGCGGAGCGCCGCGAGGGCGATGGCGAGTGCGAGCGCGGCCCCGAGGGCGAACGGCAGCGCGGGCGAGAGTGTCGGCACGCGCGAGGCTTCGGCATATCCGGGTACGCACCGGCCGGAGGATATTGCTGTGATGACATCCACGAACGCGCCCGATTTCGTCTTGGTCCACGGGGCCTTCTCGGACGCGAGCCTCTGGGCCGGTATCGTGCCGCAGCTCGAAGCCGCAGGCGCGAAGGTCACGACGTTCGATCTGCCCGGCCATACGGCGGCGACGAACGGCGCGGCCGGCGCGACGACGCTCGCGCAATACGTCGAAGCGACGCACGCCGTGCTCGCCGCAGCGCCGCACCCGGTCATTCTCGCCGGTCACAGCCTCGCCGGTATGGTCATCGCGCAGACGGCGGAGGATCTGCCGGAGAAGATCGCGGCTCTCGTCTTCGTCTGCGCGTTCCTGCCGGCATCCGGCCGTACGGCGACGTCGTACGCGGAGACCGATACGGCGAGCCTCTTTGGCGCGCTGCTCGAAGCCGATCCCGCGGCCGGCGTGGGTCGCATGACCGCAGAGTCGCTGAAGCAGGCGGTCTTCAGCGAGACGGCGCCGGACGTCGCGAGCACCGCCGCCGCCGCCGGCGCGAAGATCGCCGAGCCCCTCCAGCCGTTCGGCACGCCGGTCACGCTGACGCCCGAGCGATTCGGTCGCCTCAAGCGATATTATGTCATGACCGAAAAAGACCATGCGGTGACGCCGACGTTACAACAGGAGATGCTCGACGCGACGCCGGTCGAACGCGTCTTCACGATGAAGGCCGACCACGCGCCGATGCTCAGCACGCCGGAGGAGCTCGTCGAGGCGCTGCTCGCCGTGCGGACGCATCTCGCGGGCGTCGCGAGTGCGGCACGAGGCTAGCGCTCCGCTACGCCGGCGCCGTCTCGCGCAGCGCCGCGGTCAGCCCGTCGATCGTGAACTCCGCCGCGACGAGATCGACGCGGAGGCCCGCGAGACGGGCGGCGTCCGCCGTCACGGGTCCGATACACGCGACGAGGCGCTCGCCCTGCAGCCGCGCGGCGTCCTCGACGTTCCGCGTGAGGCCGCGCACCGTGCTCGCGCTCGTGAACGTCCAGACGTTCGCGGCGGCCGCCGCCTTCACGATGCCGGGGTCGAGCCGCGTGACGGTGCGATAGCCGGCGACGTCGTCGACGACCGCGCCCCGTGCCGCGAGCGCCTGCGGGACGACGTCGCGCCCCTCTTCCGCCCGGTAGAGTAAGACGCGGGCGCCGGGCTCGACGGCCGCGCTCAGGAGCTCCGCGAGCGCGTCGCCGATCGCGTCGCTCGGGACGAGATCCGGTTCGACGCCGTGACGGCGCAACCGGCTCGCGGTCGCCGGGCCGATCGCCGCCACGCGAACGTCGCCGAGCGCGCGCGCGTCGCGCCTAGCCTCGCGCAGATGGGCGAAGAAGGCGTCGACGCCGTGACGACTGGTAAATACGAGCCAGGCATAGTCGCGCACGCGTTCGACGGCGAGCCGAGCCCGCGCTGGATCGAGCGGCGGCCCGAGCGCGATCGTCGGCGCGAGCATCGGCTCGGCGCCGATCTCCCAGAGCGCCGCTGCGAACTCCGCTGCGTCCTCCGCGGCTCGCGTGACGAGCACGCGCGTGCCGAAGAACGGCTGGTTGTCGAACCAGCGGATCTTCTCGCGCTCGTTCACGACCGTGCCGATCACGACGATCGCGGGCGCGGCGAAGCGCGCGCGCTCCACCTCGGCGACGATCGTGTCGAGCGTCGCGACGAGCGTCTCCTGCGTCGGCTTCGTTCCTTCTCGCACGATCGCGACCGGCAGATCGCCCGGCATGCCGTGCGCGCGCAGCTGCGCGACGATTCCGGCGAGACTGCCCATCGCCATCAGGAAGACGAGCGTCTGCTTCGGATTTGCCAGCTTGGCAAAATCGAGCGAGCTATACCCCTTGAGCGGATCTTCGTGGCCGGTCGAGATCGTGAACGACGTATTGTGATCGCGGTGCGTGATCGGTATGCCGGCGTAGGCCGGTGCCGCGAGCGCGGACGTGATGCCGAGACAGATCTCGAACGGCACGCCGGCGCGGCGCAGTTCGTCCGCCTCCTCCCCGCCTCGCGCGAAGACGAAGACGTCGCCGCCCTTGAGCCGCACGACTTTGCGGCCTTCGCGTCCGAGCCGCACGATCAGCGCCGTGATCTCGTCCTGCGAGAGCGTGTGCGCGCCGGCTTTCTTGCCGACGTAGATCCGCTCGCATGCCGGCGACGCGAGATCGACGATCGGGGCGGCGGCGAGATAGTCGTAGACGAGCACGTCGGCCTGCGCGATCGCGCGCGCGGCCTTCATCGTCAAGAGACCGGGATCGCCCGGTCCCGCACCGACGAGCCACACTTTTCCGACCGGCGACGCGGCATCGATCACGCCGTCAGCGTTCACGCGGAGTTAGTCTTCGCCTGCCTCGACGAGCACGAGCGAAGCCGCGAACGCCTGCTGCAACTCGGTCGATTGAACGCGCAGATCGAAGAGATCGTCGAGCGTCTGCGCGAGCGAGATCGCCTCACTGCGATTGCTCGACGCACGTTCCCGGAGCTTCGTCACGACGCCGTGCAAGAGCTTCGAGACGATCGTGAGCGACGAGCCCGTGATCAGCATTCGCTCGCGTTCGGTGAGCTCGGGGCAGCGCGCGAAGAGCCGCTCGATCTCGCTCGAGCGAATGGTGTCCGCCTTCTGCACGAGACTCGCGACGACCGGGATCGCGACGCGCGCCGAGTACCAGTGCGAGAAGCGCTCGGAGTGTTCGTCGATGATCTCCTCGACGAGGGGAATCGACTTGCGGCGCTGGTCGAGCGTTACGTCGATCAGGCCTTTGAGCGCGTCGATATCGACGACGGCGACGCCGGGGATGCGCGAGATCTCGGGATCCGCGTCGCGCGGCACCGCGATGTCGATGATGAAGAGCGGCCGCGCGGGCCGCGCGAGCATGGCCTCCGCGACGTTGCCCGGCGTCAGGATGAAGTGCGAGGCGCCGGTCGAGGTCACGACGATATCGGCGCTCTTCAGCGCATCGACGAGACCCTCGGTCTCGACCGCGCGGCCGACGCCGAGATGATCGACGACTTCGCGTGCCTTGTGGAAGCTGCGGTTGAGGACGAGCAGTTCGCGCGCGCCCTCGTTCTTGAGGCGTTTCGCTGCGAGCGTGCCCATCTTGCCCGCGCCGATGACGAGCACGGACTTGCCACCGAGGCCGCCGACGTGCTGCTTTGCGAGATCGATCGCGGCGGTCGCGACGCTGATCGATTCGCTACCGATCGCCGTCTGCGCGCGCGCCTCCTTGCCGGAGCTGAGCGCTTCTCGGAAGAGCATGTGCAACGTCTTGCCGAGCGAACGCGCCTTCTGCGCCTGGACGTAGGCGTCTTTCACCTGTCCGAGGATCTCGGCCTCGCCGATGAGCATCGAGTCGAGGCCGGTCGCGACGCGGAACAGATGCTCGATCGCCTGCGTGCCGAGTAGCGTGTACATGTATGACGACATGTCGTCAACGGCGCCATGGCGGAAGTTGCGCAGGAACGATTTGATCTGCTCGACGCCGGTCTCGTAATCTTCGAGCTCTGCGTAGATCTCGAGACGGTTACACGTCGAGAGCATCGCGGCTTCGTGGACGGCGGAGTAGTCGCGTAGCGCGATCAGGGCCTCCGACATGCGCTGCGCCGGGAACGTGTGGCGCTCGCGCACCTCGACGGAAGCGGTCGCATGGGAGAGGCCGAGACAGACGAGCGGCATTCAGGAAACCTCCGTCGCGACACGTTCATACCGCATCGCCCGCTCACACGGTCGCATACGAAAGTCGCAGGCGGCGTGCGCGAAGTCACGGGTCGGATCCGAAAAACGGAGGTTACGCATGAGAGTCCATGACTTCAGACGCGGCTCGGAGATGACTCGTTGCACTATCGAGGAAAAGGCTCGGCCGCGCGGATCTCTCCGCGCGGCCGAGCCTCTGCGAGTCGAGACCGAGGTCAAGGGTTGGAAGCCGTGCCGGGGTCGCCCGCCAGCGGGTACGGGTGCAGCAGCCCGAAATTCCCGCCTTCGAGCGTCCCGAGGCCCAGGACCTTATCGTAGGAGAGCGTGTTCGTGGGGAACCCGTTGTTGCCGGGGATGCCGGTGCGGAAGCTCGTGTACGGCAGCGCCCCTTGCGACTGAGCGAAAGATTCCGCATAGATCGCGTAGTTGATGTTACCGGCGCGTGCGCCGTACGCTTGTTCGAGGAGCGTCAGCAGCCCGACGAAGTCGGGCGACGATGCGCTCGTGCCGATGACGCCGTAGACGCCGCCTTGGAACGTCAGCAGATCGGCGCTGCGATCCGTCGGGCAGGTCGGAAAGCCGTTCTTATCGAGCGGATAGTTCGAGATCGTCGGGCAGCCGCCCATGTGCCCGGAGACGTCGGGGATCGAGCGCCGGAAGGCGTTCGCGTTCACGGCCTGCTGGTACGCCGGTTTCTGGAAGAACCGGCTCGTGCCGCCGCCCGAGCCCCAGACGCCGCCGGTCGCGTTGACCGGATTGCCGGCCGCGTCGGTGACGCCGTACGAATCGTACGGGATCTCCGGATCCAGGAAGGCGTTCTCGCTCTTGTAGTTCGACTGATTCGGCCGCCGCGCGGTCGCCGGGTTCGCCGTGGTCATCAGGTTCGTGCCGCCGACGGCGGTGACGGCCGAGTCGGAGGCCGGGTTCTCGACACCGAGGATGAATTTCGTGAACGTCGTGTCGACACAGCCGAGCGCGCCGCTATCGCCGCTCGAGACGGCGAAGGTGATGCCTTGCGCGTTGCCCTGCAAGAAGATCTGATGCTGCTGCAGGACGACCGCCGTCATATCGACGCCCTTGCCGGTCGTCGGATCGATGTTGTAGGGCGCGGTGAAGAACGCTTCGCACTCGCCGAAGGACGAGTTGACGACGTCGACCGTGTTGTCGTCGACGAGCTGCTCGTAGGCGTCGATCGTCGATTGGTTCGAGAGGTCGGGCGTGTCGTAGACGATCACTTTCGCGCCCGGCGCGATCGCGGTCGTCTGCTCGACGTCGAGCGTCGCCTCGAAGGCGCCGCCGTTATTGGGATCGGCGGGCGGGAGCACCTGGCCGCCGTCGATCTTCTCGTCGACGACGTTCGGCGTGCCCGGCAAACCTTCATCGATGAAGTATTGCTTGATGTCGGCGGGATCGACGAACGACGAGATGACGACGCCGATCGTACGTCCCTTGCCGTCGAGCTTCGCTGCGGACGGGAAGCCGTACGCTTCCTTCAAGTCGTCGGCGAAGTACGGACCCTCCGGCCCGAGGAAGTTGAGCGGCTTCACGAGGGGAACGGCGGAACGGAAGGAGTTCGTCTTCGCGTGGAGTCGCGATCCGATGGCGACGACCGTCGCGTGAGCGGCGGCGAGCTCCGGCGTCAGCGTCACGCCGCCGAGGGCGCGAACGGACGGCCGTGCGCCGCGCGTCGCGCGGTCGAGCACGAGACGCGTCGCGAAGGTGCGTTCGACGTTCGCCGCCGCGCCGCGGAGTTTGAGGCCCTGCGAGGTGACGCGATCGACCGTGAAGCCCCGCGCGTGCATCGCCGCCGCGACGCGCTGCAGGTCGCTCTGTTGCGGACCGAAGCTCGCGCGGAACTGGGCGGGCGTGAGGAAATGACGGTAGAGCGGGCTGCGGGGATTGCTCTGGTTCCCGATCAGCGACTCCAACTGCGCTTCGTTGCGGAGCGGAAACTGAACCGTGAACGAGACGGGCTGCGCCGCGGCGACGCCGCCGACGACGAGAGCGCTCGCGGGGCTGCGTACCGCGGCGAGGGCCGCGACGGATAGCACGGCGGCGCCAATCATCGGACGATGAAAGCGTTTCGTAAGGGCCTCCTTCAATTCTAAAGAGCGAGGCGAGGAGGATACGCCCTCGGGACGGCTTTACCTACGCTCACTCGCGTGTCAGGAGACCGGCGCCGCCTCACGCGTTCAGCGACGCGGCGGCACCGTCCGCGGCCGCGAGGCTGCGGTCGATCGCGGCGTCGTCGTGCGCGAGGCTGAGGAAGCCGGCTTCGAACTGGGACGGCGCGAGATAGACGCCGCGGTCGAGCATCGCGTGGAAGAAACGCGCGTAGCGCGCGGTGTCGCTGCGCTTCGCGCTCGTGAGATCGACGACCGGCCCGTCCGTGAAGAAGAAGCCGACCATCGAGCCGCGGTGCGCCGTGGTGTGCGCGATGCCGTGCCGCTCGAAGACGGCGGCGAGGCCCTCCGTGAAGCGGGCGCCGGCGTGTTCCAGCCGTGCGTACACGCCCGGCGCCCGCAGGGCCTGCAGCGTCGCGACCCCGGCGGCCATGGCGAGCGGATTACCGGAGAGGGTCCCGGCCTGAAAGACCGTCCCGTCGGGCGTGAACGCGTCGAGGTGCGCCGCGGGACCGGCCACGGCGCCGACGGGCAGGCCGCCCCCGATGATCTTGCCGAGCGTCGTGAGATCGGGCCGCACGCCTTCACGCTCTTGCACGCCGCCGGAGGCGACGCGGAATCCCGTCATCACCTCATCGAAGACGAGCAGCGCGCCCTCGGCCGATGCGATCGCGCGTAACGCCTGCAGGAATCCCGGCTGCGGGAGCACGAGGCCCATGTTGCCGACGTACGGCTCGACGATGATCGCCGCGATCTCGCGCGGATGTGCGGCGAAGAGCGCGCGCACGGCCTCGGCGTCGTTGTACGGCGCGACGAGGGTGTCGGCGATCGTGCCGGGCGTGACGCCGGCCGAGTCGGGAACGCCGATCGTGAGCGCGCTCGAACCCGCGGAAACGAGGAACGCGTCGACCGACCCGTGATAGCAGCCCGCGAACTTGACGACCTTGGCGCGGCCCGTGATGCCGCGCGCGAGCCGCAGCGCGAACATGGTCGCCTCGCTGCCGCTGCTACAGAACCGTACCTTTTCCGCGCTCGGGAGCATCTGCGTGACGAGCTCGGCGAGCTCGCTCTCGATCTCGGTCGGCGCGCCGTACGACGTGCCGCGGAGCGCCGCGTCGCGGACGGCGTCGATCACGGCGGGCGCGGCGTGACCGAGGATCAGCGGACCCCACGACATCACGTAATCGACGTAGCGCGTGCCGTCGAGATCCTCGAACTCACATCCCGACGCGCGCGCGACGAAGACGGGCTCGCCGCCGACGCCTTTAAAGGCACGCACGGTCGAATTGACGCCGCCGGGAATGACGCGCCGCGCGCGCGCGAAGGCCTCGGAACTCTTGGGACGCGTGCTCGTGCTCTGCATGGATGCTGCGTTCGCCACCGCGCCTCGGCACTCAGGCCGGTCGGCCGATCCGTCGTTTCGGAGGCGCATCGCGGCGCTCACCGAATGAGCGCCGTCCGCCCGGTGCACCTCGTCGATTCGCGGCCCGGTTTCGATGGATGGCAGGCGCTCATTCAGGCGCCCAAGCAATGACGCGCAAAACATCGGCAACCCGGAACGATCCCGTCCTGAGTGCTACCGAAGCGCAGCTTTACGCAGCCGACCTCGAGGCATCGTGCGCGTTCTACACATCGAAGCTCGGCTTCGCCATCGCCTTCGTGTATGGCGATCCGCCGATCTACGGACAGGTGCATCGGGACCATGCGCGCCTGAATCTGCGAATGGTTCGCGAGCCGGTCTTCGTCGGCGACGTCCGCGAGCGAGAGCATCTCCTCTCCGCTTCGATCACCGTCGAGACTTCCGCTGAAATCGAGAAGCTGTTTCTCGAGTACCAAGCATCGGACGTTCGCTTCGCTCGAGCGCTGAAGAAGGAATCGTGGGGCGCGAGGACCTTCATCGTCATCGATCCCGATGGCAATCTCGTGTTATTTGCCGGGCCGGCTGACGAGCGATCATCTGGTGACGTATGAAAACCTTCGCGAGGTATGGGCGGCACGGCGATTGCGGTAATTGGTGCGCAGTGCCGTCGTTCACGGTTAGGAATTTACGAGCGGTCGACAAACCTATCGGCGTATGCCGACGTGGAACTCTTCTACGCACCCATCATGGTATTGCGATGCCTCCGAACTCGCTGACCTGATTCGTAAAAAGCTCGTTTCGCCGCGTGAGATTATCGAGGTCTTGCTCGAACGAATCCGGCTGCTCAATCCAAAAATCAATGCGATGGTCACCGTCATGGCGGAGCAGGCGATGCAACGTGCGATCGAGGCCGAGCGTTCCGTCGCCTCAGGGGAAGCCTTGGGACCCCTTCGGCGTTCCCTTCACGATAAAGGACACGTTTGATACCGCCGGCATCCTAACAACTCGCGGTTCGAAATTGTATCAAGATTGCGTTCCGACGGAGAATGCCGAGGCGGTCAATCGATTCATTCACGCGGGCGCAATTCCACTTGCGAAAACCAACGTTCCGGAATTCGCCGCTTGGTTCGAAACGGACAACCTTGTTATCGGACGGACGAACAATCCGTGGGACCTCGAGCGCACCCCGGGCGGTTCGAGCGGCGGAGAGTCTGCCGCTATTGCGGCGGGCATGTCTCCAATCGGCATTGGAAGCGACGTCGGCATATCCGTACGTGGGCCAGCAGCCTTCACGGGTATTGTTGCGCTGAAAGCAACGCATGGAAACATTCCCCTCACGGGCCATTTCCCGCCGATTGCAACACGGTTCTGGCACGTGGGACCGATGGCACGTAGCGTTCGAGACGTTGCACTCGGCTATCGACTCTTGAGTGAATGTATCGAAGACCCAATCAACGCTACCAACGTAGTCCGAGTCGGCTGGACAAGCGCCGCATTTGGCCCGGTCGACCGTGAAGTCGCGGGGGCCGTCGCCGAAGCCGCGGCGCTCCTCGTGGATGCTGGATTTGACGTCGCGGAAACCGAACTCGTGTTTATGGCGAAGCGCGATTGGCTCTCCGTTTTTACGACCTTATGGTCAGCCGAGATGATTCCATTCGTACAGCGCATTTCGCGTGGTCGCGAATCAGAACTTCATGCAATTGGCGCGGGTCTCGCTGCAGCTACGCCGCCGTCACAAAGTGACGTCAGCGACGCCGAAGTGGCGCTCAGCGAACTCAAGGCCTTCTTCTCCGCTTACTTTCTCGACTATGATGTGCTGCTCTGTCCGGTCAATCCAATCGCAGCGCCGCGCCATGCAAAGCGCCAACTCGATGTCGATGGTGCCTTGCTTCCAGCGGCTAACGTCATGCGGATGACCTCGCCGTTTAACCTAACGGGTCATCCGGCACTATCGATACCGACCGGCATGACGTCGAGCGGCTTACCGCTCAGCGTACAACTCATCGCGCGCCCGAATGACGAAGCGACGATTCTCCGACTCGGGGCTCTACTCGAAAAGTCAAGCGGTCTAAAAACATAGAGTGCAAAACTCTGAACGGCAATGGAATCCTCTGACCCGCCAACTTTGACGTGCATTGCGATAAAATTGGCAAATAAGAGTGACTGAGTAGGCAAAGTTCCTACCTCGATCGGTCACCACGTTTGAAAAATGCTACGAAGTTCTCCGTACGCAATGCCGAGCGTAAGAATACCGCCCGCTTGGAAGCAAATATCGAACTTTACGCTCCTCGAGGGCGCTAACCGGGCGACGAGGGTGACGCACCTGGACTCGAGACCGCCGCCCTCATGGAATCCTCGCAAGTTTCTCAACGCAGGATCGCAATTCGGCGACGAGCTGTGCGATGAGCTCTGATGCTGGAAGATTCCTAACGAACTCCGCGCCTTGCCCGGCCCACAATGACAGAAATTCAGCTCGCTCGGACGCAGCCGCCTTCGCGCGGATATCTCGCGTGAGAGCATTCATGACGGGATATGGCGGAAGAGTCGACGCGTGAGGAGCCATTTCAAGCATGAAGCGATTGACAATACCACGCGCCCTCCGACCCGAAAATGCAGAGGTACATGCGGTCTCGACGGCAAGCGATGGATTAGCGACCGCCAGTCGGTAAGCGGCTGATATCCCAGATTCAGGACATAGCAGGAAGGCTGTGCCGAGTTGCGCGGCTTGCGCGCCAAGCGCGAGAACGGCGGCGATGCTTTGCCCGTTCATCAGACCCCCGGCAGCGATCAGGGGAGTGCGCACTCGAGCGGCGATGCGCGGTAGAAGGGTGACGAGTCCGGTCGATTCGTGGTCCGACGAGCCGAGAAAGGAACCATAGTGCCCACCAGCCTCGATGCCCTGAACACAAATCGCATCGACATCGACCGCTTCGAGTTCGAGGGCTTCGGCAAGATTTGTCGCCGTCCCGATGGTGACGATACCTCGCCGACGGCATTCGCGGAGAGCCGCAGCCTCCGGTATCCCGAACGTAAAACTTAGAACGGATGGTCGAGCGTCGAAGACGGCTGCGAGTTGCGCTTCAAGATCTTCTGCAAAGACCGTCGGCGCTGCGACATTGACCGGAAGACCCAGTTCTTCGCGGTAGGGCGCAAGCAGTCGCTGCGCATCGCGAATTTGCTGCTCAGTCGCTGAAGCGAATTGACCGACAAAGAGATTGACGGCAAACGGCCGCGAGGTCAGTAAACGAGTCTCGGCAATCGTTGTGCGTATCTGCTCGGGACCGAGATACCCTACGCCGAGCGAGCCAAGGGCCCCGGCGTTCGATGCCGCCGCAGCTAGCCGCGGCGTCGAAGCGCCGCCGGCCATTGGTGCCTGAACGATCGGGTGCTCAAGACCCAGACGCTGCGTCAACGTCATAGTCTCGCGCTCTCAGTGCGCCTACCCAGAGAACGCGATGCGGCGCGCACAAGACCCGTTGTAAGAACGATCACGCTCAAGGCAAGTACGCCACCCGCCATCACAAGGGCCGGCTTGTAGTCGTCGGCTCTCGTCGCAAGGGCCGTCACGGCGACCGGGCCGATGAGTTGCCCGACCCCGTAGATGACAGTCAGGCGACCGATAGCGATGTGGCTGTAATCGGCGAAAAGCTCTCGTCCTAGCCCGTTTGCGAGCGCGGCGATTCCAATGAACGTCCCCCCGAGCGTAATGGCTCCGACCACGGCGCCAGCTGCTCCAGCCAAAAGAATCGAGGCGCCGACACCCAGCGCCTGAACTGCGACGGCCAGCACGAGCGCAGGACCGCGGCCAAGCGACACGCCGAGCTGGTTCCATAAAAACGTCGACGGGATGGCGACGACGCCGACGATGACCCACGTCAAGACGGCGTACGACGCAAGCCCCGGGGTAGAGGCAACAATCGCGACCATGAACGTCGCTGGAACGATATAGCCGAAACCTTCACAACCGTACGCAACGAAAAGCCACCAGAACAGTGCTCGCTTTGCGCCAGCCGACGCACCTTGGCTTTTCGTCTCAGGCACATCGACATCTTGAAGCCACGGCACGGTGATCGCGCATGCAAGGAGCGAAACGATGCATAGCCCAAGCCATCCTCCGCGCCAGCCAGCGAGCGCGACGAATGGGGGCACGAGGAGACCGCACAGAGCGATCCCAAATCCGACCCCGCTGTAGAAAATCGCGGGCCAATGCCGCTTCGCTCCAAGAGCCGCTCGATCGAGGACGACGCTTGATGCCAGGACGAACACAAAGCCACTGGCGACTCCAGAAAGAGCGCGCGCGACAAACCAGATCGCCTCGGACTGCACTGCCATAAGACCCGTGCTCGCGATGCTCAGTGCAATGCTGTAGCGGATCAACGGGACACGGAACCGACGGAACGTTGGCATGTTGCAGACAAGTGCGCCAGCGAGGTAGCCGGCTAGATTAACAGACGCGAGAATGCCGCCAACGGTCGGCGATAATCCGGCTTCGCGACGCATAATCGGAAGCAGCGGCGTGTACGCGAAACGGCCGACACCCATCGCTACCGCGAGTACGATAATCCCAGCGGCAAGGAACCGAAGGTCTGTTGCTCCGGCTTTGCGGCGCGTCGCAACCCCGTCGCCCACCACTGTTCTTACCGGTCTCATGCGACTATGTTGCGTCTCTCCGTGGTAGGATCAAAGCTATTAGGACGTAACTGCGCGTACCGACAAAACTCGCATTTAGGTTTCGCGAAACCGAGGATAGGATGCTTCAGACGCACAGTACCGGTGCCACCGTCCGCGACCACATCCTCGCGGTCGCAGCTGAACTCTTCGCGAAGAACGGCGTTACCGGCGTTACCCTTGACAATATACTGAGTGCAACCGACGTCTCGCGGACGACGCTGTACCGCTATTTTCGCAGCAAAGACGATTTAGTTGCTGAATATCTTCGCCGGCTTGACGTTCCCTCGCGGCAGAGTTTGCTCGACGCAGCAGAACGCAATGCTACGAATCCACGTTCTGCGCTTCTCGGCTTGTTTGATGCACTCGGTCGTTGGTTTCGAAAGCCAAGCTTCTGCGGTTGCGTTTTTACGAATACGAGTATCGCTCTTAGCGCCTCACCCGGACATCCTGCGCACCGGGCAGCGATCGTGCACAAGGATGGCCTGCGGGCGTGGGTTCGAGCGAAGATCGACGAACTAGGCTTCGCAGAAATCGAAGGTCACTCTGTTTCTGAAGAACTAAGCGACGCCCTGATGCTTCTGGTGGAAGGGTCGATAGTAACAGCGATCGTGCGAAGAGACGTGGACAGTGCGAAGAACGCACGTCGCGCGGCAGAACGACTGCTCGACACCTACCTTCTTAAAGCTTGAAGAAACGTCGGCACGTTTAGCAGCGCCGTGGGCTCCGAACCGTCGCTCCATGTAATTTCTGCGGCGTATGTACAACTGGCCATTCCGCAGGGCGGCGAAAACCGGGCCCGAGAATTCTACGTCGGTGTCGACCCGGTACGTCGTTTGTGGCGCTTCCCCTCGCGAGCCGGCGGCCGTTCCGCGACGGTGCAGGCGTCGCTGTCAGCTCGCGCTGCGGGCGGCGAGATCCGCGCTCGAGTTCACGTTGCGGAGGGCGGCGTCGCCGATGCGGACCGATGCGCAGCGCAGTGCCTCCGGCAACGCGCCGAGCCGCCGCTCGCCGCCCGCGACGAGCGCGGCGCCGCACGCAACCACGGCGCTCGTCCGGTAGAGTCCCGCGAGCGGATGTCTTCGTCCGCCGGTGTCGACCGCGACGACCGCCTCACACGCATCGTCCGGGAGGCGATCGCGCGCGCGCTCGAGGGTGGCCGGCACGTCCGCGCCGACGTCCGGCATGTCGCCCGCGAGCGCGACGAACCACGGGATCTCCCGCTCTCGCAGATACCGCGCCGCATCGACGATCGGCGGCAAGGGTCCTCGGTCCGGCTCGCGATCGATCAGATAGATCGCGTGCGGCGACGCCGGTGAGACGGCGCCGCGCACGTCGCGCGCGAGCGCCGCGCTCGTCAAGACGACGAGCGCGCGGCCGGGCCCGGCGAGACGGCGCGCGATGCGTGCGAGCATCGGCTCGCCGTCGATCGCGAGGAAGAGTTTGCCCGGCAGGCGCGACGCGCGACCGCCGGCCAGCAGGACGATTGCGGCCGGGACGTTTGCGGCGTCCGGCACCCTAGCGCGCGACGCCGGCGGCGCCGTGGCGCGTGGCGTAATCCTTCGCGAAGTACGTGATGACGATATCGGCCCCGGCGCGCACGAAGCCGGCGAGCGTTTCGTCGACGATGCGTCGTTCGTCGATCCAGCCATTTCTTGCCGCAGCCTTCACCATCGCGTACTCGCCGCTGACGTTGTAGCACGCGACCGGGACGTCGACCACCTCGCGCACCGCACGGATGAGATCCATGTAGGCGAGGGCCGGCTTGACGATGATGAAATCGGCGCCTTCGTCCTGGTCCAGCAGCGCTTCGCGGATCGCCTCGCGCGCGTTCGGCGGGTCCATCTGATAGGTGCGCCGGTCGCCGAACGCGGGCGTCGAATCGGCGGCTTCGCGGAACGGTCCATAGTACGCCGAGGCGAACTTCACGGCGTACGACATGATCGGGACGTTCGTGTAGTCGCGATCGTCGAGCGCCGTGCGGAGCGCGTCGACGCGGCCGTCCATCATGTCGGAGGGCGCGACGATATCGACGCCGGCGTCGGCGTACGTGAGCGCCGTGCGCGCGAGGAGCTCTAGCGTCGCGTCGTTGTCCACGTCGCCGGCTGGCGTCAAGATGCCGCAGTGGCCGTGGTCCGTGTATTCGCAGTTACAGAGATCGGCGATCACGAGCAACTCCGGCACCGCGGCCTTGATCGCGCGGATCGCCCGCTGCACGACGCCGCGCGGGTCATAGGCGGAACTTGCCACCGCGTCCTTGCGGTCGGGGATGCCGAAGAGCAACACGGCGCGGATGCCGAGCGCGGCGAGGGCGCGCGCCTCGGCGACCGCGCCGTCGACCGAGTGGCGGAAGATGCCGGGCATGCTCGAGATCTCGCCGCGCGCTTGGCCCTCGTCGACGACGAAGAGCGGTTGGACGAGGCTCGCGATGCGGACCTCGCGTTCGCGCACGAGCGCGCGCATCGCGTCGCTCGAGCGGAGGCGCCGGGGCCGGCGGCGCAACGCCTCCGAGCGGAGCACGGGCGTCTGCAGATTCACGAATCGAACTCCGCGCGAAGATACTGGTGCGTCACGCTCTGCACGAACAGCGCGACGTCCGGTTCGGGTGCGACGAACGCGGGGGCGAAGCCCGCGAGCGTCGCGGCCGACGCCGACGCCGGACCCATCGCGGCCACGAACGGCTCGGCGCCGCGTTCGCGCAGCGCCGCGAGATACGGCGCGATCGCCGCGACCGAGCCGCTCGACGGAAAGAGCAGCGCGTCCGGGGGCGTCTGCGCGAAGGCGGCCGCGGCCCCCGCCGCATCCGTCGCTTCGACGACCTCGGCGCCGAGGGCGCGTAGCGGGGGCGCGATCCGGCTCGGCCGATCCTGCGTGCGGGGCAAGAGGAAGCGCCGGCCTTGCAGCGGCGCGTCGCTCTCGGGCGGACGCCCGAGCACCTCCGCTCCGCCTTCGGCGAGCAGACGGTGGGCGAGGGCGTCGCCGAGGCGCTCGGCGGCCTCGACCGTCGCGCGATCGAGCGGCCCCGTCTCGAGCGCGGTCGCGAGCGGCGCGCGCACGTCGCCGCGAACGACGCGCGAGCCGTCGACCGCCGCGATCGCCGCGAGCAGCACGAGTTCGCCGCCCTCCCGGCGTGCGTGCGCGCCGACCGGCGCCTGACATCCGCCGCGAATCGCCCGCAGAAAGGCGCGCTCGGCCCGCACGGCGAGCTCGGTTGCGGGATCGTTCGCGGCGAACGCGATCCGGCGCGCGAGCGCCGCGTCGTCTCCGCGCGTCTCGATCGCGAGCGCGCCTTGCGCGACGGCCGGCACGACGAGCTCCGGATCGATCGCGACCGTGTGCGTCGCGCCGAGGCCGAGGCGCCGCAGCCCCGCCATCGCGAGCACGATCGCATCGTACTCACCTTCGCGCAGTTTGCGCAGCCGCGTGTCGACGTTGCCGCGGATGATCTCGAAGGTGAGGTCCGGCCGGAGCGCCTGGAGCTGCGCGCGGCGGCGCGGGCTCGACGTGCCGACCCGCGCCCCCGGCGGCAGGGCGGCGATCGAGGCGTACCGCTCGCTGCAGAAGGCGTCACGCGGATCTTCGCGCGCGCCGAAGGCCGCGAGCGTCATATCGTCCGGAAGGACGCTTGGCAAGTCTTTGCAGGAATGCACGGCGTAATCCGCGCGCCGCTCGCGCAGCGCGAACTCGAGCTCCTTCACGAAGATGCTGTCGGTGCCGAGGGCCGCGAGCGAGCGGTCCTGGACGCGGTCCCCTTTGGTCGAAATTTGCAGGACGGTCGACGGCAGGCCCGCGCGCGCGAGCAGGCCCATCACGTGCCGCGTCTGCCACATCGCAAGCGCGCTGGCACGCGTCGCGCAGACGACGGAGGCCTGCGGAGGATGCTCCTCCGGATGGAGCCGCAGCTCGACGAACTCCTCGACTTCGTGCTCCGCGCGCACGGGGTCGAGCGCCGCGAGTTCGTCGATCGGACGCGCGGCGAAGGAGCGCATCGTTTCGGCGCGCAGGCCGGCCGGGACGACCGTCGTGACGTACGTCCGGATGCGGCCGAGCGCGAGCGCCGCGCGCGCGTAGCGCTCGTCGAAACGCGCCTCGACTTCGTCGCGCAGGCGGATGGCAAAGGATGGCGAGAGACCGCCCGTGTCGATCGCGAAGGCGAGCGGACCCCGGCGCGCGACGACCGGCGTTGCAAAATCGCTGCCGCCGTTCTCGCTCGCGTCGTTCGCGAGGGCCCCGGCGTCGCGGGCCGCGCGGACGATCGCCGCGTTCGCCGCGGCATCGGAGGTCGCGGCGTAGACGAGCGTCGCGCCCGCGCAATCGCCCGCCTCGAAGCGCCGGCGTGCGAGCGCGATCGCGCCGCGTTCGGCGAGCGCTTCGAGCTCGGCCGTCACCTCGGGTGCGACGACGCGGACGCGCGCGCCCGTGCCCAACAGGCCGCGGACTTTGCGCTCCGCGACCGCGCCGCCGCCGATCGCGACGACGAGACGGTCGCGCAAGTCGAGCGCGATCGGATAGGCCTGCGTCGCGCTCGAACCGGATTGCATCCGCACGGCCTTCGACACCCGCCACGCGGGACTTTTTCACGCGGGCTGCCAACGAAGACGGGCGTGTCCAGCCGAGACGTCCGCACCCTCGCGCCGAGGTCGTTGCGAGCGGCCGGCCTCGGAGCGCTGATCGCGGCCGTCATGACGCTCCCGGGGCTCGGCGTCGGTACGCTCTGGGACAATAGCGAGACCGCGTATGGCGAGATCGCCCGCGAGATCCTCCTCACGCACGACACCGTCGTCATGCACTTCAACGGCGAGCCCTGGTTCATCCAGCCCCCGCTCTACTTCTGGCTCGCCGCGCTCGCAGCGAAAGTCCTCGGCGTGACGACGCTCGCGCTGCGGCTGCCCGCGGCGCTCGCGGCGGTCGTTGCCGCCGCCGTCACGGCGGGCCTGACCGCCCGCGCCGCGGGCGAGCGCGCGGGCGTGCTTGCCGCCGTCGTGCTCTCGACCGCGCTGTTGCAGGCGATCGTCGGGCGGCTCGCGATCATGGACTCGTTGCTCGACACGGCCGTCACGTGCGCGATCTTCGCGTGGTATCGCGCGTTCGAACGCGGCCGCAGCGGCGGCGCCGCGTGGGTGCTCGGCTGGCTCGCGCTCGGCGTCGGGACGCTCGCCAAGGGCCTCGTCGCGCCGGTCGTCACGATCGCCGTCGTCGGCCTCTGGGTGCTGCTCGAACGTCTGCGCGAGCGGCGCATGGCGCGCGCGCTCGCGTCGCCGCCGCTCGCGGCGCCGCCGCTCGGCATGGTCGTCGCCGGGCTCGCGGCGTTCGTCGCCGTCGTCGCGCCGTGGACGCTCCTCGAGTATCGGGCGGTCGGGCCGCTCGCATTCAGCGAGATGGTCGGCCACTACACGGTCGGCCGCTATCTCGGAACGATCGAGAATCAGGGCGGCCCGATCTGGTACTACGTACCGGTCGTCATCCTCGGCTTCTTTCCGTGGGTCGCGTATCTCGCGCCCGCCTGCGGTTCCGCGTGGCGCGGCGCCGTGAGCCTGCCGGCGGGCGCCGCGCGATCGCCGCTCGCGGAGTCGCGCGACCGGCTCGGACGGCTCGCGCTCGTGTGGAGCGTCGTGCCGCTCGTCTTCTTCAGTTTTGCGAAGACGAAGCTGCCGAACTACGTCGCACTCGAGATTCCGGGACTCGCGATCCTCGTCGCGCTCTGGTTCGACACGCGCGCGTTCGCCGCGGCGCGGCGCACGGCGCTCGCGTGGACCGCGCTCGTGCCCGTCGCCTTCATCGCGCTGCTGATCGGCATGTTCAAATTCACCGACAATAATCGGCTCGGCCCGGCGTTCGCGACGATGAAGCCCGACCTGTTCTTCTTCATCGGTACGAACCTCGTCGGCTCGCTGCTCTGCTTCGGGTTCTTCGCCTTCGCTCGAACGGCGCGCTTCGCGCCGGCCGCGCTCGGTGCGTTCACGATCGCCGCTTGGTTATTCGTTGCAAATGTCGGCGAGCCGCACGCGGAACGCTTCAAACCCGTGCCGAAACTCGCCGCCGTGATCGACGGCGAACGCCGGCCGGCGGACGCCGTCGGCATCCAGGGCGTCGCGGGCAGTAACGCGCTGCTCTTCTACACGCGGCCGCACGTCGACGCGCTCGCGCCGTTCGACGCCGCTCCCGAGACGGCCGGCGCCGATCCTCACCGCGCGATCTGCGCGCACGCGCGCGCGTTCGTGATCGGCGCGAAGAAACGCCCCGCGTACGATCCGACGTTCGGCCGCACGCGCCGTCAGATCGCCGCGAACGCGAGCGACGTTCTCTTCCTCTACGACGGTCCGCCGTGCGCCGCGTCGCGAAGTTGACGATCCGCCCGGGCGCTCCGCACGAAGCGCAGGTCTCGGGCGGAGTCGCAGCCAGACGCCGTCGCGCGTGCGGTGTTGACGTACGTAGCGTGTGCGGAGAAAGTCGACGGTCGCGGGCGACTGGTGCGGAAGTTCGGCCGCGAAATGGTCGAGCACGAACACGCTCGCGGGCGGGCGTTCACGCAGCTCCGCGACGAGCAGATTCCACACCGGCGGCGGATACAGATCCGGCGCCCAGCCGTTCACGGCGATCGCTTGCCGTTCGCCGGTCAGGAGATAGATGAGCGGATCTCCGAGTACGAAGATGCCGCCGGATCCGCGCGGCTCGCGCGCGATGAACGCGGCGTCGCGCCCGGCGTCGGCATACTCCGGATCCGACGCGGCGCGATAGCGTTCGAGGGCCCTCGGCGAACGGTACGGCTGCTCGGCCCCGATCCTCATGGCGTACGAGACGGCGAGTTGCGGCAGCGGGACCGCAATGTACGCGGCGAGCCCGCAGAGCGCGAGCCACGCGATTCCCCAGCGGCCCGTCGCGCGAACGCGGCGGGCGAGGCCGGCGGCGCCGTAGGTCGCAAGAATTCCGACCGGCGGCAAGAGCAAGGTGAAGTGATATTGCCACCACGACTGTTGCTGCACGAAGATGGTCAGCATGGCTGCGCCGAGCCAGACGAGAGCGATGAGCCGCCAGCGTCGACTGCCCTCGTCATGCGTGAAGAAGGCGCCGAACACGGCGAGGAAGATGATTCCGCGAAAGTAGAGGACGAATCGCATACTCGAATCGACGAGCCGGCCGTACGGAGCGTGCGGCACGGTCGATGCGACGTACCATGGCATGGCGAAGAAGGTCATCAAAACGCGGTCGGCGATTCCGAACGCGAAGATATAGCAGGTAAAAACCATGAGCGGCAGCAGCAGGCCGCCGAGCCAGAAGATCGGCAGGATCTGCCGGTCGCGCCGGTCGAGGCATCGCCGGCCCGTCAGGTAGACCGTGAGTGCGAGAGCGAGGGCAACGAGCGCGAACAACGATTTGAGGAGGATGGCGACGCCGGCGGCCGATCCGGAGAGTGCGACGAGGGCGCGCCGGCGACGCGCGTTCGCGAGCGCCTCCAGCGCGAGCCAAGGAACGCATAAGAGCGGAAGTCCGGCGAGTTCCTCGACCTGCAGGAGGTGCCAGGGCGAGCTGCCTGCGAGATACGCGCCCACAACCGCGATCGGAGCGAATGCCGCCCAGCGACGGTCCTCGAGATGAAGATGCAGACTCCGGATCAGAGCGAACGCGAAGAGCACCTGCCAGATGCCGTCGGCCAGATGCAGTCCGACCTGCGTGAACCCGAAGAGCGATCCGGAAGACTCGAAAAAGAAAAAGATGCCAGGTTGTTTGATGTCCCAGAAGTCTCGGTAGAGAACGCCGCCTGCGTGCAATCGCTCCGCCGCGACGAGAAACAAGGCTTGATCGCCTGAGAACGGTTCGAAGATCCGCAGCGAGCCGAGCGCCGCGACGGAGATCGAGGCGAGCGTCGTCCAGAGGGCGAGGGTCGGCTTGAAGCTACGAATCAAGGCACAACGGAGCAACAGGGCGCTCGGCGTCGCGTCGCTTGCCGAATGAGGGTTCGCTGAGAGACGGGTGAGCGGGGCCTTAGAATCGCGCGCCGGCCGTTCCCTGGACGGCGAAGATCCGCTACGCTCGAACGCGTCATCATCCGGCGCACTTCCGTGCCGATCTCGAAAGGCCTCACATGATCAAAGCCATGCTGCTCAAAACGCTCCTCGTCGCCGCCGTCGCGTCGAGCCTCTCGCCCGTCGCCGCATCCGCCGGGGAAGTCCAGAATCGCCTCAACAACCAACAGGCACGCCTCAATCAAGGCGTCCGTAGCGGCCAGCTGACGCGCCGCGAGTACAACCATCTCGATCGGCGTGACGATAGCATCCAAGCGCAGCGCAACCGCGACCTCCGCAACAACGATGGCCACCTGACGCCCGCGGAGTATCAGCACCTGAACAACCGGCTCAACAACACGTCCGACGCGACGTATTTCGACAAGCACAACTACCAGCGTCAACCGTACACGCCGCGCCGCTGAGCTCGGACCTGCGTCCGGTCATTCCGGAGATCGCGAAACGAAAAGAGCCGGCCCCATTCGGGGACCGGCTCTTCCGCATGACCGCGGCGATCCGACGGTCTCTCGCGCGCTATTTGGCTTGCGCGGCGACCTGCGAATCCGTCACCGGTGCGGCTTTGTTGCCCCACGAGGTGCGGATGTAGGTGATGACGTTCGCGATGTCCCCGTTGCTGAGCTGACCCTTCCAGGCCGGCATGCCGCCGGCGTAGGCCTTGCCCGCGACGTTGATCGGCATGTTCATGCCCTTGATCAGCGTCCCGATCACGGCATGCGGATCGCCCGTGACGTACGCATTCTTGAAGAGCTGCGGTCCGATGCCGCCCGCGCCCGCCGCACCGTGGCAGCTGGCGCAGTTGGCCGTGAAGACTTTCTCGCCCGCGGCCGTCGAACCACCGGCGACGGCGACCTGAGAGCCTCCGGCTCCGCCGCCGCTCGTGACGCCGGCCCCGCCGACGCCGCCCGGCGCACCGTTGTTCGTGCCGGCTGCAACGGCGGGCGTGGACGCTTGTCCCGAGCCCTTTTCTTCGTTGATGATCGCGAGCTGGCTATAGATCGAGAGCGCGACCGCGATCACGACCGAGAACGCGGTGACGCCGAGGACGATCGGACGGCGCTGGATCTGACGGCTCGGGTTCCGGTCGATGAACGGCAGCGCGATCAGCAGCGTGACGAGTCCGCCCGGGATGATGACCGTCGCGAGGATGTTGAAGATCGGCACGAGCGCCTGCGGACCGGCACCCGCGATCCGGAGCAGACCGTACAGCGCAAGAAAGTACCAGGCCGGATAGGCGATGAACTGCTTCGTCGGGTCGGCCTTGACGTCGAGCGGGGCGGGCTGGAACGCCGCGAGCAGCACGATCACGATGAAGACCGCGAACGACGCCGCCGCGTCCATGAACATCTGGTTCGGCCAGAAACGGCCCTGCGGCAGACGCTTGAGCTCGGTGTCGGTCGCGGGTCCCGCGCCGCCGTTGTGGCGGAAGATCGCGAGGTGGGCGCCGACGAGCAGCACGAGGAGCGCGGGCATCGCCCAGACGTGGAGTCCGAAGAAACGGTTGATCGTCAACGTGCCCATGCCGGCGCCGCCGCTGAGGAATTGCTGCGTCGGGATGCCGACGATCGGCACGGAGGCGGCGATATTGATCGCGACCTGCGAGGCGAAGTACGCGTTCATGTCCCATGGCAAGAGGTAGCCCGTGAGCCCGAGGACGAGCGTGATCACGAGCAGCAGGACGCCGACGATCCACGAGACTTCGCGCGGGGCCTTGTACGCACCCCAGACGAGCACTTGCAGCAAGTGCATGAAGACGAGGGCGATCATGGCCGTCGAGCCCCAGAAGTGGAGCGAGATCACGAACGAACCGAACGGCACGTGCTGGTAGATGTACTGCGTCGACTCCCACGCCGACGTCGCGCTCGGCGCGTAGTAGAACGTGAGGAAGATACCCGTGACGATCTGCAGGATCATCGCGAAGACCGTCGCGCTACCGAAGACGTACCAGTAACTGGCGCCGCCGGGGACGTCTTCGGTCAGAAAGTCGTTGAGTGCGCTCACCGCACCGGTGCGCTGCTCGACCCAAGTAAGTACGCTCACGGGAGTCCTTCCGAAATCACTCGGCGGTTAGTTATACGAGACGATGATGCGATCGGGCTGCTGCGCCTTGTACTGGATCCACGTGATCTGCGCTTTGCCGCTCTGCTCGCGGAAGGGCAGGGGATCGAGGCCGCGGGGGGCGGGGCCTGCGAGGTGCTGGCCGACGAGATCGAACTGCGACCCGTGACAGGGGCAGATGAAGCGGTTCGCGCTCGGGGTCCACTCGAATCGGCAGCCGAGATGCGGGCAGACGGAACTGAAGATCGCGAAGCCCATCTGCTGATCGAAAGGCGCGTACGCGACCTTCCCCCCGAGGGTGAAGAGGTCGGGCCGCGACTGTTGGAAGTTCTGCATCATCTGCGGTGAGAGTTTGACGCCCCAGACGAACTCCGTGTCCGGCGAAGCGGGCAGATAGCCGTCCTGATATTGGAACGAGAACGTGATCTTGACCGGCGTCTTCGTCGCGCCCTGAATCTGCGTGACGTCCTGCGGGGTGAGGTCCGCCCAGGTGCCGCCGGCCTTGTCGGGCTTCAGCAGCGACTCCGGAATCAGGGACGCGGCCAGCGGAACGGCCAGCACGAGGCCGATGATGCCGCCGACCGCGACCGTCGCGTTCGCGAGAAACGTCCGTCGGGACTGTTCGTCCGGGGTGCCCGGTTCCTGATATGCCTTCGCTTCGTGCGTCGCCACTGACCCTATCCTTCGCCCGCGGTCGCGGCCGCGTATCGGAAAAACATCACGAAATACGGAAGCGCGTGCGCCCCCGGACCGGTGCCACGTTAGACGGTAGCGATCAAAGAAATCTCCGGCAACGACCTATGTAGGCTAGTCGCCCCGCCGCCCTACGACGAGCAGCTGACCGCGACGTCCGCGACGTTCGGGGGCCGAGGCTCGGCGTCGCCTGCGAGCCCGGCGCGTTCCTCGAAGGGGCGCGCGAGCACGTCCGCCAGCCGCGCGATCTCGGCGAAGTCACCCGTTTCGGCGCGTTCGATCGCGGCTTGCGCGAGGTGATTGCGCAGGACGTACAGCGGGTTCACGGCGTCCATCGCCCGCCCGCGCTCTGCGTCCGTGCGTGGACCCGTCGCGAGACGTTCGCGGTAGCGTGCGAGCCAGACCGCGAGGCGGTCGTGCGAGACGAACCACGCGCCGAGCGCATCGTCGGCCGCGCTCGAGCGCCGCTCGATCGAGGAGAGCGCCCGGAAGAAGCGCGTGTAGTCGACGCGGTCGGCGAGCAACAGCTCGAGCGCCTCGGTGAAGAGCGCGAGGTCGTCCGCGTGCTCGCCCGCGAGGCCGAACTTCAGGCGCAGCCGCGCGGGGAAGGCGGCGTTATAGGTCTCGGGGTAGGCGGCCAGCGCTTCGCCGATCGCGGCCTCCGAACTCAGCGGGCGCAGCGCCGCGCCGAGTGCGCGCAGGTTCCAGAATCCGATCGACGGCTGTGCGCCGAAGGCGTAGCGGCCGGAGTGGTCGCTGTGATTGCAGATGAAGTTCGGATCGTAGGCTTCGACCCAGCCGTACGGGCCGTAGTCGATCGTGAGACCGAGCATCGAGAGGTTGTCGGTGTTGAGGACGCCGTGCGCGAAGCCGGCCGCCTGCCACGACGCGACGAGTTCGGCCGTGCGCGTCGCGACGGCGCGCAGCAATGCTGCGTAGGGGTCCGCTGCGGCGGCGGCCTCCGGATAGAAACGCTCGATCGTGACGTCCGCGAGGCGGCGCAGGTCGTCCGTCCGGCCGGCATTCGCGTAGAACTCGAAATGGCCGAAGCGCAGGTGCGAGGGGGCCAGGCGCGAGAGCACGGCGGCGGTCTCGACCCGTTCGCGGTAGACCGGCTCCGGGCTGCCGGCGATCGCGAGGGCGCGCGTCGTCGGGATGCCGAGCGCGTGCAGCGCTTCGCTCGCGAGATACTCGCGGATCGTCGAACGGAGCACGGCGCGCCCGTCGCCGGAGCGCGAGTACGGCGTCGGGCCCGCGCCCTTGAGCTGCCACTCCCAGTCGCGGCCGTCCGGTGCCCGTAGCGACCCGAGCGCGATCGCCCGGCCGTCGCCGAGCTGCCCCGCCCACTGGCCGAACTGGTGGCCGGCGTAGACGGACGCCACCGGCGCGACACCACGAAAGCGCGCGTTGCCGGCGACGAGTTGAAGGAACGCGGGGTCGCGCGCGATCGCGTCGTCGAAGCCGAGCTCACGCCCGAGCCTCCCGTTGTACGCGATGAGGGACGGCTCCGGGAGCGGCGTCGGCTGGACCGGCACGACGAACGGATCGCCGAGCCCGAAGAACGCCGGCCGGATCGCGAGGCCGGCGACCTGACTCGCTGCGGTGGGTGAGTCGTGGAGGAGGGACATCCTGCAACGAATTCCATCCCGTCCGTTCCGCGACCTCGTCGGCTTCGTGTCGAGCCGCGGCGTCGACTGTTCGGATTGGGTTCGGAGGGCTGTACGCGAGGGCGGTCGCGTCCGATACTCTGCATATGCAGGCGTGGATCGAGTCGAGCGGTGGAGCGCAGCCCGCGCTTTGGATCGTCGTGCCCGCGTACAACGAAGCGACGGTCATCGGCGCGACCTTGCTCGGGCTCGGAGCGTTTTTGCCGCACGTCGTCGTGGTCGACGACGGCTCCTCGGATACGACGTTCGATCGCGCCGTCGGCGCCGGCGCACACGTCGTTCGACACGTCGTCAACCTCGGGCAGGGTGCCGCCCTGCAGACCGGAATCGACTACGCGCTCGCGCGCGGCGCGGCGTGGATCTGCACGTTCGATGCGGACGGCCAGCACGATCCGATCTCGATCGTGCAGATGCGCGAAGCCGCCCGCCGCACGGGCGCGGACGTCGTTCTCGGGACGCGCTCCGGAACCGCTCGGAGCGACGTTTCGCCGGCCCGCAGGCTGCTGCTCGCGGCCGCCCTGTGGTACACCCGAGCGCAGACGCGTCTGCCGCTCACCGACACGCACAACGGCCTCCGCCTCTTCTCGAGAGACGCTGCGGAACGGTTGCGGCTCGAACAGCGCGGCATGGCGCACGCATCGGAGATCCTGGGCGTGATCGCGCGCGATCGCTTACGGCTCGTCGAGGTTCCGACGACGGTGCGGTACACGACGTATTCACTCGCGAAGGGGCAGCGACTTTCGAACGCCGTCCGGATCGCGTTCGACCTGCTCTACGCCCGGATCATCCGATGATCGTCTCGGTTCTCCTCGTAGCAATCATCTGCCTCGGTGTCTACATCGCGAGCCACCGGCTCGACGGCGTACGACTCGTCGTCGCATTCGCCGTCCTCGGCGCGGGCGGCCTGATCGTGATCGCGCCTTCGTTCGCCTCGGCGGCCGCCGCCGCGCTCGGCGTGGGGCGCGGGACGGACCTGCTGCTCTACGTCGTGACCCTCACGGGCGTCTTCATCGCGGCACACTTTTATTTTCGGAGCGAGCGCCAGGCGCGCCAGATCGCCGTCTTGGTGCGCGAACTCGCCCTGCTCCGCGGTGAGCTCGCGGCCCATTCCGCGACGCACCTCGCGCCTGCCGCGAGTCGCGAGGAGATCAGCCGGTAGCGGCGCCGGGAACGACGCCTCGGGCGATGCGTATGGCAACGATGGTGACGCCGTACGCTCGGCCTCCGGGCCGCGGGGCGGCATTGGATCCGGGTTCGGCGCTCCCGCTCTACGCGCGTTCGCTCGCCCAGGCCGAAGCCGCGCTCGGCTACGACGTGAACGTCGTCGGCCCGCACTTTGCGGGTGCCTCTCCCTGGCACGACGGATCCGTGTCGATCCATTCGGGCTTCCGTCACGGCCGGCTCGACGCGACGTTCCGCATCGAACGTGCCGTTCGCGCCATCGGCGAACCGGTGATCCACCTGCAACACGAACTCTTCGCCTTCGGCGGCATCGCGACGGCGCTCGCGCTACCGGTCTCGATGCATCGGCTGCGCCGCCGGGGCTACCGGTTCTTGACGACGCTGCACGGGGTCATTCCGCGCGATGCCATCACGCGTGCGTTCGTGCGCAGTAACGGCCTGCGAGCGCCGCTCGCTCTCGTGCGTGCGGCGTGGCATGAATTGCTTCTCTCGATCTGTCACCGGAGCGACGTCATTCACGTCCACGAGGCCGAACACGCGCGCTGGCTCCGCGACGATTACAACTACCCGGGCCCGATCGAGATCGTCCCGATGGGTACGGGTCTCGCCTTTCGAGCCTCCGATCGCGACGAGTCGCGCGAGAGGCTCGGCATCTCGCCGTCGGCGCACGTGCTGTTGTTCTTCGGATATCTCTTGGAACGGAAGGGCATCGTACCGTTTCTGGCAGCGGTGCCGGGCATGCTCGCCGACGATCCGGATCTCACGATCCTCCTCGTCGGCGTCGTTCCGGACCACACGCCGGCGAGCGAGGCGCTCGGCGAGCGCATCGAAGCACTCGCGCGACATCCGCGTCTCCGTCGCCTGGGTTTCGTTCCGGATGCGGAGGTCGCGACCGTGTTCGATATCGCCGACGCTCTCATCTTGCCATATACGTTCACGATGTCGGCCAGCTTTCCGCTCTCGATCGCCTTGGGTCGCGGCACGCCGGTGCTGCTGTCGCGGACGTTCGCCGGTTCGTACGCGGAGGCACCGAGCCTGTTCGCTCCGGATCCGCTCGGAATCCGCACGGTCGTCAAACGGTTCTTCTCCGACGCCGCGTTCCGCTCGGCGGTGACGGACGATTCGACATCCCGGTCGGCCGGCCGCAGTTGGCACGTGATGGCTACCCGCCTCGGCGAGATCGTGCGCGGGATCCGCGACCGTTCGGAGCGGGGAGCGTAGCGTCAACCGTTCTTTCGGAGCGTCGCGTAGCAGAGGGCGTAGCGCGGAATCGGAATCGTCATCTCGGGAAGGCGGCCCCTGAACGTCGCGGCTCCGTCCTCTCGAACGAGGGTCGTCACGAGCGCGAGTCGCGTAGCGAGATCCCGCAGAGAGAACGAGAGCGGGACGGCCATCGAGCGCACGACGAAGAGCCCGGCCTCGGCGAAGACGCGCTCGAAGGCGGCAAGCGAGGCGTACTCCCGTACGTGAGTCGCATCGAGGCGCCAGTGGCCGTTGTTTCGCCGAAAGTACCACGCGCCGCGGCCTTTGATCACCGAGCCGACCACCGCGCGGCCCCGTTCCTTCAGGACGCGGCAGAGTTCGACGGCCATCGCGTGGTCGTCGGCGACGTGCTCGATGACCTGGTCGGAATAATACACATCGATCGAGGCGGATGCGACCGGCAGCCGCTCGGCCGTCGATGCGAAGACCGACGCCTCCGGCACGAGCAGCTTGATTCGGCTACAGCGGGCCTCCGCGAGATCGCTCGCATAGAGATCGTGAAAACCTCGGAGCGATCCCTGATCGATAAGCTCGCGCAGGTGCCAGCCATCACCGGCTCCCACTTCGAGGAACGTACCGGCGCTCGCTTCGGCAAACGCCTCGGAGATGAAGCGATTCGTGCCGCTTCGAAGTCCGAAGAAGGGTCTCGCTCTCGCATACCGCTCGAAGTCGCCCGTGGTCATTTGACGAGCGTCAGAACGGTTACCCACGAGAGTTCGCGCGTGAATGGCAAGAATTTGAACAGAGCGTCATCGATTCGCGCGAGCGACGCGAGTGAGGCGCGGAAGAGCCGCTCGTTACGCATGCCGTACCAGAAAATGAACGCCGCGAGCGCCGTCAGGCGGAATTCGCGGCGCACGCAGGTGGAGAAGTGCGCGCCGAGTCGCGCGATATCGCCCCGATCGAGCGGCTTCTCCGTCGGCGTGCGAATCTCGGGCGTGAGCCTCCGCATCAGATTCAAGACGGGATTGTGATCGAGCGGATCGAGGAACGCGGCCCGGCCGCTCGGCCGGAGCGCCGCCGAAATGCGCGGCGCCGCGGCGCCCAGGTCCAAGTGATGCAGGACCGAGTGACCGTAGACGAGATCGAACGACGCCGGCTCCACCGTGAGGTGCTCGACGCTCGAATGCAGGCCGGTCACGCGATCGGCCAAGCCGGCCCTCGTCACCCGATCCCGCATGACGTCGACCATCTCGGAGGAGATGTCGAGGGCCGTCACCGTCGCTCCGGCCGCGGCGAATGCGAGCGTCGTCGTGCCGGTTCCGCAACCGATCTCCAGCACCGACTTGCCGCGAAGATCGCCGAGTTGCGACCAGAGATAGGCATCGGGTGCGTCGAGCGCGCCGAAATCGTAGAAGGTCGATTCGACCTCCCGGGCTCGTTCGTCGTGGAAGCGTTGCTCGATCCGATGACGTTCGGCGAGTTCGCTCTGACTGCTCATCCCAAGGGGTATCGGCAGAAGCGCCGTCCCCCTTATCGAATTGCGGCGGTTGCCCCTCGCGCGGGCAACTGCCGATAGGGTTGAGGTGAAGAGTCGGTGGTACGGCGCAGCACTCATCGCGATCGTCACGCTATCGGTCGCGCTCGCGACGATCTGGCTCGTCCGCGTACCGATGTTCGAGGAGCCGGACGAACTCGCGCACTTCGACTACGTGATGGCCTTCTTCGATGTCGGGCGTCCCTTCACGGTTGCGAGCGCCCGGCGCGGGCAGATCGTGATGACGGAGACGCGGACGCTAGCGGCCGCTTCGCGCTACCGCCGGTCGCGTTATGACGATCGAGCGCGCTATGCGTGGTACGGATCGGCTTCGTACTATGCCGGCGTCGACCGGAGGGCTCCCGGGCCGAGCGATCGCCCGCCCGCATCCGGGACGGAGATGCCGTACGTCGCGTTTTTCTATCCGGCCGGCTACTATGCGATCGCTGCGACGATCGCGAGGACGGCGTACGTCGCGACGCACGGTTCGCTCGTTGCCGCGTTCTTTGCAACGCGAGCGCTCGGCGTCGGCTGTCTCGGGCTCTCGCTCCTGTTGACGGAGCGCTTGTTACGCTCGTATGGGATCGGCCGGCGGCGAGCGCTCCTCGCCGTCGGCGCGATCGGTACCTTTCCGCTCACGAGTTGGGTCGCGGGCTACGCCCAGCCCGATAACCTGACGTGGCTTTGCCTCAACGCCACGCTGTATCTCGCGAGGCGCTGGCAGCGGCTGCCGGGATCGCCGAACCGCGCGATCTGGCTCGGCATGAGCTCGGGTGCGCTCTTTTTCGTCAAACAGCAATTTGCGATCGCCGCCTTCGCTGCGGTCGGCGCGATGGTCGCAGGGGAGCTGATTGCGGCGAGGAGCGCGGTGCGGGCTCGAATCGCGCTCGGAACGCTCGTCGTCGTCCTCGTGCCGCTCGTCGCATTCGGCCTTTCGTTCCGGGCGACGCCGGTCGGACGACTCGCCGACGCGCAGCGGCTCTTCGCAGGGCACGGTAGCACGATCGTGCCACTCGCTCTTTCATCGGTGAGCCACTTCGGTCTCGCCTGCATCCTCGCTCTGGCAGACGCATTCGTCGGGCCGACCGCTCATGACAGCTATTGGTTCCGTTTCGGATTCAAGGGCACGTCGTTCTTCCCGCACGCGGTCGTGCTCGTGTTGCGCTTTCCGCTGCTGCTGATCACGCTCGGGCTGATCGTCTGCTTCATCGTCGCCGAGCGCCGGATCGCAGCGAGACTGGTTCGCATCGCTCGCAGGCGCTCGTGGCGCGCGGCACTCCGGCTCGCGCTCGGATTCGTGCCGGCGACGACGTACCTCGTCCTGACGGCGATTCTCGTCGGAGCGAGCGTCGCGCTCGATGGCGGCCTCGAGCTCGAAGGCCGCTACTGGCTGCCGGTCATCGTGCCGGCGTTCCTCATCGTGCTGCTCATCACGCCGCGCGTCGCGAGCGGACGCAGCCGCCGGCGACTCTCAGAGGGACTCGCATGGTCCGCCGCCTCGTATTCGCTCATCGCCGCGCCGCTCGGCGTCGCATCGATTCAACGTGCGTTCTACGAAGCCGCGCCGCTCGGCGCGCGGGCCGAAACGGTCGCGCGATTCACGAGCGTCACGAGTGCCGGCGGCCGGCGTCAGGCGCGCTACGAGGTCGACGTGCCGGCCCGTCGCGACGCAATCGTGCGCGGATTCGCAGTCGACCTCTCGACCGGTCTGCCCGCGACCGCCGTCCCTTGCCGGATCGGGGGCCGCGCGCTCTCGCGGGCTACGACCGGCTTCGTCGATCGAGATCTCTCGGCGATCTATAACGATGAAGCGATCCTCCGCGCCGGCTTCGAGCTCTCGCTTCCGGCGCGTGCAATTCACCGGGGCACGAACGTTTTGACCTGCAGCGTCAGGCAGGCCGACGGCCGGACGCTGCCGTTCGCCTTCGCCGAGACGATCGTCGGCTCGTGAGTACTACATCTTGTAGCTATGCAGCCCGCTGATCCAGATGTTTACGCCGAGGTAGCAGAAGATGATCGTGATGAACCCGAAGACGGACATCCATGCGGAGCGCACGCCGCGCCACGACGAGCGCGTGTGGAGATGCATGTACATCGCGTAGACGATCCACGACGTCAGGGCGGCCGTCTCTTTCGGATCCCACTGCCAGTAAGCGCCCCAGGCCTCTTTCGCCCACCACGCGCCCGTAATGATACCGACCGTCAGGAGCGGCAGGCCGAGGGCGACGATGCGGTACGTCAGGATGTCGAGCTTCGCGAGCGGCGGCATCGTCGCGGCCCAGAGCGCGAGCGGACTCCCTTGCGCTGCGGCGCGTTCGATCGCCGGCGACTCGCGCATCGAGGGTGCGAGCGCCTCGCGAGCCGAGGCGTTACCGCTCCGGCGGACGTCGCCCGGCGCGGCCTGCGACCGCAGCGCGGCCGAGCCGGCGGAGGCCGTCGCCGGCTGGAGCCCGGACGACGCGGAGGCGCCGCCGCCGGGCCGGTCGAGGTAACGCTCGACGTAGTATTTGATCAGGTACATGATCGAGGTCGAGAACGCGACCATGAAGGTCGCGTAGGCCGCGATGACGAGCGGCACGTGGACCTTGATCCAGTACGATTGCAGCGCCGGGACCGCCGGCAGGTAGCCCTCGTTCCACGTCAGCGCATAGGCGAGGAAGCCGGCCGCGAACATCTGGACGAAGCCGCCGACGGCCCACAGGTCGTATTTCCACGCAAAACCGAGGAAGATCGCGACGCTCAGCGCCGAGAAGAGCGAGAGCGAGCCGTACAGATTCGTCAGCGGCCAGATGTGGCTCGTCTGGTAGCGGTAGACCAGCTCCGCGAACTGCGTGAGGGAGCCGATGACGGCGAACGGAATGCCGATCAGCTTTGCGATGCGGTCGCGCGAGAGGAAGAAGACGAGGAGCGCGAGCGTGCCGACGATGTAGGCCGAGATCGCGATGACGATGAGAAGTTGATCGGTGCTCATGGTGGTAGCCTCCGGATTCGACGGTAGCGCCTGCGTTCCGTGTTGCCGCCGCAAGGAGTTGGACGCCGGCGATGGGCGCGCAGGTCGCCAGCCAACCGCCCGCGCTCCACATCCGATCCGGGCCACGAAGCCGTGCGACGAGGCCTGCGCGATGAAGACGCCGATCGACATGACGGCCCGCGACGACCCAAACGACGTTCGGCAGCAGCGTCAGCGCGAGCCCCTTCCCGTACCGGTCGATAAGGATCCCCGAGAACGGCCCCGCGACGACGCCCATCAGATAGACGAACAAGACGTTGCCAATCGCGGCCGTGCCGAGCGAGAAGGGCGGCGAGGCCACGTAGAAGCTCGCGTACGTCAAGGCGGGATGAGGCATAGGAGGATGCTCGCGCCGACGGCCAACGCGGCGAGCATGCGCCCCATGCGCAGGAACGGCCGATCGCACCGAAGGCCGCTCCAAACGACGTCCGCCGCGTAAAGTGCGAAGCCCGCGGCAATACGGCGAGCTCGATGAGCCCGCCCGTGACGCCGAGGCCCCGAGGGCGAGGAAGGCCGGTTGCCAATCGGTGCGCTCGGCGGCGAGCGCACCGACGTAGAGTCCGTGAAAGCCGGCGAGCACGTTCCTGCCGATCAAGGGCTTTCAAGGCGCGAAGATCGAGCGTCACGGGTGAGGGGTAGTCCCTTGAAAGACCTTTTCACTTAGCGAGACCGTGACTTGCAGGCTGTTAGGTCGTCTACACATGCGCTTCTCAAACGCGTGCACCGCAATTGGCCTGAGCTCATCGTGCAAAACCGAGCAGTTGGCGTTATCAGAACTGAAAGCGGACCCCGAAGCGACGAAGACATTGCTCTGCTACGAAGAGCGGGTATCAGTACGTAGCTCGAAATTTCGGACGGTTCCGTGTATTTTTCACCCGGCGGCGGAACTAGTTCAGCAGCAACGTCCATTCAGACTACCCGACTCATCCTCGCGACGGTAGCACGCTTGCGGTAATGCGAAGCGTGGGTTAGGTCAAATGCGCCACAGTTGTTACAAGACATCCGCGATCGTGGTCGTACACCGTCGGACTCTGCCTACACGGCAGCCTTCCGGCTCTTAGTGCGTGGAAACGACCCGTGTTCACTGGAGTCCGTGTCAATGGCCGCACTTTTGCTAGGTCCACTCTTCGAGATCAGCGCGCAGTGAGTTGAGTCGATTTTAAACGATCGTGCACCGGAAAGCCGTCGCCACCACGTGGAAAATTCGGTGGCCGCCCCCCATGATCTCGTCACAGGGCAACGTCGTTAGGTTTTCACTGTGCCGAAAACGACCGTTTACGCGATGAAATGGCGACCTTCGCGCGAAGATCGGTTCCGTGGCCCGTAAAGCTGTCTCAAAATTGGCGAAGGTTCGAAGGCCGAGCGGCGCGGGCCGGCTCATCGGATATGCCCGAGTGTCGACGGACGCGCACATGACCGCCTTGCAGCTTGACGCGCTCCATACGGCCGGCTGTAGCGTCGTCCATGAAGATTCGGTCTCCGGAGCAGGGCGTTCGCGGCCGGGGCTCGAGCGCGCGCTCGGAGAAGTCGGCGACGGAGATACGCTGGTCATCTGGCGGCTCGATCGGCTCGGACGGTCGCTTCGCGATCCCTTGGATATTGCAGAAATGTTACGGGAGCGCGGGTCGCTCCGCGATCGCTGATGGACCATCTCGATACGAGCACCGCGGCCGGCGGCATGTTGTATGCCGTACTCGGCGCTGTCGCGCAGTTCGAGCGGGACGTTCTTCGTGAACGGACCGTCGCAGGGCTGTCAGTCGCGAAGCGTCGCGGTGACTCTGCGCCGGCCTGCGCTGACGCCGGTCGGTCGGTCGTCGGAGTACCGTCATCTCACACATGACTGATAGTTGGGGCTGACGCTCGATGGCCGAACGTTCTGCCCCCACCGACGGCTTGCCGATCCCGCCACCGCCCCCACCAGGAACGCTCGACTTTAACTCGCGGGCGCCCCTCGATCCGTCGTGGCCACTGACGACACTACCAAACGACGAGCTCCGTCGCGATCTAGGACCACCGAGTGCCGCACCACTACCTGATATCGCGCTCAAAGGCGGCCCTCTGGTCCGGTGGGACGGCAACGTTCGAGAGATGGATCAGTATCAGCAGTCGGGAACCATCAAAGTCGATGGTGACACGATAACCCAACAGCTCGGTCGCGGCGGAAAAACTGCTGAGTACAGCTTGAGCCAGCTTGCGGCGCACTCGAAAGATCCTGAGCTTTTTGAAGCGACGATTCGTTATGCGGCCGAGCACGGAGATTCCGTAAAGATCGACGGCCACAAAGGCGGCACATTCGTAAGAGACCCGGCCCTTGAAGCGCGCTTGCCGCACGACTTCCCTTTTCGCGATATCGTCATGCGCGCTGCAGTGACGCATGGGCTGGATCCTCGCATCCTCGGAGCTGTCGGAATGCAAGAAAGCGGCATGGGGAAAGGCGCGGGCTATGATCCGGTGACGAAGCTCGGCGCCGACGGCACCGGCCACGGCATGTGGCAAATGGATGAAGGTTATCATTCGATGGCCGACTGCATCCGCGCGGGAAACGACGTTACGTTCGCGGCCAACAAAGCAGCCGAGAATTTGGCCGGAACATCGCACAAAACGGCCGCGATATGAGCATTCAGCTTTACAATGGCGGCGACAAGACGATGCCCTATACGCATTTGATCGATGGTCGCATGGCGACGATTGACAACCAAGTGCAACAGCAATCCTTGGAGCACCAGCATCACCGATGATTCACGCGCTAGCACTCGTAGTCTCAACAGGAGTTGGACCGCCCTATGCGTCGAAGCCTCCCAACGTTCATGCATATTATGCCGCGGGTCGACTTCTAAGCTATAGTCTTGGAAATCATAGCGGAACACTGACCATAGCGCTCGCAGACGGCGCTCGCGAAAGTTTCGTCGTCGCGCAGCCGAATAAGATCAATGGTCACCACTACGTATGTCAGATCGTACCGTGGGCCGGCGAACCGCCGCGCATGCGGCATTGGGGTTGCTCGGAGATCCCCCCAAACATCGTTGTTCGCCAGACGACCGTCCGGGTAACGTATTGGTGGAGCAAAGGTAATCGCGTTTCGGATGAAATCGATACCATCCGTTGATAACGGACGTAACCGTGTCATAGTAGGGGGCGGGAAGACAGATTGTGGTTCTGGCGAAGGTACTAAACGTGGCTGACGTCGAGGAGCCATGTAACCTCCCGTCCTTGCCGTCTCGGAGCGGAACGTCCGCGCTCGAGTGGGCGCAGCAGACGCCGGAAGAGCGCAAAGCTCTCGCGCAGACCTCGTGGTGGCATGAGACGGTCGGAGCAAAGATCATTGCATGTTGACGTGTTGCTCGCGGCCCTGGTAATAGCGTACGCCGCACCTCAGCCGTGGCCGTACCCTTCGCATCCGCCGGGCGTAATGGCCCTTTCTGATACGGGAGTGCTCACCGCATATGATCTCGGCAATCACAACGGTGGTATGACGATCCGTCATGCAGACGGGACGTCGGCGCACTTCTTCATTGCGCTTCCAAATAAGATAAATGGACGCCGGTATGGCTGCGAAATGCTGCCCTGGGTAGGTGAGCCCGCGTCGATGCGGGACGCAAAATGCGAAGTCCGTCCTGCGGTCGTCATCGGAAAGACGCGCGTCCGCGTCTCCTACTGGTGGGGAGTTTTCGAAGACCACCGCGCAAAAATTTCGGACAAAATGTGGGCGGTTCAAACTGAAGTTTCGATGGCGTCATCTCCAGTGAGCGCCGACGAAACGTGCGTCCGATGACAGCGAACCAACCCTTGTCTTCGATCGACATCGATCAGAGCGACGCCGCCGGCGCACGGTCGCAGATTCAGAGCCACGTCGAATACATGATCGCGATTGGTGCATTCCGACCCGGTGAACGGGTCCCGATGGTCGTGCAGCTCGCGGCGCAACTCGGCCCAGCTTCCGCACCGCACAGCGCGCGTACGACGAATTGAGCTCACGCGGCACGCTTGTGGGTCTGACGACACGAGGCACGAGCGTGGCTGCAGAAACCCGCTCTCCCGAACTTCTGCGCGCGGTTGCGCAGCGCGCCATCTCGCCTGCGATCGGGAAAGCGGTGGCCTTGGACTGCACCCGCAGGATGTCGAAGCTGTCGTTTGCGACGTCGTAGCGCACGGTTCCGACCGACGAAGAAGGCGAATGGATGAGCAACCCGGAGGAACCGTGGAATCTGCCTCCCATCCCGTCGTGTTGTGGCGCCTCGGCCCTCGAATGGCTCAACAGGCTCCAGAGCAACGTAAGGCGGAAGGGATCTCGCAACCGGCGAGGTGGCATGAGTCTGTCGGCGCACAGCGCATCGCGTACTCGGCCCGGTCTGCGCTACGATGTCGCTAGCGCTCTCGAGCCTATCGTGCGGGGTCTGCGAGCACCAGCACCGATTGATCGGGATCAACCTGTTCGGCAGCGTTGCAAATCGTAAACGCCGCCCGCGGTTCGTCGATCGTGACGGTCTCGTTGCTCAACCCATTGCGATCTCGCTGACGCGAGCGCAAAGCGTCCCAATCGTCACCTTCGTCGGCGCGGTGCAGCTTGCGTTCGACGACGGTGTAGTCGCGGGCGAGTTCTTTCGACCGAGTGCTGTCGCCGAGTCGCACGAGTTCGTCGAACGAGCGGACCGCCTCGCGCGAGTAGAACATCTCGTAGTCGTGCGTATGCCGTTTCATTCAGACCGTGAGTGATCGTTGGCTGACGTGTTCCGTGACGAACTGCGTGCTGGACGCCGGCGTGCTCGCGCGTGTCGACGCGACGATCTTCCCGTCGCGTCGCCATCACGAAGTCCGCGAGCGAGTATCCGACCGAATCCGCCGCGCGCCGTAGACGCTTCGCTTCTTGCGGCGTCAGGCGCAGAACGACGCGCTCTGGGCGCTTACGCGCCGCCTCATGGCGAGCCGTTTCTCCGGCGTCTTGGCCGGCATCGCGTCTCCTCCGCGTTGTGCGGTTCGCGCAGCGATGCGAACGCCGCACTTCGTTTTCCTGAGTGGGCTCCGCCGAAGGCGGGTGCCCACCCTCTCGGCTGCGTCGAATACATGTCCAGAAACGCCGTGCCGCCGGCTGCCGCGACGGCGAGATACTTCGGCGGCGAAGCATCGCTCATGACGTCGTGGGTGCGGTCCGTTCGGATCTCACGAGCGCCTCGACGAGCGCGCGGAACTGTTCCTCGAAGATGTCATAGCCTTTGACCGTCGTCGCGGCGACGCCGACGCTCCAGGCGCGGCCCGTCGCACCCGCATGGCCGCCCTCCGGATCGAGCCGGACGTAGAGTCGCGCCGGCACGAGATAGAACGAGATGCAAAGCCCGGCGAGCAGCACGAAGGCGCCCAGGCCGACGAGCGGGACGCCCGGATCGTACCGGTACTGCAGACCGCTGAAGAGCGTCCAGCGCTCCGGTACGACGGAGAAGCCGCCGCCGAGATCGAGCGTCTTCCCGATCGGAACGAGCACGCTCCCGATCTCCTGATTGCCGTCGAAGACGTTGAGCACGACGCCCGGATCGTGGACGCGCGGATCCGGGCCGATTCCGCCCGTCCGGCGATCGATCGTCCCGGCGAATTTCGCGAACTGGACGGAGCGCGTCCCCTGGCCGATCGGAAAGCCTTCCCCTTCACGCAGGAGCGACTGCGGCGCCAGCTTCGCGACGGGTTTGCCGTTCTGCAAGACGTCGAACTTCATGGCGAATCCATACGAGGCCTGATAGTACGATACGCCGTCGATGTCGACGGGATGGTTGACGCGTAGCGTCTCGTCGCGCCACGCGCCGTCGCGTCCCTTGACGCGCAGGTACGACACGTAGTCGATCGGCTGGTAGACGAGGCCGCTGCGCGTGCGGATCGGATCGATACGGTAGCGGAACTCGCGCAGCGCGATCGACGCGCCCGCGCGCGGCACCGTGTGCGTCGTGCCCGAGAGCAACGCGAACTCACCCGTGTAGCCGGTCGCCCAGTAGATCGTCGTGCCGGCCGCGATGATGCAGAAGCCGACGTGCGCGACGAGCACGCCGCGGCGCGCCCAATCGTGTTTGTCGACGAACGTCCACTCCTCGCCGCCGAAGGCTCTCGTCTTTACTTGCCATCCACGCGACGTGAAGAAGCGTGCGATTCGCTCGCGCACGCCGGCTTCGTCGCCCGCGACCGGCACCGCGGCGTGGAGCGGAATGTGCTCGATCTTCACCGGCCGCAGGGGCGGCATGCGCATCGGAATCACCCGCTTGAACGTCGCGAACGTCATCGCCGCGAGGATCAGGCCGATCATGCCGACGTAGGCCGTCGAATGATAGATCGTGTCGAGGTGCAGCCGCAGCACGAGCCGCGCCAGCGCCGCGGGATAGCTCTGGAAGTAGATCTGCGGGTCTTTGCCCTGATCGACGACCACGCCGATCAGCGTCATGACGCCCCAGACGGCGAGCAGCGACATGCCGAAGCCGAAGTCCGAAAAGAGTTCGCCGAACTCCACGAGCAGGCTCTTGCGTCGCGCGGGCGGTTCGGCCGCGAGCGGTTGCGTCGTCACGTCCCTAGTCTAGCCGCGGAGCGCCGTGCGATTCCACGACTTCTCGAGCACGACGATGATCCAGATGCTCGCTTCGTAGAGCACGTACATCGGCGTCGCGATGAGCATCATCGTGAACGGCGAGGCGTCGGGCGCCGCAACGCCGCCGAAGAGCAGGATACCCATCGCGGCGTACCGCCGCTGCGTGCGCAGCATGCGCGGATTGACGATGCCGACGCGGGCGAGCGCCACCATGACCATCGGCGTCTCGAAGATCACGGCGAAGGCGAGGAACGTCAGCAGGATGAGGTTCAGCGTCGACTCGAGCCCGAACGTCGGCTCGGCGACGCCCTCCGTGATCGCGATCAGCGCCGTGACGACGCGGCCGATGATGAAAAAATGGCAGAAGAGGATGCCGATCGCGGCGAGGACGATCGAGGGCGCGATATAGGCGTAGACGACGCCGCGCGTCTTCGGCGCGAAGGCCGGCATGACAAACATCCACGCCTGATAGAGCAGGACCGGCAAGCCCAGCACGACGGCACCGTAGAGCGCGAATTTGAACTCCGTGACGATGACGTCCGTCGGCGCGAAGGCGTGCAGGACGACCGTCTTTCCGAGATACTCGTGCTTGAGCCACGAGATCGCAAACGGCGCGGGCCAGAACAGCAAGACCGCGAGACCGACGATCGTGCCGAGCGAGATCACCAGTCGCGAGCGGAGCTCCCGCAGGTGCTCCGTGAACGGCATCTCCTTTTGGTCCCACCCCTCCGGCGGGCGCTCCGCGCGCTCCGGCTCGCGTTCGGCCAGCATCGGTCGGCCGGCGGCTTTACAGGGGTGCTGAGGCGGAGTGGGGCGGTTGCGGCGGCTGCGGGGCCAGCGGATCGTGCGGCACCGTCACGCTCGGGCTCACGGGAACCTCGGGGGTGGCGCCGGGTGCCTGCCGCTCGGCCGCCGCACGCGCCTCGGCCGCCGCGCGCGCTTCATGGCGCAGGCGCTCCGCTTCGACATCGGCATCGGCCTGACCGACCAAGAACTCTTTCTTTGCCTGGCCGAAGCCGCGCGCCAGTTTCGGGATCTTGTCCGCACCGAAGAGCAGGACCGCCGCGCCGACGAGCACGGCCACTTCCATCGGATTTCCAAACATCGTTCGTCCTCTTTCCCCCCGCGACGCCGGAGGCGTCACATCGAGGAGTCCGGGTTCGCTCCGCGCGCAACGCCGTCCCTCACGACCATCCTAACGGATTGCGGACCCCGAAGGACGCGGCCGCGCCGGAACTCTCACCCTCCGGCAATGCCGGCTCACGCGGTGCGCAGCCGCGCCTCGCGAACGAGGGCGCCGGCGATGGCGGCGAGTTCGGCGCGAACCGGGCCCGTGCCGAGGGGCGCGAGCGACATCGTCGCGCGGTCGACGTAGGCCGCGATCGCCTCGCGCGTCTTCTCGAGCCCTCGGGCCGCGACGATGCCCGTGACGATCGACCGCACGGCGGCGACGCCCTCGGCCTCGCCGAGCGCGTCGCCCGAGGCGCCGTAGAACCGCTCGACCTCGTCGCGGAAAGCGCCGGGCGCCTCTTCGAGTGCGAGGATCAGCGGTATCGTCATCTTCTTTTCGCGGACGTCGTTGCCGACCGGCTTGCCGAGTTCGGCCTCGGTCGCGGCGACGTCGAGCAGATCGTCGAGCATCTGGAACGCGATGCCGTAGTAGCGTCCGAAGTCGCGCAGTGCCTTGACGCGGATCGGTGAGGCCCCGGCGGCGAGCGCCCCGCATTCGGCCGAGGCGGCGAAGAGCGTCGCCGTCTTCTTGACGACGATCTCCACGTAAGCGCCGATCGAGAGATCGAGCCGCCCGAGGGCGCGGAGTTGGAGGACTTCGCCATCGGTGATGTCGGCGAGCGTCGCGCTCAAGATGTGCGGGATCGGCGCGGCGTAGCCGGCCGTCACGTTCTTGAAGATCCACGCGAAGAGGTAATCGCCGGCGAGGACGCTGACGCGATTGCCGAAATCGACGGCCGTCGCGTTGACGCCCCGCCGCGTATCCGCGCGGTCGACGACATCGTCGTGGATGAGCGTGCCGACGTGGATCAGCTCCATGTACGCGGCGAGCGGCAGGTGGTCGCGCGCGTCCGCGCCGTTCGCTTCGGCCGCGAGCAGCGTCAGGCGCGGGCGCAGACGCTTGCCGCCGGCGGCGAGCATCCGCCGCACGGCCTCGGTGATGACGGCGTTGTCGGTCGAAAAACGGTTCGCCAAGAACTCTTCGACGAGCGCGTAGAGGTCCCGATCGCTCGCCGCCGCCGCGAGGCCGCTGCTCTTCTGCATCATGCGACGCCTACGTGTACGGCGATCGCCCCGGCGCCGAGGCGGATGTAGCGGACGCCGGTGAAGCCGGCGGCGCGGAAGCGCTCCGCGAGACCGTCCGCGTTCGGGAAGTTCCGCAGCGAGTTCGGCAGATACCGGTAGGCCGACTTCGAGCCGCCGATCAGTCCGCCGACGAGCGGCACGACCCGGTTGAAATACAGATCGAAGGCGAACTTGAAGAGCGGGTTCGGCGCCTTCGTGACGTCGAGATTCACGAAGCGGGTCCCGGGCTTCAGGACGCGTCGCGCTTCCTTCAGCGATGCGACGATATCGACGACGTTGCGCATCGCGAAGCCCATGATCGCACCGTCGAAGCTCGCATCGGCAAACGGCAACGCGAGGACATCGCCTTCGAAAAAGCGGACGCGGCCGAGCGGATCGTCGCGACGCGAGCGCGCGCGGGCGCCGTCGAGCATCGGCGCGCAGAAGTCGACGCCGGCGACGCGGAGCGTCGGATCGAGGCGCGCCAGATGGAACGCGAGGTCGCCCGTACCGCAGCAGAGATCGGCGATCTCGCCGCCCGCGGGCGCCGCGAGTTCGCGGATGGCACGGCGTCGCCAGCCTTCGTCGGCGCCTGCGGTCAGAAGGCGATTCGTCGCGTCGTACCGCGGAGCGATCGACGCGAACATCTCGCGGACGTAGAGGGATTTATCCATACTAGCGCTCCGGCCGATCTTCGCGCGAGGCCGTGGGGTTCATGCTGTGCGCGCGTGGGCGGATGCTCGTCACGAATCGATTAGACGCCCGGTGAGGCGCCCGTGTTTGCAGCGGCCGTTCGCGCCGGCGCGAACAGGGCGGTCGCGGTCGCCGTCGTCCGCGCGGCGATCTCGCCCTCCGAGCGATCGAAGAGCGAGGCGAGGACGCGGACGACTTCGATCACGAAGGCCGGTTCGTTGCGCCTGCCGCGCAGCGGCACGGGCGCGAGATAGGGGCAGTCGGTCTCGAGGATCAGCCGGTCGAGGCCGACGCGCACGACGGCTTCGCGCAGAGCCGCCGCGTTCTTGAACGTCAATACGCCGCCGATGCCGAGCCGCAGGTCGAAGCGGGAGACGAGCGTCTCGGCCTCGTCCGGCGTGCCGGTGAAACAGTGCACGACGCCGCGACTGCGCGGCGTCCATCGGCGCTCGAGGACCCGCACGAAGTCGTCGAAGGCGTCGCGCTGGTGGAAGACGACGGGCAGATCGTGCGCCGTCGCGTAGGCGAGTTGCGCTTCGAGCACCTCGCCCTGACGCTCGCGCGGACTGTGGTCGTAGAAGTAGTCGAGCCCGCACTCACCGATCGCCCGCGGCGCGAGCGGCGCGCGGGCGCGCAGCGCATCGAAGGCGGCGGCGACGTCGGCCGGCGCCTCTTTCGCTTCGTGCGGATGGATGCCGATCGCGGCGTCGAGCCCGTACTGCGCCGCGGTCGCGAGCGCGCGCTCGCTGTCGGCGAGATCGGTGCCGATGACGAGAATCCGATCGATGCCGGCCGCACGCGCGCGACTCAGCATCTCGTCGCGGTCGGCGTCGTAGGCTGCATCGTGGACGTGCGCGTGGGTGTCGAACATGCGTAGGCCTGTTGGATGATCACCGATACCGAACCCTCACGCGGCGATCGTCGCGTCCTGCGCGTCGCACTGATGCTCTCGCTCCTGGTCCACGGGACGGGCGCGGCGCTCTACGGGTACGTCCGGCTGCCGCCGCCCGCGCCGCTCCGGCATGCGGTGCCGCAGCCGACGCCCGACCAGTTCGTCACGATCTCGGACTCGATGCGGGTCGCGAAGAAGGCCGTCGTCGAGCCCCCGCATCGCCGGACGACGGCGCACCCGCACGTCGTGCGGCGGCCGCCGGCTCCGGCACCCGTCGCCGTGACGGAGCCTCGGCCGCAGGTCGCGCTCCTTCGTCCGAAGCCGCGCCGCGTCGCCGCCGCGCCGACGCCGAAGCCCGTGCGTCACCGCGCGCGCCACGAGCTCGCGAAGATCGCGCCGCACGCGAAGCCGCAGCCGCCGAAGACGGTCGCGGCGCTGCCGCCGCCCACGCCGCAGCCGACGCTGCCGCCTGCGACGCCGCGTCCCGTGCCGAGCGCCGAGCCCCTGCCGGTGCGCGCGCCGAAGGCGCTGAAGGCGACGAAGACGGCCCCGACCGCAAAGACCGTCGCCCTCGCGGAGGCACCTCAGCCGCCGGCGCCGGGGCGGCACGCGCGGCTGACGCCCGAGCAGATCGCTCAGATCGACGCCGATCTGGCGAAGTCGATCGCGCAGACGCGCGCCGAAACGAATCCGCTGCGCGTCCCGAAGACGGCGGCCGCCGCGCCGCGTCGCTACAAGATGTCGGCCGACTCCGTTCATCTCGGCACGCTGCGGAGCGGCGAAGGCACCTACTATCCGATCGCCGCCGGCACGCACGCCCCCGACGGCTACACGTACTACCGCTGCATGTACGCGTATCAATGGGCCGACGGGATGCTCGAGAAGGGCGTCGTGCCCTGGCTCGTGCGCTTCGCGCCGAGCGAAGATCCGATGCTCCATCCGGAGCTAACGGCGAACGGCCCGATCGGTCTGCCGCCGCCGCCGCCGGGCTTCCATCTGACACCGGGCCAGCCCGTCGGCCGCGCGTTCCGCGGCTACTTCCCGAACGTCGTCTTCGCGGGCGGTTAGACGGTTTCCACCGAGAGTCCGACGTTGCTCGATGTCGAGGCGGGTGATGTCCTCAAAGAGGGGGCGGAGCAACGGATTCGTGATGCAGACGGCTTCGCCGGTGGCGTTATCGGTCGCGAAGGCCGCGAAGACCGCTCCTGCGACCCCTTCAAGCGTCCCGGATACGAATGAAACGGTGGTCTGCGTCAGGTGCCGGAGGCGGGTTTTCAGCGAGTCGCAGTCATGTATACCCCGCGGCTTGTGTGGCCGAGGCGTTTCATGAGCGTGTGGAGTTGGAAACGCACTTCTCCGCCGGGCGTAGGATCGTGTCCCAGGGCGTGCATGACCCGTTTCGAGACGTCTCCATGTCTCGGCACCGATTGATGCGCTACGTCCCGAAAGGGTGTCTCTGATCAATCGCCCGTCACGAAGCCGGCCCATAAACTGTGCGCCGCAACATCGAGAGCTTCGTGCGGTCGCGGCGCCTGCAGCTAGCCACGCATCGAGAACGTTCTAAAGACGGGACCGTCAGAGACCGAGCCGCTTCGAGCCATCCACGAAGCATATCCACGGGCATAAAGCCGGGGTGCGCAGCTGCGGGATCGCGACCTCTCGTTACCGCACCCTCTACAGCTGCGTAGCGAAACGCTATAATCATTGCGTTCGATTCGCCTTTGCCTCGGCTGGTGCCGGCGGCGCAAACGGAGGCGGTCAAGCAGAAAGACCAAAATGAAGTTGCAAATGTGGCGGCGAAAAAAATCGCCAGCTTCAAGTTTCCTTACTACTCGTGCCGTCATCAGGGCACCTCGATGATTCGCGATCACGTCCGCGGTGACAGGCATGCGTAGCTAGCACTTCGCTGATCCGCAGATCCGCGAAACAATTGCGCCACCTCCGAAGGTCGCAAATGCTCCGCCGCTGCTGCACTGTCTTCGGATGTCATTCGTTCTCGCTGTGTTATCCGGGGGCTTTGGTGATCTGCAAGAAGCGTGACATATTATACGTAAGGTTCGAAAGAATCATAATCGCTTGCGCCCGAAGACTTCCAATGCATCGGATGAATGTCGCCCCGTTCATGTTTGTCGTCATGAACCCGAACGTGTGCTCGACTCTCGCTCGAACTCGCGACTTCTCCGTATTCGAAGCTTTCTGTGCTTCGGTCAAAGCCGTTCCCGCATAAGCCCGCTCATGAATTCGGCTCTCGACGCCGATCTTACGCAGCATCTCCTCACGAGCCTCCGATCTATAGGCGGAGTCCGCGTACACCGGGCGATCGACGGCCTCCAGATCAACGATATCTTCCATCATGCGACTGTCATGGACGGAGGCGTCGGTATGCGTATGGTCTCGAATGAGCTTGTGTTCCTGATCGACATTGATGTGATTCTTATAGCCGTAATAGGTCTGACCGCGCTTCTTGGTCCAGCACGCATCGAGGTCTTTCTGCGCAAGCTTGTTCGGCTGCGATTCCCATTGCGGTGGTATCTCCCCGGCTTTGATCTGAGCATTCTCCTCACGAGTGTTGCGTTGACGCGGCACTTCAACGATCGTCGCATCGACGATCTGGCCACCCTTCGCCTCGAAGCCTCGTTCGCACAGGAGCAACTCGAAGCGGATGAAGAGATCGCGGGAAAGATTCAAAACCGTAAGTTGCTCGCGGAATTTCCAAATCGTCTTCGCGTCAGGCGAGCCGTCTCCGACATGCAGTCCAAGAAATCGCTGGAAACTCGCACGGTCACGGATCATGTATTCCGTCTGATCGTCGGAGAGATTGTAGAGCCTCTGCAAGATCAGAGTCTTGAACATCAAGACGACGTCGATCGGCTTTCGCCCGCTTGGGGCCTTGCGCTCCTTGTCATAGAGCCGCATCAAGTCAGGCCGAAACAACTCCCAGTCGATGAGCGTCCCCAGCGAAACCAGCGGGTCCCCGAGCTGTTCGAGCTTGCGCAAACGCCGGTCTTCGTCGAAGAAGCCGGCACCTGCGTTGATCTTGAAGGAGCCACGTCGCTTAGCTTTCACGACTCTAATAATAAACGGCTACTCACCCTGAGTCAATGTGCTTGCTGAATTTATCGAGGTGCCCATCGGCTCGCCGGAGGATTCCGCAGCCTGGCGCCGTGTGTATTCAGGACACGTGCCTGCATCAAGCGTGCTTGACCTCGAAGACGACGAAAACGTCCGCCAGTATCTTGTTGATGCACCAGGAAAAGAGCGACGCGCTCCCACCCTGGTTCACCAGGCGATTCGCCGGACGCTCGAAGACAACCCCGACGTTTTTCGATAGTTAACGGAGGCATGGTCATCGTCGCCCGAGACTCCGAAATCGATGACAAGAATAAATTCATACTCTTGGATCGCCCGAGCATTATCAATGGCTCACAAACACAAGGTGAGCTTCGCCGCTACTACGATAAATATAAGGCTTCAACTGACTTTGTTGAGCCAAGCCTTAATAAGGCCGATGCTCTGACCGTTGAGCTAGACCGCCCCGTTCTCGTCGTTGTAAGAGCAGGATTTTCGGGCTTTCAATCGTGCAGCACATCATGCCTTCCGGCTCCGGCGACGGCGGTTTGCCCGCTCACCGACGCACGATGACGCGGGCGATCGGCGCGACATTGCCGCGGTGGGCGTCCCAATCGGTGCCTGCATAGATGTCGAAAACCGCCACCGAACCGTCGTCGGCAATCTCCACCGGGTTCTGCGTCGTACTGGCACGGCCCATACCGCGTCGAGGTCATCGCTGGAGGCCTGTGCCAAAATTTCGGCTGCAGCGAACGAGTCAGCGAGGGTTGCGATCGGGCGCATCTTCACCGCCCGAGGCACCTTCGAAGCAATCATTCGAACTCGCTTCCTTTCCGGCCGAAGACCTCGACCTCCCAAAGCGCTCATTACGTGATGTCTTCGGTAACAAGAGAGATCGCGCCGGCCGTCGACGACACGCAGCATGTCCACGGTCTTACTGTCTACACTGACGCGGTAGATGACGATAATTGGGCGAACGGCGAGTGAGCGAACGTCTACGCCAAATTCTGGCCGCGGCCGCCCCGACCAAGGGTGAGAGTTCGAGGACGGTGCATCGCTCGACGATTCGACCGAGAAAGGCGCGAGCGCGTTCGGGACTTTCTTGGGCGATGTAGTTGGTGATCATCCGCAAGTCCGCGCGCGCCGGTTCGGAAAAGCGCAGCGTTGCCAACGAATCAGCGCGACGTGCTGCGCTCGACCTCGTCGATCTGTAAGCGCATTTCTTCCCAGAGGACCGAAGCGTTGACGAGCTCCCCGAGATCGGCGGCTTCGATGCCTTCCTGGACGTCGGCTTTGAGCTGTTCGAAGAACGGGTCGGGCTGGCGCTCCTGCATAGGCGCAATGATACCACGCCAAACTTTCCCGGACTTGCTCCGGTGGGATGTTGAACCCGAACCGTCCCTTCGTGGCATAGAGGCAATGGGTCTAGTTTGGGGCTCTTGCTCCGTACGGGGGTCTCGCCGTTCACCGTCGGGCGCGAGCCCCTAGCGCGCGGTGCAAGACCGCCGGCATGGCCGGCGCCGAGCGTAGCGAGGGAAGCCTTGCGCTGGGCGCTACCGTCACGGGACGGTGAACGGCGAGACTCGGGTGGCAGGTGCTTTAGCAGGAGCGTGCTTTCAACAGGCCGAGGCAGAGCCTCGGACGACCGCGTTCTCGCGCGCGACGCGGATGTAAAACTAGGATTTACGTTAGATGATTTGCCGAGCCTCAAAGTGCCAAAAACCCTTATTCTGCAGAGTTTATGCGCGATCGTAGCGTGACTCTCATCCCGAAGCCGTTCTGAGTCTCATCCCGAAGTGGTGTGAGTCTCATCCGGAAGAAACCGCACATGGCGTGAGTCTCGTCCCGAATAACCGTGAGTCTCATCCCGAAGCCTGGTGAACTTCGTCATGACGTCACCAAAGCGCCGTAAAGCGTCAGTCTCATCCCGAAGTTTGATCTCGGCGACCCTCGATCGCTCGGCGCTGGCTCGGGCTCGGGATCTTGTCGATTGAGATCAGCTTGACGCCGCGGCCGCCCGGCTGAAATTCGTACTTACGAATCCAGCCACGGGCGAGGAAATCCTCGAGCAAAATCTTCAGGTCGCGCTTGAAGAATCGCAGATTGGCGTATTCGGCCCCGACGCGCCGCATTAGGTGTCGATCCGCGTTGGAAGCCACACGACATGTGAAGCTAAAAGGACGTGGAGAGCCTTCGCTAGACGGCGGCTTCCGAGACGGCCGGCGCGTCGATCCGCGGGAAGAGGGGCTCCGCCTCCGGGCGCGTCTCGGTGCCGCCGGGAAGCGCGCCCCAGCGGAGCTCGCTCCAGGCAAGCGGCTCCGTCTCGTGGCCGGCGAGCTGCGCGCGGATCCGGCCGGCCTTTACCGGCATGAACGGCGCGAGCAGTTCGCCGAGCCAGCGCAGACCCTCGCAGCAGTCGTAGAGGACGGCGTCGAGCGCGGCGTCGCTCGCGGCCTTCTGCAGCTCCCAGGGTTTGCGCTCCTCGATCGTGCGGTTGAGCGCCGTGACGAGCTCCCAGATCGCCTCGAGCGACCCGCGGAAATCGAGATCGGCGAGGCGCTCGCCCGCGCGCGACGGCAGGGTCGCGAACGCATCGCCGAAGCGGCGATCCGCCGGCGGCGACGGGACGATGCCGCCGCGGTACCGGCCGAGCATCGCGAGCGTCCGGCGCACGAGATTGCCGAGGTCGTTGCCGAGGTCGCCGTTGTGACGCAGACGGACCTTCTCCGCGCTGAACGAGAAATCACTACCGAACGGCGCCTCGCGCAAGAAGAAATAGCGGACGGCGTCGGCGCCGAACCGCGCGACGATCTCGAAGGGGTCGACCGCGTTGCCCTTGCTCTTCGAGATCTTCTCGCCGCCGTCCGTGACGATCCAGCCGTGCGCGAAGACGAGCTCCGGTGCGGCGAGATCGAGCGCCCAGAGCACCGCGGGCCAGATGATCGTGTGGAAGCGCGCGATCTCCTTTCCGATCAGCTGCACGCTCGCAGGCCAAAAACGTGCCATCTGCGGACCGTCCGGCCAACCGAGCGCGGTGATGTAATTGAGGAGCGCGTCGAGCCAGACGTACATCACGCCCTCGCCCGGCAGCGGGACGCCCCAGTCGAGATTCGTCCGCGAGATGCAGAGGTCTTCGAGGCCACCTTCGAGCGTTGACATCATCTCGTTATAGGCGCTCTCCGGGCGCACGAAGCGCGGATGGTCGCGATAGTACGCGACTAAACGATCGCGGTACCGCGAGAGCGCGAAGAACCAGTTCTCCTCGGAGAGCCACTGCACGTCGCGGCGGCACTCGGGATTGGGGCAGCGGCCGTCGATCAGCTTCGCTTCCAGCCAGAACGTCTCGTCGTTCGTGCAGTACCAGCCCTCATACGTGCCGAGGTAGACGTCGCCGCGCTCGCGCAGACGTTCGAAAACGCGCGCGGCCGCCGCCGTATGGCGCCTCTCGGTCGTGCGGATGAAGTCGTCCGGCACGACATCGAAGGCCGCGAGCATCGCCCGCCACTGCGGCACGAGATCGTCGCACCACGTCTGCGGATCTTTGCCGGCCGCCGCCGCCGCCGCCGCGACTTTCTGACCGTGTTCGTCCGTGCCGGTGAGGAAGAACGTCGGCGCGTGCGTGCGATGGTAGCGCGCGAGAACGTCGGCTGCGATCGAGGTGTACGCGTGTCCGATGTGCGGGACGCCGCTGATGTAATAGATCGGTGTCGTGACGGTGAACGTGCCGGATGCCATCGAGCCACCGGGGTTGGCCCTCATGCCGCGGGAGGCCTCGCTCGCCTGCTGCTAGCCGCGTCGCCGCGCCGCGATCCGGTCGTAGATCGCCGCGCGCGTGCCGAGACCCGCGCGCGCGAGGCGTTTCGCAAGCGCGCTCGGCGCCTCGCCCGCCGCGACCGCTGCTCCGATCGCATCCTCGAGCATGGCGGCCGGATCCGCGCCGTCACGCGCCCGCTCGGCGCCGCCTTGATGCCGCGCGGGCGCCTCGAGCGCGAAGGCGATCTCACCGCGCACCGGCCGCTCGAGCGCCGCTGCAACCTCGGCCGCCGTCCCGAGCAGCTGCTGTTCGAAGCGCTTCGTGAGCTCGCGGGCGAGGAAGACGCGGGCCTCCGGCGCGAGCTCGCCGATCGTCGCGAGGGTGGCGAGCGCCCGCGTCGGCGCCTCGTACCAGAGGCTCGTGCGGCCTCGCTCGAGGGCGGCGGCGAAACATGCGAGGCGACGCCGCGCCGTCCGTGGCGGAAAACCCTCGAAGCTCATGCCGGTGAGATCGAAGCCCGAGAGCACGGCGGCGCAGACGAAGGCCGTCGGTCCCGGTAGCGCCTCGATCCCGACGCCCTGCGCCCGGGCCGCGGCGACGAGCTCGCGCCCCGGATCCGAGATGCCCGGCATGCCGGCATCCGTGACGAGGACGATCCGCTCCGTCCGCGCGCGAGCGAGGATGCCGGGCGTCGCGGTCGCGGCGTTCTGCTCGCGATAGCTCCAGATCGGCTTCCCCATGATACCGAGCGCCGAGAGCAGACGCAGAGCCACGCGCGTGTCTTCGGCGACGACGAGGTCGCAGGCGCCGAGTGCGTCGAGCGCCCGCAGCGTGATGTCGCGCAGATTCCCGAGCGGCGTCGGAACGAGGACGAGCGGCATCCGGGAGAGGTTAGCCTGCGGCGAGCACGCGCCTCGCCCCGAGATACCGGTCGCGAAAGTAGCTCGAACCGAAACTCGAATATTGGACGTGGGTGCCGACGCTGTTGACGAACCACCCGGCGCCGAGGTAGAGCCCGACGTGCGACGGCCCGGGCTCGTAGGTCTGGAAGAAGACGAGATCGCCCGGCACCGGGAAGCCCGCGATCGGCCGGCCCCACGCGAACTGGACGTCGGCCGTCCGCGGCAGCGCGAGCCCGACCGCGCGAAAGGCGTACTGCACGAAACCGCTGCAGTCGAAACCGGACGGTGTCGCGCCGCCCCAGACGTACGGCACGCCGACGAAGCGTTCGGCGAAGGCGATCACGCGCGCCGCGCGCTGGTCACCGGCCGGCACCGCGACGGCCGGCGTCCCCGGCGTCAGGCGCCGCTGCTGCGCGGCCTGCGATTCGCGGCGCGGGCCGGGCAGCGCGTTCTTGCTAGCCGGCCGCGGCTTCGGATCGAGGCCGTCGACGATCACTTCGACGCCGTTCACGTGTTCGACGTACGCGCGCGCCGCCGCCGGAGCGAACAGCGGCAGGCACGCCGATCCGGCGAGCCCGGCGAGCAGCGCGCGGCGCGAGACGTCCACCTATCGCGTCAGGATCGTCGGGGTGAGGACGAAGACGACGTCCGAATCCTGCCGCTGGTAGTTGACGTCGCGGAAGAGCTGGCCGAGGATCGGGATGTCGCCGAGCACCGGGACCTTCTGGACGTTCTTCTGCGTGATACGCTGGACGAGACCGCCGAGTACGATGCTTTCGCCCGACTGCGTGACGACGCTCGTCGACAGGCGGCTCGTCTTGAGCGCCGGGATGACGAAGCCGTTGATCGTGATGGCGTTCGCGAAATCCAGGCTCGAGACTTCCGGGTTGATCTTCGAGACGACGGCACCGTTGCCGAGGAGCGTCGGCGTCACGTTGAGCCGCACGCCGAACTCTTTGTAGTTGACCGAGACCGTGCCGAGACCGTTCGAGATCGGGATCGGAATCTCGCCGCCGACGAGGAACGTCGCTTCTTGATTCGGCAGCGTCACGAGGTCGGGCGATGACAGTAATTTGGCATGGCCTTCTTGCAGGAGCAGGTTCAGCGTCGGGGCGAGAAACGTCAGCCGGCTGAGACTGCCGAGGCCGATGTTGTTCGTCGTGTTCGGATTCTCGATGGCGACGAGTCGCGGCGTCGACGTCAGGTTGTAGGTCGTCTGTCCGCTCGTACTGAGCGAGTTCGGTTCGAGGGAGTTCGCCTGCAAGCCGAGATTGCTGATCGCCGTGCGATCGACTTCGAGCACGTAGACCTTCATATCGACTTGGCTCTGCAGATCGGTCTGCAGACGATCCACGACTTTGCCATCCGCCGCGAGGTACGGCCCCGCGAGACCCTTGACGCCGTCGAGCACGTGCTCGGCCTGCGTGGTATCGCGCACGGAACCGCTGACGATCACGTTGCCTTTCGGATCGGTGTCGACGCGGAGATCGCGCGCGCCCGCAGACGATTGATCTCGTCTTGGAGTCTCCCGAGCGGATGTGCGACCGTGACGGCGTCGACGACTTGATAGCCGGCTAGTAATTTGTCAAAGCGCGAGAGCAGCTCGGTCAGCGACGCGAAGCGCACCTGGTCGTCGACCGTTCCTTTGAGAACGAGCGATCGGTTGAACGTGACGATCTGGACGTTCGGCTCGTCGATCGTTCCGCGCAGCATGCGCGCGAGGTCGTCGAGATTTTGTTCCGTGACGGTGATCTCGTACGTCGTCCGGCCGCTCGAGGTCCAGACGAAGACCGTCGTGTGGCCACCGCTCTTGCCATTGATGACGACTTGCATCGTTCCGATCGGCACGACGCCGGCGATGCGGCCGTCGCCGACCGCGACGCGCTCGAGCCCCGGCGTATTGAGGATGACGGAGTGCCCGGACTGGATCGATAGTACCGACAGATCACCGGCCGCGGCGGGGACGCCGCTAGCGAGCAATCCTATTGCGAGGACCGCTGCGAGCGCGAACGCTCGAATGCGATTGATCATCAGGACTCCCGAGAGAAAGGCGATGTGCGTTGTATCGGCGCTTCTCTGCCGATGAAACGTATGCGGCCCGTAAAAATTCTTCATGAGCCGTTGCAACGCGCGACGGCAGCGCGCTACGGTGTTGAGCGAGAGCAGGTGTATGAGTACTTCGAATCGTCTTGCGGCCGCGGGTTTGCTCGCCGCCGCGTTCGCGCAAGTCGCGGCGCCGGCCGTCGCAAACGCCCGGTCGTACGCGCTCGCGCGCGTCGCAGCGCAGCTCGGCTATACGTACGCGTATCTCGGCTCCGATGACGCCGTCACGCTGACGCGTCCCGGACTCACGGTTCTCGTGCGCCCCGGCGAGCGGCTCTTCGACGTCAACGACCGCAGCGAAGTCGTCGATCGAGGCGACGCTCCGAAGTTCTCTCAGAACGACGTCTACGTCTCACCGCAGTTCGTCCGCCGGCTCGCGGCTCTCGCGAGTCGCGCGGGTGGCGGCGCGCGCGACGCCGGACTCTCCGGTCCGTCGCTCGTGCAACCGGCCGTTGGCCCCGGTCCGATCGTCCTCGACGTCAAACCGGTGCCGGGTTCGCAGCTCTTACGCGTGACGGGCCACGCACCCGCGGGCGCTCCGATCACCCTGACGCTGCGCGCGACTTTCGCGCTGGAAGTTCCCGAGACGGTCCTCAACCGGAGCGGCGTTTCGGCCGACGATCAAGGCAACTTCTCGACGACCGTCCCGCTCGCGCCCGGTTACTTCAATGGGGCGTACGTCACGCTCGAGGCAACGTCGCTTCCGGGCGTGACCAAAGCCAGTCAACGGCTCCTCGTCCCTCCTCCGAACGCCGGCCTGAAGATCCCCGCGGACGAGGACCAGCGCTCGATCCGTTAAGGATCCGTAGGGGTGCTCAAGCACCGCTCGACCGCACCCGAAACCACCGGTAGGCCCCCCGGCCGTTGCCAGCCTTTCACTCACTCTCACGAGCTCTCAAGGAGACCCCATGTTCAACAAATTCAAGGCCATGCTCGTAAGCGACGCCGGCCAGGGCCTCGTCGAGTACGCACTGATCATCGCGCTCGTCTCGATCGTCGCCATCGTCGCGCTGCGGACCCTCGGCGGCAAAGCGTCGAACACGCTCACGAATGCGGGTAACGCCCTCAGCTGATCTCGACGCTCGCACCGCCCGGCGCTGCGTCTGCCCGCTACGGCGGCGGGCAGACGTCCACCCCGATCCCGGTACGCGCGCATCCGCGCACCATGGAGGTTCGTTCCGAAATGGTCGCCTTGCGACACTCGTTTCTCGATGACGATCGCGGACAAGGACTCGTCGAGTACGCGATCGTCATCGCCTTGATCGCGATCGTCTGTGTCGTCTCGCTCGCCGCGCTCGCGTCGCATACGAAGAGTTCGCTCAGCAACTCCGCAAGCCGGCTCCCGGGCTAGGACGTTGACGCCCGCGATCTGGATCGTCCTCCTCGCGTGTGGCATCGCGGCCGCGACGGATATCGCGGCGCGCCGCATCCCGAACCTCGTCACGCTCGCGCTCGCGATCGCGGCGCTTGCCGTCAATGCGATGCAGGGCTGGACGCATCTCGCGATCGCGATCGCCGTGCTGGTCGGCGTGACCTTGCTCGGCTTCGGCGCGTTCTCGGCCGGCTGGCTCGGCGGAGGCGACGTCAAACTGCTCGCCGCGGCCTCGGCCGCGCTCGGCTTACCCGATGCGGTCGATTTTCTGCTCTACACGTCGCTTGCGGGCGGCCTGCTCGCGATCGCCGTCGCGCTCTTCACCGGCCGCCTCCGATCGACGTACGACAACGTTTCGCTGCTGCTCCGGCCGATAGCGTATAGAGGCACGGTCTCGGTCGCTCCGAGCTCCGCGTTCATGCTGCCGTACGCCGTCGCGATCGGGTGCGGAGCCGTCCTCGTCGCTCTCTCACACACCGCCGCGCCGTATCTGAGGCTGCCCCTGTGAATGCTCGCCGCGTCCAGTTGATCGTCGCCGTCGTCCTCGCACTCGGTGCCGGCATCCTCACGCTCCGTCTCCTCGGTACGTACGCGGCGCAGCAACAAGCAGCACCCGCCGTCGCGCCGAAAGACGTGCTCGTCGCGACGCAAGATATCCAGGCGCGCGCGAAGATCTCGCCCGACATGTTCGTGAAGACGCAGCGTCCCGCCGAGCAGGCGGGAGCGGAGCCGATCTCCGATCCGAAGGTCATCTCGGGCGATATCGCACTCGTCGCGATCCCGACGAACACGATCATCACCTCGACGATCGTCGGCCGGCCGCCGGAGTCGACGCTGACCGTGACGCTACGGCCCGGCATGCGCGCGATCACGATTCCGATCGACCGCGTGAAGGCGGTCGCGGGGCTGCTGCAGCCGGGCGACCGCGTCGACGTCGTCGCCGTGCCGCCAAAGGCCGGCAACCGTCCGCCGATCGGGGCGACGATCATCCGCGGCGCGCTCGTCATGGCGATCAATGCCACGACCGACACCTCCGGATCGACGCCGTCGCCCGACAACGGCGGAGCCGGCACGGCGACCCTCGGCGTGACGCCGAAGCAAGCGAACCTGATCGCCATGGCCGATCTCAACACGACGCTGCGCCTCGCCCTGCGGTCGCCGCAAGAGCCCGTGCGTTCGCTGCCGCCGGACGATCTCGTCTTCGACACCAATGCGCCGCCGGCCGCAGCGCCGATCGTCTTCACGCCGCAAGTGGCCCCGCCCGGCGCGATCGAAGATCTCTCCAAGTACGGCCTGCAGCAACCCGGCGGTCGTGACAAAATGGTACCGGCCGTTCTCGGAGCACCGCCCGCCGCGGGGCCGCCCGCCGTCGAGGTGATCGACGGCTCGACCGTGATCTCGGGGCCGGCGACGAAGTGAACGCGCCGATCGTCGCCTTCATCAATGCGAAGGGCGGATCCGGCGCGACGACGATCGCGATCGAAGTCTCGAAGGTGCTGCGCCGCGGCAATCAGGTCGCGATCGTCGACGGCGACCTCTCCGGGCGGCGGAATCTTGCCGTGCTGCTCGACACGGTCCGTGCCTTCGATGCGGGCCGATCGAGCGGCGTCTACTCCGTCATCGACGGCGGCGGCATGACGGCCGTCGAGATGACCGACAGCCTCGATAACTCGTTCATGCTACGCGTCGAAGAAGTCGACGCGCTCGTCGACAAGCTCTCGAAGCAGCACGACGCGATCCTCGTCGACGTACCGACGCCGTTCACGCAGAACGTCCGGCCCTTCGTCGTCCGCGCGACGCGCTTCGTCATCGTGCTCGAGCCGAATCTGCTCGGCACGGCGGCCGCCCGCAGCCTGATCGGCGATCTCGCGAAGTTCGGCGTGCCGCTCTCGCGCGTCCTCATCGTCACGAACCTGCGCGGCGGACGCGCCGAGATCTCGGTGCGCGAACTCGAACGCGCGCTCGGCGGCTCGGTCATCGCGGAGGTGCCGCCGAAAGGCGACCGCACGTTCGCACGCGCGATCGAAGGCCTCGCGAAGCGTATCTCGACGCTGACGCCCGAGGCCGCGATCACGCAGTTGCGGCCGTCGGTCTCTTCGCCTCGGCTAGGCAATTCGATCGGCTCCTCGCCCGTCGCCGAATCGAACGGCGCGTCGCACGATCGCGAGACGCCGCCCGCGCCGCGTCCCTCCGGGAAATTCGAGAAACTCAAGAGCGAGGTCCACGAACAGATCACGCGCCGGATCGATGTCGTCGCCGCGAGCCGCGTGCACACGGAGGGTCAGAAGCTCCAGGAGCTACGGGCGCAGATCTCCGACATCACGGCGCAGCTGCTCGCAGAACGGAGCGACGTCGACTCCTCGGAACGCGCGGGCCTGCAGCAAGAGATCATCGACGAAGTGCTCGGTCTCGGGCCGCTCGAGGATCTGATGCGAGACGAGGCCGTCTCGGAGATCATGGTCAACGGCCATGACAAGATCTATGTCGAGCGCTACGGAAAAATCACGCTCTCGGACAAGCATTTCAACGACGAACGTCACCTGCGCACGATCGTCGAGCGGATCATCGCGCCGCTCGGCCGCCGGATCGACGAGGCCTCACCGATGGTCGACGCGCGGCTCGCCGACGGTTCGCGCGTCAATGCCGTGATCGAGCCGCTCTCGCTCGACGGCTCGACCCTGACGATCCGAAGGTTCGGAAAAAATCGGCTGACCATGGACGATCTCGTCTCGTTCGGATCCCTCTCCCTCGAGTGCAAGAATCTGCTGCGGGCGATCGTCTCTTCGCGTCTGAACGTGCTCGTCTCCGGCGGCACGGGCTCGGGCAAGACGACCTTTCTGAACATCCTTTCGGGCTTCATCCCCTCGACCGATCGGATCGTGACGATCGAGGATGCAGCGGAGCTCTCGCTCTCGCAGCCGCACGTGATCCGGCTCGAGTCGCGCCCGGCGAACCTCGAGGGAAAGGGCGCGATCACGATCCGCGATCTCGTGAAGAATTCGCTGCGCATGCGGCCGGACCGCATCGTCGTCGGCGAGTGCCGGTCGGGCGAGGCGCTCGACATGCTGCAAGCGATGAACACGGGCCACGACGGATCGCTGACGACGTTGCACGCGAATACGCCGCGCGACGCGCTCTCGCGCCTCGAGACGCTCGTCATGATGGCCGGTTACGACCTGCCGATCAAGGCGATCCGCGAACAGATCGCGAGCGCCGTCGACGTCGTCGTCCAGACGGCGCGCCTCAAGGACGGATCGCGCAAGATCATGAGTATCGCCGAGGTCGTCGGGATGGAAGGCGATATCGTGACGATGCACGAGCTCGTCGTCTTTCGTCCGCGCGGTCTCGACGAGAGCGGCAAGGTCGTCGGCGATTTCCAGTACACGGGCGTCCAGCCGCACTATCTCTCGCGGTTCGAAGAAGCGGGCATCGACTACGACGCGCGTGAGCTCGGACGGATGCCGACCGCGGCGGCGCTGTGGTAGCGGGAGGCTTCTATCCGATCGCGATCGCCGCCAGCGTCTGTGGCGCCGTCGCGCTCCTGTTCTACTCGCTCGGCGGCAACGTCGGCGGTCTCGCGACGACGTTCGGCAAGTCGTTCAAGTCGCGTATCGACAAAGCGGACATGCAGGTCAAGCCGCAAGATTTTGCCTTGATCCTGATCGGCGTCAGCGCTCTGCTCTGGGGAGCGGCCCTCGTCCTCTTCCACACGAGCGTGCTGATCAGCCTGATCGCGCTTCCGCTCTGCATCGCGCTCGTCACCTTCGCCGGCATCTTCTACCTGACGTTCACGGGCAATCGCCGGGTCGCGACGTTCACGCAGCAGCTCGAGCTCGCGCTCCGCATGCTCGCGGGCGCCCTGCGCGTCGGCCTCGGACTGCGTCAGGCGATCATCCTCGTGACCGAGGAAGTGCCCGATCCCGCCCGGCGTGAGTTCATGCGCGTCATCGGTCGCACGAACATCGGCATCAGCATCCTCGATGCCTTCGACGAGCTCTCGGACTCGATGCCGAGCCACGAGATGCGGATGTTCGCTCGCACGGTGCGGGTCCAGTCGCAGACGGGCGGCGATCTCGCGAAGGTTCTGGAGTCACTCGCGGGAACGATCCGCGACCGGCGCCGCGTGACGCGCAAGATGCTGGCGCTGACGGCGCAGGGACGCTTCGGCGCGATCATCGTCGGCGGGTTGCCGCTCCTGGTCGGCGGCTTCGTCATCTCGACCCAGCCGGATCTCGGTCAAGCGCTCACCGGAACGAAGATCGGCTGGGCCGCGCTCGGCATCGTCGGCGTCTTGGAGTTCATGGCATGTTATACCCTCTACAAAATCTTGCAGTTCGACGCGTGAGGCTCCGGGCGTGCCGCTGATCGTTTTCTTCATCGCCGGCTTCTTCATGATCTCGGCGTTCCTGTTCGCGTTCTCGCTGTTACCGCAGAAGAGCGAGGTCTCCAAACGCCTCGAAGAGCTGCAAGGGATCCGCTTCGGCGGCACGACGTCGCGCGAAGAGGTCTTCGAGCGCATCTTCAATGACAAGCAGCGCTCCGCGCTCTCGCAGCAGCTGCAAGAGGCCGGGTGGTACGACGTGACGCCCGCCCAGGTCGCCGCTCGCATCGTCGCCGGCATGGTGCTCGGACTCGCGATCGGGCTCGCGCTTGCGGCGTACTTCGGACGTCTGACCGATACGCTCTGGGATGCGGGCATCGTGCTCTTCACGGCGGCCGGCGCCTATCTGCCGATCTCGCGTCTCAAAGCCGCGATCGTCGACCGGAAACGGCAGGTGCAACGGGCGCTGCCCGACTTGCTCGACATGCTCTCGACGACCGTCCAGGCCGGGCTCGCCTTCAACGCCGCGCTCAATTACGCCGTCGAAGTCGCCGCCGGTCCGCTCGGTGAGGAGATCGCGGCCGCCCTCTCGGAGATCCGTCTCGGCCGCTCGCGCGGCGACGCCCTTCGCTCGATGGCGCAGCGCGTTCGCCAAGAACAACTGTCGACGACCGTCACGGCGATCGTCCAGGCCGAGCGGCTCGGCTCCAACCTCGCGCACGTTTTGGAAGAACTCGCCGAGGAGACGCGTAGCCGCCGGATGATCCGCGCGGAAGAGATCGCGAACCTGATGCCGACGAAGATGGTCATTCCGATGGCACTCTTCATGTTGCCCGCGCTCTTCGTGATGATCTTCGGCGGCATCGTCGCACGATACTACACGACGCAATGAATCCGGGTTGGATCGTCGCCGTCACGGCGGCCGTCTTCGGCTGCGCGGCGTATTTCGGCACGCAGAGCGGAGCGTGGGCCGCAGCTCGCATCGTACCGTTCGAAGATGGACCGGCACCGGGAAGGCCGAACGCGATCTTACTCATCGCGGGCGGCGCGCTCGTCGGCGGTCTGATGGCGAGCGCCGGACCGGAGAATCGATATCTGCTCGGAGCCGTACCCCAGCCCTTCGATCAATTGCAACTGCTCGCGTTCGCGGCGATCGCGTACGGTCTCGTCGCCTGCTGGTACACGGACGTGCGGACCGGCATCGTCCCGGATCTCTTCACGCTCGGACCGCTCGCCTTCGCGATCCTCGTCGCGCTGCTGACTCGCGACGTCGCGCACGTCTCCTCGATGCTACTCGTGACGGTGCCGTTCGCGGCGGCGGCGCTGTTCTCACGCGGCCGCGGCATGGGCTGGGGCGACGTCAAACTCGTCGCGCTCGGCGGCGCGACGCTCGGCTTCTTCGGCGCCGCGCTCGCCTTCTCGGCCGCGTGTCTCGTCGCGACGGGCGTCGCGTTCGCACTTCGCCGTCGCTCACAGCCGATCGCCTTTGCGCCCTATCTGATCGGCTCGATCGCGACCGCGCTCGCCTTTCCCGGCATCTTGCCATAGTGCCCGCGCGCCGGGGGCCGGCGGAACGCGGCGAACCCAGTGCCGCAACCGCGCTCGCCGCGACGCTCGGCATCTATCTCGCAGCGAGCGCCGTCTTCCTTCCCCCGCGCGACGGTGAATTCGGGTGGCAACGTTTTCTTGCCGACACGATCTTACGCACGCACGCGCTGCCGCGTGCGCTCGGTGACGAGTCCCTCACGGCCGCGGGGGCGCCGTGGATACCGCAGGAATGGGCCTTCGCGCTGCTCGTCCGTGCCGCAACGGCGAGCGATACAGGCTATATCCTGTTAGCCGCGCTCGTCGCTTCCGCGGCGGCCGGTAGCCTGCTGATCGCGGCCTCGACCGCGCGGCGGCTCGGCGCCGGCGGGGGGGCCGTAGCGGTTCTCGTCGCGGCCGCCGGACTCGATCTGCTGAGCGCCTTCAGTCTGCGCGCGCAGATGCTCGTGTGGCCTCTCGTCGCGCTGCTCGTCCGCTGGATCGTCCTGCCGGGGCGTGCGTGGCGGCTGGTGCCGCTGGCGCTCGTCTGGGCGAATCTGCATGGCAGCGCCGTCCTCGTGCCGGTCCTGAGCGCGGTCGCGGCCGGCGGTGCCGCCTGCGACGCCGGGCGGATCGACGCGGAGGCGCGGCGCCTCGCACTCGTCGCGCTCGCGAGCGCGGCTGCGATCTGCGTGACGCCGCTCGGCACCGGCCTCTGGTCCCTCGCGCTCGGCCTCGAGACGAGCGCGCTCCACCCGTATATCTCCGAGTGGCTCGTGCCGGCGATCGACCATCCGGCGGTCGCGGCCTTCGTCGCCGTCACGATCGCGGCCGCGATCGTGGGCGTGCCGGCGGGCCTGCGTGTCGCCTTGCCGGCGGCGGCCTTCGCGCTGCTCGCGTTCTCGGCGAGTCGCGATATCTCGCTCGGCGGCATCGCGTTCGTGACTTACCTCGCGCCGAGACTGCCGCGGTTGGGACTACGGACCGCGCGCTCGCTCGAGCCCGCGTCCCTGCCGGCGCCGGGCGGGCCCGGCGTCGCCGCGAGGTGGGCGCTCGCCGCGGGCGTCGTCGCCGCGTCGTTTGCGCTGCCGTTCGCGGGCGTGCATCCGGCGCGCTGGTGGGCCGTCTCGCCGCCGATCGCGGCCGTCGAAGCGTTGCCGGGCCGGCACGCCCTCTTCTGCTCGGACTTCGCGCGTTGCGGCGATGCCCTGGCCGACCCACGGGTGCGCGTCTTCACGGACGGCCGCGCCGATGCGTATCCGCTCGCCGTCTGGACCGACGCGCAGCGGGCGATCGATCTCGCGCCCGGATGGCAGGAAATGTTGAACTCGCGCGGCGTCGATACGATCGAGGTCGCGCGCGGCGAGCCGCTCGATCGTGGTCTAGCCTTGACGGCGGGTTGGCGCCGCACGTGGCATGACCGGAAGAGCGCGGTGTGGATACGGGAGGACGGTGGCTGATGGCTCTGCGAGCCCTGCGGAACGAGCGCACGGGGGCGGCGCTCGCAACGAGCGTCGCGAGCGCGACGAACCCTTGGAGCCGCGGCGTCGGTCTGCTCGGCCGTGCCGCCGTCGCACCCGATGAAGGCCTCTGGATCGGCGGCTGCGGTGCCGTCCACACGATGTTCATGCGGGCGACGATCGACCTCATCTTCCTCGACCGGTCCGGTCTCGTCGTCCGGTTCGTCCCCGCCGTGCCGCCCGGCCGGCTCTCCATCTCGGCTCCCGGAGCCGTGACGGTCGTCGAACTCGGCGCCGCGGCGCAGGCGCGTGACATCCGGCCCGGTGACCGGCTCGTCCTCGCGTGATCGTCCTGGCCGAGCGCGTCGTCGTCCTGATCCTCGCGGTCGCGGCGTACACGACCGCCGGTCGCACGGCGCCGGCGCTGCGGCTCGCGCTCTGGAACGGAGCGCGCGCGCCGCAGGCGACGTTCGGAGCCGAGACGTGGCTCGCTCCGGGAGCCGCACATCCCGCGGCCGGCTGGCTCGGCGACGCCCTCCTCGCGCGGCTCGCGCCGCTCGTGGGCGGCTCCGGGCTCGCGCTGCTCGCGGGCATCGTCTGGGCGGCCGCGCTGCTCATCACGGAGCGCCGGGCGCGTGACCGCGGCGGAGCGATCGCCAGTGCGTGCGCGGTCGTCCTCGCCTTCGCGACCGGCGCGAGCGGCTCGCTCGTCGGCGATCGCAGCGCGACGAACGCGGTCTTCGCGGCGCTGCTGCTGCTGGCGCTCGATCGGACGGCGCGTTCGCCGCTCGCCGCGACTTCGTCGCGCGCGGCGGTCGCGTACCCGGTCACGGTCGTCTTTCTCTGGGCGTGGCTGACGCCGGATGCGCTGCTCGGGGTCGCGTTTGCGACGGCGGCGGCGATCGGTGTCACGGTCGAAGCGCGTCTGCGCGGCGAGGCCTTCGGCGCGCCGGCAGGCCTCCGCGACGCGTGGGTCGTCGCAGCCGGCTGCCTCGCCGCCACCCTGGCGACGCCGGCAACGTTCGGCTATCTCGGCGCGTCGCTCGCGGCGCTGCGGCTCGACGGCGCGAAGCAGCCGTTCAGCGTCGCACCGGGCGACGTCGCGCCGCTCGCCTACCATAGCGGATTCATGGCCCTGCTCGTCCTCGCCATCCTCGTCGGCGGACGCTATGGGCCGCGGCCGCTGGCAGGCGATGCGGTCCGGACGACCGGCGCGGGCTCGCCGCCGGCGGATGCGGCCGTGCTCGCCGTAGCGATCGCGATCGGGTTCTTCGACGGCGCCTCGCTGCCGGTTGCGGGCATCGCGGCCGCACCCGTCCTCGCCGGCGCCGCCGTGCGCCGCTTCGGCTGGCTCGGCGACGCGGGCGACGCGGGCGTGGTGCGTCGCCTCGCGCCGCTCGGAGTCATCGCGTTCGGCCTCGCGGCGCTGACGGGCGCGATCGCGCTCGACCGGCGTGCGGGACCGACGCCGTACGACGCAACGATGCTCGTCGATCGCATCGCTGCGGATCCACACGCTCGCGCGCTCTTCTGTGGCCAACCGCTCTGGTGCGATGCGGCGCTCGGTTCGCACGTGCGCGTCGGGCTCGACGGCCGGACGGGCTGGCCGCCGGCCGCCGTCGACGCGCAGACGACCGTCGTCGGGCTCGGGCCGCGCTGGGAGGCCGTCCTCGCGCGGGGCGGCGTCGACCGCATCGTCGCGCTTCGCGCGACGGGTCTCGCGGGAATCTTGCGTCTGCGGAGCGATTGGCGCGAGATCGGTTCGGACGGAGTCGCCGCCGCCTTCGAGCGGACGAACCGGCAGCCGGGCAGGTGAGGTATGCCTGGCTCGTCATCGCGATCTTCTTCGCCCGCTTCGTGACCGACGCCGTCGCGTTTCCGCCGAGCGACGGCGATCTCGGGTGGCAGGCCTGGCTCGGGCGCGCGATCCTCGCGCGGCATGCCATCCCGCGCGCGCTCGGCGGCGAGACCTTCACGGCGCCGGGCGCCGGATGGACGCCTCAGGAATGGGCGTTCTCGCTCGGCGTCGCTCTAGCAAAAAACAATGATACGGCCTGGATTTTATTCGCGACGCTCGTGGCCCTCGGCTGCGTGCTCGCGCTCGTGCTCGTCGCGCGCACGAGCGCGCTGCTCGGCGCGGCTCCCGTCTGGGTCGCGGTCGCGACGGCGCTCGCGGGCGTCTCGATCTTCCAATCGTTCGGAGTTCGCGCGCAGGTCGCGGCGTGGCCGCTGGTCGCGGCGCTGCTGCTGCTCGTCCAACTCCGGGACCGGCGCGTGTGGTGGATCGTTGCCCTCACGGCGCTCTGGTCCAACTTGCACGCGAGCGTGCTGCTCGCACCGGTCGTCACGGCCCTCGTCGCGGCCGGAACCTGGCTCGACGAGGAACGCCGGATCGTGCCGGAGGTGCGCCGTCTCGCGCTCGTCGCGACGGCGTCGCTCGCGGCGACCTGCCTGAATCCGTTCGGCCCCGCGCTACCGCTCTACGCCGTCCACCTCTTCAACGACACGACGCTGAGGTCGCTGATCAACGAATGGCATCCGACGAAGATCGGCGACTTCTCGTTCGCGATCGGCGCGCTGCCGCTGCTCGTCGCTTCAGCGATCGTCGGCCTCGGCACGCGCACGCCCTGGCGGCACGTCATCGTCCTGTGGGCCTTCGCGTTTCTCGTGCTCGGCGCGGCGCGGAATATCGGCATCTTCGGCATCGTCGCCGCGCCCTACGTCGCCGCGGCCATCACGGCGCGCGTTCGCGCGGCGCATCCCGCGAGCGATGCGGCGCGGCCGAGTGCGCGTGAAGCCCGGATCGCGGCCATCGTGTTGCCCGCGATCTCGCTCGCGCTCGCCGCCGGCGTCGTCGCGGGCCTGCTCGGCAACCGGGAGGCGCGCCGGCCCGACGCCGGCATCGCGAGCGCCGTGCGCGCGATCGCGTCGTCGCGCGACCGCCGCGTGCTCTGCGAGAATTTCTCGAACTGTAGCTTCTTCTTGTCGAGCGGCGTCAGAGACTTCTTGGACGGCCGCGCCGACCCGTTTCCCGACGACGTGTGGAGCGACTATGGCAAGATCGTGCGCCTCTCGCCCGGCTGGCGCGAGGCGCTACAGGCGCGCGGCGTCGACGCGCTCTTGGTCAAACGCGACGGCGCGCTCGACCGGGCGGCCGCTCTGACGGGCGGCTGGCGCTCGGTCTATCACGACGCCCGCTACGACGCCCTCGTCCGCTGAGACCCGAGGTCGCAGCGCCGGCTTCCGCAAAGTCTTCGTCTCGGAGCCGGTCGATCGCTTCGACTTCGAATGGCACGGCCGTGTCAGGCGGGACCGGCGGGAACCGGAGAGCGAGGCCCAGTCGTGAGATTTCATCGCGTCGTATGCGATGTAGCATTTTGACGTGCTGCTACAGCGGTCGTAGCCTCGTCGGGAGGCGGCGCGTGTCGATCTTGGCCGCGGTCTCGATCGCGTTCGTATCGGCCTCGAGCGTGGCGGAGCGCGCGTCGCGGCCGCAGCTGAGGTCGCCGCTCTGCGCGCCGCGCCAGAAGACGCGCGTGACGGATCCGAACGAGGCGCTCTTCATGCAGCCGCGTGCACCGAGCGAACCGAGCGGCGTCGTCGCGGCGAGATCGCGAAACAGCTTCGCTGCGAGCGGCTTTGCGATCGTCACGCTCTGTCGAACGCCGCCGACCATCGACGTGAGGCGTCCGTTCGGCTCGACGACGATCTGGAAGCCGGCCGTATTCGTCGAGCCGCCGTTGACGATCTCGGCTGCATCCTTCGGTACGACGAGCGGCATCGGCATGCGCCGGAGGCCGCCGCCGTCGCCCGCATCGAGCGGCAGCGGCGAGGCGACGCCGCCCGCATCCGCCGTCGCGACACCGGAGGGTGCCGCGGAGGGCACGGCCGTCGCCGCGCTCGGCAATGCCGAGGGCGTAGCCGGACCCGTAACCTGGGCGAGCAGCATAGCAAGAACGGCGGCGATCATATCCCGCAAACGCGTCGCGGCTCGCGAACGTTAGCCGCCCATCTTCTTCGCGTGCACGCCGCGCTCGGCCAGAAAGGCGATCGCCGTGTCGCGGTGATCGCCTTGGAGCTCGACGACGCCGTTCTTCGTCGTGCCGCCGGCCCCGCAGCGACGTTTGAGTTCCTTGTCGAGCGTGCCGAGATCTTTCGCCCTCAGATTGTAGACGAGCGTCATGCTGCCGCCGCGCCGGCGCTCGCATCCGACGCGGACGACGCCGTCGTCGGGCACGCCCGGCTTCGCGCCCGGCTTCGGTTGCTCGAGCTTGCGCGGGAGATCGAACCTCGGGAGCGGGAGTGAGCCGTCGGTCGAGTAGACGAGGCGGCGATCGGGATCCGGCGGGCGGCGATCCTGCGGCATGCGAGGCGCTTCGCGTCGCGAACGCCAGCGTCATGCGCAACCGAGCGGCTCTCCGCTTCGAAGGTTTTTCGCCCGCGGCACTGACGTTTCTGCGCGGACTCGCGCAGCACAACGAGCGGCCCTGGTTCGAGGCGCGACGCGAGATCTACGAGACCGAACTGCTCGGGCCCCTGCGTTCGCTCGTCGAGGACGCCGCGTCGGCGCTGCGCTCCGCAAAAATTCCGCTCGGCGGCACGGCGAAGAGGTCCGTGTTTCGCATTTACCGCGACGTGCGCTTCGGCCATGACAAAACGCCGTACAAGACGCACCTGAGTGCCTATCTATCATACGACGGCGATAAAGGCACGCCCGGCGGGCTCTACGTCCACGTGCAGCCCGGCGCCTCGATGGTCGCGGCCGCATTCTACGCAATCGACCGGCCGCTCTTGCAGCGATGGCGAGCGGAGCTTGCGGCGAAACCGGCCCGGTTCCGGACCGTGCTCCGCACGCTCGCGAAGCGCGGACTCGCGCTCGACGGACCGGAGACCTGGGACGACGCGCTCGCGCGGATGCCCCGAGGATTCGAAGCCCTGGCAGAGCACGAGCTCGCGCCGTATTTCCGACTCAAGTCGTTCGTCGTGCGGCAGATGCTGACGGACGAGGTCGTATCTTCGCGTGCGCTCGTCGACCGGATCGTGAGCCTCGCGAAGGACGCGCGTCCGTTCCTCGAGTTCGGCTGGAGCCTCGAGTAGGTCTTAGCGGTTGAGCGCGGTCGGACTCCGCATGGCGGCGGGCGCCGGCACGAGCCGGCGATCGCGCAGGCGCGTCGCGACCACAACGAAGGCGCTGGCGAGCAGCGACAGCAACGCCAAGTCGTCGAATAGGCCGAGGAACGGAATATCCGAGAGAATGTTCAGCGGCGAGACGATCAAGACGGCGAGCGCGACGGTCGCGATCTTGAGGCCCTGCGGCACCGCGGCGTCGCGGAAGAGCGGGAGCACGCGCGGGAGCGACCGGCGGCCGGCGAGGACGAGTCCGAAGAGATTCACGACAGCCACGTACCCGAAACGAGAGGCGTATAAGCGCGCGGGAACGCGCGACCCGCGGGCCGTACGGGAGCGCGTGAACGACTACGAGCGTCTGGCTACCTATGGCGTCGCGACCGTCTACGAAGGGAACGGCCGCCGGGGGCTGATCGACGCCGATCTCCGGTGCATCGTGCCGGAGCGCCGCGCCTCCGGACCCGCTCGGACGGTGCGCTGCGGTCAAGACGACAACCTGATGGTCCACGCCGCGATCGAGCGCGTCCGGCCGGGTGAGATCCTCGTCGTCGCGATGCCGGAGCCGAGCGTGACGTCGCTGATGGGCGATCTGCTCGTCCTCCAGGCGAAGCTGCGCGGCGTCGCCGCGCTGCTGCTGGACGGCGGCGTCCGCGATACAGACGCGATCCGCGCGATGGATGTGCCGACATGGGCGCGCCACATCCGCGTCCGCACCGCCGGGAAGACGATCGTCGGCCAGCTCGACGGACCGCTCGAGATCGGCGGCGCGACGATTCGCAGCGGCGATGCCGTCGTGCTCGACGCCGACGGCGGCGTCGCGGTGCAGGCTGGGGCGCTCGCCGCGACGCTTGCGAACTGCGCGGAGCGCGAACGAAGCGAGGTCGCCCTGCGCGAACGCCTCGGCCGCGGCGAGCTGACGCTCGACATCAACGGCCTGCGGCGTCTGCTCGACTGAGCGCCGCGGGGCTCGGCGGCCGGCGACTCGAACGTCTCTGGCTCCGTGGCCATCGCGTGTTACGCCCATCCGTCGCTTCCGACGACCGCCGAGTGCGCCGATTGCTCGCGTGGTCTCTGCCACGGCTGTGAGGCGATGCTGCGGCCGCCGCTCTGCGCCGACTGCGCCGAGGCGCGCGCCGGCGTCATCATCGCGGGCGTCTACCGGCGCTTCGCATCGTTCGCGACGCTCGCCGCAATCGGTGGTGCGATCGGGTTCGGTCTCTCGCGCATCCACCTGCCGACGCAGCTCGGCAGCATCTTCATCCGGTACCATCACGCGCCGCCCCATCCGGAGATCTGGCTCACGCTCGCGGTCGCCTACGTTCTGGGCGGCTCGGTGTACGGACGCAAAGTGTTGTCGAACGAACGCCGGCCCGGCTTCATCATGACGTTCTCGATGATGTTCTATCTCGGCATCATCACGTTCGTGCTCGGTCTCGTCGTCGGCATCGTCGCGACGCCGTTCGCGTTCGGCGCCGATCTGCGCTCCATCCGGCGACAGCGCATTCTCGCCGTCGCCGCACGGCGCGCGATCGAGCCGCCCGCGCCGGCGAAGATTCTCTCCGCGCGTATCCGATGACGCGGCGCTCGCTCCGGCAGGGAGCGCGACGCCCGCGCCGCATCGGCCTCGCCATGCTCACCGACGCTCGCCGCGGACGTCTCCTCTGCGCGGTTGCTCTCTCGCTGCTCGTCGCCGGGGGTGCGGCGCCCGGCCGGCCGGCGCTCGCGGCCGTCCCGCCGCTCGCAGCCGCCCCGAAGGCCATCTCCGCGCTCCCCGTCACCCCGAAACGTCTGCTCGGCCTGATCCGCGCGACGTTCCGCTCGCACCGCCCGCCGCCGCCGTTCGTCTCGTACCGCCTGGAGCGCGAACAGAATACGGAGCAAGGCTTCCACGACTTCGAAGGCAGCTACAAAGAAGACATCTGGTGCCGGTCACTCGATCGTGCGTCGCTCTCCCGGCGCGTCTATCGCGGCTCGTATCGCGGCGACCTGACGTTCGAGCGCCCGGCCTTCAACGAAGCGCGCGATCCCGGTCCGCCGACGGCCGACATATTCGAGCCCGCGCCCGCGAGGCCGCGCTCGATCGAGATCGTCCCGACTCCGGAGCCCACGAACTCCGGCACGCCGCTCCAGATCTTGGGACGCGTCTCGACGCTGATCGAACTCGACTATGCCGTCGAGTCCGTCACGACGCAAGGCGACGAGCTCGACGTCAAACTCACGCCGCTGCGCGATCCGATGCGCAACCGGCTGCGCGAACTCTTCGTCGACAAGACGACGTACGAGCTGCACCGCGTCGTCGCGACCGACTTGCTCTTCGTCGATAACAGCGAGACCTACGGCGTCAGCTTCACCGTCACGTTCGCGATGCTGCAGGGCCTGCCGGTCGTGACGGATATTCACGGCATCGTCGGTGACGGCTACAGCGGCGATGGCAAGATCGTCGACTATCACTTCAAGGACATCAAGTTTCCCGCGACGCTGCCGGACTGGTACTTCGATCCGAAGCAGTACGCCGCGCACCGCGAGAGCGCGCCGACCTGAGCGTTTTTGGGACTAGCGCGCGCCCGTAAGGCGTTCGCGGCCGTGGGGCGCCGCGAGGTCGAGCAGCGGGCCGATCGGCACGATGCGCGACGGGTTGAGGTCGTGGGTACCGTAGTAGTGACGTTGATGTGATCGAAATCGACCGTCCCGGCGATGCCGTCGATCTGGAAGAGGTCGCGCAAGTAGCCTGACAGGTTCGGGTAGTCGGCGACCCGTCGCAGATTGCATTTGAAATGGCCGACGTAGACGGCGTCGAATCGGACGAGCGTGACAAAGAGACGCCAATCGGTCTCGAGGGGTGCCTCGCCGAAGAGATAACGCCGCGTCGCGAGCCGCGCGTCGAGGGCATCCAGCTCCTCGAAGAGCGCCCGCGCCGGCGCTTCGTAGGCCGCCTGCGAGGTCGCGAAACCCGCGCGGTAGACGCCGTCGTTCACACGCGTGAAGATGCGCTCGTTCAGCGCGTCGATCTCGGCGCGCAGCGGCACGGGATAGAGGTCGAGCGCGCGGGTCGCGTACGCGTCGAACTCCGTCTCGAGCATGCGCATGATGTCGTCGTCGTTGTTGCTGACGATGCGCCGCGTGCGCGTATCCCACAGCACGGGCACGGTGACGCGGCCACGGTACGCGGGATCGCGGAGCATGTAGGCTTCGCTCAGGAACGAGAAGCCGTTGAGCGGGTCGGCGGAGTGGCCGCGACCTTCGCGAAACGCCCATCCGCGCTCGTCGCGGATCGGGTCGACGGCCGTCATGCCGATCGCTCCTTCGAGGCCACGCAATAGTCGCACGATGATCGTGCGGTGGGCCCACGGACAGGCGAGCGAGACGTAGAGATGGTAGCGCCCGGCCGCCGCCGGGAAGGTCGCGCCCGGCGCCGCGCGGACCCAGTCGCGAAAGGCGTCCTCTTGACGCACGAAGGCGCCGTCCTCGGACATCTCGCCTGGAAACTGCGCGGCCGTCTCGCTCATTCGAGAGCGCTTCGGCGGACGGCGCGGCGAACGCCTCTCGCACGGCGGCGGGAGAATCGCGACTTCGCGCGCAGAGAACGGTCGCTGACGGCGACGCCCTGCGAACGCTTCGAGCTCGGAGATCCGCCGCTGCAAGGGGGCGGGGTACCCCGCGCCGCGACGCTCGCGTACGCGACGTACGGCAAGCTGGACGCGAGCCGTTCGAACCTCGTCGTGTTGCCGACCGCCTACGGCGGCACGCACGTTGACAACGAATGGCTCATCGGTGAGGGCCGGACGCTCGATCCCGCGCGCTGGTTCGACGTCTCGCCGGACATCTTCGCAGCGGGCCTCTCGACGTCGCCGTCGCGCGCTCATCCCTCGCAGGCGAGAGCGACGTTTCCGTACGTCTCCCCGTACGACAACGTCGCAGCACAGCACAGCACCGCCTCGCCGCGGGCGTGGGCGCCGATGCGGCCGACTCCGCGTTCGTCGCCGCCCGCGTCGGCGCGCTCCTCGCGATGCCGGCGTGAGACGCGTCGCGCTCGTCGCCCGCTTCGCCATCGCGGCTCTCGGGGCCGCCGTGCTCGCGTTCTTCGTGACCTTTCGAACGTTCCGGGTGGCGTCCGCATCGATGAGTCCGTCGCTGCACACCGGCGACGTCGTGCTCGCGAACATGCTCGTCTACCGGGCCGTGTCGCCGCGCGCCGGCGACGTCGTCGTCCATGCGGCACCGATGGCGAGCGCGACTCTTGTCCTCAAGCGAATCCTCGCGGTACCGGGCGACACGTTCTCGATCGGCGGCGGCGTCGTGCGGCGAAACGGCACGATCGTGCCGGAGCCGTATCTCTCGCAGGCGACGAGCTACCGTTTCGCGATCGCGCGGAAGACCTTCATCGTCGACGGGACCGCGCTCGATACGAGAGACGCGAATCTGCTAGCGGCGGAGGCTTGGACGTCGCCCGATGCCGTGCCGCGCGGCTGCTATCTCGTCTTCGGCGATGACCGGAGCAACAGCGTGGACTCGCACCTCTTCGGCTGCGCCCAAACGGATGGTGTCTTCGTGTCAGGACCGGCGGCCGGGCGAGCGGGGTTCGTCGCGGGCCGCGTCGTGCGGATCGTCTATCCGTTCGACCGCGCGGGCGGCCTGCCGTAGGGCGCTGCGTACTGGAGAGCCGCGCGCAGGACCGGGCCGGCTTCGCGCGCGAGGACCGCGTGCCCGGCATCCGTCGGGTGGACGCCGTCCGGACAGACGTTGCCGCGCGCGTTCGCCTCGGGTCGTCGCGAGAGGGCGAAGAAGTCGAGGAACGTCGCGGCCCGATCGCTTGCGGCGCGGCGCTCGATCGCGTCGTACCAGCGCGTCAGCGTCGAGTAGAACGCGCTCGGATAACGCTCGTGAATGAGGTCGAGCGAGCCGCGGAAGGCCGCGGCGAACGCGGGCGGCCACGTCCCCCGCCGAACGTCGTTTGCTCCGACGAGCACGACGACGGCATCGGCGCGCTCCGGACCGGCAAGAATCTGCCGACGGACGTCCGCGACTCTGGCACCGGATCGCGCACGATTTTCGAGGGTGCTGCGGGGCCGGGCGGCGCTCAGATCCCGCGCTATGAGGGCGAGGAAATCGGAGCCGCGTCGCGCGCAGAGCCCGGCGGCCAAACTATCGCCGAAGGCGACGAGTGCGACGGGCCCGGGGGGCGGATGCGCCGGAGAGCGCCCGACGCGCCCCTCCGGTGCGACCGTCGCAAAGCCGAGCGCGGCCACCACGACTAGCGCGACACACGACACCGCGAAGAGAGCGAGCAGCCGTACGCGGCGCGAATCGCGCTGCGTGGCCATGGCGTTCACGTCAGCGGCAGCCAGGCGCGGCCGTCGCGCGCGAGCAGGTCATCCGCGGCGGCCGGTCCCGCGCTGCCGGAGGCGTAGAGCTCGGGCTCGCCCGTCGTCCACGCATCGAGCAGCGGCTGCACGGCGGCCCAGCCGCCTTCGATCGCGTCGGCACGCTGGAAGAGGGTGGCGTCGCCGATCATGCAGTCGTAGATCAGCGTCTCGTAGCCGACGTTCGGCTTCTCGTCGAAGAAGTCGTGATAGGCGAAGCCCATCTGCACGCGGCCGAGCTTCATCGTCGGCCCCGGCACCTTCGCGCTGACGTCGAGCGTCACGCGGTGGACGGGATCGATCTGGATCGTCAGCACGTTCGGGACGAGCGAGTCGACGGGCGTGTCGCGGAAGATCCGGTAGGGCGCCGCTTTGAACGAGACGGCGATCGTCGTCAGACGCGACGACAAATGCTTGCCCGTACGCAGATAGAAGGGGACGCCGCTCCAGCGCCAGTTGTCGATCTCGATCTTCAGCGCCGCGTAGGTCTCGGTCGCGCTGTCCTTCGCGACGTCTTTCTCGTCGCGGTAGTTCGCCATCACGGTGCCGTCGATCGTCCCGGCCGCGTATTGGCCGCGAACGGCGTTTCCCGGCGCGATCGCGTGCAACGCGCCGATCAGCTTCGCCTTCTCGCCGCGCACGGCTTCGGCTTCGAACGAGATCGGCGGCTCCATCGCGGTCATCACGGCGAGCTGGAAGAGATGATTCGGCACCATGTCGCGGAGCGCGCCCGTCTGTTCGTAGAACGAACCGCGGCCTTCGACGCCGACGGTCTCGGCCGCCGTGATCTGCACGGAGTCGATGTACTCGCGGCGCCAGATCGGCTCGAAGAGGCCGTTGCCGAACCGCAGCGCCATGATGCTCTGGACGGTCTCTTTGCCGAGGAAGTGGTCGATGCGATAGACTTGCTGCTCGGCTGCGTGCTGCAGGATCTTCGCATTGAGTTCGCGCGCCGAGGCGAGATCCGAGCCGAACGGCTTCTCGATGATGATGCGCCGGAAGGCGCCGTCCGACTCTTCCAAGAGCCCGGCCGACCCGAGATTCTCGATGATCGGTCCGAAGAAGCGCGCGGCGACTGCGAGATAGAAAACGACGTTACCCGTCGCGCCGCCGCTCGCGAACTCGCTGAGCTTCGCCTCGAGGTCCGCGTAGCTCTTCGGTTCCTGGAAGTCGGCTGTGAGATAGTGCATGCGTTCGGCAAGAACCCCCCACGTCGTCTCGTCGATCGCCGCCGCCTGAGACTCGCTCGACACGTTCTTCGCGAATGAGGACATCATGTCATGAAGGTTTACTCGCCACGCATCGTCAGAGCCGTCGTTGTGATCGAGCCCGAGGATCTGCAGCTTCTCCGAGAGCAGTTTCGCTGCGACGAGATTGTACAGCGAGGGCGTGAGCAGCCGTTTCGTGAGATCGCCGCCCGCGCCGAAGATGACGAGCGTGCACGGCGGAGCGGGCGCGTCGCCCGCGGCGGATGGCGTTGCGGTCAGGCTCTGGGGCACGGGATCCTCCGAACGGTGGCGCTAGGGAGCCGGTCGCCGCTTCCGCCCGGACGTCGCGCGCGCCTCGTCGGCAGCCGTTCTCGTCGCGAGTCGCGCGGAGCCGCTCCGCGAGCCGGTAGGCTCGCGATCGAAGGACCCATCGCGGCGCTTGCGGAGCCACGCCGCCGCGAGCCGGCGCTCCGCGCGTGCGGGCGCGTGCAGCAGATCGTGCAGGATGGCGCGGTGATAAGACGGTGCCATATTCGCGTATGGCGTCGAAGCCGCCCGTGACGCTCGTCGGGAGCCACTCGCGGTCTAGGGTCTCGGCGAGCAGGGAGTCGTCCTCCGGATGGTGGATGAGGAAGAAGAGCAGCGCTCCGCCGCGGGCCATGGCGAAGTGCTCGAGGCCTTGCAGGAACCAATCAGGATGCGGCGCGTAGTTCGAGTAGAGGTGGAGGCCGAACGAGCGCATCGCCGCGACGATTCCGGCGCGAAAGCGCGGATGCGCGTCGCCGAATGCGGCGAGGCGGAGGTGGCTCTCGAGCGAGAGCCGAGCCGAGAACGCGAGTGCGGTCGCCTCGGGCACTTCGTGAACGCGAAGTGCCGCGCCGCGGCGTGTCGGCAGTCGTCCCGATCGAACGTGGCGCACATCGCGAAGAACCGGTCGGAAGCGGCGGCCGGGAGCCGCGAGACGCGCGCAAACAATTCGGCCGCACGGTGCTCACGGGGAGCGACGGCCCGGACCGTGCATCGGCGCGAACACGAGCCGTGAGGGCGAGCTTCGGAGACCGCATACGCGCGGCTCGGTCGCGCGCGCGGTATATCCCTTGCGTATGCCGACCTCCGCTACCGTTCCGATTCGACTCGTCTCCGCGCGACTCGCCGTGCCGGACGCCGATGCCGCGGCCCGCTTCTACGTCCGGGCGCTCGACTTCACCGAGCATCCGGCGCGCGCCGGCGCGCGGAACGGCTCCTGCACGCTCGCGCTCGGCGAGGAGTCGATCCAGCTCGACGACTCCGGCCACGCGGCGGGCAGCCTGCCGCCGGTCGCCTCGGACGATCCCTCGTTCGCCCATCTCGCCATCGTCACGCGCGACGTCGATGCCGCCTTCGCGCGCGCGGTCGAAGCCGGCGCGACGCCGGTCTCGCCCCACCCGCAGCGGATCCCGGACGACAATCCGGCCGCGGGCGGCGTCCGGGCGGCGTACCTGCGCGATCCGCACGGCCATCCCTTCGAGTTGATCTGGTTTCCGCCGGGCCGCGGCGACGCGCGCTGGCAGCGCCCGGGGGAGGCGCGGCTGCTCGGCATCGATCATCTAGCGCGCGTCACGACCGACACCGCGCGCGCGCTCGGCTTCTATCGCGACACGCTCGGCTTCGAGGTCGCGAGCGAGAGCGTGAACGAAGGCGTCGAGCAGGAGCGGCTCGCGTGGGTGCGCGGCGCCCGCGTGCACGTGACGTCGCTTCGTCAGAGGGGCTCGCAACTCGGTATCGAGTTGCTCGAGTATCTGGCGCCGGCGCCGCGGCTCGCGCCGCCGCGCTCCGGCCGCGCGCCGTTCCTCACCGAGCTCTTCGAGACGCCGCATCTCGACCGCGCGATGGAGTCCCTGGAGGCGCACGGCTTCGCGTGCGAAGCCGGGCCGCCGGGCGACCGGGTCGCGACTGCAACGGACGCCGACGGCCACGACGCCGAAGTAGCCGAACGACGCTAGGCGCGTCTCTCAGGCCTTCGCCGGACTCCCGATCTTCTGCACTTCGCGCGCGCCCTGCTCGGCACCGCTCATCGGCACGCTCTCGCCCGTATGACTCGAAATGGCCTCCCACGCCTCGGCGATCGCCTCCGGCGTGCGCGTCTCTTCGGCGAACCAGTCGCCGACCGTCATCGTCACGTGCGCGCGCTCGAAGCTGCCGGCGCCGCCGAGCAGGATCGCGTGCGTCGGTGCGTTCTCCGAGGCGAGGAAGAGCACGCCGGGCGAGACCGACTCCGGCGTGTAATTGGCGAGAATCGCCTCCGGAATCAGGCCTTCGGTCATCTGCGTGCGCGCCGTCGGCGCGAGGCAGTTGACGCGGATGTCATCCTTCGCGCCTTCGATCGCGAGCGTGTTCGCAAGACCGACGAGCCCCATCTTCGCCGCGCCGTAGTTCGCTTGTCCGAAATTGCCATAGAGTCCGGAGGACGACGTCGTCATGACGATCCGCCCGTACCGGCGCTCGCGCATGTGCGCCCAGACGGCTTTCGTGCAGTAGACCGCGCCCATGAGATGGACGTCGACGACGACCCGGAAATCGTCCATCTCCATCTTCGCGAAACTCTTGTCGCGCAAGATGCCCGCATTATTGATCAGGATATCGACGTGGCCGAAGCGCTCGATCGCGGCCGCCACCATCGCCGTGACGGCGGACGGATCCGTGACGGAGGCGCCGCTCGCGATCGCCTCACCGCCCGCAGCCTCGATCTCCGCGACGACGGCGTCGCGGCCGGCACCGAGATCGTTCACGATGACTTTGGCACCGCGCGCCGCGAAGGCGAGCGCGTGCGCCCGGCCGAGGCCGCCGCCCGCGCCCGTCACGATCGCCACGCGATCCTCGAATCGAATCTGTTCCATGGCGGGCCCTTCGCTCCGGCGGCCGGGGCCCCTCGCGCGGCGCTAGAGACTGACGCCGTGATCCTTCGCGTAGGAGCGCAGTTCCTCGGAGATCTCCGTATTGGAGGATTCATGCCATCCGGGCAGCGGCATGGCAAGCGGGACGCTGCCTTTCGCCGTCCCGACGAACGGGTTGTCGTTCGGGGGGAAGCGCACGGGCCATGGCACGTTCTCGCGGTGCGAGCTGCCGTCGGACGATCTCACGTTGCAGACGACATAGTAATAATCGAACCCGTCCGCGACCCAGTTCGTGATCGGATCGCAGAGGCCGTGGCCGCGTTTGCCTTCGCCGACATCGTCGAAGGCGGTGTAGGTCGCGCCGTAGTCTTTCGGAGTCGCGAGCGGTGCCGGATGGTCGACGTGGATCGGGTCGATCGCGGCGCGGTCCTGCGCGATCGAGGTCGCGAGGTCGTTCTGGATCGAGGCGATCTGCGCGCCCGAGAGACGGTTGCGTCCCGGGCGCTGCGGCGAAGGCCGCGTCCCGCGCGCGAAGACCGGCGGTGACGTCGCGACGGGAGCCGGCACGGGCGGCGCGGCCTGACGCGGCACGGAGACGACGCGGCGCGGCACGTGTTGCGGTACGATCACGCGTAGCGGCGGCACGACGGCGGGATGCGGCGGCGCGATCGCCCGCGGCGGGGGAACGACCGCCCGAGGCGGGGGAACGACCGCCCGAGGCGGGGGAACGACCGCCCGAGGCGGGGGAACGACCGCCCGAGGCGGGGGAACGACCGCCCGAGGCGGGGGAACGACCGCCCGAGGCGGGGGAACGACCGCCCGAGGCGGGGGAACGACCGCGAGACGCGCCGGCGCGGCGGCGCGGGGCTGCGGCTGGATCGCGAGCTTCGGCGGCGGCGTCTTCTTCGCGAGCGTGATCGTCTCGGTCCGGGTCGTGACCTCGGGCTTCGGCGTTACGAAGATCCGGCTCAGGAGCACGCCGAAGACGAGCGCGGCGAGCGCGTGGACGACGAGCGAGCCGAGGACGCCGGCTCGATCGCGGCGCCGGTCGCGGCGGGCGGTGAGCGGCGATGGCTTGGACATGGTGACGGGCGGGAGCGGCTCCTAGGTGATCGTGAGCGGACGGTAACGGATGCGGTGCGGCCGTGCGGCCTCGTCGCCGAGGCGCTCGCGTTTGTTCGCTTCGTATTCGTGGAAGTTGCCTTCAAACAAGAAGAGCTGCGAATCGCCTTCGAAGGCGAGGATGTGTGTCGCGACGCGGTCGAGGAACCAGCGGTCGTGACTCGTGACGAGCACGGTGCCGGCGAACTCGGAGAGCGCGTCTTCGAGCGCGCGCAGCGTCTCGACGTCGAGATCGTTCGAGGGCTCGTCGAGGAGCAGGACGTTCGCACCCTCGAGCAGCGTCTTAGCGAGATGTAACCGGCCGCGCTCGCCGCCCGAGAGCGAGCCGACCGGCTTCTGCTGGTCCGCGCCCTTGAAGTTGAAACGCCCGAGATACGTCCGCGAGGCCATCTCGAACCGGCCGATCTGGAGGATGTCGAGGCCTCCCGAGACGTCCTCGAAGACCGTCTTCTTGTCATCGAGCGACTCACGCGTTTGGTCGACGACGCCGAGCTTGACGGTCGGTCCGATCACGATCTCACCCGAATCCGGCCGTTCCTTGCCGGTGAGCATGCGGAAGAGCGTCGTCTTCCCGGCGCCGTTCGGACCGATGATGCCGACGATCGCGCCCTGCGGAATCGTAATCGAAACGTCGTCGAGTAAGAGCCGCTCGCCGAAGGCCTTGCGGACATGGTGTAACTCGATCACTTTGGTGCCCAAGCGATCGGCGACCGGGATGAAGATGTCTTGTGTTTCGTTGCGCTTCTGGTACTCGTAGCTCGAGAGCTCCTCGAAGCGCGCGAGCCGGCTCTTGTTCTTCGCTTGACGGCCCTTCTGATTCTTGCGAACCCACTCGAGCTCCATTTTGAGCGCCTTCTGACGCGAGGACTCCGTCGCTTCTTCCTGCGCGAGCCGCTGCTGCTTCTGATCGAGCCAGCTCGAGTAGTTGCCTTTGAACGGGAAGCCGCGGCCGCGGTCGAGTTCGAGGATCCACTCGGCGGCATTGTCGAGAAAATACCGGTCGTGGGTGACGGCGACGACGGTGCCGGCGAAACGCTGCAGATACTGCTCGAGCCATTCGACGGACTCGGCGTCGAGATGATTGGTCGGTTCGTCGAGCAAGAGCATGTCAGGCTTCTGGAGCAGCAGCCGGCAGAGTGCGACGCGGCGCTTCTCACCGCCCGAGAGCGGTCCGATGCGCGCGTCCCACGGCGGCAGGCGTAGGGCGTCGGCCGCGATCTCGAGTTGCTGTTCGAGGTCGTCGCCGGCCGCGAACAGGAGCGCTTCGAGCCGCGCCTGTTTCTCCGCGAGTTTGTCGAAGTCGGCATTCTCGTCGCCGTAGGCTTCGAAGACGCCGTCGAGCTCTTTGCGTGCGGCGATCAGGTGCGACATCGCCTCTTCGACGACTTCGCGCACCGTGAGCTCGGGGTCGAGCTTCGGCTCCTGCTCGAGGTAGCCGATCGAGATGTTCGGCGCGGCCTTCGCTTCGCCGTCGATCTCCGTATCCGCCCCCGCCATGATGCGCAGCACCGTCGACTTTCCGGCGCCGTTGAGGCCGAGAATGCCGATCTTCGCGCCGGGGAGGAAGCTCAAGGAGATGTCTTTGAGGATCTGCTTTTTCGGTGGGACGAGCTTTCCCACATGGGACATCACGAAGACGGGCTGTGACACGCGGAAGGCCCTTCGTGACGCAGCACGCCGCCTCCGCGCGAGATCTCGGAAGCCAACCTCGAGCTTTCAGGGAACGGAGCGCCGCCGGAGGGCGGGCGCCATCTCCTGAGCGTACGCTATCGACCGTGGCAGCACGTCTGTGGCTCGCGGCGGGCATCTTCTGCATCGCGTGGTCGGCGATCTTCGTGGAACTGGCCGGGGTGCCGGGCGGAACGTCGGCGTTCTATCGCCTCGCGATCGGTGCGGCCGTGCTCGCCCCGCTGTGGCTCGCGCGTCGCGAAGCCTTGCCGGAGCGGGGCGATCTTTTGAGGATCGCGGCCGGAGGCGTCTTCTTCGCGATCGACATGGCGGCATAAAACGCAGCCGTGCTACTCGCGACGCCCGCGACCGCGACGCTGATCGGCAACACCGCACCCCTTTTCGTCGGGGTCGTCGCCTTCGTCTGGCTCCGCAAGCATCAGCCGCGCCGGTTTTGGTTCGGCTTCGCGCTCGCGATCGTGGGATGCGCGGCGATCGTCGGCTTCGACGGACTGCGCGAGACGGGCGCGCGTGCGGGCGATGCGCTCGCGTTCGTCTCCGCCGCGGCCTTTGGCATGTTCTTGCTTATTACCGAGCGGACGCGAGCACGCGTCGGGACCCTGACGTTCGCGACGCTCTCTGCGGCGACGAGCGCAATACTGCTCGCGATCTATGGCCTCGCCGCACGTCTGCCGCTCGGTGGCTTCAGCGCTCGCACGTGGCTCGTTCTTGCCGGTCTCGGCCTCGTCTCCCAGGTCGGCGGCTACCTCGCGATCGGCAAGGCTCTCGGCGCGATGTCCGCCGCGACCGTGAGCGTCTCGCTCCTGCTGCAGGCGGTCGTGACGGCGCTCCTCGCCGTCGTCGTGCGCACGACCGCCTCTCGCCGGCGGAACTCGCCGGCGGTGCGGTCGTGCTCGCCGGGGTAGCGATCGTCAACTATCCGGGGCGAAGCCCCGGCCCGGCCACATCGTGACTAGAGCGCGCTAGCTGCAGGCGCTCCGGCGGCATACGTCCGCGCGTCGTCGGCCTCGAAGAGGCCGAACCCGCTAGAGTGCGCGGCTCGCAGATCCGCGGGATACGTCTTCTCGAAGATGGGTCGCCACGCGTCCGGCATCACGTCGGTCGAGAAGCGCTCCATCTTCTCGTTCATGCGCTCGCGATCGATGGCGCGCTCGGTGAGGCGCTCATCGATCCAGCGCTCCACGGCCGCTTCGTCTGCGGCCTCGGCGATGACGCCGCGTAGATCGTCGAGCGAGATTTTCGTGACATGCTGCCACGTGAGGCTGAAGCCGGTCTCATCGAAGTACCCGTTGAGGTCGCCGCCCGGGAGCGACGCCCGCAACTTGTCGACGGCCCGCGCCGCGAAGACGAGGCCGGCGAGGCGGACGCGGGGACCGCGCGGCGGGCGGACCGTCAGGTCGAGAGCTTCCATGGTGGCGCGTTTCCTTCGTTCGGTGGCGGGGTCGGGCAGTACGTACGCCGCGGGGCTCGGCTCCACCCGGTCAATGCTTGCTATCGTCGCTCGAACGCGGTCCAGATACTCGGTCGCCCGACCCGGGTCACGAGGTTCGCGCGCGACCGGCCTCGAGCGTCATGCCCCGTGCGCGCAGGCGTGCCACGAGGACGTCGCCGATCGCCGTCGCCGGCGTCAACACGCCGCCTCGCTTCGAACCACCAGGCAACTGTTTGCCATCGAGCGCGAGCGCGAGCGCCGACTCGACGGCGAACGTCGACGTCGCGACGTTGCCGGGATCGCCTGTCGCCGCGACCGTGCCGTAGACGCGGCGGCCGCCCGTGAGAAACCCGATCAGCTCGCAGCGGAACCAGCCGCCCTCGCGCGCCTTCTGCGAGGGACCGGTTCCGGGCGGCGGCAAGAGCGCCGCGACGGCTCTCTGCGCGCCGGGCATCCGCATCGCCGCCATGCCGGCGAAGGTGCCGAGGGCGACCGCGCTCGCGGCGAACGGGCCGCCGGAGGTCAGGCCGAACTTGAAATACTCCTGATACGAGAACGCCTCGGCGTACGGCTCGTCGTAGTCGGCCGAGAGCGCGGCGCTGCGGCGCACGACGCGCGTGTTGATCGGCCCCATGAAGAACGGCGCGACCCAGGTGCCCGCCGCAACGTCGTAGCTCGCGGTCACGGGATCGCGCAACCGCCCGGTCCACGTCTTCCCGAGCCGGCGATGCTCCGGCGTCAACAGCTCGGGGTCCCGCATCTGGGCGTCCGTCTTCGGGTCGCCGAGCACCCCCGCGAGCGTCGCGAGCGTTCCGCCGTTCGCGCCTCCCGCCATCGTGTAGTAGGCGCGCACCTCGCTCGCGTCCGCGCCGAGTTCGCGCTGGGCGAGGCGCGCGACGAGAAACGCCCCGAGGTCCGAGGGCACCGAGTCGAAGCCGCAGCCCGGCACGATGCGCGTACCGCTCGCGAGCGCGCGGTCGTGGTACCGATCGATCAGCGTGCGCACCCACGGCGTCTCGCCCGTGATGTCGGCGTAGTGCGTGCCGCCACTCGCGCACGCAGCGACGATTGCGTCTGCGTACTGCGAGAACGGGCCGGCGAGAGCGAGCACGACGCGCGTACGGGCGACGAGCGCTTCGATCGCGGGAACGTCGCGCGCGTCGGCGACGATGACCGCCCGTGCGCCGTGCTCGCGCGCGAGTGCCTCGAGTCGCGCGCGATCGCGGCCGGCGATCGCCCAGCGCAGGCGGCCGATCTCCGGATGCGCCGCGAGTTCGCGCACCGCTTGCCGGCCGACGAAACCCGTGGCGCCGTAAACGACGAGGTCGTAATCGCGCGGCGTCACGCGAGCGCTCGGGCGATCGATGGGACGGAGTCGTTCATGCTCCGGTGATAGGTGATGGGGCCGGCGATCTCCGTCCGTTGGAACGCGACCGCAAGGGCCATACGACGCGCCCTTGCCGAGCGCGGCGCTCGGCGTGATAAAGAGTCGTGCACGCTTATCGGCCGGCGATCGCGGCGGCGACGCTCTGCGCGACTCTCTTCGCTCTGCGGCACGGCTTTGCGATGTCGATCGCGTGCGGCGCCACGCTCCTGCTGGGGGCCGCGATCGCGGCGATCGGCCGGCGAGCGCCCATGCGCGGCCCGCTCGTGGCGGCCGCGATCGGTGTGACCGCCGCGAGCGTGCTCGCCGCGGTACGCCCCGATGCGCCGCCGATCGTCGCTTCGCGAACGGACGTCTTCGACGCGGTCGTCACCGACTGCGGAGAGCCGCAGCCGACGGGTCTGCGCGAGCTGACGCTGCGCGTGCGTGGCCTCTCGGTCGAGGCGCTGACCGCGGGTGAGGCGATTCCGGTCGGCGCGCGGATCGTCGTGCGCGGCCGGCTCGAGCCGCCGGACGTCGCGCGCAATCCGGGCGAACCCTCACCGCGCGAACTGGCGCGCGAGCGCGGCATCGACGGCGAGCTCGCGCGCGCGCATATCGTGAGCGTGGGAGCCGTCGACGTGCGCGATGCGACGCTCTGGCTGCCGCGTCTGCGCGCGTGGGCGGCGGCGCGCGTGCGGCGCAGCCTCGAGGAGCCCTACGCCTCGATCGTGACGGGCGCGCTCTTCGGCGAGCGCGCGACGTTGCCGCGGGCGCTCCGGGACGAGTTCCAGGAGACCGGTACGACGCACGTGCTCGTCACGGCGGGCCTGCATCTCGGCGTCGTCGCGGCACTCGCGGTCGCGGCACTCGAACTACTGTCGTTTGGCAGAATCTCATCCTCCCTGATCGCGATCGTCGTTGTCTGGACCTACGCGCTCCTCGCGGGCGGACATCTTCCGGCGATGCGGGCCGCGACGATGGCGACGATCGCGCTCGGCGCGCGCGCGAGCGGACGCCGGGCCCTTTCGTGGAACGCGCTCGGCCTCGCTGCGATCGTCGTCGTGCTCGTGCGTCCGAGCAGCGTCGACGGCGTGTCGTTTCTCCTGTCGTTCTCGTGCGTCGCCGCGATCGTGCTGCTCGCAAAGCCGCTCGAGGCCGTGATGGCGCGGACGCTGCCACATCCGCTCCGCGAAGCCGTGGCCCTCACGCTCGCGACGCAGCTGGGAACGTGGCCCGTGACGGCTGCGACGTTCCTCACGATCGCACCGTACGCGCCGCTCGCGAACGCCCTCGTCGTGCCGGTCGTGGGCATCGTGATGGTGCTCGGCCTCGCGATCGTCGGTCTTGCGGACGTGCCGCCGCTCGCGCAGGCTCTCGCGAACGCCGAGACGACGCTCGTCGCGTGGATACTCGCGGTCGTGCGTACGGTTTCGTCCTGGCCCGGCGCCCATATCGCCGCAACGCCGCCGCCATGGTGGACGATCGTCGTCTACGATCTCACTATCGTCTGCGTTGCCGTCGCCCTCGGCGCGGGGCGATGGCGTCTTGCGGCAGCGCTCCTCGCGGCAGCCTGTGCGCTCTGCGTGTTTGCGCCGGCCATGCGCGCGCACGAGCTCGAGATCACGGTTCTCGACGTCGGGCAAGCCGATGCCATCGTCATCCGCACGCCGGCAGGGCACGTCTTCCTCGTCGACGCCGGCGGCCGGCTCGAACGCGGCGACGCCTCCGGCGCCGACTCCCAAGCCGAGGCCGTCGGCGAGCGCATCGTCGTTCCGTATTTGTTGCGGCAAGGCGTCCATCACGTAGACGCCCTGCTCATGACGCACCCGCACGGCGATCACGTCGGCGGCGCCGTGCCGGTGCTACGATCGCTGCAGGTCGATGCGTTAGCTGATAGTGGTCAAGCATACCCCGGACATGCATATCAGGCGACGATGGCCCTCGCGCGCGAACGAGGCATTCCCGTACTCGAGCCACGATCGGGTACGGTGTGGGTGACCGACGATGGTGTGACGTTCCGATTCTTCGGTCCGACGCTACCGTATATTACCGGCTCGCGCAGTGATATCAACAGCAACTCGCTGGTCTTTCGGCTCGAGTACGGGCAGTTCTCGATGCTGTTCATGGGCGATGCCGGAACCGAAACGGAGCGGCGTCTGCTAGCGGCGCACGAAGACTTGCGTTCCGACGTGATCAAAGTAGGGCACCATGGTTCTGCCTATGGGACGACGGACGCGTTCGTACGTGCCGTAAGGCCCCTCTACGCGATCGTTTCGGTCGGCCAGCACAATTTGTTCGGGCACCCGGCACCATCGACGATCGCTGAGCTCGAAGTGCAACATGCCACCGTTTACCGGACCGACCAAAACGGGGCCGCGACGGTACGGTCGGATGGCCAGCGCGTTCAGGTTGCCCCTTACCTTACAAAGTGACCGCAAATCTAATTGGTTTAGGATCAGCTACGCAATCTCCACAGAAATCACTGGCTGCACAACGGGGCCGACCCCAGTAAAGTGCAAGAGCAAATCGTCGAGCACATCGCGGTGCGACGAGTTTCAGGCAAACGCGCTGAAGATCCGAGAGTCTTGATCTTCGAATTCCGCGCAAATGCGGCGACCGGCTGGGCATGGGCCGACGTCGGGTCGATTCACCACACGAATGCGTAAGGAAGATCTCATTGCTCGCCGTTTCGAACGCACTTACCGAGGATTGGTAAGCTACTAAACTGTCGCGATCTAAAGAGGCTAACATTTTGCGTACGTCCGCAGACAATGAACCCGAGTCCAGTACATAACAAACGACGTCGAGGCGCGCCTTACGCGGTCATCGTGGTGTGCTGAAACCCGCCGTGCGACGAAATGGGCTATGAGACGCTCGTACGGGGGCGGGCTCATCGGAATTGCACGCGAGCGTTTTTAAATCGTCATTTTTTAATCCGCTGGGCAGCCGCTATGATCTCGCTAACCTCGGTGCGGGTAGAATAATCGGCATGCACGTCGATCCATGCGATCGTCCCGGCGGCGTCCACGAGAATCGTCGTTGGCATCGGTACATCCTCGGTTCCATCGACGTTCCCAGCCGAGACGGCAGCGCCAAGCGCTTCGCTTGCCGCGCTTGCTTCATCTGATCGCTTATGGCTAATGATCCCAAGTTTGCGCGCAAGCTGATTGCCGGCATCTGAGAGTACGGTAAACGTAAGGTCGTTTTTCTGCAGCATGGTAAGCGATCCATCGGGCCTCTGCGGGCTGATCGCGATGAGTCCTATCCCAAGGGCTCGCAGCGCCGGTAGCAGGTGCGTCTCATACGTTTTGAGCGTGATGTTGCAAAACGGACACCAGACCCCGCGGTAAAAGACGATGACCGCAGGCGATGAGCCGATTTCTGCGGCGAGTGTCGTCGAATTCGCATGGATGTCTAGTGTAGGCCGTCAAGCTGATTGTAATGAATCGACCTTTGCTCTGGCACGCTTCACTTTCTCGAGGATATCCGAGGCCTTTGCTGTCCAGATGAACGGCTTTGGAGCGGCGTTGTGGACCCGGACGTGCTCCTCGATTGCGACAATAACCTCGGCCACCGAC
>JAABUX010000082.1_pt1 | contig 155924 bp, 158 predicted proteins | sample 5561851 | NCBI WGS metagenome assembly JAABUX01 (sample SAMN10711883, study PRJNA513361) | rock metagenome | isolation source: Antarctica rocks | place: Antarctica: Victoria Land, Richard Nunatak red sandstone | collected 2016-01-03
GTCCGGGTCCACAACGCCGCTCCAAAGCCGTTCATCTGGACAGCAAAGGCCTCGGATATCCTCGAGAAAGTGAAGCGTGCCAGAGCAAAGCTCGATTCATTACAATCAGCTTGACGGCCTACACTAGGCGCGCCTGGAGCCGCCAAACCGTCGGCGACGTTCACGGCGGACCCCTTGCGCGACTGGGACGGCCGCGTCGTCGAGATGACGCGATATCAGCAATCCGGCACCGTCAAGTTTCAGGGTGAAACCGTGACGCAGCAGCTCGGTAGGGAAACGGCCGAGTGTAGCCTCAGTCAACTCGCGGCGCATTCGAAAGACCCCGAATATTTCGCAGCGACGTTGCGTTACGCAGCTGAGCACGGCGATTCGGTGAAAATCGACGTCCACAACGGCGTCTCGGCGGTCGGCGTGCAAGAAACGCATCTCGGCGCCGACTACCTTGGAAAAAGCGAACCTGACTATAACACGACGACACATCGTGGAGACGTCGAAGCCGATTCGCCGAACGGACACGGATACGGGCCTTTCCAACTCGATGATCGTTCTCATTCGCTAGCAGACCTTCAGCGCGCCGCTAGCGACCCTTACTTTGCCGCAGACACAAAGCGGCCTCAATGCTTGCTGACAATCTTGCGTCTGCTAAAACAGCGGGATCAGCCGATCCAATAAGTGACGCGCTCCACGTTTATAATGCCGGAAAACTCAGCACGCCATCGTCACCGACTGATTGGGGACCCGACATCGGGAGCTTGCCGTACGAGCAGTCGACGTTGCGATACTACGGTGAGCTCCAGACCCAGGTGGCTCGTAGCTGGGATCGCTCACAGACCCAAGAACTACACAGTCGTTGAAAACCTTGTTCGGCGGATTGCTGCTGTTATCACTTACAACCATTGCCGCTGCGCAATCGCAGCAGCATTTTTTCCCGACGCGGCCACCGGGTATCGGAACGCATTCTGAAACGGGCGTGCTTGTCGCTTACGCGATGGGAAACGATTCCGGTGGTTTCACGATCACACGTGGCTCAAGGAAGATCGAATTTGCAGTTGGCTATCCTCTCACACTTGCCGGCACGCGGTACCCGCGATGTCTGCCGGTTCCGTCGCGAACGCGCGACGATCACGAGTGCAAGAAATGGCCACGCAACCTCCTCGTTGGAAAGAGCCGTGTTCGGGTGACGTATTGGTGGCAGAATGAACCGGGGGTGGGTCTGGTACGGGCGTCCGATACGATCGTCCTCGATCCTGGCTAATCAGACCTGGGGCCGAACGGTGTGCCTAGCTCATGCGTCGCGAGACGCGCCTTGCTGCCGTTGCAGACGATTCGATGCGATCGTAGATCGTGGGTCCGCGCGCAGCAGGCGTCCCGTTCACCGTCGCGGACGCGGGAGGCCTTGCGATCGATCGCAGCGGCGACCAGCTGGTCTCTCTTCGCCCCATGGGATCGCGTTCACGGATCTGCGAACGCGCCACACCGTTCTGCTAGCGCCTGCTGCTTTGCCTGGAGTGAAGCCTTCCCGCCCTCGCAAGTCCACCCGAGTCATCTGCAGGCGCTCGCCGGGGCGCCTACGGCAACGGCAGGAGCGAGCCGTCGGCGGAGAGCGGCTGCGCGCCGGAGCGGCCGGGGCTGCCGGCTTCGATCGCCTGACGGAAGGTTGTCAGGCGACCCGTCAGGCGTTTGAGTTCGTCGCTCAGCGTCACGGAGGTGCGGATCGCGGCTGTCAGCTCGTTCGAATCGTACGTGTACCCGAAGCGGCCGAGCGCCGCGACGATCGTTTTGTTCGACTTCTCGAAGTTCTCGTACGAGCGCACGATGCCCGCGCCGCTCTCGCGATACGCCGGATAGTTCGAGAGCACGATCTCGCGTTTCACGCGGGCCTGTTCGACCTCGGAGCGGAGCTCGGCGAGACGCACGCTCTGCGGGTCGTACTTCGCCGCATTGCCGAGCGTCGTCAGCGCTTCGTCGAACTTCGAGGTGTGGAACTGCTTCTCGGCGATGCGCAGGTCGACGGTCGCGCAGCCCATGCGCGCGCGCGCGTCAGAGGGATCGAGGTTGAGCGCGAGCGTGTACGCGACGAGCGCGTCGCTGAGACTGCCGCTCGCATACGCGGAGTCGCCCTGGGCGTTCCGGGTGTCGACGATGACCCGCGAGAGCGCGCCCGCGCATCCGCCGAGCGGAAGGGCGAGCGCGCATGCGAGCGATGCGATCGTGAGGCGGCGAGCGAGTCGGAGCACGAGCGAACCTCTAGCGGTGAGCGTGGTGGAAGATGTGCGCGCCGTACGCGATGAACAGGGCGCCGGGGACCAGGATGAACTGCGAGAGCGTCCAGCCCGCAATCGCCGTCAGGCAGAGCCATAGGACCATGCCGCGCACTTCGTCCGCGGAGCGCTCGCCCTTGACCGCTTGATCCGTGATGAACGCCGTCTTCGGATCGACGAAGAAGGCGAACGCCACGGTTCCGACGCCGTTGACGAGGCCCGAGAGTCCGGTCGCGGTCGTCCGCGCGTCGAGGTCGAGGACGCTCGCGTAGTACGACGCGACGACGCCGACGGCGTAGACGCCCGTCACGGTGACGTTGCCGAGCAGCAGCGTCAGCGGCGGCCGGTAGCCGAGCAATCGGCGGACGCGCGCGACGGCGGGGAGTCGCACGCTGCCGGCGACCTCGATCAGCACGCGCGGATCCGCGAGTCGCAGAAGCGCGCGCAGCAGCGAGCCGCGACGTTCGAACGAATAGACGCCGCGCATGAAGAGCACGATGAACGTCGGCATGAAGATCGTACCGACGACGGCGCCGAGCGTGCCGGCGGTGATGACGGCACGCATCTGCCAGACGAAGACCGCCGGGACGCCCGTGTGCATCGCCGCCGCGTGATCGGCCGCGCCGTCGGCGAGACTGCCGAGCGCCGGGGTCACGACGAGATTTGCGAGACGGCTCGCGAGCGTGAAGAGATTGAAGAGCGAGATCGAGGTGCCGATGCGGCCGGTGCGGACACCGGCGATCCGCCCCGCGTACGCGCCGATTTGGAGCGCCGTGACGAAGACGTTGATCGCGACCGCGAGGATCAGCGGCACGCTCCAAAAGCCCGTCACGACGGCCCCTAGACGGTGGCGGCGGGCCGGGCGGCGCTCGGCGGCCACGCGAGGGCCGCGTCATCGAGCGGCCCGAGCACGCAGAGCCCGAGGCGCTCCGGCGCGAAGAGCTCGGTCGCGAGCGCGTGGACGTCGTCGCGCGTGACCGCGTCGATTGCGGCTTCGAGCTCGCTCGTCGTGACGTGCCGGCCGAGATTGAACTCGCCGCGGCCGAGCCGCATCATGCGGCTCGACGAACTCTCGAGCGAGAGCGTCAGCGAGCCTTTGAGATGTTCGCGCGCGAGCGCGACCTCCGCATCCGTCGGACCGTGGTCGGCCATCCGGGCGAGCTGATCGACGCAGACGTCGACACATTCTTGTACGCTGCCGGGCGACGTCCCGGCGGAGATGCCGAAGAGGCCGGCCTCGCGGTAGCCCTGATGGAACGAAAACACGCTATACGCGAGGCCGCGCTTCTCGCGCACTTCCTGGAAGAGGCGGCTCGACATGCCGCCACCGAGGACGGTGTCGAGCACGGAGAGCGTGAAGCGGCGCTCGTCGCGAATCGAGAGACCGCCGGCGCCGAGCATGACATAGGCTTGCTCCGTATCCTTCGAGCGGACGACCTTCGAGGGCGTCGCGCGCGGCCGGTCGGGGATCGGGGACTGCGCGCTCCCGGCGAAGCCGTCGAACGCGTGCGCGCAGAGTTCGGCGAAGGCGTCGTGGTCGACGTTTCCCGCCGCCGTCACGATGACGGTGTCGGGCGCGTACCGGGCCTTCATGTGCGCCCGCAGATCGTCCGGCACGAGCGCCGAGACGGTCTCGGCGAAACCGATCGTCGGCTCGCCGAGCTCCGAGCCCGACCACATCGTGCGCACGAAGAGATCGGCGAGGACGTCGTCCGGCGCATCATCGTACATGCGGATCTCCTCGAGCACGACGCGCTGCTCTTTCTGCAGCTCCGCGCCGTCGAAGAGCGAGTTCCGGAACATGTCGGAGAGAACGTCGAGCGCGAGCGGGACGTGACGGTCGATCACCTTGGCGTAGTAACAGGTTGCCTCTTTGTCCGTGAAGGCGTTCAAGTTGCCGCCGACGCCGTCCATCGTCTCGGCGATCTCGCGCGCCGTGCGGCGCTCCGTCCCTTTGAAGAGCATGTGCTCGATCAGGTGCGAGATCCCGCGCTGCTGCGGACGTTCGGAGGCCGAGCCGACGTCGGCCCAGATGCCGAGGGCGACGGAGCGAACGGCCGGCATCGACTCCGTGAGTACACGGATGCCGTTTGAAAGAACTGACGTACGATACAACGAGGTCTCCGCGGGACAGGGTGACCGGTGAACGTTTCTCACAGGGGAGGCGGCTCCTCCGCGAGCGCGGGAGCCGTCGCGAGCCGCCCGGAAGGGCTCGCCGTGACGATATCGATCGAGACGCCGCCCGGACTCTCGTCCGCAGCCGAGCCGGAGCGCCGCTACCTGACGTTCACGCGTGAGATCCGCTGCCCACTCTGCCGGACGTCGCTCGCGGAGGTCGTGCCCGAAACGACCGGAGTCGAGGATCGCGAGACGGCGATCGGCACCTTCGACATCGTCCGCTGCCGGGCATGCGATACCGGGGTGACGAGCCCGCAACCGCTCGCCGAGACCGTGCCGCTGCTCTACGGCGACCGCGATACGCGCGACTACGACAGCCCGGGCACGTGGCTCGGGAACCTGCGCACGACGATCATTCAGCGCCGGCTCGCGCGGGCGATCGCGAAACGCTATCGGCCGGAGCTGGCCATCACCTCGGTGCTCGACGTCGGCACCGGCTCGGGCCGGAGCATCAACGGCTTTGCGGACGCGTTTCCGGCGGCACGCTGCGTCGCGAGCGACTTCCCCGAGCGGCGGCCCGCGAGTCTGCGGCCCCGGGTCGCGTACCGGCCGTACGGCGCCCCCGTACCGGCGGACGAACGGTTCGACGTCATCGTCATGCGCCACGTGCTCGAACACGTGCTCGATCCGGTCGGCGAGGTCCGGGCCCTCGTCGCAAGGCTCGCTCCAGGCGGCCTGCTCTTCATCGAGGTGCCGGATTCGAAATCGCTGATCGTGCGTCTGGCAGGAACGCGTCTATCGACACGATTTTACTATCTACCGCGCCACCTGAATCATTTCTCGTTCGCATCGCTCACGCGGCTCGCCACGCTCGCGGCACCCGCCTGCCTCGCGTCGGTCGCCAGGTGCGATTTCATCACGGTCGGGCCGCTGCTGGAAGAATGGTTCGGGACGACGCGTAAGTCCTACGTCGTCAATCTGCTCGGCCTGTTGCTTTTCCCGCTCCAGATCGCCTTCGAGCGCCTGACGCGCTCGAGCGGCGCCCTCACCCTCGTGCTGACGAGCCGGTCGTGACGCGCGGCTGATGCTGCCGGGGCCCGATCTCGAGGAGATCCTCGTGCGGCACGAAGACGACGTTCGCAGGCTGGCCGGAGCGCGGCTCCTCGTGACCGGCGGCACGGGCTTCGTCGGAACCTGGCTGCTCGCATCGCTCGTGCATGCGTGCGACCGGCTCGCCCTCGGATGCGCGATCGTCGTCCTCACGCGCGACCCGGCGGCGTTCGCGGCCGCGTCGCCCTCGCTCGCACGGCACGGCGCGGTCGCGCTCGTGCGCGGCGACGTCCGCACGTTCGATTTCGCCGCGGTCGGCGGGGCCGACGCGGTCGTTCACGCGGCGACGCCCGCGAGTGCCGCACTCGCCCGCGATGCGCCGCTCGAGATGCTCGATACAATCGTCGAGGGCACGCGGCGCGTCCTCGACTACGCCCGGCTGCAGGGGCGCATCCGCGTGCTCTTCACGAGTTCGGGCGCGGTCTACGGCGCACAACCCGCGACCCTGCCGGCGATGGATGAAGACTACCGCGGCGGACCGGATCCGCTCGCGACGAGCAACGCCTATCACGAAGGCAAACGCGTGGCCGAGTTGCGCTGCGCAATCCATGCGGAGCGGTACGCACTCGACGTCACGATCGCTCGCCTCTTCGCGTTCGTCGGGCCGCGACTGCCGCTCGACCGTCATTTTGCCATCGGCAATTTCGTCGCGGACGCCCTCGCCGGAGGGCCGATCGCGATCTCGGGCGACGGGACGGCCGTGCGCTCCTATCAATACGCAGCCGAGATGACCGGCTGGCTCTGGCGAATCTTTGCCCGCGGCGCGGCGGGCCGCGCGTACAACGTCGGCTCGGAGGAGGCCCACGATCTCGCGAGCGTCGCGCGCGCGGTCGCTCGCATCGCCGGCCTCGATCCGGCGCGCGTCACGATTGCCCGCGAGCGCCGTGCCGACGGCGACGTCGACCGGTACGTGCCTTCGACCGCGCGCGCCCGGCACGAACTCGACCTCACCCGGGCGATCGCGCTCGACGAGGCGATCGCCCGGACGATCGCGTGGCACCGCGCGGGGCTTCACGGCACCGGGTCGTGAACGAATTCGCCGGCCCCGGCGCCTCGCCGCGCGCCGCGCTCGCCACGCTCGCCGCGCTCGTCGATCCGCGCGCCTTCGCCTCGCTCGCCGACATGCCGCCCGGGCCACGCCTGCTCGCACGCGGAGCCTTCACCGCGGCCGCCCTCGTCTCGGTCCTCACCGAGCGGAGCGGAGCCGCGCCGGGCGACGAAGACGCCGTCATCTCGATCGGAAAGGTCGGCGATCACCTGCGCATGCTGAACGTCCTCTCGCGGATGCGCCGGCCGGGAGGGCGCGCGCTGCCCGCCGTGTTCGCGAACGACACGGCCGCCGGGCTCGAGCGCCTCTTCGACGGCATCAGCCTCACGGTCAACGGCGGACGCCAAGGCGCCGCGTTTTTGCCGGCGGCACTCGCCGCGCGCCGCTCTGCGCCGAGATACGCGCGGGCGCTCGCGATCCAGCCGATGGTGCAGCAACCGCTCGCGATCGCCTATGGCAACGCGATCGCGGCGCTGACGATCGCGAACGGTACGGGCGTGGTCGTGGGCGTGCGACGCCTCCCGCTCGATACGCGTTCGTGGCGCACCGCCTACCAGTTCTTTCTTGCCAGCACCTTTCCGGAGGCATCGTTCGCCGCGACGCCCGCGGTCGCAGCGCACCTGCGGTGGCACGGCGACGCGAGCCGCGAGATCGTCGTCCATCCGGGCGGAACGTCGCATCCGCGCGGTCTCGTTCCGGAGGTGCTCGTCGCGTTCGCGCGGCTCGTCACCGAACGCGGCTATCGCACGACGATCGCCGGCTCGCGCGCGGAGGGGCCCGCGCTCCGCGCGCTCTTCGGCGATACCGCCGGCTACGCGATCGGCGAGCCGATGGAGGATCTCGCGCGGCGTCTCGCGTCGGCGCGCGCGCTCGTCGCGATCGATTCGAGCCTGATGAATCTCGCCGATGCCGTCGGGACGCCGAGCGTCATCGCGTATACGACGACCGATCCCGCGGCCTGCGGCCCGTTCTACACGAGGACGATCGCAGTCCCGGATCCCGGGATGACGCCCCTCGGCGTCGATCCCGAGATCGTGTGGTCGCGCGCGAGCGAGGGTCACGGTCCCGCGATCGCGACGGGTGGCCTGCTTAGTGCGTTTTTGTCGCTCGTCGCGCCTTAACGGGTGCGGCGCCGTTCGCGCGCGGCTCCGCCGTGTCGAAGCCATGCACCAGCCGCTCGACGAAGAGCGGCCGCCCGCGCACCTCGTGGAAGATCATCCCGACGTATTCGCTCACGAGGCCGAGCAGCAAGAACAAGAATCCGAAGAGCAGGAGCGAGACGCCGATGATCGTGCCGAAGCCGTTGAACGGTACGCCGAAAAAGATCGCGCGCACGATGATTGCGGCGAGCAAGAGAAACGAAAAAGCCGACAGCGTCAAACCGAAGAGCGGGATCACTTTGAGCGGTGCGAAGGAACTCGCGAGGATGCCCTTGATCGCGTAGCTCGCCGTCACGAAGGCGTTGAACGTGGAGGTGCCGCCGTGGCGCGGGGGCCGCACGTACTCGATGCCGATCGAGCGAAAGCCGAGCCAGCCCCACGTCGCGCGGACCATGCGATAGCGCTCCGAGAGATCGTTGAACGCTTCGTAGAGCGCGCGATCGACGAGCCGGAAGTCGCTCGCGTTCATCGGCACGGGCGAATCGCTGACCCGGTTGATGATCCGGTAGAACGTGTTCGCGGCGAAACGGCGGAAGAGACTCTCGTCGCTGCGCCGGGTCACGATCGTATAGACATTTTCGTAGCCCGCTTCCCACCGCTCGAGCAGCGCCGGAATCATCTCCGGGGGATCTTGCAGATCCGCGCTCATGATGACGCACGCCTCGCCCCGCGCATGCGACAGGCCGGCGATCATCCCGCCCTCCATCTGGAAGTTGCGCGAGAGTTGCACGATCTTGAAGCGCGCGTCGTGCTCCCGGATCGCTAGCAATTTCGTGTAAGTGTCGTCGCGCGAACCGTTTTCGACGACGATGATCTCGAACGTATATCGCGCGGCGCAGGCGTCAGCGACGAGGGCGAGCCGGCGCGCGAGCTCGTCGACGCACGCGCTCTCGTCGTACGCCGGGATGACGACCGAGATCAGGGCCGGCATGCGAGCTCCGGCAGATGCGCGAAGACGCGCGCGGCGAGCTCCGGATCGAGCTCCGGCGACATCAAGTGCAAGGGACTCGACGCCATCGATCCATCCGCCGCGATCCGGCTCGCGATCTTCGGATAGTAGGTCTGCTCGGGGTCGATCGGGACGATGAAGGCCGCGGCTCCCCGGGCCTGCAGCAGGTCGCGTGCCGCGGGATCGTCGAGGCCGCGAGCGTCGAGCGTCGCGCACGGAATGCCGTACGCGGCGAAGAGCAGGCCGTAGTCCGGAAAGCCGAGTCCCGTCTCCGTGTCGCAGCCGAGATACGCGCCTCCGAAGTAGTTCCGCTGCGTCGCGCGGATCGAGCCGTAGCCGTTATTTGCGAAGATGAAGGTCTTGATCGCGAGACCGTTGACCGCGACGGTCGCGAGCTCTTGCGAGTTCTGGGCGAAGCCGCCGTCGCCTTCGATCAGCAGCACGCGCCGGTGCGGCCACGCGAGGGCCGCACCGATCGCACCACCGAGACCGTAGCCCATCGATGCCAGTCCCTTGTCCGTGATGAGCACCTGTCCCGCACGCTGTTCGAAGGCCTGCATCGCCGTGCTGTTGGCGCCGCCGCTGCTGCACGGGACGATGATGTCCTCGGGCGACGCGGCTCGCGAGAGCTGCGCGTAGAAGCGATACGGCGAGCAGTAACCGGCGGCGGTGACGTTTGCCGGATCGTCGAGCGGCAGCAAGCGCCGCACCTCGTCGCCGTAGCGCACCCACGCGGCATGGGGACCCGGGCGCTCGCCGCGGTTCGCGGCGAGGAACTCGCTCAGAACCGCTGCGAGGAAGCCGTCCGCCTCCGAGCGGACGGCGAGGTCGACGCGCGGGTGCCCCTTCTCGAGCTCGGCCCGGTCGAGATCGACGTGTACGACGAACGCGTCCGCACCAAATTCTTGCCAGTTGAAGCCGGTCTGCTGCAAGCCGAGGCGCGTCCCGAGAGCGACGATGCAATCCGCCTGGCGCAGCAGCACGTTCGCCGCCCGCTGGCCCCACGTGTTCGGGCGGCCGGCGTAGAGCGCGTGATCCGCCCCGATGCGGTCCGCCGCGTTCCACGTCGTCATGACGGGAAGGCCGGCGCGCGCGAGCGCCTCCGCCGAGCGGCGGGCCGCGGCGCGGCCGACGCCGCCGCCGAGCAACAGCACGGGCCGGCGCGCCGCCCGCAGCCGGCGCGCCGTCTCGCGCACGGCATCCGCGGGTGCCGGAAACGCGCGAGCCAGATGCTCCGCTCGCGCCTCGCGATACGGAAGCACCTGCGGGACCGGCGGCTCCGGTGCGACGGGCGCGCCCTGCGCGTCGAGGCAGATCTCGACGAAGACGGGACCGGGCCGGCCGCGGTCGACGGCTAGGGCGAGCGCCCGAAACGCCGCACGCGTCGTCGGCGTCTCGATCCGGCTCGCATCGACGCAGACCGGCCGCGCGAGCGCGACGCCGTCGATCTCTTGGATGCCGCGCTGCCGCAAGGCCGGCGGCGCGAGATCGACGCGCTTCACCTGACCGCCGATCGCGAGCAACTCGCGACTCTCGAGAAACGCGCCGGCGAGCGCCGTGATCAGGTTCGTCAGGCCCGGACCCGCCGTGACGAGCACGAAGGCGCGGCCGTCGGCGCCCGACTCGTTGAAGTACTCGGCGGCGATGCCGGCCGCGACCTCGTGGACGAACGGCACGCAGCGAAAGCGCGTGCGCGCGCCATCCAAGAGATGCATGATGTTGCCACCCGCAACGAAGAAACAGTCCGTGTAGCCGAGCTCGCGCAGCCACTCGCAGACGGCCTCCGCATACTTCATGACCGAACGATCGACGCTCCCGCGTGGCCGTTCGACGGCGGACCCGGCTCGGCGACGGGATCGAGCCCGCGCCGGGCGACGCGGCGGAGCATCTCCGGGCTCCGCGCATAGGGCGTATCCATCGCGTCGAGCGCGACCGGGGCGTTCGCCCGCAGCGCGCGCGTCAGGCGTTCGCCTTCGATCAGTTCGCGGCACGACAGCTGTCCGCGCAGCAGCGGCACGGCGAGATAGTAATCCTCGGCCGTGAGTTCGTGGCCCTCGGGCAGGTCGCGCGCCGCATAGACGCCGCGCACGAGCGCTTCGAGATACTCCGTCTCCTTGCGGCCCGGAATGCGTTTGCTCGTGCCGGCCGGACCGCACATCGCCTTGGTGCGCGCGAACGCGCGAAACCAGCGATCCGCTTGATCCGGCGTCGAGCAGTACGGCGAGACCGGGATCTCGTCGCGCTCGATGTCGATGTGGCGTTCGAACGTCCGCGCGCCTTTGCCGTAGGCGATCGCGATCGAGGTCTCCCAGTCGGTGTACTCGTGCGTCGAGAAGCCGATCGTCACGCCGGGATAGCGGCCGCGCAGGTAGTCGATTTGGTTGAGCTGCAGATCTTCGTCTTCGCAGGGGTAGAGCGAGACGCAGTGATTGATTGCTAGTGGAATCGAGCGGTTCTCATAGAACGTGACCAGATCGTCGACGTCTTTGACCGAGGATCCGCCGGTCGAGGCGATGATGGGTTTGCGCGTCTTCGCGAGCCGTTCGATCAGCACCCAATCGTTGAGATCGGAGCTCGCGAGCTTGACGATCGGCATACCGAACTTGACGCAGAGGTCGACCGAGTGTTCGTCGAAGGGCGTCGCCATCGGGATGCAGCCCGTCGCGCGGATCGCATCGACCATGCGGCCGATCTCCGCCTGCGACAACTTGGTCGCGAGCGTCTTGCCGATGTAGCGAATATCCGTTCGGTGACGGTAGTCGCGGTGGACGAACGTGTCGATGTCGCGAAATTGGAGCTTGATTGCGGCCCGGACACCGTTGTAGCGCACCACGCGACCGAAATCGTGGATGATCTGGAGACCGCGCTCGAGACTGCCCCAGTGGTTATTGGCGAGTTCGAGGACGAAGAGTTCGTCGAAAATGTCGCGATCGATCGGCATCGGAGTCTCCGCGTGTTGAGAACTTTGTACAATGCTCCGGCGCAGGCGCGGCCCCTCTTTTCCTCCGCTACGGCACGGTGAGGCGGATCTGCCGGGCGACGTGCCGCATCGCCTCGGCGTCGAGGCCCGGATAGGTTCCGACCCAGAAGACGTCGCGCATGATCGTGTCGGCGTTCGGCATCGCCCCGATCGCACGGTGCGCAACCTCGAGATAGGCGGGCTGCCGGAGCAGGTTGCCGCCGAACAGCAGCCGCGTGCCGATCCGCGCCTCCGTGAGCGACCGGACGAGCACGTCGCGCGAGACCGGGGCGCCGGGCTTCACACGCAGCGGATAGCCGAACCACGATGACCGGCCGCGGTCCGCTCGGGCCGGGAGCGAGAGCCAATCGACGTCGCCGAGGGCGGCCTCGAGGACGGCGGCGTTCGCGCGCCGCCGCTCGATGAAACCGTCGAGTTTCTCGAGTTGCGCGCAGCCGATCGCCGCCTGCATGTCGGTCAACTTCAAATTATAGCCGAGGTGGCTATAGGTGTATTTGTGGTCGTAGCCGTGGGGCAGCTCGCCGATTTGCCAGTCGAAGCGCTTGCCGCAGGTGTTGTCGTTGCCCGGCGCACACCAGCAATCGCGGCCCCAGTCGCGGAACGACTCGACGATCTTGCGCAGGACCGGCGAGCGCGTCATGACGGCCCCGCCCTCGCCCATCGTCATGTGGTGCGCGGGATAGAAGCTGACGGTCGCGAGATCGCCGAAGGTGCCGACCTGTTGCCCGTCCCACGTCGCGCCGACGGCGTCGCAGGTGTCCTCGATCATCCACAGACCGTGCGCGCGGCAGAAGTCGCGCACGCGCGCGGCGTCGTACGGACTGCCGAGCGTGTGCGCGAGCATGACGGCTTTCGTGCGGGGCGAGAGCGCCGCCTCGAGCTGCGAGAGATCGGCGTTGTACGAGTCGATCTCCGCATCGATGAAGACCGGCAGGGCGCCGGCCTGGACGATCGGATTGACGGTCGTCGGAAAGCCGGCCGCGGCCGTGATGATCTCGTCGCCCGGCAGCAGGCGCCGGTCGCCGAGTTCGCGCGACGTCAGCGCCGCGACCGCGAGCAGGTTCGCACTCGACCCGGAGTTCACGAGGACGCACTCGCGCACGCCGAACCAGCGCGCGAAGTCGCGCTCGAAGGCTTGCGCGAAGCGGCCGGTCGTCAGCCAGAAGTCGAGCGAGCTATCGACGAGCCGTACGAGTTCGCGCTCGTCGAAGACGCGGCCGGCGACCGGCACCGGGTCCCGGCTCGCATCGAAGCCGCGCTCGCCATAGGCCGCCGCAAAGTAGCGCCCCGTCGCCTCGAGGATCTCGGCCCGAATGCGTCGCGCTTCGGGCGACTCCGAACGGTCTTCGAGCAACTTACGTGCGCACGCCGAGCGGTGGCGCGAGATGCGCGCGGTACCAGGCGATCGTCTCGGCGAGGCCCGTCTCGAGCGACCACGCCGGCCGCCAACCCAAGATCCGGCGCGCCTTTTCCGCGCTGAGCGTCTGATCGCGGATCTCGAATCGCGCCGTCGCGAGGATCACGGGCTCGACGTCGAGCTGCATCGCGCGCGCGATCGCGCCGACCATGTCGAGCACGCTGACGCGCGTCTGTGGACTGAAGTTGAAGGCCTCGCCCGCGACCTCCGGCCCGCCCGCCGTCTCGGCGAGGGCGAGAAACGCCTCGACCACGTCGCGCACGTACAGATAGTCGCGCACGTTCTTGCCATCGCTCCGCAGCACGGGCCGCTCGCCCGCGAGGAGGCTGCGAATCGTGCCCGGCACGATGCGTGACCAGTTCAGGTCACCGCCGCCGTAGACGTTCCCGCAGCGTGCGATCGTCACGGGCAGGCCGTAGGTGTACGCGTAGGCCTGGGCGATCAGATCGGTGCAGCTCTTCGAGACGTCGTACGGATGCCGGCCTCGGAGCGGCATCTCTTCCGTGTACGGCAGCACGGCCGACTCGCCGTAGGCCTTGTCGCTCGAGGAGACGACGAAGGACCGGACGAGCGGCGCGAGGCGGCGGGCGGCTTCGAGCAGATGGTACGTGCCGCGAACGTTGCTCTCGAAGGCATCGAGGGGATTGCGGAGCGCCGCGCCGACGATCGTCTGGGCCGCGAGGTGGAAGACGTATTCGACGTCGTGATCGGAGATCGCGCGCGTGCAGGCGGCGAGATCACCGAGATCGCCGCGGACGACCGAGCAGCCGCGCACGATGCCTTCCGCGTAGAGCCGCGACTGCGGATCGTCGTCGCGCACGAACGCGACGACGGAGGCGCCGCGGGCGAGGAGCTCCTCACAGAGCCACGCGCCGACGAGTCCCGTCGCGCCCGTCACGAGAGCCCGCCGGCCGGTCCACGCGAGGCTCACCGGGTCGCCTGCAGCCACGGGGCGCTCCCGGAGGCCCAGAGCTCCTCGAGGAGGCGCTTGTCGCGCAGCGTGTCCATCGGCTGCCAGAAGCCCTCGTGTTTGAAGACGGATAACTGGCCTTCTTCTGCCAGCTCCATCAGCGGTTCGTGTTCGAGCAAGGTCTCGTCACCGCCGATCCGCTCGAAGATCGCCGGCTCGAAGACGAAGAAACCGCCGTTGATCCAGCCTTCGCTCGCCTGCGGCTTCTCGACGAACTGCCGCACGCGGTCGCCCTCGATCTCGAGCGTTCCGAACCGCGCCGGCGGCCGCACCGCCGTGATCGTCGCGAGCCGCCCGGTCCGGCGGTGAAACGCGACGAGCTCCGCGACGTCGATCGACGCGAGACCGTCGCCGTACGTGCACATGAACGTCTCGCGGCCGAGGATGCCGGCGAGCCGCTTGATGCGGCCGCCCGTCATCGTCGCGGGCCCCGTGTCGACGAGATGGACCCGCCACGGAAGTCGCAGGCGCTCCACGCGGTCGACGGTCCCCGCGCGGAAGTCGATCGTCAGATCGTTCATCGTCGCGCTCAGCGATGAAAAGTAATCCTTGATGATCTCCTGCCGGTAGCCGAGCGCGATCGCGAACTCATCGAAGCCGAAGCGCGAGTAGAGCTGCAGGAGGTGCCAGAGCATCGGCCGGCCGCCGATCTCGACCATCGGCTTCGGCCGTGCGGCCGTCTCTTCCGAGAGTCGCGTCCCGAGGCCGCCCGCGAGAATGACCGTTTTCATCAGATTCGAGCGACCCTCCGGGCAGAAGGTGCGACGCCCGAGAGACGTTGTACTGCCGCGCGACGTCGGCCCTGAGAGCGCTCTTCGCGCGCCTCAATAGATGGAATCGTAGGCTCGCTGCTCGGCGTGGACGCGCTCGAGGAGCGACATCCAGCGGATGTTGTAGTAGCGCGGGTCGGCGAAGTCGCCGGCGTTCTGCAGCGGCAGCCGTTCGAGCATGTCGCGGATCGATTCGAGCACCGTGCGCGAGGGCGTAAAGCCGAGGGCGCGCGTGAGCTTCGCGTTGCTCATGCGGTAGTTGCGCACGAGGGCCGGGGCCGTCGCCTCGACGAGTTCGACCGGCAATTTCGGCTCGAGCAGGGCGAGTGATCCCGCGACCAGCATCGCGAGCTGCCGTATCTGGTAATTTTCCTCCATGACGTTGTAAATCTGGCCGGCGAGGGCGTCCTCGGGGGCGGCGAGGGCGGCGACGTGAACGCGTGCGACGTCGATCACGTCGACGAGCGGCCGCCACATCCAGCCGCCCCCGTGCAGGTAGAGCCGCCGATTGACGACCGCATCTTTGATGAACGTATTGACGACGAGATCGAACCGCATCCGCGGGCTGTACCCGTAGACGGTTCCCTGACGAAAGACCACTGGCTTGAACGTGTCATCCGAGGCGGCGAGGATGGTCCGCTCCGCGTGACGCTTCGAGAGCGAGTACGCGCCACGCGGCGCGACCTCCGTCGTTTCGTCGCACATGATCGGCGAACGTTCGAGGCCGGCGTCGCCCGCCTCGGCGTCGTAGATCGAGGCGCTCGACGCGAAAGTGAAGCGCCGGATCCCCCTAGCCTTGCAGGCCGCGACGAGACGCTCCGTCGCGAGCGCGTTCATCTCCCAGTTCGCGCGCGGATCGTACTCGGCCGTCGGATCGTTCGAGAGTCCGCCGAGGTGGCAGACGGCCTCGATGCCGTCGAGCCACGCGGGCTGGAGCGCCCGCAGGTCGCCCGCGATGCACGTGACGTCGAGCCCCGCGAGCGGTTCGCGGCCCCAGAAGAACCGGTCGAGCACGACGACGGCGTGACCGGCCGCGAGCAACTCCCCGCAGAGCACGGCGCCGATATAGCCGGCGCCGCCGGTCACGAGAACGCGCATCCGCTCGACTATCGGTGCGGCGCGATGCGAACCCTTCGCAGGCGAGCGCGTGCTTCTCACGTGATCCTAATCGAACGGCGCATCGAATCGGTAGCGACCGCCGCTTGCATCTGCGATAGTACGCCATGAACCGACTGTCGATTACGCGGCCGTACACTGCGCGCGTAATGTCGCTCGTGCTGCTCGCGATCGGTTCCGGGTGCTCCGGCGGCGGCGGAAGCGCGACGCCGGCCGTGCCGCCGGCGGCCGTCGCGGCACCGCCCGGCGCGCCGACGCCCGCGGCGGCGGCGAGCGCGGGCGCCGACGATTGGACGACGTTCGCGCACGATGCGATGCGAACGGGCTACGAGTCGCAGGCGACCGGCATCTCGACGAGTTCGGTCGCGACCCTCGCGACGCATTGGACGGTCTCGCTCGGCGAAACGATCAAAGCGAGTCCGCTCGTCGCCGGCGGCTTCGTCTACGTCGCGGGACAGAACGGTACCGTGCGCGCGCTCGCGGCGGCCACGGGCTCGACCGTCTGGCAACAAACAGTTACCGGCAGCGTCGAAATGACGCCGACGCTCGACACCGGGACGCTCTACGTCGGCACGCATACCGAACCCGGCACCTTCGTCGCCCTCGACGCGGCGACGGGCGCGAAGAAGTGGAGCGCGAGCTTTCCGGGTTCGATTCGCTCGGAGCCCGTCGTGCTCGGCGATGTCGTCTATATCGGCGACGCCTCCGGCGATCCGCCGACCTGCAACCGCGGCGCCGTGCACGGCCTCGACGTTACCTCCGGCGCCGAGATCGTCACCTGGTACGATACGCCGGCGCCCCGCGACGGCGGCGGCATCTGGGCGCCGCTCAGCACGGACGGCCGATCGCTCTTCTTCGGCACCGGCAACGCCTGCGTCACCCCGGCACCGATGGCAAATTCGATCGTCCGGCTCTCGGCGACCGGTGCGCCGCAGTGGTCGTACAACGCCGCGAACGTCGAGAGCGACGACGACTTCGGCACGAACGTGCTGTTGAGCGGCAGCGACGCGATCGCGACGAACAAGAACGGCACGATGTTCGACTTCGACGCCGCGACCGGTACCGTCCGGTGGAGTCTTCCGATCGGGACGCTCGACGGCTACGGACCGGTCGGCTCGGCTTCGACCGACGGCCACACGATCGTGACGGACGCAGGCTATCTGACGGATCCGACCGTGAACGTGAGTAGTCCGGGGGCCCGCATCGTCGGTCTCGATCGCGGCGGCACGCGGCTCTGGAGTCTCACGACGACGACGGAGGATCGCGGCAACACAGCGATCGCCGGCGGCGTTGCGTTCGCCGCGGTCGACGGGACGCTGATGGCGCTCGACGCGCGGTCCGGCACGCATCTGTGGAGCGCGCCGCTCGGCGGCCCGGTCTACGCCTCTCCGGCGGTCGTCCCGAGCGGCGTCTACATCGCGAGCAGCGCGGGCGTCGTCACGGCCTTTGCGCTACCCGCGCGGTAACGAGGCGCCGCCAGGCGGACGAGCCCGGCGAAAGTCGGTCGTCACAGGCACGCCTCCCCCCCGCGGTCATGCTGAGCGGCGTTTACATCGCGAACGACGTCGGCACCGTCACGGCATTGTCACTACTAAAGCCCTGATGGAGACATCGAGCGCTCGAAGCCAAGCCATTTCGACGTCCGGCGCGACGCTGTCCGAGACCTGAGCCGGGTCGATCAGCGATCTTTCGATTCCGGTAGCGAGGACTTGGAACGCCATGGGTGCTCGCGAAGCAAGGCCGCAAGGAGTTCGTTTGCGACGAGTTCCGACCCCGCTTCCGAATAGTGATAGTTGATAGAAGCGAAGAGGGAAGGATGATCTGCTTGTCGCTCTACTCTCTCGAACGCGGGAGTCAAATCGATCGTCGGAATGCCCATCTTACGCGTCTCGGCTAGGATGAGCGACGTATCGGCCTCATAGTGTTCGAATGAATGATGGTCGTCGAGATACATCTTGCCGTACCAAGATTCGCCGGGCGAGAGTTGCGGCGCGAGCGGGTTGATCGCGATGATGAGCGGGATGCGGGCCTCGCGGCACGCTGCCACGACACTCCGAAGGGCCGCATCGAATGGTGGGCGCCACGTATTCGGATCCGCCGAAAGGTAGACTCCGCGAGGGTTACCGCCGGCGATTTCTTGCAAACTCGCGATCTCGGTCGCGTTGAGTTGCCACACGACGAGGTCGGCTGTTCCGGTCGCGAGATCCTCACTGATGAACTGACCTATTCCCGTAACCGAACCGATGATTGGGAAAGAAAAAACGCTCGCCGGACGTGGCAACGAGGCATGCCCTGCGTTGAGCCCCTTCTCGAGCGCGACGCCGATCGTTCGTTCCGGAGACGTGTTGTACGCGATGACCGAATTACCGACGTAGGCGATGCGATATCGATCCGGCGCCCGCGACATCGCGTCGAGCCATGCCGTTTTTCGGAACATCGGTATGGAACAAACGCGCACGCGCCGGTTGTTCGTGTCGGCGATCAGGAGCCGACCGTCGGGCATTCGGAGCAGACCGGTAGGACTCGCGAAGCGTGCCGAGTTGCCCGTACCGTCTCGATACATCCCTCCCGTGAAGGCCGCGTTTTCCCCGTCCGGACCGGCGATCGTTCGAACGGTCGTATCGAACGAGATACGGAGGCTCTGGGACCACGGATCCGTGTACACGAAACCGACGTCCGCTAGGGGAGCGACGGCGAAAGGATGTCCGATCGAATGCTGTCCCGGGACGTACACGTGCGGCAAAGGATCCTGGTCTGGCAGATTCTGACCACCGGTCGCGAAGAACACGGTCGCACCGGTGGCGATGTCGATTCTCGCAAGGCCGGTCTCGAGCGTGACGTACAGACGCGGAGTCGAAGCCGAATCCACCGACACCTGCGTGATCGCGAGACCTCGACCCTTGGGCAGCGCCACCGACGTCACATTTCCCGCAGGGTCGATCTTGCGCAACCCATTGCCGAAGTCGGCAACGTAGAGGTCGTCGCGAGCGTCGATCGCGATTCCGATCGGTTCGTTGAAACGCGCGACCTCACGGCTGCCGTCGACGCCGCCGCGGCCGCCCGGATCGCCGACGAAAGTCGAGACGACGCCGTCTTTTACGAGCCGGATGCAATGATTGCCGCGATCCGCAATCAGGAGCGCACCGTCCGAGCGCACGGCGATTCCACTCGGGAGATCGAACCGGGCGATTGAAGCGGCGCCATTGCGAAACGAACCTGCCACGTGAAGACCCGACGAGTCGGTTTCGCCGCCTCCCGCGACCGTCCGAACGTAGCCGGAAGGATCGATCGCGCGGATTCGTTGAGCTTCGTCATCGGCGACGTACACCACGCCGGACCGGTCTTCCGCAAGAGCGACGGGCGACAAGAATTCGGCGTTCCCGCTCCGGCCGTCGGCGGTTCCCGCGCGGCCGGAGCCGGCAAAGGTCGAGACCGTCGACTCCATCGGAGCAGAATCGTCGGCGGCAGCAGGTTGAGGCGCGAATGGCCCGATCACTACAAGGGTGACGATGAGGCAACCGATGCGACGTAAAGCGGCAAAGGGGGCGTTCATCTCGGGGTCGCCGCCTTCGCCCCGAGCCGCCCGCGAAAGGATTCTTGGAAGAAGAGGTCGCGCCGCTTCACGAGGCGACTCCGAAGATCGGATCGACGCTTGCGCAGTCCAGTGATCGGGAACGCGTTTCGCGTTGTCGATCGCGCCTGGTCGCCGGAGACGACGACGCCTTTGCCGACGCCGAGAGGCAGTTGAACGACGAGGTCGACTTCTTCGACGTCGGACGCGGCGAACGCCAATTCCACGAGTGCCTTGACCTCCCAATCGAATCCGACTCGTCGAGAGACCGGTGGAACCGCAGGCCGGACACCGTCACCATCGCGACCGCGTGCCCCGATTCGCCGTCGACGCGAATTTTCGAGACGCGAGCCGGCCAGCGGAAGCGGAACATCGAAAGGGCGATTTTCTACGCGACATCGCGCCGATACCGCCGGCTCGAGCGCGAGCATCGAGCAGAGTCACGGGATGTGAATTGACGTCGATTGGAAAGTCGAGCAGCGAAAGCAACACCACGATCGCAGGGAGCACGCGAACCTAGCGATAGACCGGCGTGCGGAGCCTTAAAACATCGGCGTCGACCATCATCGAGACGAGTTCTTCGAACGACACAGCAGGCTCCCAACTCAGAAGCCGTTTCGCTTTCGACGGATCTCCGACCAAAAGATCGTCCTCGGCCGGTCACATAAATTTCGGATCGATGACGTGGTCTTCGTGCGCGAGACCGACACGTTCGAAAGCGATCTTCACGAATTCGCGAACGGCGTGCGTCCGGCCGGTGGCGACCACATAATCGTCGGGGGAGTCCTGCTGGAGCATCAGCCACATCGCCCGTACGTAGTCGCCGGCAAAACCCCAATCGCGCTGCGTCGAGATCACCGAGGCGCAACTTCTTCGCAAGTCCGAGTTTGTTGCGCGCGACGCTGTCGGTAATCTTCCGGGTGACAAACTCTTTGCCACGCCGTGGTGACTCGTGATTTAAGAGAATTCCACTACAAGCGAACATGTCGAACGATTCGCGATAAGTGACCGTAATCCAGAGTCCGTAGGCTTTCGCGACACCGTACGGGCTGCGGGGATAGAACGGCGTCTCTTCGCGCTGAGGGACTTCTTGGACTTTCCCGAAAATCTCAGAGCTCGAAGCCTGATAGAAACGAATACCCTTGGCGACGTGACGGATCGCCTCGAGCTCGCGGGTCGCACGGAGCGCCGTAAACTTCCCGGTCAGAACCGGCTGACTCCACGAGGTCGGCACGAAGCTCTGGGCGGCGAGGTTGTACACTTCATCCAGACGGATTTCGGCGGTAATGCCCGTAATCAAACTCTGGTTGAGAAGATCTCCGGAAACGAGCTCGATCTTTGCGACGAGATGTTCGATGCGCTCGTGCACGTCGGTGCTCGAGCGTCTCGTCATTCTGACGACTCGGTATTCCTTACCAAACAGAAACTCAGCAAGATACGAGCCATCCTGTCCGGTGATCCCCGTAATGAGCGCCGTATTCATGGAATGTCGATTTCGGATCTAACCGAGGACCAGCCTGCCGTCCTCGAAGAATGCGACGTGACGTGAAGGAAATGGCATGGTAGTCGCGAGCGGCCCCGGCGCGGTGTCGTTCCGACCTTCGCCATGTCCACCCTGTTTCGATATCGTGCGAACCGACTCGACCAGTAAACTCGACATCGGATATCGCTGCCTTCACGCGGACCTTCCGGTCGATGCCGTCGAAAGCCGCTTGCTCGAACTTCTCGGGCAAACCGCCGTTACGGGTTGAAAGACGGTACGGCCTCGACGATCGAAACCGTTGGAATCGCAACGACGAAGCGGCCTCCCCACTCACGGACGAACCCTAATTGCTCGCGGATCTCCGGGAGAATGTTCCAAGCCAGGACGAGGATGTAATCCGGTTTCACTTCTCGTAACCGCTCCGGCCCGACGATCGGTATGCGCACTCCCGGCACGTAGCGACCTTGCTTTCGCGGGCTCAAGTCGGCAACGAAGTCGATGAAGTCGGATCGAATCCCGCAATAGTTTAGCAGTGTCGTGCCTTTCGCTGCTGCCGCATATGCCGCAACGCTGCGGCCTTCGGATCTCGCCTCTAACAGAAATCGGAGCAGATCGTGTTTCACCCGTTCGACTCGCGATTGAAACGACGAGTAGCCTTCGATTCGGTCCATACCGCGCGCGCGCTCTGATGACAGGATCTCTTCGATTCCGGAAGTCGCCGGCGTAGCGGCTCGCGCGACGGAGATCCGTAGCGATCCTCCGTGCGTCGGGGTACGCTCGGCATCGATCAACGCCAACCCGTGCGCCGCAAAGATTTGTTGTAACGTACCGAGCGAGAAATACGAGAAATGCTCGTGGTAGATGGTATCGAACTGGACCGAATCGATCAGACTTTCGAGATGGGGGACCTCGATCGTCGCGACACCATCCCGCGCGAGGAGCAGCGCGATGCCGCCGACGAAATCGTTGAGATCGGGGACGTGCGCGAGCACGTTGTTCGCGACGAGCAGTCTCGCCGCGCCGTATCGGGCAAGGACCCTTCGCGCCGTTTCGGTCCCGAAGAAAGCGACTTCCGTGCGAATGCCACGTGCGATCGCCGCCTGCGCCACGTTCGCCGCGGGTTCGATCCCGAGCACCGGGATGTCGGCTTTGACAAAATACTGTAAGAGATATCCATCGTTACTCGCGAGTTCGACGACGAGGTCGTTCGCGCCGAGGGCGAACGTTCGGATCGCGCCTTCCGCATACGCACGCATACGCTCGAGCCACGACGTCGAAACGGACGAGAAGTAGGCGTAGTCCGCGGTGAAGATCTGTTCCGGACGATGAAAGGCCGGGATCTGCACCAGCAGGCAACGCTCGCAAACGAAGGCGTGGAGCGGATAGAATGGCTCCATTGCGTCGAGGCGCTCGAACTCCAAAAGGTCGTTCGAGACCGGGGACACACCGAGATCGACGAACGAACGGCGAAGGGCCGCGAAGCAGAAGCGGCATTCCCGATGGACTTCGCTCAACGAACGACCGTCGTCGAATAGCGGGAAATGTTGCTCATAATCAAGCCTCGCGATGCCTCCTCTGGCTCCCTTCGATACCACTCGAAGGTCCAGTCCAGCGCTTGCAGCAAATTCAATTTGGGCCTCCATCGCAAGGCCGTTCGAGCCTTTCCGCTGTTTAATCGGAGCGTCGTCGCCTCGTGCTGCTCGTGCGACACGACGCGCCAGCGCAACGCAGGCTCGATGTCACGAGCAATGAGGTCGAGGACGTCGCCGACGGCGCGCTCGCTCTCGGAATCCGGACCGAAATTCCAAGCGTCTGCATAGGATTTGTCAGTCCACAGATGCTCGGCGAGGACGAGATAGCCCGAAAGCGGTTCGAGAACGTGTTGCCACGGGCGTATGGCCTGTGGCGAGCGAATCTCGAGAGATTCTCGACTGCGTAACGCTCGAACGATATCGGGTACGAGCCGACGTGCCGAATAGTCACCGCCTCCGATGACGTTCCCGGCGCGAACCGAAGCGATCCTCGCTTCGACATTTTCGAACGACCGGCGGTAGGCTGCGACGACGAGCTCCGCACACGCCTTGCTACTGGAATAGGGGTCGTAACCACCGAGCGGATCGCTTTCCCGACGCGCGTCGGTTGACGTTTCGAGGTCGTAGCATTTATCGCTCGTGATCACGATCGTCCCGCGCACGCTCGGCGTGCGTCGTACGGCTTCAAGAAGAGAAGCCGTGCCCATGACGTTGACGCCGTACGTGTGAAGCGGTTCCCGATAGGAGCGCAGAACGAGCGCCTGCGCCGCGAGGTGGAAGACGATCTCGGACCGATGTGCCGCGAGCGCGGCCGCGACGGCGTCGACATCGCGGATGTCTTGCCGAGCGGTCGGGATGTCCTCGTCCAAGGCGGCGTTCCGCCAGAGCACCTCGTCGACGCTCGGATCTAGCGAAAGACCGGCGACATCGGCTCCGAGACTGAGGAGCCACGTCGAGAGCCACGTCCCCTTGAAGCCCGTATTTCCTGTGACGAAGACCCGCTTGCCGTGCCAGAACGACGACGTCGCGCCGTTCACCATCGCTTCCACGGTGCGTTGCCACTCGCCCAGAGCGATTCGAGCGTCGTCTTATCGCGCAATGTATCCATCGGTAACCAGAAACCATCGTGTCGAAAAGCCGAGACCTGATCGGCGCGTGCGAGCGCGATCATCGGATCTCTCTCCCAGATCGTCTGATCCCCGTCGATATACTCGAGGGCTCTCGGCTCGAGCACAAAAAAGCCGCCATTGATCGTGGCTCCGTCTCCATGCGGTTTTTCGTCGAACCCCGTCACGCGCCCCTCGTTCGCGATCTCGAGTCGCCCGAACCGACCTGGAGGCTCAACAGCGGTGACGGTGACGAGTCGCCCTTGCGTCTTATGAAATCGAATCAGAGCGGCTATGTCAATCGACGCGAGACCGTCGCCGTAGGTCATGCAGAACGGGCCGTCTTCGACGAACGACGCAACCCGCTTGAGTCGGCCACCCGTCATGGTTTGCTCGCCCGTGTCGACGAGAGTAACGGTCCACGGTTCGACGTCGCGACGATGGGTCGTCGCGGTTCCTCGCTTGAGGTCGAACGTCACATCGGAAAGATGCAAGGCGTAATTCGAAAAATATTCCTTGATCACATAACCCTTGTAACCACAACAAATAAGGAAGTCATTGATGCCGAATGCGGAATAGAGTTTCATAATGTGCCAGAGGATCGGGCGTCCGCCGATCTCGACCATCGGCTTCGGACGCATCTGCGTCTCTTCACTAATTCGTGTCCCGAGCCCGCCCGCTAAAATGACCGCCTTCACACTACTCCCAATGACGAGTCCCATTTCGGACCTACGTCAGCTCCGGGGGGCGCAATTCGCGCAAGTCAAGAAAAGCCTTCCAAAAAAAGAAAATTGAGATCGTTCCTCAAAGGCTCCGACGTGATCATCGAACGTCTCGGCTTGGCCGATGCTTGTGTCATCCGCGCGGAGCCGGTCCACGACGATCGCGGGTCGTTCGCTCGCCTCTTCGATCGCCGAACCTTCGCCGACGCAGGTCTTTGTACGGACTATCCTCAGCGCAGCGTCGCGTACAATCGAAAGCGAGGCATCGTCCGTGGCCTTCACTTTCAAACGGCGGGGTACGTCGAGATCAAGACGGTACGTTGCCTGCGCGGCTCCGTTTTCGATGTGATCGTCGACGCCCGTCCGAACTCTGAAACATTCGGGACGTGGGTGAGTCGGATTCTCGAAGAAGATCACCTTGAAACGCTCTACGTTCCGGCTGGTTTCGCGCACGGCTATCAGTCGCTCTCGGATCGATCGGAACTCGAATATGCGATCTCCGCCGACTACGTTGCGGGTGCGGCTAGCGGAATCGCGTGGGACGATCCTGATCTCGCGATTCCATGGCCGTTGCGCGATGAAGCCTCTCTCTCGGAGCGCGACCGCTCCCTTCCGCGTCTGCGCGGGTGAATCGCGCGCTCGTCATCGGGGCGTCCGGCTTCGTCGGGCGTCGCACCGTCGGAGCCCTAGCCGCGAGCGGATTCGACGTCCACGCGAGTAGCAGGCGGAAGGTGCCGACGACCGTCTCAGATTCCGGCGCGACGACGCACTCGCTCGATCCGATCGATCAAGACGCCGTCGTGCGGCTCTGCCACGAGATCCGCGTCACCCATTTGGTCTTACTCGGTTGGTACGCCGAGCCCGGACGTTTCTGGCATTCGCTCGACAATCTCGCTTCTCTGGCATCTAACGTCGCGGCCGTCAATGGATTCCTCACAGCGGGAGGGAGGCACGTCATCGCGGCCGGCACAGGAGCGGAATACTTTCCCGGCTCTTCGGCCGTCACCGTTGACGCGGCCGAACGCGTCGATGAGACTCTCTACGGCCGCTCCAAAGATGCCTTGAGAGCTGTCGCGACCATCGCGTGCCGTACGGCCGGTGCCCGCCTAGCGTGGGGAAGAATTTTCAACGTCTTCGGTCCGGGCGAGCCCGAGCAGAAGATCGTTACCTCAATGATCGCAGCATGCCGATCAAGCACGCCATTCGCCGTGCGCGATTCCACCCGCCGATCGGACTATATCTTCGTCGACGATGTTGCCGAGGCGTTCGCGGCACTCGCTTCTTCAGACGCGAACGGAGCGTTCGACATCGGAACGGGCCGTGGCCATACGCCGCTCGAGGTCGCCGACGCCGTCTCCGCTGCATGCCGGCGCACCTTAGCGATCGAATCGGGCGAAGCGCTACCTGCGAAGCCATATCTTGCAGACGCGGAGACGATCGCGCGCGCCATCGGATGGCGGGCCAAACGCGACCTCGAATCCGGCGTCAGGGCGACGGCACGGGCCTCTCACGGTGTTCACACGTGAAGATCTCGCTTCCGGTCGGGGAACTGGAACAAACGATCCACGCCCAGATACGGTCATTTGATTCGAACGTCGACGCCACGGCACTACGAAAGGCCGGTACCGAGGCGCTGGAGCGCGTCGAATACTGTTTCGAGCGCATTCGAATCGGCGGTTATCGAGACGCCTCAGGCGCGACCTTCAATCATCTCCATGGCGACCAAAGCGCGACGTTTCTCTATTTTCTCGCGCATAGCGCCTATGCGACGCTCGGCGACACCCGATTGGCCAGTCAGGCCTTCGTTCTCAATAAGATGCGCAATGCCATCGTCGTGATGTATGACACCGTGTTACCACGAGTCTTCCTCTTGAATCATACGGTCGGTACCGTTCTCGGAAAGGCGACCTACGGCGAATACTTCGTCGCGTATCAGAACGCGACCGTCGGCACCGATCGTGGCATTCGGCCGGTGCTCGGAACCGGCGTCGTGATGTACGGCGGTTCGACGATTGTCGGCCGCTGCACGATCGGTGATCGAACGGCTATCGCGGTAAACGCGACGGTCGTAGCGACCGACGTACCGGCGGACACGGTCGTCAGCGGCCAGCATCCGGCCGTCGCCTTCCACCCGCGGAAACGCGATTTCTTAGGTCACTATTTTATGCTAGCCTCCGCCGAAGAGGACGACAACGCCGCACGAAAGCCGCCGAGGTCGTAGTCGACGTTCCCGCGAGCGATCGCCCGGAGCGAGGCCTCCGTCCTACGTCGTTGCCATGCGTTCGTGAGGGCGGCGATCGCGTACCGAGTGAGGGGCAACGCGCCCTCAACCGTGGCGAACAGCTCGATCGCCGCCGGCCGCACCCCGCGCGCGCCTGCACTTACGGCGGCGCGAATCGCTTCGCGAGCGACGGCTGGCCGGCCGATCACGAGTTGTTTGACCGCCACTTGCTCGAGTCGTTGCGTTTTCAAGATCGCGACTCGCTCGAGAATGAACGTCCGCAACGGAGACTCGATGTCATTTCTTTCTGCTACGCGTGCGAGAAAGGCGTCGAAATCGCGAGCGACCCCCGAGTCCGCATACTCGGTCGACGACGTTTCGTGCCGAACGAAGAGTCCGCATGGCGCCAGATCGACGACGAACGGGTACGACGCCGCGAGTCGCGTCGTGAACTCGAGATCGAAAACGAGTTGGAGCGCGAGATCGGGCATGCCGAGATTGCGCATGCATGCCGTCCGAAACACCATCGTATTCCAACTCGGATGATAGCCGCCGAGCAATAATGCGAGCCCTTCGATTCCGGAAAAACGCCCCCCGCGCGGCCAAAAGGCCTGCGGCGCGAACACGAGTTTTCCGCCGGCCGTCATCTCGACCGTCGCACCGGCACCGAAAGCCGCGATGGGCTCGCTCTCGAATCCACGCATTGCCGTCTCGAAAAAATTGACGAGCGGAACGTCGTCGTCGGAAAGCATTGCGAAATATGGCGTCTCGACGCGCGCGAGCCCGAAGGCGAAATTGGCGTAGCCACCGATGTTCGTATCGTGCCGATGGTAACGTACTCGCTCGTCGACCTTCCCGAAAGAGCGCACGACTCGCTCGGTTTCCGGCCCGGATGCATTATCGTACACCGCGACCACGAGCGCTCGATATGTCGAAGCGAGAATGGCCGCAAGCGCGCGAGCGAGCAAGCTCGGGCGCTCGAAGGTCGGAACGATCACCGTAATGGTTTTACACTGGTCACTCAAGGAGAAACGCCTCGCCGAGCGGGAAAGTCGAGTTCGTGAAACCCCTGAGGTCGACACCGAGTCGACGACTGTTTGCTGTCGATCGAAGTTCGCTCGATCGACTGAAGAGCCTTCGGATCGCCATCGGACGACGTCGAATCTCGCTCGGTAGCATCGACCTCAAGCCCTATCTGTTTCCCTTGATCGGCGTCGGTGCCGTGGTCTGGGTATTTTTTCAGTTTCCAGGCTCCATCTTCTATAATCGTTATTTCGAGTCGTACACGATCTTCGATCCCGGATGGAGCCTGCGAAACAACCTCAGCGGCTGGAGCGATAATTTCCACCTCGGATACGAGAACTTCCAGGAGCTCGCATATCCTTGTCTGCTCAACGCCTTATTAATACCGATACACGCCTTGTTCGGTACGGAGGCGACGAGCAAGATCTATCCAGCGTCGATTCAAGCCGGATGCTTTCTCGCCTTCTATGTTTACACGCGGCGCTCGTTCGCTTCGCTGCCCCGCATCGGGGCAGCGATCGTCGCACTCTTTTTTGCCACCAACCCGATCGCCTCGAGTCCGATACACGAAGGTTACTCGGGAATGTTGATCGATTATGCGCTCCTCCCCATCGGCTTGCTCGCGATCGACGCGGCCGCGTCGCGGAGAGCGCCGCACTTCCTCATCGGGCTACCGATTCTCTTCCTCCTCACGGGGATGTACAAGATCCCGGAAGTTGCGATCGATCTCGGCGTTTTTGCAGCGCTCCGTTGGAAAACGTTGCGCGCGCTCTTTAGGGCTGCCCCGCTCGCGGTCGTCGGATTCTGCAGCGCACTCGCGATCAATCTCTACTGGGCGTTACCGATGCTCGCGAGCGTGAAGATTCACGCGACGCTGCCGGTTCAGAGCGATACCGCGGGCGAAATCGCGGTCACGACGCAATATGCGTCCCTGACGAACGTGCTCATGATGAAAGTTTTCGGCGTCTTCGGCGCCGCGACACAGACGTGCTCCGGTTGCGGTTGGTTTAATGGCGCTGCATATTCCATCCCGACGCTCATAATCGTCTCGGCTGCGCTCGCGGGACTGATCTTACGGCGTCGGTGGTCGATGCTGGCTGTCGCGGCGATCGCGATGGCATTCTCGACAGGATATCGTTATCAAGACGAGATTCTCGGCATTCCCTATCAACTCGTGATGCAGCTCCCGACGTTCAATATCTTTCGTTCCGCCTCGATCGGTAGCTTCGCGCTCGTCTTTGCCTACGCCGATGGGCTCGCCGCGTTCCTGTCATGGGCCGAAATGCGTCGGCCGCAGCTCCGTCTTCGTACCTACGCCGCAGGTCTCGCATGCACGATTCTCACGGGTTGGCCGTATCTGAGCGGAGGGCTGATCGAGTATCAGAAGGCGCCCGATCGAACGACCGCGTTTTTCGTTCGCCTCCCCGATCAATATCCCGAGATCGCGAAGCGCTTCCGTTCGATTCCTGTGGACGGACCGACGCTGTTGATGCCGAATGCTCCGTTTGCGGACTATGGATGGGGCGGCAAGGTCAATGATTTCTTGCCGGCGTATCTCGCACGGCCGACGATCGCCCAGTTTTACTGGCGACAGCCGAGCTCCAGCGTGCAAGCGCTGCTCGATTCGGCAACGGCGAAGTTCGCCAAACCGATCGACCGCGCCGCAGCGATGTCCGTCATGCGCGTTCAAAACGTGCTCATACACGACGATGTCGTCGGGAGCGCGCCCGTACGACGCACGGCATTCGGTCGGACATCGTATGCGCATGCGGGCTTTGCGATCGTCGAGCCATACCAGCCGCCGATCGCGCGAGCGGAGGTGTCGCAGTCGCCGGTGCGGCTCCTCAACAGCCTGAGCGAACCGAATCTCGTCGCCTTCGGAGACGTCATCACCACGACGGCCGTTGCGAACGTCCGACAAACTTTTCCTTGTCCTCTCGACGGCGTGATCGGCCGAAGCGATTTCCCGTACGATGCCGCGTCGACGCCTCGTCAAGCGATTCGAAGGTACGAATACGATCGCGAATACGGATGTGGGCGACGCATTCGTTTTACGGTCTTCACGGTCGGACGCGCTCGCGGATCCATCGAGCTCCTCAGCGCCCGGAACGTTCCGCTTCGAACCCTCCCGAGTCGACGCACCGCACTCGGAGCGACGACGATATTCAGCACTTCCACCGTCGTCCGGCACGGCCAGCATTTTGCCTTCGTCAAGGAAGGCCGCGGTGATGTTGTGGGTGAGACGATCGGACCCGACGACGCGAATGTCACCGCGCGTCCGGTTCCAGTGTCACTCGCGGCCGGCGATCTGTTCGCATCGATCCCTCTCGCGCTCGGTGATCGCGTCTTCGCCTTCAACGAGTCTAGCGACCCCACGTGGGTAGCAGTCGACCCCGCGAAGCCTCTCACTCCGCTTCCCAAAGTGGTGGTCAACGGCTACGCGAACGGTTGGCTCGTAGGCGGCCGTGCGTCGATCATGTTGATAAACGGATCGCAGCTCCTTCTCGACGTCGGATTCGCTTTCGCCACCGCCGCTGCGGCGATCGCGCTCATCATCTTCACACGCCTCCGACGATCGGCGATGGGAGCCCCTTGAGAATGTCCCTTTTTGTCAGCGTGGAGCACCGGCATTCCGAGGATGCCATAGATTCGAGCGACCCTCCAGGCAGAAGGTGCGACGCCCGAGAGGCGTTGTACGTCGGCCGAGAGAGCGCGCTTCGCGCGCGTCGATAGCGACGGAGGATCGCGGCAACACACCGATCGCCGGCGGCGTTGCGTTCGCCGCAGTCGACGGACGCTGATGGCGCTCGACGCGCGGTCCGGCACGCATCTGTGGAGCGCGCCGCTCGGCGGCCCGGTCTACGCCTCTCCGGCGGTCGTCCCGAGCGGCGTCTACATCGCGAGCAGCGCGGGCGTCGTCACGGCCTTCGCGCTACCCGCGCGGTGACGAGGCGCCGCCGGGCGGGCGAGCCCGGCGAAAGTCGGCGAAACTGCCCGCGGCGCGGTCTTTCGCGGAGATGCGCGGCTCGCCGGCGAGCGGCCAGGTGATCGCGAGCTCCGGATCGTCCCACCGGATCGCGGACTCGCGCGCCGGATCGTAGAGCGCGCCGTGTTTGTACTGGAAGACGACGTCGGGTGTGAGCGCGAGGAAGCCGTGCGCGAACCCGGCCGGAATGTACAGCTGGCGGTGGTTGTGTGCCGAGAGTATGAAGCCTTGCCAGCGCGCGTAGGTCGGCGAGCCGGCGCGCAGGTCGACGATGACGTCGAAGACGCGGCCGCGCAGCACCTGCACGAGCTTCGACATCCCGGGATCGTGATGCAGTCCGCGCAACACGTTTGCGGTGCTGAACGAGACGCTGTCTTGCACGAACTCGTCCGCGAGTCCGAGCGCGCGGTACTTGGTCGTCGCGTACGTCTCTTTGAAGAAGCCGCGGTCGTCCTCGAAGACGTCCGGGACGAAGACGTGCGCGCCGGCAAAGTCGGTCGAAAGCGCCGTGAGAGCCACGCCGTTCGACTATCGTCGCTCGACCCGCCTGCCCCTTCGCCTAGCGCTCCGGCCCGCCCAGCCGGCGGCGAAAGTCCGTCGCGACGAAGACGCCGGCGCCTGCGGCCAGAGCCTCGCCGAGACGGCGGGCCCGGGTCCGCCGAATCGTGACGGCATAGACGATTCGCGCGGTCGGCATCGCGAGATCGCCGCTCACGACAGCCCGGATGCCGACGCGGAGCGGTTCCGTCGCCTGCACATCGACCTCTTCGACCGGCGCGGCGGCGAAGGCGAGACCGGCAAGCGCCGCGATCTCGGCTTGGAACGACGCGAGGTCGAGTGACTGATGAAATTTAACGGCCGAGAGCGTCAGTCCGGCGACCGTATGCGATCCCGTTCCATCCACGCGAACGTTCATGACCTGGGCGGGCCAGGTGCGCGCGAAAATCGAGCGACCGATCGTGACGGCTTCGGGACGCCGGTTGCCCTCCGCCCGCGCGACGGCATCCAGCGCGGCCACACTCGGAGCGATCGCGAACGCGGGGCACCGGACGCTAGCAAACGACGCGACGGCGAGCAGGGCGGCTAGGCCCCGGAGGCGCACCATTCGCACGGTCTCAGGCGTAGATGCGCGGCTTCAGCCGCTCGAGGTCGGCCGCGACCATCCGATGGATCAGCTGGTCGAACGTTACCTTCGGCGTCCAACCGAGCTTCACGCGCGCTTTCGAAGGGTCGCCGACGAGCAGATCGACCTCGGCCGGGCGCATGAAGCGAGGGTCGATGACGACGTGATCTTCGTACGTGAGGCCGGCCGCTTCGAACGCCAGGCGCACGAACTCTCGCACCGTGTACGTCTCGCCGGTCGCGACGACGTAGTCGTCCGGGGCGTCCTGCTGCAACATCAGCCACATCGCGCGCACGTAGTCGCCGGCAAAGCCCCAGTCGCGCTTCGCGTCGAGGTTTCCCAGGTGCAGCTTCTGCTGCAGGCCGAGCTTGATCCGCGCGACGCCATCCGTGATCTTGCGCGTCACGAACTCTTTGCCACGCCGCTCCGATTCGTGGTTGAACAAGATCCCGCTACAGGCGAAGATGTTGAACGATTCACGGTAGTTGATCGTGATCCAATGGCCGTACAGTTTCGCGACGCCGTAGGGGCTGCGGGGATAGAACGGCGTCGTCTCGCTCTGCGGGACCTCGACGACCTTACCGAACATCTCGGAGCTGGACGCCTGATAGAACTTGATCTTCGTATCGACGTGCCGAACCGCTTCGAGGACGCGCGTCGCGCCGAGGGCCGTGAACTCGCCCGTGAGGACCGGCTGGTTCCAGGACGTCGGCACGAACGACTGCGCGGCGAGGTTGTAGATCTCGTCCGGACGGACGTCCGCGACGATGCTCGTGATCGAGCTTTGGTCGAGCAAGTCGCCCGAGACGATCTCGATCCGGTCGGTCAGGTGCTCGATCCGCTCGTGGACGTCCGTGCTCGAGCGCCGAGTCATCCCAACGACACGATAGCCCTCTTCGAGCAGGAGCTCCGCGAGATAGGAGCCGTCTTGGCCGGTGATGCCGGTGATGAGGGCGGTCTTCATCGCCCAAGCGTTCCAAGCCGTCCGGGAAAACTCATGCGGAGGCGTCGACTTGAGGAGTCTCCCCGCGGGTACCGAACCAATAACCGATGGCAGCAAATCCCCTCGCCACATCGCGGGCGTTCTCGCTTCGGATCATCATCCCGGCGAAGAACGAATCGCGCCGCATCGCGGGGACCTTACGTGAGTATTGTACGTATTTTGGGGATAGGGCGGCGGTGCTCGTCGTCGCTAACGGCTGCACCGACGACACCGTCTCGATCGTGCGCGGCCTCATGACAGAGTTCCCGATGCTCGAACTGATGGACGTGCCCACGGCAATAGGAAAAGGCGGTGCCGTTCGTGCCGGCATGACCGTCGGCGACGAAGCGTTCGTCGCCTTCGTCGACGCGGACGGCTCTGCGAAAGCGCCCCAACTCGAACTGCTCGTCCGGGAATGCAGTGAAACCAGCCACTACGGTGCGATCGGTTCGCGCTGGCTCGCCGGATCGACGATCTCCCGGAAGCAACCGCTCAAGCGACGTATCGCGAGCCGAACGTTCAACGCCGTCGTGCGGCTCATGTTCGGTCTCTCGTACTCGGACACGCAGTGTGGTGCGAAGGTCTTTCGGCGCGAGAGTATCGTCGGAGTGCTCGATCATCTCGAAATCGCAAATTTTGCCTTCGATGTGGATCTACTCGTCGCGATGCGGCGGTTTCAGTTTCCGGTCAAAGAAGTGCCGATCGTCTGGGCCGACGAGCCGGAGAACTCCAAAGTTGCGATCGTCACGGCCGGCTCAACGATGTTGACGTCGCTCGTGCGTCTCTGGATCGGGCGCAGCCCCTTCGCCTTTCTGCCGTTCATCGACCGGATCGGTCGCGCGGGTGCGATTCCGGTCATGCGAGGGCTGGATGTCCTCGTGCTAACGCGTGAGGGTGACAACGCCGCGACGGCCGAGATCCTGCGAGCGATCCGCTCGGGCGGGCACCGCGCGCGGGTCTACCGGATCGACGGTATCGTCGCAGCAGCCCGTTTTGCCTGGTGGTATCTTGCTTTCGGACAAGGCACGTACGATATCATCGTCGACGTCATGGGTAACCGCATTTCTCGACTCGCGCGACTCTCCGCGAAACCTCGCATCGTCGCGCAGAGCGCAGCGGATCTGTTGCGCGCGGATATCGACTCGGAACTCGCCGCCGCGACCAAAGCGTGCGGCTATCATGCCGTGTTCTGGCGAGGGGACGATGGGTGGATCCTGCCAATTCCGCATATTCCGAAGCTCGCCCAGCCGGTCGAACGATGAGCCTTCTCGACCCGCTACGCCGATTCTGGCTTACGCCGCCGGCCCCGACGCAACGCTGAAGTGAGATCGCACCCGCGCCGCTGAGATTGCTGCGCGGCAATCTCGTCAAGATCTCCGTCGATGGCCATCCGCTCGGGCGATCACGTCATCGACGTCGGAGCGCATAACGAATTCTATTCCGTGCTGTTCGGACTCGCCGTCGGTGCGGACAGTCGCGTCGTGTCTGCCGAACCGCATCCGGACAACGCCGCAATCCTGCGCACGAATCTCAAAGACAACCGTCACGAGCAGCGCGTTCGTGTCGAAGAGGTCGCAGCCAGATCCGCCGACGGTGCGGCCCGCTCTTCGTCAATAAGTATGGGACTTCACGCCGGTGAGCTGGCCGTCGCTCTTAATCTGGCTGATTGACAAGGCATAGCCGCCCGTCTCGTGCAAGCGCTTTTATATGCGGCGGCCATCGGTCGGCGCGGTCTTCACTTGCGGCGACAGGACGGAATCATGAAACGATCGTGCTTACTGCTCGGGGTGGCTTTGGCGATCTCCGCCTGCAGTGGTCAAGGCCAATCGCCGACCCCTGTAAGTCTGCCGGCGGCGCCGGCGCCCAACAACGCTCCGGCATCCGGTGCGGCCGGATCCAAGGCGTCGAACTTCTCCATTTCGGCGACGCTCGGAGCTACCGCGCTACCGGCGCTCTTCGCCTCGGCTCGCAACGGCCGCAGCACCGATGCACGGCGCCGGCTCGCCGCATCGACCCGGAGGACGCCCGACAGCCAGAACTTCAGCACGGTCAAAGTCACCGGCACGCTCTACCCGAGCTACGCCGGCGCCGAGCCGATCTCGAACACGATCACGTATCAGTCCGGCACCCCGCTCTCGAACGTCACGGTTCCGTTCTCGAACGTTCCGACCGGAAATAACGAATGGGCCACGTTTGACTTTCAAGGCGTCGCCGGTGACGGCAGCACCGTCGACCTCGGTCAGCTCGCCGGCCTCTTCAATGTAAGCAACACGAGCACGTCGACAACGCTCGATGTCGGTAAGACCTTCCGCTATCAGCTCGCGATCGAGCTGCTGCGCTTCGGGATCCTTTCGGTCGACGACATGCAAAACCAAACCTCGCTCGATAGCGACCTCGCCACCTATACGAACGGCCAGACGCCCGACCCATACACGGGCGTGCTCTCGAATCTCGAGGTCGCGAAATTAGCCGCGCAACTGGAACCGGTCTACACGCGAACGCTCGTCATTACTTCGAACTTCGGCGGTCCAAATGCGTTCACGATTGCTCCGGATTATACGCAGGCGACAGTCAAGGATTTGGGCGCCAATCTGGATGCGTCCAACTCGTTCTCGAGCCCGGGTGCGACGCCGACCGTTAATGGGCTCACACCGGTCCTTGGCGCGAACGGCCAAAATTTGGCCCCAACTCGCACACCCTTCAATCCGACGGCGCCTGCGGCGCCATTTAATGTGAGTGCAGACGGTGTGAATAATGCGGCCGGCACGGCGACGCTCGCGAACGTCTCAGGCGGCCCAATCCTCGTCGGGACCTCGCCGCTCGATGGGTCGGACCGCGGAAATGCCATGGCGATCGGTAATCGCAATCCGGGTAACTCGACGACCGTTCAGCTGACGCTGCAGACGACCGCAACGACCGTTACGGTAAATGACGCGCAGACCGCAGCCTTCAGCGCGGATAACGGTCCGAACAGTCGGGTCTTCTTCAACCCGATCGCGGCCTAGAACGGGACTCAGGTACCATTCTTCTTCGACCAAATCGACTATAATCCACCAGCAGTCGGCGTTCTAGGCTCCCTGAGTGGAACGACGTTCCAAGAGACACTCGACACGTACTCACCGTTCGACTTGACGCCCAGTCTGCAGCAGTTGTGCACGGCGATCACGTGCCTTCCGTACAACGGAGATCACTTGTACAGCCTGCCACAGCCGTTCTCCGATCCGGGTACGAATTTGGCATACTACAACTATACGGCGCAGGGTGCCGTCACCGCGATCACGACCGACACCGCGGATTGTACCGGCACGTCGGTCCCGAGCCGCTGCGGATACATCTTGAATTGCAACGGCCAGACCGGCGACATCGCCAGCGCGACCACATCCTACTTCACACCAAACCAAATAATCAACGTGGAGAGCATCTCCAGCCTCGCATCGGCTGCTCTGCCGCGTGGGACGACGGTCCGCATCATCGCATCCTGTAACGGGACCGCCTACTCAAACGAAGTGACATCGAATGGCAGTTTTGATACGTCAATCGCCATGTCGTCGATACCGACGGTCGAGAAGTGTTCCAACGTCGCAATCGGTTTCGTGCTGCCGGCTGCAGTTACGAACACGCAGTACCGCCTAGTCGGACTCTTTTCGTAGCCGCGCCGTATAAGATCGAACCGGTCGCACCGCGCGGTGCGGCCGGTTCCGTTAACCTGTCGTAGATCACCGACGGTACGCATCTAACGCGACCGGAAGCGAACAGGAGGTCGCGTTCGTCCTCGTTAGGACGACGTAGCAATCTATGCAAAAGAGATCAGTTCGCAACGCAAGACGCAGGCTTACGGTGCAGTGTTTGAAGAGCCCGGCTTCGCCGAGGTCTGCACGATCCTTCGAGTCCAATCTTGTTCAAACCGCCGTTCGGCTTGACGCCGGGTCAGCAACAGTTGTGCACAGCGATTTCGTGCGTGCCACCGGCCGCACCGATGGGTGCGGCCGGATCCCCTTTGGTCGTCCTTACAAAGTTACGCTGCGAGCTAACGTGGCGGCAGCTTTCCGACGACTTCGAACTTCAGCCAGCCGGGAAATGCAGCCGTCCCAGCCTTCTGCTTAAACGCATCCCGATCGCTTTTGACGTCGGCTCCGGAGCAGGTCAGTACGGCGTACCGTTCGATTCCGGCAAATGTGGGCGAGCCATAGACCGGGCTTACGTCACCCGTCTCAGCATAGGTCACTCGTACGGTCACGCTCGCGGCAGCCGATAGATTCGGCGCCTCTTGAGCGAGGACACGAAACGCGTCACGCTCGAGCCGGTCGTTCGCTTGCGCGTCGAGCACCTTGTCGTGCACGATCGATGCGACTTCGCTCGTCGCATCGTAGATGATGATCGCAGAACCGGATGCGCGGGCGAGCACGATCTTCCCGGGAATCGCGTCGTCGGCGTACGCCGGTAATGCGGTAAGAACCATAGCCGCTAGTGAGGCGAGAATTGCAGGGCGCACGTGAAGTCCTCTCGTAGGCGAACAGAACCGGAAGATGCCGAAGGGCATACCGACGGACAACGGGGTTGCGGCCGCATTCGTTGCATCAGCGCCGTATCGCAGCACCGAGAATCGCTGCGAGGCGTTCGTTGCCGGCGGCGGTCAGGTGACTTTCGTCGAGAAAATCCCGCGTCGGGAATGCCGCGTCCAAGTCGAGCACTCGAACTCCGCCGTCTCGTAGCAATGATATCAGGTAGTTCGTATTCCGACGATACTCGGGCCCATCGATGTACTCATGGAGGAGTTGATGGTTCGTCGGCGTCATGAACGCAATCGTTGGAATGCCGGCCCGGCGAAGTAACCGTACCGTCAACGTTAGGTAGTGAACACCAACGTTCTTCGGCGTGAGTGGTTGAAGATCGTACGTCCCGGCGAGATCTTCGGCGGTAAGCGGACGAGATGGAACGAGATCCGCATCAGGTGCTATGAGTTCTCGAATGTCCGAGCGCATCGCGTATGTCAGCCACACGGACGAGAGCAACGCGTCGATCCGCGACTGCAACGGACCGGAGCGCGGGGCCGAACTCTTCAAAGTGGCCCGATCTGCGGGTGCGAGCAGCGGCAGGGCTAGCGCCGCGACGGCCGGATGCAGCGCCTGGTACGAAGCATCCGATGCATTCAAGACCTTTTGATTCACCTCGATCACGACCGCTTTCGGCCGAATCCCCTTCGCGATCAAGAGTTTGACGACTGCGTATGCGTTCGGCGGGCTGCCGCTTTTGAAGGCCAGATTCCGACAAGCACAACCATGCTGTGCGAGAATCGAGACCGCCGATCGTTCCGCTGGAAGCCGAAATCCCCAAAGGACCGAATCGCCGAGAAAGATCGTCTGCGGCGATTCGGCCGCCAGACTCGAGAGTTCGCGCTGTAAATAGGCGGCGGAAAAGTCCGTCTCGACGCGCGAGAGTCGTGGGAACGCGGCGGCCGTCAGGACATTCTGCAACGCGATGACAACGATCGTTACGGATACGATGATCGCCGCGATCGCTATGGTGAAGCGGATTCGCCGACGCGCCGAGCTCACCACTGGATCAAAACCCTTTATAGACGATGCGCGGTGCAGGCGCGTTCAAAACGACCGTCGCGGAGATCAAAATCACGGCAAGCGTTGCGAACCACGCGGTCTGCACGTACGGTCGCGCGGAAGCAAACGCATGCGTCGAGACGACTGATCGAAATCGCGTTTCGCAGGCGGTAACGACGACGAGAGCAGCCGTCACCCCTACGTATAACAAAGCGAGACCAGCGATGACCGCCACAGGTCCGGCCTCGGAAGCCAATCCTCGGAGTTGCTGCCAGCTCGCCCAGAACCAGATGAGCGTAAACGCAAACCACGTGATCGTGAGGCCTCGGAGGGCCGCAACGTAGAGTGGTTGGGCGTTGAGCGCCCGGTATCGAACGCGTCCGAGTCTCTTCGTCATAATGATTTGATACAATTTATTCACACTGACGCCAAAACCCTGAAGCACTCCGAAGAACAAAAACATCTGGGTCTGCCCGTGCCAAACGCCGACGAGAAAGAACGTGACAAAATACGCAAACACGGCGAGGTATGGCTCGAACGTACGTTCCGGAAATCGCCGGAGCAGCGCGAGGAGCAGCGGCGAGTACACGTACGTCTTCAACCACTGAGATAGCGTGATATGCCAGCGGCTCCAGAGCTCGATGAACCCGCGTGCGTCGAACGGATGATTGAAATTCTCGGGCAGCTCGATCCTCAGGAATCGGGCGACGCCGATGACAAAATCGGTATAACCGGAGAAGTTCGCGTACAGGAAAACGGCGAACGTCGCGATGACAACGGCAAGATCCGCCGCTCGCTCGAAGGTCGGCTGCGCGATCGAGAGTTGCACGATCGCGCGATCTTGTCCCGCGGCAAGCACCGGAGAAACGATCGCGACCTTGAAGAAGCCGAGAATGATGCGCCCGAGCGCCACCGAGCACGAGCGCAGATCGAGCGGTAACGGCTCCGCTCCTTCCGACCGGTGATAGTCATCGTAGAGTTGGATCGGACCCGCGACGAGACTCGTAAAGTTCAACGTGTAGTTCACGTACGACACGATACCGACCCGGACCGGCAACGCTCTCTCTTGCGCGTCGATCGCGAGGTGGACGATCCGAAAGAACACGTATGACAGACCGATGGTGACGTACAGAAACGGTACGTCGAACGATGTTGGTACGAATGAGTAGCGCTTGATCCAACAAAAGGCGGTCACGAGACCGACGATTCCCGTGACGAATAACGCTTTCGACTGCCGCACCTGCAGCAGGCGGACGAGCACGAACCCGAGCGAGACGAATACGAAGAACGGCAGATACGCAATCCCTTCCCTCGCGAAAGTCGTCAGAAACGCGATATTCGCGACTAACAAAACGAGCTTGCGCCAAAATTCGCCTCGCCCCACGTTGATTGCAACCGAGATAACGGCCGCAAACGCGAGAAACTCGAAGGAGGGAACGTTCACAAAACCTCAAGCGATCGCAAGCGCAAACCCGTCGCGACGCACGACCATCGGCGCCGCGTCGACCTGAGTATCTGCTGCAATCTCCCAAGCCGTCACGCCGTTTGTGTTTTCTTCGACGTGGCTGAATCCCAGTTTCGCGAAATGATCTTTCACCATTCCGTTCTTCGGTGTGGGAGCGTACCGCCCCAGGAGCCGGCGGATCCCCCGCCCCCGCGCGTGCTGCAAGAGTTCGCGAAGCACCATCTGCTCGACCCGGCGGCCGAGGACGCGACAACTCATGAGCCACGTATCGATCTCCCACGCATCGTCACCGAAGGCCCGGCAGATGACGACGCAGATCATACCGTTGTCGCCGAACGAATCGACCAGCCGGACCTGCAACGTGAAGGCCTCTCGGTCCGTTTCGAGCGAGGCGATCTCTGCCTCCGTATAGCGCCGCGTTGTCAAATTAAACTGATTGGATTTGTTGATGAGCTGCGCGATGCGGCTACGACCGGTCGGATCGAACGGTCGGAATTCGATCTCCATGTGTAGGCCGGCCAAGAACGCATCGACGTCCCCAACTTGGCGCTCGAGTGCGACCCGGCGAGCGTTTCCCTGATAGAACTCCGCTCGCCGGCGATCTTCCGCCGAAAACGCTACCGACTCGAAATAACCCGCCGCCGCGAGTGTCCGCGCATAGAGCGCGGGATCCTCCGGCAGCTCCGGTACGGCGACGTCGGGAAGAAGCTCGCGAACGAGGTCACGCTCGACTGGATTGTCGTCGAGAAAGACGAGTGAATCGATTCCGAGGGCCAGCTCGGCAGCGACCGCCGAAAGATTCGAAGCCTTGTCATTCCAGTTTGCTTGGAAGACGGCGATATGTTCCTCGCGGATCAACATCTCCGGATGCTGTTGAAAGACCGACCGCGCGACCGCGTCTTCGTTCTTCGAGGAGACGGCGAGCACGATTCCGCGTTCGCGGAGCGTTAGAGCGGTGCGCTGCACGTCCAGATGCGCCTCGCCAGTGGGGTCGCCTTGCCCGAGGACGATACCGCCAACGCCATCGTCACCGATGACGCCGCCCCACAGCGTATTGTCGAGATCGAGAACCAAGCATTTGCGGCTCTTACCGCGCATTGCCGCGACGATCCGGCACACGTGATCGGCGTAGAGAGGTAGATAAACCGCATCGAAGCTGAACTTCGCCACGTTCCACTGAGTTGGAGCGTGCCAGTTCGCAAGACCGACGGTCTCGGCCAATGCAGCGACATCCAAGAGGACGTCTTCCGACTGCGTCAGATCGGCGCGGAGTGCAACGTTGAACTCGCAGAGAGCGCTCTGCAGCGTCTCGTCGGCCCTGCGGTCCAGATGTCCGAAGACCGTCTCCGGCGGAGGCGGCACCGTCTGTACGATGCTAGGCGCGCCGCCATGATTCCGGAAACCGGCGCGCAGGCTACGGACGAAATCCCGCGCACCGATGCTCCCGCTCGTTCTATCGCCCGCACGAAGGTCCGTCTTGATCGGAAGCCCACGGTAATCGAGCGCAATCAAGACCGCGTCCAGCCCGGCTCGGTTGATGACGGAATCGGGATCGAGTGCTTCTTGAATCGACTGACCAAATTCGGCTTTGATGCACTCGAGGGCAATGCCGTGCCTGAGCGCCGTCGCGATGAGAATCGGCACGACGTGATCGAAGGTTGCGTTTCCGACAATTCCCAACCGAAACGGCGTTAGTGGCGTGAGATCGCGACCTGTCGCACGCACGCGCGCTACGCAGGCCGCGACTTTACGCAACTGGTTTTCGTCAAGGCCATATCGTACCAAACGCTGAAGTGCGCGACCGCAATCGGAAGCGATCTCCGCAGCCCGACATCGCTCCCGGAAGTCCAAGGGAACAGGGGGAAGCCACGCGAGTTGGGCGTAGAGAGCGTCACCGTTCCAGCGGCCGCTCACGACGACGCTTTTTTCACTTGTATCGAGCGAGCGAGGTCACCGACGCTCGCGAACGACGACATCTGCGATGCCGAAAATTTGACGCCGAATGCGTTCTCGACTTGCATCATGACGCGCAGATGCGCGAAGCTGTCCCAACCGTCAACGTCGCTCGCCGTGAGCTTCGCGTGCGCCTCGATCGCATCGTCGTCAAAAGTCTCCCGTAATATTCTCGTGATGATCGCATATATGTCGTCGAGTGTCACTCGCGTGTTCCGTTCCTGCAGCTGAAGACTTCGTCAGGGTTTCGCGCCGGCTTTGCCGCCATTGCGCCATGGCGCGCAGCGGTCGAGCAACTTCGCGATTTCATCTGCGACGAGCGTATTTGCCACGGGAGTGAAATGGAAGTCAGCGTTTTCGAACAGACGTACGTGCGGGACCGCGCGCTCGTGCTCCACAAACGTTTGTTGTAAATCGAGCGTACACGGGAGATGGAGTCGTGCCACGACTTCTGAGATCGAGGCCTCTGAATTGTTCTGAGACCCGGAGTCCAAGCCCATCCCTTCACCTTCGAATCCCGCGACGCGTTCGAGCGGTCCAACTTCGTTCGCAGTTGGATGCACGACGATGACGAGCGGGATGTGCGCCGCGCTGAGGCTGGCCGCGATGTCTTTCAGATCGCGTTCGAATGGCGCTTGCCAGATCGCCTTCGATTTCGACAGATCTGACCAGTAGGGCACGTTGTAGCTGAGTATCATCGTGTTCGATTCGACGACGAGGACGACCGCATCGGTGAGTCCATTCGATAGCACTTCCTTGACATAGTCGCGGATACCGCCGAACGGGCCAAAACGGAACGCCAGCACGTCGAAGGTGCGAGCTTCACGGCTCTCGAGCTTCGATTGAACCTGTTCCGCAATGGAGTCGGAGTAGCGGACGTCGTAGTACACGAACGAATTTCCGAGCAAGGCGATTCGGTATGCGCCGGAGCGAATAGGCATGGGGAAATTCGTCGGCTGCTGAGAGCTACGACGATCGACCGCAGCGAGTGTTACGATGCGGCGATGCCCCGTATCCGCTACCGCAACGCGGCCATCTGGCAACACGGCGAGGCCCGTCGGCGATTGGAGAGCGAGATCGGGCGGCACGTCGAGAGCGGTATCGAATCGATCGTGGACATAATGTACGGCGTCGCGTATAGCATCGCTATACAGCCATTCAACCGGCGAGATCGCATCGACGACGAGTGGGTTCCCCGTGCCCTCGCCGCCCTCGACATTGGCCAATGCTCCCGCTGCTTCGAGGCGGTCAATGGGATTATGTGAGTATAACCCGGTTTCGTGCGTGACAACATCGTATGCGAACGTCTGCACGCCGTTTCCAACGTAAATCCGCTGATCGGACGGAGGGCCAGCGATCGACGTCGTTATCACGTTGGGACCGACGATCGGGGGCAGCGCGATCGTGGTTACCTGTCCCGCCGTCGAGATCGCGCGAAGGCCCTTGCTCCAGTCCGCAACGTACATGGTGCCGTCGGCCCCGAGAGCGAGACTCCGCGGGTAGCTAAAACGTGCTATTGCTAGATTGCCGTCGCGGCCGCTCGAATCGCCAGCTTGACCGGCGAACGTAGAGACGACCCCGTTTTTCAGTTGCCTGATACAGTGATTCCGAGAGTCGGCGATGTAGATCGTACCGTCTTTCGCGACGGCGACCGAGGTTGGGTGGTTGAATCGTGCCTGCGACGCGGGACCATCCGCGTACCCGCCGGCGACCGCGAGACCGAACCCATCCAAAGGTCCGGATCCAGCGATCGTCCGGACCGAGCCGTTGGCGTCAATGGATCGAATTCGCTGTGCGCCTGCATCGGCGACGATCAAGCCTCCGTGGCCATCGGAGACGATCCCGAGCGGCTCGATAAAGCTCGACTCCATAGAACTGCCGTCGGCAAATCCAAGACGTCCGCTTCCGGCGAGAACGCCAGGAGCGCCGGAGGTTGCGGCCGAGGCTACACTCGCAGTACCCGCGGCCGCGAGCAACAGAAGGGCGATACGATAGATTGCTAGATGGGCCCGCATCCAATTCGTCTTTGCTAACCCAAGAGAAAAACCCTCCTCGCAGTTTCGCGATCGACTGCGAAGCCACGTCGCGCAAGAACAGCGCCTTCAACTCGAAACGCATCAGAGGGACAAGGGCGTCCCCTTCCTAGACGGGCGAAGCAACGGTACGATCGCCTCGAGCAGATCCTCTCATGGACGTAACCGCACGGCCTTCACGGCAAGCCATCCCGCAATCTTCACATCTTCTGCGCGACGATAAGAAGCGTCCCTCCTTGCCCGAATCGCTCGATGAATGCATTCGCGGTTCCGGCGAGACCCGTGCCGGCCTCATACGCCGTGCTCGTGGGACTGCGTATCCGGTTCGCGCAAGAAGCGCGGCTAGAGAGAACAGCGTGTAGAACACCAGATTCGTCTCGTCACCCGAGCCGAACCAGCGAGGCCCGAAGAAACGCTGAAAGACGGATTCACCATTCGGCGTCGTGATAAGGAAGCGTCCACCGGAACGCAGGAAGCGCCGAATCTTGCGCAGTGCCGAAATGTGATCCTCCAAATGTTCGATCACATCGGATCGTCGCTGCGTCTACGGATCCATCTTCGAACGAACGAAGTTCGGCTACCTCCGTGTTAAACAAGTTCGCGTCCGGCGACGCGGCACGCACGCCATCGTAGCCAGTCAAGCAGCTTACTAATCGATGTTAGATTAATGTATACTTGTCCCATGCGAATTGCAGACATTATTGCCCTCTGAAAGCCCGAACGCCGGAAGCTCGAGAAAATCGTGCGATGACGATCGTCCGCGTCTCGTTCGATCGAACGATCGCGCGTGGCAATGCTAACGAGCGAAGGCCTCGACAATTTCGAATTGCGGCAAACGTAGGCAGCAACGTAACGAAAGTCGACCGGTGGCGAAAACGCTTCGCGACTGCGGCTTTCTCGGGATCGTGAAGGACGCTTAGCGCGTCGCCGGCACGGGCAAGATCTCACTCGACCTGTACGACACGCTCATCTACCACCGCCTCTTGAACAGCTCCATGAAAGTTTCGGGCAACCCGCTCTACAAGAACATCAGCCAGAACTTCAACGTCAAGGGATCGCGCGAGGCGGGCGTCGAGGTCTCCTTCGACGATACGCCACGCGTCGACTTCGGCGTCCATGCCTCGCTCGATCTGCACTGCTCGTACACCTACGCGCAGGATCCTTCAACGTCGTTCACGCCGGACGGCGGCCAGTAACGCGGACTACCCCTATTCCAATTCGCGCGCGCAGCTATCGTACCGCCTGCCCAGCACGGCCGCGGCGCGGACCGGCGTCACGAACTATGGCGCGATCAACTCGTACGGCCACGGCGTCATCTAGTCGGATCCGCAGTCGACGTATGCACACGATCTGTTCTCCGCACCGCCTGGTGGCGCTCGGCTCGCGAGGCTGAGCGCCGCTCGATCTAGCGGCTGCGGCCGAAGGGATAGGCGAGCTGGAATCGTCAGTTGGAGCGCTAGACGCGCGGCGCGGTGCATCCGGTACCCGACCTCGAGCACCCGCTCGTCGATGTCGAAACGGGCGCTGTGGTGCGGGAACGCCGTCGACTCACCGCGCCGAGCGTCGACGACGAAGTCGGCGCGGAGTCTTTCTCATGCATCAACGACATGTCATCCGCCCAGATGACGACATCGTGTTCGACGACGTTATCGGCGCCGAGGACCGCGCGGTCGGCCTCGCGCACGATGTCGTTCGTCGCGGCGTCGTTGATCGTCGGCGGCTATGACTAGCGGTAGTCCAAATCGTACACGACGTTCATCGCGCTCGCGACCCCCGCGACGATTCGCTCCATGCGCTCGGGCATGCTTTTGCGAATCTCCGGGTCGAAGCAGCGCACCGTCCCGAGGAGCGCCGCGCGATAGGAAATGACGTTGAACGTTGACCGGCGTCGAACGCGCCGGCCGCGAACGCGGCGAGGTCCTTCGGCGCGATCTCGCAGCTCACGATCGTCTGCAACATCGTGATGACGTACGTATCCGCGACGACGGGATCGTGCGTCATGTGCGGCATCAGGCCGTGTCCGTCCTTGCTCGCGATCGTGATTTCGAACTTGTCGCCGCTGGCAAAAACAGCCCATCGCAGACACCGATCTTGCCGACATCGAGTCCCGCGTAGAGGTGTAGCGCGAAGATGCGGATCGACGTGCGCGGTTCTTGAGCGCGCCGTCTTCGATCATCACCCGGTTGCGGGCATAGCCTTCCTCGTCCGATTGAAAACAGCTCATTAGAACCAATAAATATTTCGTTCCTACCAAACCGCATTTGCGAATGCGCAGACGTGCTTCCCGTGCTCACGACTCGTGGAAATCGGAGTCTCTCAGCTAGGGATTCGATACATTACACGGTTCTGCATGAACGCAATAAAGCCGGGCATCAGAGTATAAATCTAGCCCGCTAAAATTCAATGGAAGGAAATACTCGGTACTTTTCGGAGGGAGCATGTTGGTATAATGCTGAGCCATAGTATTCGCTTCGTTGTTGTATTCTGGAATCAGCTTGTTCACTAAAGGACCAGGAAGGTTAAAGCTCGTATAAGTCAAGTCGTTTTCGACGTTGAAACTGAATGAGTCGTTCCCGGTCGTATTCGTCTGGTCGACCAAAAATGCGCCAAAGTGATCCAGATCAAGTGTTCGCGCAATGACCTTTTCGAGCGGCAATAAAGTCGGGATGTTGTCAATATCCATATCGTGAAGATTGATATACATCCGAACGCCTTCCGGCGCACATCCAGCATGGGTTCCGTCTTTCGAAGTTGCGGGGAACGTGTAACCGTCAGAGCACGCCGCTTGAAAGGCAATTGCATACGGTAAGGAGCCATGCTGCGGATCGGTGAGAGCCGCCAACCAATCCGAAACTCGGATCAGTCCTGCCGTAAGCGGTAAATGCGAAGCAGTTGCAGCGCAACCTGGATCTTGCGGTTTCGTAAAGTCGGCCGATTGCAGGGAGCACCTTCCCGCAATCCCGACAGTTAAAATACCGTTCGATGGAGGCCAAGTCACCCCAAATAAATCATATTCATATCCCCCCAAATCATCAATAATAGTCATGTGATTATCATAATACGAATCTGCTGGCGCCGCCGCGTTAGGATAACCACCATTCTGAGGCAGGGCATTTAAACTGACGTGGAGGATCGTCGAGGAAGGAATGTCAGGGCAGCCATTGCCATAGTAGGTGCAATTAAGTGTAACCGCATCTGGTTGGTTGTTCGTATAGACCGGCTCGGTGTAGTCGGCCAAAATATCGGTCGGATTGTTATCGTCGAAGGCAAATTGCAGACCATGGAAGAACGGTTTACCGCTACTCGACATGGGTTCCATGTTGTGTAGCCAAACGGCACTATTGGCATCGGGAGTGACATTTGCCGGTATGGATGAGGTAAAGATGCTACCCGGAAAGTATGGATACGTACCAGGAGAAGGGTCATAGTAATCCGACTTAACTAAGTTCTGATAAAGAGCGAACTTTGGAGTGGCCGAGCTCGGCGCGGATGCCCACACACCGTAACCGCCTGCCGAAATCGCGCTAAAGGTTTTTCCGGTCGGGATGAAGATATCCTCCGTGCCCACGACGTAATAATAGGCTTGACCGTCGACCCCTACAACCCAGCAAGTATTCGTGTTCTGGTCTATTGAGATGTCGGTCGACATTCCCCCTATCACATGCCACACGGATCCATTCCATTGCTCGACAGCACCGTTCTTGTCGATGATCCATGGATTGCCGCTTCCATCGACGGCGATCGCATTCGCATATATGCCCATCGGGGTAAAGCTCTGCGACGAATATTGATAAACTTGATGATCGATTCCAATTACCCAAACTGCCGTAGATTGAGAAGACGTGGGCCCCACGCCAACATCAATGAGTCGACCTCCCAAGTTCACGAAAACCTTACTATTTGGATCGTATTGATAGAGCGCCTGGTCAATTCCAACAACGAATGGTACGCCGTTCGGCGACACCGATACCCTCAAAGCCTGGCCACCCAGAGATTTGAATGTATTACTCCCGGTCCACTGCTGGACTGAATGGTCGGACCCGACAATGTAGACGCCGCTCTTCATTCCGACACCCACATCGAGCGCCTGACCACCTCGGAAAACGAAAGAAGTACTATTCGTCGCGTAAGAGGCCTGAGGAACCCTTCGATTCAGAGAATCGAAATGAGCGGGCGTGTCAGAGCCCTGTCTTCCGGCGCACGATAAGAGCACAAAAACAAGCAAACAGACTAAGAAGCTTTGTTCAAGCAGCTTTCTGAACATGGAGCGGACCAACCCTTTCCTTAATAATAAGGTTACGCCAGCGTCTTCGCTTTCCTTTACAATTCCAGAGATCGGATAAAATTAGAATGCACTAAATCGAAGAACCTGCCCAAAAAATCCGGGGTCGGGCGGAGGGTCTGCATCGGCCGCGCGTGGTATTGCATGGCCGAGACGATGGCGCCGCCTGATTCTGCGACCCCGGCGCCGGGCCGCTGGAGCGACACGGGCTGAGCGACGACCGCCTGCGCGCGATGCTCCGCAACATGATGCTGCAACGCACGCTCGACACGCGCGGCTTCCAGCTCAACCGTGAAGGCTAAATTCCGTTCTCGCTCGGCATTAAAGGTCACGAGGCATTGCAGACGGATGCCGCCGAGGCATTCGCTCGTGGCAAAGACGCACTACTCTCGTACTACCGCAACGTGGGTATCGAACTCGGCATCGGCATGCCGCCGCTCGACGCGTTCAAATCGATGTTCTCACGCCTCGCGGTCCGTTCGGGCGGGCGTCAGTTTCCCAACCACACTTCGAAAAGAGCGATCGGCCTCGCGTCGATCAGTTAGATCATCGCCTCGCAGTGCGCGCACGCGGCCGGCATGAAGATAAGCCGTTAAGATCGCGCGGTGCTGTGCACGTTCGGCGACGGTGCGACCTCGCAAGGCGAATGGCACGTAGCGGTGAACTTCTCCGCCGTGCCGCACCTGCCGGTCTTGTGGCTCTGCGAGAACAACGACTGGGCGATCTCGACGCCGCGCTCGCGCAAGATGAAGATCGAGCACGTCGTGGACAAAGCCGACGGCTACGGCATTCCCAGGGTGCGCGTCGACGGTTTCGATCCCGATCGCGACGTACGCCGTCATGAAAGCGGTGCTCGATCACGCACGCTCGGGCGGCGGCCGGACGCTCGTCGAGGCGACCTGTTATCGCTACATGTCCCACACGACGGGCGACGACGATCGCACCTAAACGCACGCGCGAGGAAGTCAAGGCGCACCCCGATCGCGATCCGCTGCCGCGCTTCGAGCGCGTGCTGCTCGACCACGGCGTTGTGACGCAAGACGAGATCACACTCATGAAACGCGACGTGCTGCGTGAAGTGGACGACGCTACGAACGCAGCCGAAAGACTTGCCGCTGCCCGTCGCCGCGCCCCTTACCGACTGCTCGACGCGCCTGCGAATCTATTCCGTAAGCGATCGCGACCGACGTCGAGATCGCAAGCTTCGGAATAACTAGGAATTAGTGATTAACCAGAGCGGCGCCAATACGAGCAGCGGCGGTCGACGGCCAGGAGCGGGTCATGTATCGCACGTTCGCTGCGGAACTCATCGACGGCTTGGCGACAATACGTCCAGTCGTCTTCGCCGTAATCGTCGACGATGATGTAGCCGCCAACCGACACGTGGTCGTAGAGACTGGTGAGCGCGTCGCGTGTCGATTCGTAATAATCACCGTCCAGGCGAAGGACCGCGAGGCGCTCGATCGGCGCCGTCGGAAGCGTATCTTTGAACCATCCCGGCAAGAACTTCACTTGTTCATCGAGCAGGTCGAAAGCCGAGAAGTTTGCCTTGACTTCGGCTAAGCCGACGGCAAAGTGATTGAAGACATTTTTCATCACGACGCCGCCATGCGACTTCGCCTCGATCGGAAAGCGCTCGGCATCCGGTTCCGGTAACCCTTCGAACGAATCGGCGACCCAAACCGCGCGATCCTTGACGTCATACGCTTTGAGGATGGCACGCATGAGAATCGTCGCGCCTCCGCGCCAGACGCCGGTTTCGATCAAATCACCCGGCACGCCGCGCTCGAGCACGTCGAGCACGCAGCGCTCGATATTGTCGATTCGCGCCATCGGCAACATCGAGATCGCCGGACCGCGCACGTAGTGGTCAAGGAACTGGAGAACGAACGCGGACGGACTCTCATCGACGTTTGGTTCTGCGGTATGAACGGTATTTGTCAGTACTTTCTTGAGAAGATCGATGTAGAGTCGTTGTGTCATACGTCCGCCCCTCGGCCTGCAATATCGCCGGATGGTTCCGGGGATACGGACGAATCCCCGCACGGCTTGGCCGGTCGCCCTAGCGCCGTGACGCCGTACCCTCCGGATTCGTCGCCTCGATGAGCTCGAGGAGCCGTCTTTCTACGAGATCGACCGTCAGATCGCGTTTTAGACATGCATAATCGATATCGAGCTTGCAGCGCGAATCCGTCGTGACGACGTCAAAACACGGCGGACAGAGCGTCGGCCGAAAGGCGACGCTGCCCGCTCCATACGGACCGTGTTCCACCGGCGTTGGGCCAAAAAGCGCCAGCACGGGAGTTCCGCATCCCGCGGCGACGTGCGCGATGCCGCTGTCGTTCGCGACGACGACACGCGAGGATGCGATCAGCGCTGCGGCTTCCGCGAGCGGATGGGTCGCGACGCGGCTGCCCGGCACGGCCCGCGCAACACTCCCCGTGATTTCCAGCTCCGCAGGACCCGCAAGAAAGACGACTGCGTATCGGCGTGCGATGAGCCGCCTTCCGAGCTCCGCGAACGACTCCGGCGGCCACCGGCGAGCTTCGAGTCCGTCGTGAGCGATGGTGCCGACGTGAATGACGATCCGGTCGAGACGACGCGGCTCCGTCGCCGACCATCGCTCCGGCACGACGTACCGCGCCGGCATCGTCGGCTCGATGCCCGCCGGCTCGAACAGGTCGCCGTTGCGCAACACATTGTGCCGAGGTCCGATCGGCACTTGAGCGATGCCGAGATCGAAAAACCGGCGGATCCACGCGTCATCATAGCGGTGCGCGAAGCGGCGTCGCGCCGGGATGATCGCCAGCAACGCGAGATAAACGAGTCGCGCCGCAGGATACATGAGAAACGCCGCGTCGGCGCGAGCGAGCAATGGAATTTTGAGCGCTGATAGCAGGAAGATGCCGAGTCCGCGGTCCCAGTACGGGAGGTAGACGACGCGGTCGGCGAGCTGAGTCTCAGCGATCAGATCGCGTGCCGCCGCACGCAGCACGACGGCGATGATCTCGGCCCGAGGCTCGGCATCGCGAAGAGCACGGAGGAACGGTGTCGCCTCTAGCGTGTCGCCAAGACCCTGAGGAACGACGACCACATACCGGCCGCGTCTCGCCGGCCGGGGCGGTCGCGTCCATCGTGTCCTGGGGCTCATACGGGGTCGTGCCGTTCGGTCGCCCCCGGCCCGCCTCCTCGACGGGAACCGAACCCTCGCGCGCGCATCGCAAGGAGGAGCGCGGCGACGCTCAGGCCGGCGACGAGCATCATCGAGATGACGACGGAGACGAGATGCGGGAATGCAGGCACGAAAGCGATCGTCACCGTCGCGTGCGTGGTATCGCGCGGCAGGAGCCAGCCGTTGAGATTCGGGGCGATCCGGACGTGCGGCCAGGGACGGTCGAGTCGCCACTGCGACGAGAACCGCTCGTGCAAAACGAGGACGGAGCCGGCAACCCCGTCGACGCTTGCGACGATGCGTTCGTCGTCATTGCGAGCGATTGCCGCCCGCCCGGGGGCGCCGCGTACGCGCCGCGGAGGCAGGGCGCGGCCATTCGCAAAGGCCGACGCGACGATGAGCGGCGGCGTACCCTCGAGGACGGCGCCGGCGCCGCAGGCTAGGAGCTCGAAACGCGAGTCGACCCGCCGCCGCAAAACGCACTCGTCGGACCGGAGATCGCCAGACGCCGCAGCGGCGAGGACCAACGCCGCGCGGTGAAGTGGCAGCGCAATCGATCGGCGGAAGGTAACGAGCCCGTCCCCGTACGCGCCGGTCCAAGCCGGCAACTGCGGGAATGCAACGGTCCGACCCCATCCGCGAGCGGGATCGGCGACGTCGTCGTAACCGAACAATGACAGCGGCTTGCCTGACGCGAGCAGAGCATCCGCCGCATTTTCGGTACCCGAACCATGCGCGAGGACGGCGAGTCGCGCGGTCGGTCTCCGGATGACGCGCAGCGGCGGCCCGGCGGCGATCAGCAATCCGACCTCATTTGCGGAGGACGAATTGCGGCTTTCGCCGGCCGAAGGGTGACCGCCGATCGCAAGGTCCTCCGGGCCGAGGCCGCCCGTGTGCGCGCCGGCCGGCGCGAGCGTGCGGAAGCGGGCAGCGGCATCGTCGAGACTCGGCAACAGCGCGGCCATGACTCCAAGCGTCGCACCGTTCTCGAAGCGCGGCAATCCGGCGGCCGATAGCCACGCCGTTCGAAGGCCTGCGAACGCGAGGACCGCGAGGAGGAGCGCGCACGTTCGGCGCACGGCGGCGATGCGCGCGCGCGAACCGAGCGCTACGACGACGATACCGCCGAGCGTCGTGAACTGCGCGAAGTCGTAGACCTCGCGAAAGACCGCCGCCCCGTAGACGTGAGCGAAGAGCGCGTCGGCGGCCGGTGCGAAGATCGTCCGTGTTCCCGCGGCCGCCACCGCTCCGAGCAGAAAAAGCGCGCCGAATGTTCGCGCGGCGGCCGACCGGTAGAGGCCGGCAAGCCCGACGACGACTCCGGCCGGCAGTGCCCAATAGGCCGCTTGCCATCCTCCGAGTTGGAGATCGTAGGCAGCCGTATAGCCGAGGCCACGCAGACTCGAGTCGAACGGCGCGCTCTGCGCGAGCTGCCATTCACGCGTCGGAGCGAAACCGTCGTAGACGTTGAGATCTCCGAAGAGGGCCACGACGGCGATCGGCGCGGCGATGACGGCTGCGATCGCGAGCGAGCCCACGTCACGACGATCGAACCGCCGCGTGCCCAGACGGTAGACGGCGAGCAGGACGCATCCGAAAACGAGCCATTGGTGCTGCACGGCGCAGAGGCCGAGCGCGAGACCGACGGCCCAGGGCCGGCTCCCACGCACGATGACGGATCCGAGAAATGGAAAGATCGCATAGGCGAGCAGCAGACTGATGTGCCCCGCCTGGACCTCGTTCAGGACCATCGGAGTGCTGACGTAAGCCGCGACCGCACCGGCGCGAATCGGCCAGCGCCGTATCTCGAGTGCGCGCAGCAGCGCATCCACGCCGGCCCCCGCGATGAGGAGCGTGCCGCCGATGACCGCGACGAGGCCGAGTGACGGTCCGAAAATTTCGCAAGACGCCCCGAAGAGCGCGTACGTCAGCCAGAATTCGGGATACGCCGCGGCCGCGCCATCGCCGTTTCGATGCCACGCTTCGATGCCGGTCAATGCGAACGGTACCACCTGCGATCGCAGCGCCGGCCATATCCAGTCGTGACGGTGCGCCGGAATGCGAGCATCCGCGAGAAGCGGCAAGACGACGAGCAGCGCGTATGGCAAACCCGTTAGGCTGACTCCGAAGCGAGCGACCGCGGCTTTCAATAACTCTGGGCGAAGAGCGCGCGAACCCGCCCGGGTTCGCCGCAGGCGACGCATCGCGCGCCATCGTCCGTCGGCAGCAACGGCCGCAGGACCCGTGTGGTCGCCGACGTGTTCGCTTTGACGCGCGCCTCACATTCGGGCCGGTCGCACCAAACGGTGTCGATGAAACCGTCGCGCTCGCGGCACGACTGCTCGAACGCCGACCGCTCGGCCGTCGCGACCGTGTGGCGCTCGAGAAAGTGCCGCGCCTGAGCGTACAGATTGCTGCCAAGCAGATCGAGGGACTCCGATGCGCGCGCGACGAGAGCGTCGAGCCGCACGATCGTTTTCGCCCCTTCTTCACCCTTCTCGAGATCGCGCCGCACGACCGTCACGACGCCGGCTTCGAGATCGCGCGCGCCGAGCTCGATGCGAAGCGGCACGCCGCGCATCTCCCACTCGGCGAACTTGTTGCCCGGACGTTTGTCGCTCTCGTCGAGCTTGACGCGAAAGCCCGCTTTCCGGAGCGTCGCCGTCAGCGCGCGCGCCGCCTCGAGCACGACCGTGTCGCCCGCCTTCGGAATCGGGATCACGACGAGCTGCGTCGGCGCGAGCTTCGGCGGGATGCGCAGCCCGCGATCGTCGCCATGCGTCATGATCAGCGCGCCGAGCATGCGCCACGACATGCCCCACGACGTCGTCCACGCGAACTGCGTCGTCTGGTCTTCGGCGGCAAACGAGATATCGTACGTCTTCGAAAAATTCTGACCCAGGTCGTGCGACGTCCCGCACTGCAACGCTTTGCCATCGGGCATCAGCGCCTCGATCGATAACGTCCGCAGCGCGCCCGCGAACCGCTCGCTCGCGCTCTTCTCGCCCGTGACGACCGGAACGCCGGCGACGTCTTCTGCGACTTCGCGATAGACCTCGAGCATGCGGTGCACTTCCTCGAGTGATTCGGCATGCGACGCGTGCGCCGTGTGGCCTTCTTGCCATAAGAACTCCAGCGTGCGAAGGAAGGGCCGGGTCGCCTTCTCCCAGCGCATCACGTTCGCCCACTGATTGATCAAGATCGGCAGGTCGCGGTACGACTGCAACCATTCCGCGTACATCACGCCGATGATGACCTCCGAGGTCGGCCGAATTGCTAGCCGCTCGGTGAGCTTTTCGTTGCCGCCGTGCGTCACCCACGCGACTTCGGGCGCGAAGCCCTCGACGTGCTCGGCCTCCTTCTTCAGCAACGACTCCGGGATGAGTAGCGGGAAGTACGCGTTCTCGTGGCCGGTCGCCTTGAAGCGCGCATCGAGCTCTGCCTGCAGCCGCTCCCACATCCCGAAGCCGGCGGGGCGCAACACGACGCAGCCACGAACCGGTGAGTAGGATACGAGTTCCGCCTTGATGCAGACGGCGGTATACCATGCGGAGAGGTCGTCCTTCTTCGGCGGAATCTCTTTGACCAGCGGCGTCTTCTCTTGCGTCATCTTCGCTTGGCCTGTTCGTTCGCACACCGCGCCATCCTCGGAGATGGTCCCGCGGACGGGCGGAGCGGAGTTCCGTCGCCGAGCGTCGGAACCGAGCCGGCGGTGCTGCAGCCTCTACGATCGTTCGCTCGCTCCGAAGGGTTTATCGTCGCCGTGCTCGCCGCCGCAGCGGCCCTCGTCGTCTCGCCGATCCTCGCCGGCGCGCTCACCGGCGACGATGCGTTCAACGCGTACGTCGATGGTTGGGCCGCCGCGCACCACGCGACGCTGCCGCAAGCCTTCGCCGCGTACTTCCTCGAATGGGATATCGGACGCGGACGGTTCATTCCCTTGCTCCAACTCTTGAACGTGGTCCAGTTCCGCACGTTTCACCAGGCGCTTCCGCTCAAGATTCTGCAAGTGTCGGCGATCGCGGCAAACGTCGCGACGCTGTACGCCGTCTGTCGAGCCTTCGGCCTCTCCTCCGCGCGCGCGACGCTCGCGGCGGCGATCGCGCTGTTGACGCTGCAGACACGTTTTGCCTACGATCCGATCTCCCAGTACAACCTGCATTTACCACTCTCGACCGAAGCCGCACTGCTCGCCGTGCTCTTCTTCGCGCGCTTCTCGCAGCATCGCCGGAGACGCGACCTCACCTGCGGTCTCGCTCTTTTCGCGATCGCGACGCTCACGTACGAAATTTTTCTACCGCTCGCGTTCGCGCTGCCGCTGATCCTGCGAAGCTCGCGACGCGCGCTGCTACCGGTCGGCGCGATCGTCGCCGCGGAATTCGTCGCCGTCGCGCTGATCCGCCATCTCTCTGCGCAACCGCCGGGCAGCGCCTATGCTCCGAACGTCTGGACCGGCGCCTATCCGGCCGCCGTCGCACGTCAGCTCTTCGGTACGCTCCCGTTCAGCTACGCACTCCTCGATCCGCAGGCCGTCTTCCGGCGCGCCGAGGCGTTTTGGTGGCTGCGTCCGACGAGGGCCGGAACGCTCGCAGCCCTCGTGATCGCCGGGGGATTCGCCGTCGTGGCGATCGCACGGCGCGGCGAGGCCGCGCTCGAGCGGTTCGCCGGCGCCGTCGTCCGCGTGGACGTCGCCGCGGCGGGTCTCGCGCTGCTCGTCGGGCCGGCGGCCCTGGTCGCGGCATCGCCGTTTTACCAGCAGACGATCACGCTCGGCACACCGTACATTCCCGTCTTCGCCCAAGGCTTCGGACTCGCGCTCGCCTGCGCTTCCATCGAATGGCCGGCTCTCGCCGTTCGCGCATCACGCCTGCGACCGCTCGCGGCCGGCGCGCTCGCGTGCGCCGCGTACGTCCTCGCAGATGCAAACGCGCTCGCGGTGCGCGGGTTCGACTCGTGGAAATATCCGCGCGAGACGATCGTCCGCGGATTCGCCGGCAATGTCGGGGCCTCACTCCGCAACGGCGACTCGCTCTTCCTCGATAAGTCGTATATTGTCAACGAACGTTTCGAACGCCACAGCACGTGGTCGAACGTTTACTTCTATCGCGAACTGGCGCGCGTCGACCTCGTGACGCAACCGATCGACTTCGAAGACGCGGCCCCGTTCGCCCGCGGCTTCGAACTCCGCAGCCGTCACAACGAGGAGGCGACGGGCGCCGTCATCGTCGCGCAGCTCAAACGCTCGACGTCGGGCGCGCTCCGCATCGGGGACGCCTTCGTCTTCGAGCGTGGCGGAGCCGCACGCCCGCCGCGGCCGGCGCTCGTCTTCGGCGGCGTCGCGAGCGCCGACTTCACGATCGTCCGAAGCGACGCATCCGGCACGACGTTCCGGTTTCGGCCGCGCTGTAACAATCTCTCACCAGACGTGCTGGCGAACGACGCGCCGACCTCGGGCCGGCTTCGCTTCGGTGACGGCTTCTCCGTCGAAGAAAGCGACGACGCGCGTCGCTGGCGCTGGGGCGGAGCCCGCGCCTCGCTCGACGTGCGCAATCCGACGGACCGCCCGCTCATGACGAGGCTCGACGCCCAAATCGGCACGATCGGTGACCGCGGCGGCCGGCTGCGCGTCGACGTCGGCGGACGGGTGACGTCGCGCAGGCTCGAAGCGCGAGAACGGCCGCTCTCGTTACCGCTCGCCGTCCCGGCCCGCACGGCCGTGCGCATCCTCTTCGCCGCAGACGCACCGAACGTGGCGCTCGCCGGCGACGCGCGCGACCTCCGCTTTCGGCTGATCGACGAGCACCTGCACGATACGAGCGGTTGCGCGCTCGCCGATCGGCGCTAAGGCGCCGCCCGGTCCTCGGAGGCCGTGCGGCGAAGCCGTCGTCATGCCGAAGCAGACTCGCATCTACACGCGCACGGGCGACGACGGAACGACCGGGCTCGTCGGCGGGCAACGCGTCAAGAAGAACGCGCTGCGGATCGAGACGTACGGCACGGTCGACGAGCTCTCGTCGGCGCTCGGCCTCGCCCGCACCTCACTCGCGGGCGTCCTCCGCGACGCCGCCGCAACACCGCTCGCGCGCGAGCGTTCGCAGGCGCTCGACGACTGGCTCGCGTGGACGCAGGACGCGCTCTTCAATCTCGGCAGCGACCTCGCGACGCTACCCCAGGACCGCTGGGAGGGCATGCCGCTGATCACGACCGCGGACTCCGGCGCCCTCGAACGCGCGATCGACCTCGCGCAGCGCGATCTCGCGCCGCTCGACACCTTCATCCATCCCGGCGGCGCCTACCCCGGCGCCTTCCTCCACCTCGCGCGGACGATCTCGCGCCGCACGGAACGTCTGCTCGTCACGCTCTCCTCGAACGAGCCGATCTCCGAAGACATCCTGCGCTACGTCAACCGCCTCTCCGATGCTCTCTTCGTGTGGTCGCGCTGGATCAACGCCGCGCTCGATCGCCCGGAGCACCGCTGGAACGCAAAGACGGAGCCGCCATCCGCGTAGGGCCCGGAGGCCGCTAGGAGAACTCGGGGCGGAATGTCATCTCGGCCACCGTCGCTCGTGCGGCGGCTCTTTGCGACGACGTCCATCGACGCGATGCGTCGCGCGCCGCGCAGTGAACTCCGGCGGGTACTCGGCGCGCGCGACCTGATCGCGGTCGGCCTCGGCACGATGATCGGCGGCGGCATCTTCACGACGATCGGCCCGGGCGTCAAGCTCGCGGGCCCCGCGATCATCATCGCCTTCGTCCTCGCGGGCCTGGCGTCGTTCTTCGCCGCGCTCGCCTACGCCGAACTCGGCGCGATGGTGCCGGTCGCGGGGAGCGCGTACACGTACGCCTACGCGACGCTCGGCCAGCTCGTTGCCTGGATCATCGGCTTCGCGCTGATCTTCGAATACGGCATCAGCGCGGCCCCCGTCGCCCAGCAGTTCAGTTCGTCGCTTCAGCGCGCGCTCTTGCAATTCCATGTCATCGTTCCCGCGTGGGCGCAGACGTCGCATTTTGTCATCCACGGTGCGTGGTGGGACGCGCGCGGATACGACTTCAGCCACTCGCAATACGACGTCATCGGCGCGCTCTTCGTGATCGGCCTCTCGCTCTTGCTCTCGATCGGCATCCGCGAGACCGCGACGACGAACAACGTCTTCGTCGTGCTCAAGCTCGCGGCGCTCGTCGTCTTCGTCGGCGCCGGCCTGACGCTCTTCCATCCGCAGAATCTCGTGCCGTTCGTGCCGCTCGGCTGGGGCTCGCTCACGCCGTTCAGCGGCGGCGGCGGCGCCGGCATCGTCCCGGCGGCGGCCCTCGTCTTCTTCTCGTACATCGGCTTCGACACGGCGACGACGACGGCCGAAGAGTGTCGCGAACCCCAGCGCGACGTGCCCCTCGGCGTGATCGGGGCGCTCGCCATCGGCACGGTCGTCTACTGCGTCGTCGCGGTCGTCCTCGTCGGCGTCGTGCCGTGGCGCCGGGTCGACGAGAACGCCGCGCTCGCGAGCGCCGTCGCGCCGCTGCACAACGCGTTCGTCGACTGGACGATCACGGTCGGCGTCCTCGCCGGCACGACGAGCGTCGCGCTGAGCTCGCTCCTCGGCCAGACGCGGATCTTCTTCGTCATGGCGCGCGACGGCATGCTACCGCCCGCGGTCGCGAAGATCTCGCCGCGCTTCAAAACGCCCGTCGTCACGACGATGCTGACCGGAGTCGCCGTCTCGCTGCTGACGCTGATCGTCCCGCTCGATCAACTGCTGAACCTCGTGAACATCGGCACGCTCGCGGCGTTCATCGTCGTCTGCGCCGGCGTCATCTACCTCCGGTACAAACGGCCGGATCTGCCGCGTCCATTCCGCTCACCGTTCGTCCCGGTCTTTCCCGCGATCGGCATCTTCCTGTCACTCGCGCTCGTCGTCTTCGGCCTGAGCACGACGACGCTCGTCTGGTTCCTCGGCGCGATGGGAGTCGGTCTCGTCTTCTACTTCTCGTACGGCTTCCGCCGCGCGCACCCGGAGGCGGGTCTCCCGGCGCCGGACGACCGTGGATGATTCGGGCGAGGTCCCGGGCGCTCGCTCCGCCCGCGAGGTCCTCGCGACCGATCCGATCGCCCGTCTCCTCGGCCCGCACATCACCCGGCCCTGGATCTTCGGTCTCGTGCTCGTCGTCCTGATCGCAACCGCGATCGTCTTCGGTCCGTCTGCCGAGTCCCGCTTCATCTACACGGATTTCTGATGCGCCTCCTCCGCTCGTTCGCCATCAGCATCGCGGTCGCGGCGGCGATCTTCGCTGCGTTCGATCCCATCTTCGATGCGTGGCTGCCGCACTTCGCCCGGCTGCGCGCGAACTTCTCCGCGACGTACCTGCAACGCGAACTCGAGACCGCGCGCGGAGGCGATCCGGTCGTCGTCTTGGGCGATTCCGTGCTCTGGGGGTACGGCGTCGCGAGCGCCGACTCGGCGATCGGTCGCATTCGGAGGCGTCGCGCGAACTGGCAGAACTTTGCGTACCCCGGCGGCAGTCCCGTCAACTCGCTGACGATGTTTCGCCTCCTGCGCGCCGCCCGCATCACACCGCGGCTCGTCGTCTTCAACGTCAATCAGAAGACGTTCAATCCGCTCGATAGCGCCTTCGGTCATCTCCACCCCGCCGTCGAAGATCTCGTCTCCGCGGACGAAATCGACGTGAGTGACGAGAGACTCCTGCCCTCGCTCCCGCAGACGCTCGATGCGAGACTCGAGCGCGCGATCGGACGGTTCTGGCATTTCTACGGCATGCGCGCGGACCTGCGCGACGCCCTCTTCGATGAGAGCGACGCGGCGACGCGCGTGAAGCGGTCGATCGAACTCTGGTCCCGGACGGCCGATACGATCGCGCGCGCCCACCGGCCGAAGACGGCGGACTTCCAAGACGTCTACGATCTCACGCCGCTCGATGAGGACAACTCATCGTTCCGAGCACTCGAGACACTCGCGCGGTCGCTCGCACGTGCGGGCGTCCCGGCGCTCGCGGTGCTGACGCCGACCAATCACGCCTTGCTCCACGACTACATCGACGATCCGGTCTACCGCTCGAATCTCCGGGCGACGCGGACGATGCTGCGGCGCTTCGGCGTCGACGTCGTCGACTTGGACGCTGCCTTCGCGGCCGGCGAGTTCATCGATAACGACCACTTGACGGCGGCCGGTAACGCGCGGCTCGCAGCGCTCTTGAGCGCGGCGGTCGACGAGCGGCGGCGCCGGCGATGATCTTCAACACCTGGACGTTCGGGGTGTTCCTCGTCCTCGTGCTCGCCGTCGCGTGGACGATCTTTCCGCGCTCGAGCCGCCCGTTCTCGATCGTCGCGGGCGTCGTCTTTTACGCGTTCTCGACGCCGGCGTATCTCGCGATCGTCGTCGCGCTCGGCGTCGTCACGTTCGTCGCCGCTCGTGTGATGCTCGCGAAGCCTCCGGCCGAGCGCGGCCTCGCCATGAGCGTCGGCATCGCGCTGATCGCCGGAACGCTCGGCTATTTCAAATATTCGACCCTGCTCGTCACCTCGATCGATCAGATCGCCCGGCAGCGGCTCGTTCCGCTGCCGCATATCGTCGTGCCGCTCGCGATCTCGTTCTTCACCTTCGAATTCGTCCACGTGCTGGTCGACGTCAGGGTCGGGAAGATCGCGACCGTCGATCCGCTCGATCTCGCGACCTTCGCGTTCTTCTTCCCGACGCTGGTCGCGGGTCCGATCAAACGCTACGAGAGTTTCGTCGCACAACTCCGCGTCATGCCGCCGCCGGTCGAGGCGGATCTGCTGCGCAACGGTTACCGCGTCGCGCTCGGGCTCTTCAAGAAGATCGTCATCGCCGACTCGCTCGGGGTGCTGACGACGCCGTTCGTCACGCCGGGAGCCCCGTTCCACCGGCTCGACTACTGGGTCGCGTTCTTCGCCTACGCCGGCAAGATCTATTTCGACTTCAGCGGCTACAGCGACATCGCGATCGGTGTCGCGGGTCTCCTCGGCTTCCGCATCCCGGAGAACTTCGACCGTCCGTACCGGTCCGCGAACATCCAGATCTTCTGGCGTCGCTGGCACATCTCGCTCTCGACGTGGATCCGCGACTATCTGTTCATCCCGCTCGGCGGCAGCAAACGGCCGGCGCCCGTCGTCGTCTTCAACCTCCTGCTCGCGATGGCGCTCGCCGGGCTCTGGCACGGCGCCGCGTGGACGTTCGTCCTCTGGGGGCTGTGGCACGGCGTGGGCCTGGCGGTGCACCGGGTGTGGCACGGGCGCGTCGTCGTGCGCGTGCCGGCCCTGCTGCGACCCTCTCGCACGCTCCAGACGATCTCGGTCGCGATGACGTTCTTCTTCGTCGGATTCGGTTGGGTACTTTTTGCAACATCCTCGCTCGCCGATGCCGGAACGGTCTACCATGAGCTCCTCGCCCTCAACTGAGCCCGCGGCTCCGAACGCGCGCGTGCTCGTCATCGGCGCGGCGGGCCAGCTCGGCTCGGCCCTGATGGCGGCCTTCGCGGACGACGCCGCCGGCGTCGATCACGTGACGCTCGATCTCGAGGACCCGAGCGGCGTTGCGACGCTGCTCGCTCGCAGCAGACCCGAAGTCGTCGTCAACACGGCGGCGTTCCACGACGTCGACCGGTGCGAACGGCTGCCGGAGCGCGCCTTCGCGGTCAACGCGCTCGCGGTCGACCGGCTCGCCGGGCTCTGCACGCAGGCGGGCGCGCGCCTCGTTCACCTCAGCACCGATTATGTCTTCTCGGGCGAGGCCCGGGCGCCGTACCGCGAAGACGCCGCGGCGGAGCCCGCGAACGCCTACGGCGCATCGAAGATCGCTGGCGAACACTTGCTACGACGGCACGGCGACGGACACGTCGTCATCCGGACGAGCGGTCTCTACGGCACGGGCTCGACGAGCGTCGGCAAAGGCGGCTCGTTCGCGGAGCGGATCCTGCGCCAAGCGCGCGCCGGCGAGCGGATCCGCGTCGTCGACGACACGGAGACGACGCCCTCCAATACGGCGCACGTCGCCGCCGCCATCCGAGCGATCGTGGACCGCGGGCTCGGCGGCCGCTTCCACGTGACGAACGGCGGGTCGTGTTCGTGGCACGCCTTCGCGACGGAGCTCCTGCGCCAGGCGGGCCTCCCGGCGGCCGTCGAAGCCGTCTCGAGCGCGACGTTTCCCTCGCTCGCGAGGCGCCCGCGTTACTCCGTCCTCGCGCACGCCGCCATGACGGCGAGCGGCCTCCCGCCAATGCCCGGCTGGCAAGAAGGCATCACGACCTATCTCGCTTCGGAAAGGAACCGCCTTTGATCGAGCGCAATCGCCCGAAGACGCTCTCGCATCCGCTGCTCTCGCTCAGGGGCGACCTCCGCATGGCCTTCGAAACGCTGACCGGCCGGCTCGCGAACGCGCCTTCCACGACACCGGAAGCGTAGGCCCGGCTAGCGCGTTCGCAGATCCCCGAGCGCGCGGCGGTACATCGTCAGCACCGTTTCGAGGGCGTCGTGCGGGTCCTTCGTGTCGAGGCCGCCGATCGCGGTGAGCGCGCGATCGACGAGCACGAAGGCCGTCTCGCGGTCGTCGCGCTCGCGGTCGTCGTCGTGATCGTGCTCGAAGCCGTTGCCGTTGCCGTTGCTCATTCTGCGGTGTCGTCTTGGGCGCCGGCCTCGACGAGACCCGGTGTCACGACGTCGACTTTCGCGCGCGCGCCGTCCTCACGGACGTTCATCTCGAAGGCCTTCGCGATCGCGCCGAGGCCGACCATCGTGCGGCCCCGCACCGTGAACGGCGCGTGGGCGAGCGTCATCCGCCGGCCGTCGAGCGTCGCGATGCGCTGACCGATCGCCATCCGCAGGGTCGTGTTGCCGCGCAGCAACTCGATGTGCCCCGTCTTCGGATCGTAGAACGTATCGGCGCCGAGCGAGTCGCCGATCGCCCGCAGGGGCACGTACGTGCCGACGGCCGAGGTGACGGGCGGCACGTCCGCGACGATGCGCTGGCCGTCGACGCTGATCGTGACGGGACGCGACAAGGCCTGCATCGTGCTCGCGACGGTCGCGATCGCGACCGTCAGCACGAGCATGGATCTGCTAGGAAGTCGCCGCGAGCTCTTTTCCATGTACCGTCTCGTGAATGAAGTCGGGATACTGCTCGACGATGACCTTTTCGATCTCGGCGCGGAGCGCGCCGAGGAGGTCGGATTCTGGGAAACTGCCGACGAGCGCACCCTTGCGATAGATGGCACCCTTACCCTTACCGCCGGCGACGCCGACGTCCGCCATCTTGGATTCGCCGGGTCCGTTGACGACGCAGCCCATGACCGCGACCTTCACGGGCGCCGTGTACTCTTTCGCGATCGCCTCGACGGAGCGCGCGAGTTCGACGACTTCGATCTCGGCGCGACCACACGACGGGCAGGCCGTGATGTCGAAGCCCTTCTCACGCAAGCCCAGGGCCTTGAGGATGCCCCACGCGACCGGAATCTCTTCGACGGCCTCGGCTGCGAGCGAGACGCGCATCGTGTCGCCGATGCCCTCCCACAGCAGGACGCCGAGTCCGATCGCCGACTTGATCGTGCCTTCGCGCGGCAGACCCGCCTCCGTCACGCCGAGGTGCAGCGCGTACGGCGTGCCGCGCTCGGCGAGCCGCTTGTCCATCAGCCGGTAGCTATAAATCGTCGTCGGAGCGTCGTGTGCCTTGAGGGAGATGACGATCTGTTTGTGATCGAGCTCTTCGAGGATCTCGACGTGGCGCATCGCCGATTCGACCATCGCCTCGGGCGTGTGGCCGTACTTCTCCTCGAGATCGCGCGCGAGCGAGCCCATGTTGACGCCGATGCGGATCGGCGTGTTCTTGGCCTTCGCGAGCGCGACGACTTCGCGCGTCTTGGCCGGGTCCGTGATGTTGCCGGGGTTCAGACGCAGTTTGGCTACACCGGCTTCGAGCGCCGCAATCGCCATCTTGTGGTCGAAGTGGATATCCGCGACGATCGGTACGGGCGAGCGCGCGACGATGTGCGGCAGGCCCGCGGCGTCCTTCGGATCCTGACACGTCACACGCACGATCTCGCAGCCCGCCATCGCGAGCGCGTAGACCTGTTCGAGCGTCTTCTCGTAGTCGGCCGTATCGGTCGTCGTCATCGACTGGACCGCGACCGGATGGTCGCCGCCGATCCAGACCTGCTTTGCTTGGCTCGCGTCCTTGGCCCACGCGGACTTGTTCTGCAGGAGTACGGGGATCGATTTGCGCCGCAAGCGGATCATGAGACTAGAACACTCCCTTGCCGGAGACGATGTTGGCGATGTCGTGATACGCGACGAGCGCGATCAGCGCCATCAGCACGGCGAAGCCGGCGACGTGGACGACCGCCTCCTTCTCCGCATCGACCGGACGGCCGCGCAGCAGCTCCGCGACGATGAAGACGCCGCGGCCGCCGTCGAGCGCGGGGACGGGCAGCAGATTGAACATGCCGAGGGCGAGGGAGATCATGGCGCCGAGCTGGAGGTACGGCCCCCAGCCGATCGCTTGATACGTCGCGGCGGCCTGCTCCATGCCGATCACGCCCGAGACCTGCGAGGCGTGGGCGACGGGATTGGAGACGAGCGAGGCGATGCCTTGCGCCTGGCTCTTGACCATCTCGACGAGCGTCAGCCCCGAGGTCGTCACGGCTTCGGTGAAGCCCATGCGCTGGAAGTCGAAGACGCGGCCGAAGCCGATGCGGCCGACGCTCTTCGTCTTCTCCTTGACGGAGATCGGCGTGACGGCGACCGTCGTGCGCGCGCCGCCGCGCTCGTACGTGAGGCGCAGCGGCCGATTCGGCGAGGCTTGGATCTTCTTCAAGACGTTGTCGCCGTCGAGCGGCCCGAAGGCCGTGCCGTCGATCGCGACGATCCGGTCGCCGGCCTGCAGGCCGACCTTCGCGCCAGGCGAGCCCGTCGTGACGGGTCCGATCAGGTTCGTCGCCTTCGACGTCGGCGAGACGACGCCGAACGAGACGGCGGCGATGACAAGAATGACGTAGGCGAGGACGAAGTTCGCGACCGGGCCCGCGACGACGATCGAGAGGCGCTGCCAGGGCGTCTTCGCCTGGAAGCTGTCGCCGCGCGCCACCTTCGCATCGCCGCTCGCGCGGAACTCGCGCTGCTGCTCGGCCTCGGTCGTGATGCCGTCCTCGCCCTGCATCGCGCAGTAGCCGCCGATCGGCAGCAGGTTGAGCCGGTAGTTCGTGCCGCTGCGCTTCGAGGTCCATTTCAGCAGCGTCGGTCCGAAGCCGACGGCGAAGTCGTTCACGCGCACGCCGTTCCGCCGGGCGAGCAAGAAATGCCCACCTTCGTGCAGGACGACGAGCACCGAGATCATCACCAGAAAGACGGCGAATTTTTCGACGGCGTCGAGGGTCGGGACCGCGAATGCGAGTGTCATCAGTGTGTTCCGTTACTTCGCTGGGAGGGCGGACCGGGCCTCGACGGCGGCCGTTGCCAGGCTGCGCGCGCGGGCATCGGCGGTCTTGAGGCTCGCGAGTGAGAGCGGCTCGTCCGGGGTGCGGTCGATCGCGTATCCGACGACCTCCGCGATCTCGCCGAACCGGATCGTCCCCCCTACGAACGCGCGAACGGCGATTTCGTTTGCGGCCGAGAGTGCCGCCGGCACGGTCCCGCCGCGCCGCAGCGCCGCGTACGCGAGCCCGAGGCACGGGAACCGGTCGAGATCGGGCCGGTGAAAGACGAGCGAGGTCGCGCGCTCCGCGAGCGCCCCGCCGAGCGCGCCGAGCGTATCGGCGGGGTACGGCGCGGGCAGCCGATCGGGATAGGCGAGCGCGTAGCCGATCGGCAGCCGCATATCGGGCGGCGCCAACTGCGCCTTGACGTTGCCGTCCGTGAACAGCACGAAGCCGTGCGCGACGCTCGTGCGATGGACGAGGACGTCGATCTTGTCAGGCGCGAGGTCGAAGAGGCGGCTCGCTTCGATCACCTCGAGCCCCTTGTTCATCATCGAGGCCGAGTCGATCGTGTTCTTCACGCCCATCTGCCAGGTCGGATGGCGCAGCGCGTCACCGACCGCAGCCGACCGGATGCGCTCCGGCTCCCACTCCCAGAACGGGCCGCCGCTCGCCGTCACGATCGCCTTCGCGACGCGCTCGCGCGGTTCGCCGACGAGGCATTGGAAGAGGGCGCTGTGTTCGCTATCGACGGGGAGGATCTCGGCGCCGCTACGCTTCGCCTCGGCGACGAAGAGCTCACCCGCCGCGACGATCAGCTCCTTATTGGCAACGGCGATCCGCGTGCCGCGCCCGGCGGCGGCGAAGACGGCGTCGAAGGCGACCGCGCCGTCGGTCGCGGCGACGACGACGTCCGCGCCGGCTTCGGTCGCGGCGGCGAGGAGACCGGCCGCACCGCAGAGGACGCGCGTCCCGGCGGGAGCGGCTTGCCCGAGCGCCTCGACGTCGCCCGGCGCGGCGCAGGCGAGGATCCGCGGCCGAAACGTCTGCGCCTGGGCGGCGAGCTCGGCGATGCGGCCTCCGGCGGCGAGGGCGACGATCTCGAAGCGCTCCGGGTACCGGGCGACGACATCGAGCGTCTGCGTCCCGATCGACCCCGTCGAGCCGAGCACCGCGATCTTCTTCCGCATCCCGGGGCCATTGGCAGTCGGCGGCGGCTGACCTACGCGGCGACGATCGCGGCGACGTCGAGCGCGAGGCCCTCCGGCGGCTCGCCCGCCGCGTACGTCGCGCCCGACTCCGGGTCATCGCGAGTGCGAAGCCGGCGCCGTCGCTCAGGTACTTGTCGATCTTGGCGGTTACGCGATTCCAGCTATCCGTTTTGCTCGCGACCTCGATTGCGACATCTGGCATCGTCTGCCAATAACCGTCCTCCTGCGCGTGCTCGGCGATCCGAGCGGCCGAGATCCACGCGGCGTCCGGGCTGACGACCCCGCCGGCCGGCGTCTTGAAACCCGTCCCCGCGTCGCAGACCTTGCCGCCGGCCTTTTTTGCGTAGGCGTAGAGCTGCGCGAAAGCTTCGCCACTCTTGAAGCCTCCGTTCGTCGACGTCGGACGCGCGACCAGCGACCCATCATCGGCGCGCTCGATCTGCCAGCCGGGATTCGCCTCGGAGATGCGTTCGAGGTCCCCATCGGAGATGAGGTGCGCGAATGGCATCATCGTCTCACGGGCCGATCGGGGGGATGTGGCCCGTGATGAAGAGCGCGAAATAGAACGCGACGCCGCCGAAGGCGTACGAGTCGAAGCGGTCGAGGACGCCGCCGTGGCCGCCGAGCAGCGTGCCGGCCTCCTTGACGAGCGCGTCGCGTTTGAGCGCGGATTCGACGAGATCGCCGCCTTGCGCGGCGACGCTCGTGACGACGGCGACGATCGCGCCCTGCCACCACGGCAGGTCGAGCGCGGGGACGAAGAGCGCCGCCGCGATACCGGCGAGCGTCGTCACGGCGAGGCCGCCGAGCGCGCCCTCGACCGTCTTGCGCGGTGAGATCGGAGTGAGGGGCGTCCGGCCGAGGCGCACGCCGACGACCATCGCGAAGATGTCGGTCAGGCCGATCAGGACGATCGCGAGATACGTGTACGCGAGGCCGCCGTGCGGCAACGTGCGCAGCGTGATGAAGTACGAGCCGAGCTTGCCGAGATAGCAGACGCCGAGCAGCGTGTAGGCGCTGCGCGCAAAGTAGCCCTGCTGCTTGCCCGCGAGCGAAAAGCCGAGCGCGGCGACGACCGTCGTTGCGAGCAGCTCCGCCTCGAACCGGTGTAACAGGCGCATCGCCGCGAGCACGATATAGCACGCACATGCTACCGACGCGACGGGGAAGACGATCTCGACGTCCTTGCGTGCGGAGAGCCGCGAGAGCTCGTAGAGCGAGGCGAGCACGAGCACGAGCACGAGCGCGGCGAACGCCGGCACGGAGAGCACGGCGGAGAGCGCGACGACGGCGAGGCCACAGCCGATCGCGAGCCGGTTCCCGATGCGGTAGCCGCCGGGCCGCCGCGCCTCCGTGACGGGAAGGGTCACCGTGCGTCGCGGTCGCGCGCGCCGTACGCGGCGAGCGCGCGGACGAACGCCGCGCGATCGAAATCCGGCCAGTACGTTTCGGTCATGTAGAGCTCGGTCTCGGCGACTTGATAGAGCAAGAAATTGGAGAGTCGCGTCTCGCCGCCGGGCCGGATCAGCAGATCGGGGTCGGGCAGCCCCGCCGTGTAGAGATACGATTGCACGCGCGCCTCGTCGATCGCGGCCGGGTCGAGCCGGCCCGCGGTGACGTCGCCCGCGATCGCCGCGACGGCGTCGCGGAGCTCCGAGCGGGCGCTGTAGTTGACGGCGAGATTGAGCAGCAACCCCGTGTTCTTCGCCGTCCGCGCGATCAGACCGTCGAGCGCTTCGCGCGACGCTTTCGGCAGCGCCTCGTAGCGGCCGATCACCCGGACGCGCACGTTGTTGCGGAGTAGCTCGTCGAGCTCGCTCTTGGCAAAATAGACGCAGAGGTCGAGCAGCAGCGAGATCTCGGTACTCTCACGCTTCCAGTTGTCGGTCGAAAACCCGTAGACCGTGACGACCGGAATCGCGAGGTCGCTCGCGACGCGCGTCAGCTCGCGCAGCGCGACGATGCCGCGCCGATGGCCTTCGATCGACGGCATCCGCCGCGCCTTCGCCCAGCGCCGGTTCCCGTCCATGATGACGGCGACGTGCTCCGGCAGGCGCGAGCGGTCGAGCGAGGCGAGGTCCGGCGCTCTCACGGCCGCGGCCCGATTCGCTCGTACCGGTCGTAGCCCGCGACGATCTCGACCGACCCGTCGACCTCGCGCAGCCGCAGCACGCGCAGCATCCCGACGCCGATCGCCGCATAGGCGGGCCGCAGCAGACGGAACACGAGCGTGCGGTCGCGGAGGGCGAGCCGCGCGAACGGCTCGGGCACGAGGGTCAGGGACTCCACCCGCGCACGCTTCCGAGCGGCCCGAGTGCGGTCCTCGCGCGGCGCACCGGCCGCGGGTCAGGAGCCGCTGCGATGCGCCTGTGCGAGCAGCGCGCCGCGCGAACGCACGCCGTAGGCGCGGTAGATCGCTTTGATGTGGTTGCGGACCGTGTTCGTGCTGCGTCCGAGGCGCCCCGAGATCGTCTCCGCATCGAAGCCGTCGAGCAAGAGCCGGTAGACCGCTTCTTGCGCCGGCGTGAGCGGGTTCCCGTCCGCTGCGGAGCCGCCGCGCGCGCCTCCGCCCGGCTCCCGCTCCCCTCCCGCGGCGAACGCCCGTTCGATCGGGGTCGTGAGCCAGCGGCGATCGAGACTGGCAAGTGCGCGCTCGGCACGTTCTTGCCAGATACCGTCCTTCGTGAGCGCGGCGAGGGCCACGGCCGCACGTCCCTCGCGAAAAACGTAACCGATCTCGTGGTAGATCTCCCACGCACGTGTGATGAGGCGCACGGCCTCCGGCCGTTCGCCGAGCGAGGCGCGCACGATGCCGAGCGAGTACGACTCCATCGCCTCGACGCGGCGGTCGTCGGCCGAGGCGAGCGTGCGGTCCATCGGCGCGCCCTCGCGCCGGTACCGCGCGACGTAGCCGAGCGCGAGCGAGGGGTCGCGCTGCGCCGCGAGCTCCGCGAGGCCGAGCAGCGCAAAGCGCTCCTCGCCCCGCAGCGTCTCCCAGCGCGTGCGCTCGGCGAACTCGCGCGCATCGTCGAACTCTTGCTCGGCGAAGCGCGGCTCGTCGAGGGCGGTCGCGAGGGTCGCGCGATCCGCCGACGCCTGCGTACGCCACGCGTCGCTCGTCGCGGCGAGCGACGCCGCCTTCAGGGTACGGAACGCGGTGAAGTAATCGCCGCCGATTGCGTACGCCCACCCGATCGAACGGAGCATACGATAGCGGATGTCGTCGAGGTCGCCGCCCGCCGGCCAGACGATCGCATCGAACTCCGCGCGCGCGACGCGGCCGAGCTCGCCGTTCGGAAACTCGCGGGCGAGATAGCTCAATTGGCTCGCGACCGTGGCGCGGTGCAGAACGCTCGGCTGCGGTAGCGCGCGCAGCCGCGCCGCCGCATCGAGCAAAATCGCGCCTTGCTCCGCAAAGCGTTCCGCGGCCGCGGCGATCGCGCCGTGCAGCACGGCGATCTCGATCGCGAGCGTCTCGCTCGCGCGCGGGTCGTCGATCGGCGGAATCGCCGCCCGCGCCTCGGCGAGATCACGCGCGATCCACGATGCGAGCGCCCGCTGATGGGCGATCTCGCAGCGCAGCGCACCGTTCGCCTCGCTAGCCGGGCGCGGGACGGCGGACTCCGCCTCGGCGAGCCGCGCCCGCGCCGACGCGAGATCGCCGAGGCGCGCGAAGGCGGCGCCCTCGAGCATGGCCGCCGTCGCGCGGGCGAGCGGCGTCCCGGCGTGGGCGCGGTGACGCGAGAGCAGATCGATCGCGAGCGCCGGGTCGCGCCGGATCGCGAGCCGGACCCGCAGCTCGACATCGCGAAAGGACGGCCGGTCAGCGAGACGTTCGTCGAGACGCACGATCGCGGCCGCGAACTCCGCCGATCGGACGAGCTCCGCGATCTCCGCCGGCCCGCGGGTCTTCGATACGGCGACGCTCTTCATGATGGCGCGACGATTCGTCGCCGCGACTCCATAGCCTTTTGAAGGCATGGTAGCTCATTCGTACCAGGAACATCGTCCACGGTCCGATAAAGGCCGTGCGTCCCGTTTCGACCGGAGGCCGTCCCATGCTCCGTCACATCCGCCTCGGCATCTTTGCGATCGTCTGTGCCACCGCGCTCGGCACCGGATGCGACTACAATGGCGGACCGATCAAAGCGGCTCCGGGAGGCGGCAGTATCCCCAGCATGCCCTCGCCGAACGGCGTGATGCCCGGCACGGGCGCGAGCGGCACGCCCGCTCCGGCTACGTCGCCGACCGCGGCGCCGACCGCGACCGGCTTGCCGAGCGCGACGCCGCCCGCGATGCCGTCGCGCGGGCCGGCGACACCGAGTGCCGCACCGAGTGGGTCGCCGGGCGCCTCGGCGCCGGCGACGATCTCGCCGCTGCCGAACATCCCGGGCGCGCAGACGCCCGTCGCGTCCGCAACGTGAGGCTCGTCTGGCATATTTCGGTCATGCGTTCGATCGCGTTCGCGTCGATCGCCGCCGTGACGTCCGGCTCGCTCTTCGTCGCCTGCGCGGCGTCGCCCGCGTCCCGCGCGTGCCCGGCGCTCGCCATCGCCGGCGATCCGCTCATCTACCCGATTCCCGGTGCGACCGGCGTCTCGACGTCGATCGGCACGCTGCTCCTGCAGTCCCACACGTCGCCGTCGCTCCAGGGCTCGCCGACGTTCGATCTCCTGCGCGACGACGGGACGGTCGTCTCGCGCGCGACCCTGAGCGTCGCGTCCTCACCGCTGCCGAGCCCGATCGCGACCCCGTTCGACGGCACGTCCTCGCCTCCGAATCCCGGCGCCTTGGCCGTTCCGAAGCTGCCCTCCACAGCGAGGCTCACCGTCCAACAGGAATTGCTGCCAGCCGCCTGTCCGGTTCCGATCGGCCCTTCGGGCAGCTTCACGACCGGCGCCTGACGGCGTCGCGGTTGACGCGCCTCTCCGGCCGATGATACTGTAGCGACGCCCTCGCCGCATGCCCGCTCCAAGCGCTGCACGGCGGTCTCCCGAAAGGTCGCACGTGAGCATTACGGACTCGTACCTCGAACAGAACCGCGAGTACGTCGCAAACGAGGGCCACGGCGCGTTGCCGATGCCGCCCTCGAAGCATCTCGCGGTCGTCGCGTGTATGGACGCGCGACTCGACGTCTACGCGATCCTCGGTCTGCACGAAGGCGAAGCGCACGTCATCCGCAATGCCGGCGGCGTCGTGACCGACGACGTCTTGCGCTCGCTCGTGATCTCGCAGCGGCTCCTCGGCACGACCGAGATCGTGCTCATCCACCACACGGACTGCGGCATGCTGACGTTCGAAGACGCCGATCTCGCGCGCAAGCTCGAGGCGGAGATCGGCGAAAAGCCGCCGTTCGCGTTCCACGCCTTCTCCGATCTCGAAACCGACGTCCGCGACGGGATGCAGAAGATCAAAGCGACGCCCTTCATTCCGCTGCGGGCGAACGTCCGCGGCTTCGTCTTCGACGTCGAGAACGGCAGACTGGCAGAGGTCGCGGGCTAGACCTCGAGGATCTCTTTTTCTTTCGTGACCGTCAGCGCATCGACTTCTTTGATGTACTTGTCGGTCAGCTTCTGGATGGTGTCGGCGGCGCGCTTCTGCTGATCGTCGGTCGCCGAGCCGTCTTTGACGAGCCCCTTGATGTCGTCGATCGCCTTATGGCGAATACTCCGCACCGCGACTTTGCCGTCTTCGGCTTTTTTCTTGACACTTTTGACGAGATCTTTGCGCCGCGCTTCCGTGAGAGGCGGGATCGAGAGCCGGATGTTCGAGCCGTCGATGTTCGGCGTGAGGCCGAGGTCGCTCGTCTCGATCGCCTTGCGGATCGCGCCGACCGACGTGCGGTCGAAGGCCGCGATCTGCAGCGTTCGGGCATCCGGCGTGCTGACGTTCGCGACGCTCTTGAGCGGCGTCGAGGCGCCGTAGACCTCGACGTAGAGACGGTCGAGCAGGTTCGGCGAGGCGCGGCCGGTCCGCACGGAGGCGAAGTCCGTGCGCGTCGCATCGATGCTCTTGACCATTCGTTGTTCGGTCGCTTTGATGACGTCGTCGATCATGTCGTTACCTCGGTGATGCGCGCGCCGGAGCTCGGCGACGTGACGAGCGTCCCGATCGGGTCGCCGTAGACGACGCGCGCGATATTGCCCGGCACATTCATGTCAAAGACGATGATCGGCAGGCCGTTGTCCATGCAGAGCGTGAGGGCGGTCGAATCCATCACTTGGAGCCCGCGCTGCAGCACCTCGAGATAGTCGAGCCGCTCGAAGCGCGTCGCCCCGGGTTCTTTCAAGGGGTCGGCGGAGTAGATGCCGTCGACCTTCGTCGCCTTGAGAATCGCGTCGGCGCCGATCTCGACCGCTCGGAGCGCGGCCGTCGTATCGGTCGTGAAGTACGGATTGCCGGTGCCGGCGCCGAAGATCACGACGCGCCCCTTCTCGAGATGCCGGATCGCGCGCCGCCGGATGTACGGCTCCGCGATCTGCTGCATCTGGATCGCGGTCTGGACGCGGGAGGGAATGCCGATCCGCTCGAGGGCGTCCTGCAGCGCGAGCGCGTTGATGACGGTCGCGAGCATGCCCATGTAGTCGGCCGTCGCGCGATCCATGCCGGCGGCCTCGTGCGCCTTGCCTCGCCAGATATTGCCACCACCGACGACGACGGCGACCGAGACGCCCGAACGGGCGACCTCGCCGATCTGCTCGGCCATCTCGGCCGTCGTCTGCGCGTCGACGGAGGTGTCGCGGCCGCCGAAGGCTTCACCCGAGAGCTTCACGAGCACGCGTTTGAAGGCGGGCTTGCGGTTACTCCTCACCGAGCGCGAACTTCGAGAAGCGTCGCACGTGGATCTTTTCGCCGAGGATGCCGACGACGGAGCCGATCAGCTCGGCGACGGTCGAGCCGTCCTCGCTCTTGACGAACGGCTGATCGAGCAGCACGTGCTCCTCGAACCATTTGTTGAGCTTGCCTTCGATGATCCGCTCGATCACGCTGGGGGGCTTGCCCTCGGGGACGTTCTTCGCGAGCTCGGCGCGGACTCCGTCGATCCGTTCCTGCGGGACGGACGCGCGATCGACGTATTCGACCGGCATCGCCGCGACGTGCATCGCGATGTCGCGAACGAGCTCCTGGAAGCGTTCGTTGCGCGCGACGAAGTCCGTCTCGCAGTTGATCTCGACGAGCACGCCGACTTTCCCGCCGACGTGGATGTACGAACCGACGAGACCTTCCTTCGCGACGCGTTCGGCCTTCTTCGAGACCTTCGCGACGCCCTGATCGATCAGGTGTTTTTTTGCCACATCGTAGTCGCCCATCGCTCCGGCGAGCGCGTTGCGACAGTCGAGCATGCCGGCTCCCGTCGCTTCGCGCAAGCGCTTGACGTCATCGGTCGTCGGCTTATAGGTCGCCTGGGTCACGTTGTTGCCTTTCTCGTACGCATCCGAAAAAGAGGGCCGCGGACGGCCCCCTCGCCGACACGGTGGGGTTCGACTCGCTAGACCGTCGCCTCCTCGGCCGGAGCCGGGGCGGGAGCGGGGGCGGCGGGAGCGGCCGGTTCCGCGGCCGCCGGGACTTCGCCGAAGCTCTCGGGCGTGAACTCGCCGCCCGCATGCGCGACGGTCGAGCCGACGATCGGCCGCGAGCCTTGCGGCGCGTCACCGTACGCGTCGTCGTAGTCTTCCGAGTCGTACGCGCTCTCGACTTCGGTGCGACCTTCGATGATCGCATCCGAGATCTTCGAAACCATCAGCTTCACGGCGCGGATCGCGTCGTCGTTGCCGGGGATCGGATAGTCGATTTCGTCCGGATCGCAGTTCGTGTCGATCACGGCGATGATCGGGATCTTCAGTTTGCGCGCTTCGAGCACGGCGATGCGCTCTTTCTTCGGGTCGACGATGAAGACGGCGTCGGGCAGACGGTGCATGTCCTTGATGCCGCCGAGGAAGCGCTCGAGCTTCTCGAGCTCGTCGCCGAGGCGCGCGACCTCTTTCTTCGGGAGCAGATCGAAGGTGCCCTGAGCGCGCATGTTCTCGAGTTCGCGCAGGCGCGAGATGCGCTTTTGGATCGTCGAGAAGTTCGTCAGCGTGCCGCCTAGCCAGCGCTCGTTGACAAAGAACGTGTCGGCGCGGAGCGCCTCTTCCTTGACGACGTCCTGGGCCTGTTTCTTCGTGCCGACGAACAGGATGACTTTGTTGTCGCGCGCCATCTGCTTGACCGCGGCGTAGACGCTGCGGAGCATGAGGACGGTCTTCGAGAGGTCGATGATGTAGATGCCGTTGCGCTCTTGAAAGATGTACGGCTTCATCTTGGGGTTCCAACGCCGGGTCTGATGCCCGAAGTGAACGCCCGCCTCCAAGAGGTCTTTCATCGATACGACTTGCGCCGCCATAAGCAGGAATAACCTTTCTGGCCGGTCCGTAGAGCGGTACCGCGCCATGACGAGCCCCTCGCGAGACTCTTCCGACCGTCGACTTCATCGCCCGAAGGCGATCGTAACGGTCCGTAGTGGAACCTCGGAAGTGTATCACATCGAGGACCTCGATGCGAGAAACGCCGACGGAGACACGAGGAAGGCCCGAGGCGGGCGGGATACTCCGAGCGGTATATCCAGGTATACCGCAAGGGATACTTGCGCTTCTTCCGACAACCATCCCGCATGCGAACGTCGACGTCGCTCGACCCTCTGCCGGCACCGGCGCTGTTCGGTACGAGCATGCGGACGGCGCTCCTGATCCTCATCGCCGTTCTCGAAGAGACGTATCCGGCGGAGTTGGCGCGCTACCTCGGGACGAGCATCTCGTCGGTCCAGCGAACGCTCGACAAGATCGAGATCGAGGGTTGGATCTCGACGCGCCCGCGCGTCGTCCGGACCGTAACGCTCAATCCGCAGAACCCGATCACGAGCGACCTTCGAGCGCTCTTGTTGCGTCTAGCCGAAGGCTATCCGCAATATGGACAGATCAGAGAATCGCGTCGCACGCGCCCGCGCCGGCGCGGCAAAGCCGGATGATCGGACCGACTTCGTCGCTTGCTGACATCTGTTACGCCGTAGCGGCCGCCCTCGACCAACACCTCCTGCCCGGCGTCCTCACCGGCGGAAGCGCGGCGGCGTTGTACGCGCCACACGCTTACATGTCGGAGGATGCGGATTTCGTTCTCGATGGCGATCCGCCACTTACCCTAATCGCCACGGCACTCGCCACGATAGGCTATCGTCGCGAAGGAAGATCGCGCATCTTCCTGCACGAGAGTTCCGCATTCACAGTCGATTTTCCGAAGGGTCCACTCGCCGTCGGCGCCGACTATATCTTCGAGAGCGCGACGTTCGAGCGCGGCGGCATGCTCCTACGCGTACTCTCGCGGACCGACAGCATACGCGATCGACTCGCTCATTATTACTACTGGAACGACTTTACGGCTCTGAACGCCGCCGTCGGTGTGGCCGCCTCTGCGCCGTCCGAAGTGGATTTTGATCTGATCGCGCGCTGGACGGAGCGCGAGAGTCCGGCGCTGCTCGCAAAGTATGCTGAATTCCGGCGGCGTCTGGCCGAAAGCTGATCGGCGTTTTACGCCGCGCCGGCCTCGAAGGCGGCTTTCAGACTCGTCGCTTCGTCGACGCGGAGCAGCCGGATCTCGCTCAGACACGATCGCAGCCAATGCAATTCTTCACCGAGACGACGCGCCGCGAGCACGGCCTCGACCGCCCCGACCGTACCCGTGCCGAAGAAGACGCTGCCGCCTTGATCTTCGAAGCCCTCGCTCTCGAGCAGGGCCGCGATCTGGTCGAAGCCGACGCTCGTATCGTCGAGCGCTGCCTCCATGCCAACCGAGTCGATGTGGATCGCGATCGCGTACATGGGCTCGCCCTACGCCTTCCCGACTGCGGAGCCTTTCGACGCCGCGGGTGCGTCGATGAACTCCGTTCGCGCTGGGCTCACATCGCGAACTGCGCCGCGTGCAGACGCGCGTACGCGCCGCCCGCCGCGAGTAACGCTTCGTGCGAACCGCGTTCGACGATACGGCCGCCGTCGACGTAGAGGATCGTGTGCGCGCGGCGGATCGTCGAGAGGCGGTGCGCGATGATCAGCGTCGTGCGCCCGGGCAACAGACGGTCGAGTGCCGCTTCGATCAACCGCTCCGAGTGGCTGTCGAGCGCGCTCGTCGCTTCGTCGAGGATCAAGATGCGCGGATCGCGCAAGACGGCGCGCGCGATCGAGATGCGCTGGCGCTGGCCGCCCGAGAGTCGCAGACCGCGCTCGCCGACCCGCGTGTCGTAGCCGAGCGGCAGGTCCAGCACGAACTCTTCGGCGTTCGCTTCGCGCGCGGCCGCCTCGATCTCGGCCTGCGTCGCGTCCAGCCGGCCGTAGCAGATGTTCTCCGCGACCGTGCCGCTGAAGAGCATCGGCTCCTGCGGGACGATCGCGATCGCGCCGCGCAACTGGCCGAGCCGTAGCGCCTCGAGGTCCACGCCGTCGAGCGTCACGCGCCCCGAGCGCGGCGAATAGAAGCGGGGCACGAGATTCGCGATCGTCGTCTTGCCGGCGCCCGAGGGTCCGACGAGCGCGACGATCTCGCCCGCGGCGAACGCGACGTCGAGATCGTGAAGCACGAGCGGCCCGCTCGCGTCGTACGCGAAATCGACGTGCTCGAAGCGTAGCGCTCCGCCCACCGCCGGCAGTTCCACGGCGTGCGCGGAGTCCGGCCGCTCGACCGGCAGGTCGACGATCTCGAAGACGCGTCCGGCGCCGATCAGTCCCTTCGCGATATCGGCCGTGTACTTCGAGAAGCTGTTGATCGGGTTGATCGCGATCCCGACCGCGGCCCAGAACTGGAAGACGGTCGCGCTCCGCATGCGGCCGATGATGACTTCGTGTACCGAGAAGACGACGATCACCATGAGCGCCACGAGGATGATCATCGCGACGACCGGCGTCTGCGTCTGACCGAGTTGTGTCAGCTTCATGTACGCACCGAAATAGCCTTCGCTCGCATCCGTGAAGCGCTCGATCTCGAAGGCCTCGCGCCGGAACGCCTTGACGACGCGCTGTCCTTGGACGACCTCCGTGAGGTTCACCGCGAGATCGGCGACACGCTGCTGCGCGCGCTGGGTGTGGATCGAGATGAGTTGTGTGAAGCGAACGATCGCGAAGTTGACGACCGGCGCGAAGACGAAGAGAAAGAGCGTCAGCTCCCAGTCCGTGTAGAGCATGATCGCGAGCGCCCCGAGCAGCGAGACGAGCGTCTGGACCATCTGGGGCACGGAGGTCGACGTCGCCTCGGTCATCAGGTTGAGGTCGCTCGTGAAGCGTGACAGGAAATCGCCCGGCCGCCAGCGATCGAACTCGGAGAGCGGCAGATGGAGGATGCGATCGAAGAGGCGCACGCGCAGATTCGCGACGAGCCGCTGACCCGACCACGCCGTGAGGTAGCTCTGGCCGTAGCCCGCGGCGCTCGCGACGAGGTTGATCGCGAGCAGCGCCGCGATGACCTCCCACATGAGGCGCACGTCGTGATGCGGGTCGCTGATGACCTTATCGAAGATCAGCGGCAGCGCGCGCGTGAGCGAGAGCGGTCCGAGTCCCGCGACGATGCCGAGGACGAGCGAGAGGGCGAGCCGGCCGTAGAACGGCCGCGCCTCTTCGATCAGGCGGCGGAAGACGCGCGTGCGATCCGCGGGCGTGGGCTCGGCCGTCAGTGCTGAAACCTCATGCGAGTACGGTTGGTACGTCGTGCAGACTTCATCGTCGATCGCTCGAGGAGCTTGCCATGGACTGCTACTTCCACAACGCCGTTCCGTCCGTCTCGACCTGCCGCGATTGCGCCCGGACGGTCTGCGCGACCTGCCGCGCGCTCGACGGCTCCTGCCCGAGCTGCCGCCTCGCCGCGCGGATCGACGCCGCGCAGAGCGCCGGCTCGGAGGCGCTCTCGGGCGGGATCGGGCCCCCATCGCCGCCGCGCGGCCCGCGAGCCACGCCGCAGCCGCAACCGCAGCCGCAGGCCGCGGCCTCGATGCCGTACGCGCCGGCGCTCTGCGCCGAGCCCGTCTCCTCGCGGGCGCTCGTCGCGCTCGGTTATCCGCTCTGGCCGCTCGCCGCCCTCGCCATGCTCGCGCCCAAACGCTCGCGGTGGCTGCGACGTCAGGCGATGCAGGGCCTCGGCTTCAACCTCGGCACCGCCGCCCTCTGGACGGCGCTCGCGATCGTCGCGCACGTGCCGTTCTTCGGCATGAGCGCCTGGCCCGTGATGCTCGTCTTCTGGCCCGTCTGGTTCGTCGCGAGCGTCGTGTACATGGTCAAAGCTTGGCAGGGCGAAGACGTGCGCGTTCCGCTCGTCAGCGAGATGCTCGACGAACGCGAACTCGAGGCCGCGGCCCGCAGCACCGCCTGAGCGCAACCGCGGCTCGAGCGGAACCGACCAATCGGTCCGAGAAGCCGCCGGGAATGCGCTTCAGCTCGGCGACGCGGCTCGCCGGGGATCACCACGGCACGCTGACCGGTGTGACCTCGGATGACTACTGGAACACGATCGGACCCTTCGGCGGCTGGATCGCCGCCGTCCTGATGCGCGGGGTGATCGAGCGGAGCGGCGCCGGCGGCGAGCCCGTCTCGGCCTCGGTCACCTTCGCTGCGGCGATCGCTCCCGGCGCCTTCGAGATCCGCGCGCGCGAACTCCGGGCGAACCGGTCGACCGCGTTCTGGTTCGCGGAGCTGCTCCAGGTGCGGGACGTCGCCGAGCTCTCGTGCGCGCAGGCGACGATCGTGCTCGCGACGCGGCGCGAGACGCCCGTCTTCCGGCACGCCGTCGCACCGGAGGCGCCCCCGCCGGAGGATCTGCCGCGCGGCGAGCGTCTGCCGCGAGCGCCCGCCTTCCTCGAACACTACGACATGCGCTTCGTGCGCGGCGGGTTTCGCGAGAGCGAGCCGCCCGAGTCGACGTTCGTGTGGGTCCGCGACCTCGAGCCGGAGGCGCCGCTCGACTTTCCGACCCTCGCCGGACTCTGTGACATCGGCTTGCCACAGATTTTCTACCGCTCCGGCGGCCCGATCCCGATCTCGACGATCGTCATGAACGCCTTCTTCCACGCCTCCGCCGCCGATCTCGCGGCGCTTCGCGGGGAGTTCCTCGGCTATCACACGCGCATGCGCCTAGCAGCGAATGGCTACTTCGACATGACGACGGAGATCTGGAGTCGCGCCGGCGCCCTGCTCGCGACGACGGAGCAGATCGTCTGGTACAAGTTTCCGGACCCGCCGGAGCCGCACGCCTGAACGACGGCGGCAACCGCCTCAACGGCCTGCGGCGACGCTCGCGTACCTTGCGAGGAAGGCGCGTGCGACCCGCTCGTGCTCGACGACGGGCGAGGGGTACGCGCGCGCTCCGAAGAGCGGGAGGGCGAGCTGCGTGCGAACGGCGGAGGCGTCGCCGAAGATCTCGTTCGGCGGGATCTGCGCGAACTCGGGCAGGTAGCGCCGGACGTACGTCGCCGCGGGATCGAAGCGGCGCAGTTGCTTGCGCGGATTGAAGATGCGCGGCACGGCCGCGAGATCCGCGCCGACGCCCGCGCTCCACTGCCAGTTGCCGTTCGCGAGCGCGAGATCGTCCTCTTCGAGATGCCGTTCCCACGCATCGCGGCCGACGCGCCAGTCGACGCCGAGATCGAAGCAGAGAAACGACGCCGCGACGCGGCGGACGTGCGGGTGCATCCAGCCCGTGGCATGGAGTTGCCGCATGCCCGCATCGACGAGCGGATAACCCGTCCGGCCTTCGAGCCAGTCCGGCAGGAGCGGGTGGCCGGAATCGAAGGCCCGTTCGCGCGCCGTCGCGCGGAGCGGCTCGTCCGGCCGCCGTTCGAAGAAATGTGCCAGCTGCAAGAAAAAGTCACGTTCGGCAAGCGACGTCTGTAGCGAGCGCAGCGCGACGCGCTCCTCGGCGAGCAGGAACGGCTCGGCGAGACGCTCGTCGATCATCGCGAGAACCGTGCGCGCGGAGATGACGCCGAACGACAGCGGCGCCGAGAGGCGCGCGGTCGGCTCGCCCGCGGGCACGCGGCTCGCGACGTTGTACTGCAGCGCGGCTCCCGCGAGATAGTGCGCGAAGCTGCGCCGTGCGACGCTCTCGCCCGCGCCGGCCGGGGTCGCGGCGTCGGCTCCGGCGAGTTCGCGCGCCGTCGGCAGGGCCTCCGTGCGGAGCTCCGCGTCGAGCTCGGCGAAGACGAGCGGCACGCGGAGCGGCGATCGCGGGAGCGTGCGCCACGCGGCGAGGTACGGCGCGAGCGCGCGGTATCCGGCGCCGTCGTCGCTGCTCCGCGCCGCCGCCGTCTCCTCGGGCGCAACGGCAGGCGCGTCGTGCACGCCGTAGGCGCGCAGATTCGCTTCCTCGAGGTCGGCCTGCAGCGCCCCGAGCGTCGTCGCGCCGGCGCGGTCGTAGGCGTGACTCCACAAAACGGTCGCGGCGCCCGTCGCGCGAGCGAGCCCGAGCAGGGCGGCCGCGAGCGGTCCGCGCCGTACGACGAGCCGCGTGCCGCGTTCGCGCAGGGAGACGTCGAGCGCGCCGAGCGCGGCGCACACGTAAGCCGCGCGGCGCGGCGACCCGGCGTAGCGCCGGCGGAACTCGTCGTCGATGACGCATACGGGCACGATCTTGCCGTAACGCGCCGCCTCCGCGAGGGCGGCCTGATCGGCTAACCGCAGATCGCGCGTGAAGAGGACGAGGACGCGCGACATCGTCGCCGCGCGTCCTCCGGGCGCATCAGAGCGACTCGACGTACGCCGCGACGTCTTTCACGTCGCGCTCGCCGATGGTCGCGGGATAGAGCTTCGGCATCGGTTGCGCCGGGTTCTTGATCCACGCGATCGCGGCCGCGTCGTCTTTCTTCGTCTTCTCGCCGACGAGCCGTGGGCCGTAGCCGCCCGCGCCGCCGGTGCCGTGGCAGCTCTGACAGTTGGCCTTGAAGACCTCGGAGCCGTGCGTGCTGTCGGCCTTCTCGGGGACGTCGGCCTGCGTCGGACGCAGACCCGTGTCGCCGCTGTCGGTCACGGGACCCGTCGACGGTCCGGTGCTCTCGGTCGTCGCCTTCGAACAGCCGGCGCCGATCGAGACGACGAGCGCGGCGATCGCCGTGAGGGTCATCAAACGTTTCAAGACATCTCTTTCTTCGGATGGGCCGCTCGCCGGGAACGGGCCGGTAATCGCCCCTCGTAAGAAACGCCCGTGCGACGGCGAGTTGCTAGGAAAGAGCGGCTCGGAACGCGAGGTAGCGGCATGGCCGATGATCCCGAGCCGCTGGCGGAGACTCCGCAACTCGTCGTCGGAAAGCCGCGGCATCCGCTGCTCGCGCGCGCCGTCGCGGCGCTCGTCTGGGCGGAACGCGGCGTCTTCTTTGCGATCGGCGCGCTCCTCTTCATCGGGGCGCTCGCCCTCTTGAAAGACAGTCTCTCGCCGCTGTTCGGCATGCTCGCCGGCGCCGGGTCGGGGGCGACGGGCTTCGGCTCGCGCTTCCTCGACATCATCCTCCTCGTGCTGATCTTCGTCGAACTCGCCTACACGGTCGTGCTCTCGCTGCGCGGCGCGGTCTTGCTCGCGGAGCCGTTCTTGATCGTCGGCCTGATCGCCGTCATCCGGCGCATGCTCGTCATCACGGCGGGCGACGCGACCGGCAAATCGGGCTCCGTCATGCAGAGTGCGAGCGAGCTCGCGGTCCTCACCGGCATCGTCATCGTCTTCGTCTTCGCGATCTTCTTGCTTCGCTCGAAACCGAAGCGCGGCTTCGAGATCGATAACGAAGACGTGCTCTCGGACTAGCGGTGCTCTCGCCCGACGCCGCCTTCCAAGCGGTCTCGAACGCCGCAGCCGCCGCCTTCGCGCGCGAACCCGCGACCGTGGCGTACCGCGTCCGGGTCGCAATCGACCGCGTCGCCTCGGCGTCGACCGCGTCGAGCGCCGTCGTGCTCCGGACCGCCGACGGCATCGCGCTCGTGCGCCCGCTCCCGGCGCAGGAGACGGCGTCGTCCGCGAGCGCACCCGCGCGGAGCGGCGCGCCGCCGGCGCTGCCGATCGTGCTCGACGCGCTCGCCGAGTGGGCGTTCCATCTCGACGACACGGGCCCGGACGCGCGCCTGCGCGTCGCCTACGATCACCCGCGCGCCTTTCGCAGCGCGCCACCGGAGGCCGGCGTCGACGTGATCGTGACGAGCCTGCGCGGATACGCGGTCGCCTACGTCGCGGGCGAGCCGACGCATCTGCGGCTCGCGCCCGCGACGCCGGAGATGCGCGCGTACGCCGCCGGCGCGGACGACTTCGTCTTTCGCGAGGTCGTCTTCGATGCCGCGACCCTGCTCCCGATCCGCGTGGTCCTCGCCGCGCCGGGCGAGACGCTCACGCTCGACTACACCGTCACGGCCGGCGCGTGGCTGCTCGCGCGCGCCGTCGACGAGGATCGTTCGCGGACGCACGCGCGCGCGGCGCTCCGGCGTCTCGACGCCGTCTACGACGGCGTCACGCTCCCGCCCGAGACGGGTAGTGGTCCCTCTTGAAATCAGGGACCGAGGCTTGATGACCTCAAATCCGGTTGCGGGAAGCGAAGGAGCAGCGAACGCCATCTTTCGGGCGATGCGCGGTGAGGTTCTAGTTCCTCCGTCAACTTTGGCCCAGGCCGATCAATCCAGATGTAACCACCCTGGGCCGCCCGCTTCGGCTTGAGCCATGTAGCGTATCGCTCCGTATACCCGAGGCGTGTCGCAATTGCAAGATTTTCCGTGTGGGGCAGCGCGTAAACTACGGCGCGGTTCTCGTCGGCCAGGTACATTGCGAATGCGATGACCATTTCGGCGAAAGGGCCATACTTCTCGTTCACGACCCAACGAAAATTGGCAGAGGCTTTGACCTGGATAGCAAGCGCCTGAAACGTAGGTTCCTTGTCTACATACGCGATGACATCGATTCCATGATCCCGGCGCGGTAGCGCTACCTCTAGCCCAGCGCGATGTAGTTGCTCGATTACCCTGTCTCGGCCGATCAGAGCAATCGTTTGCGCATCCAGAGGATTCACCGTCACGCCGCCGCCCCGCCTTCCAAGAGGTCGAGCAGGCGGGCGAGGTCGCGGAAAGTCCAATAGCGATCCGTCAACCCAGCCATAATCGCGGGCGTCGTCTTGATTGTCATGTGTTTGCGGCAGCAATTGTAATACATAAAATTGATGGCGAGCGCCCGCTGTAGGTTCTCGGCCTTCTTTGAAAAGCCGTTCGTTAGCCGCGTGAATGCATGTTTCTAGCGTGAAGCCGCGACGCGCGCGTGTCAACTCAGTCTCGAATTTCAAAAGGGACCATTACCCCCGAGACGCCGGGGCCCTGACTACGGCGCGGCCGTCGCGCTCGCGGCGCACGGCGCCGCGGCATCGCCGCCCGGCGGGCACGGATCGGCCTTCGCGACGTGCGGGGCGCGCGATTCGCTCGCCGGGTCGTTCGCGAGGCCGTCGAAGACGTCGATCGTCGGGAACGGCGCCTCGCCGGCGGCCGCCGGAATCGGCAGGCGTTTCGCCGCGACTGCGGCGGCGTGTGCGGGATGGGCCCTGGCGCGGTGAGCCCGGTACGTGACGGGGGCGACCGCGGCGGCGCGCACGGGCGCGGAAACGTCGCCTGCGGAGGTCGTGCCAGAGATCCGGGGGACGAAGGCGACGGGCGACGACGGCGCCTCCGGGACGGCGAAGCCGGCCGCGATGCGCCCGAGCGCTCCGCTCGAGAATCCGAGGTCGAGTGCGAGCGAGAGGACCGCGGCGGAAGCGATCGCCGCGCCGATCGCGCGGAGGCGACCGCGCCGGGCCAGCGCGACCTTCGCCCGGACGGCGTCGCGGAGCGCCGGACGCCACGTCTCGTGGTCGCCGAGCGCGCGCAGTTCGTCGTCGAAGGCACGCAGGTCGGAATCGGCGTCGGTCCGGCAGCGCTCGCACGCATGCGCGTGCGCCTCGAAGCGGGCCCGCTGGACCGGCGTCGCCTCGCCGAGGACGATCGCGCCGGAGAGCGACTCGAAGGCGTCGTGACCGCGCATCAGAGGCTCACCGCGAGGGTCTCGCGCATCGTGCGCATCGCGCGGCAGACGCGCTGCCGGACGGCATCCGCCGTGATGTTGAGGATCAGCGCCGCCTCCGAGGACGAATAGCCGGCGTAGCTCGTGAGCATGACGCAGGCGAGTTGCTCCGGCGCGAGCGTGCCGAGCGCGCGCTGCAGGTCGAGCGAGAGCGCCGACCGTTCGTCGAGCCGGAAGGCGGAGGCCACTTCTTGCAGGGGCAACATCTCACCACGCCGTTTGCAGCGTCGGAGATGCGAGATCGCGTGGTTCGTCGCCGTCTTGTAGAGCCAGCCCGCGGTCAGCGGTCGCGACGGATCGGTCGCGAGCATCTTGTACGCGGAGAGAAAGACCTCTTGGACGAGGTCGAGCGCGACGTCGCGTTCGCCGACGAAGCGTCGCAGAAAACGGGCGAGTTTCGTCTGATGCTCGTCGACGAGCCGCTCGATTCGAGCCTCGGCTTCGAGCGTGCGATCGATGCCGTAGACATACACGTGATCCATGACGTCTCCGAAGCGGGTGGGTCGCTCTCCGAACGACGCCGGGGCACGGGGTGTGACGCGCGTCCGGGCAGATTCCGGCGGACTAACCGCCGATCTCGCTGAACGCGCGCATCGCGGAGCCCGGTTCGCCGAGGCGCAGGTGGTGCCGTTCGGGTTTGATCGCCATGGACCCGCGCAACAGCGCCCCGAGCTCGTCTTCGCTCGCCCCGGCGCGCAGCGGCGAGCGGAGGTCGACGTCGTAATCGCCGAAGAGGCAGAGCCGGAGCCGGCCGTCGGCGCTCAGCCGCACGCGGTTGCAGGTGTCGCAGTAGTCGTGTGAGAGCGGGCTGATCGTTCCGACCGCGCCCGCCGCGCCCGCGAAGGCGACGTAGCGGGCGGGGCCGTTGCCGCGCGGCCCGGAGACGGGCGCGAGCTCCGCGATCCCGCCGAGCCGCTCGAGGATCTCGCTTGCGGGAATGAACGCGTCCCGCTGCAGCTCCACGTTCTCCGCGACCGGCATGAGCTCGATGAAGCGCACGAAGATCGGCCGGTCCCGCGTGAGCGCGGCAAAATCGGCGAGCTCGTCGTCGTTCCGGCCGCGCATCGCGACGACGTTCACCTTGAGCGGCGCGAGGCCGGCGGCGATCGCCGCGTCGATGCCGGCGAGCACGCGGCCGAGCCCGGGCCGGCGCGCGAGCGCCTCGAAGCGCTCGGGCCGCAGCGTATCGAGCGAGACGTTGACCCGCGTGAGGCCGGCCGCGGCGAGCGGCCCCGCGAGTTCCGCCAGCCGCAGGCCGTTCGTCGAGAGCGCGACGTCCTCGATGCCCGGGACGGCGGCGAGACGCCGGACGAGCTCGGGCAGACCCGGCCGCAGCAGCGGTTCGCCGCCCGTCAGGCGCAGCCGGCGCAATCCCTGCGCGGCACCCGCCCGGACGACCCGTTCGATCTCGTCGAAGGAGAGCACGTCCGCATTCGGGATCCACGGCAGGCCTTCGGCCGGCATGCAATACAGGCAGCGCAGGTCGCAGCGATCCGTCACGGAGATGCGCAGGTACGTGATCTGCCGGGCGAACGCATCGGCGAGCGGCGCCCGGCCTCCGAGTTCGATCAGATCGATCGCGAGCGCCATAGCGCTACGGACGCCGGCGCGTGCGCGCCGGTTGCATCCTCACGCCGGTTCGGCGAAGACGGTGTCCGCGACCGGCACGTTGAGCTTGTAGTTCGAGATCGTCGATCGCACGTCGGCTTTGTACGCCGGCAACTCGACCCTGCCGGTCTGCGTCGCGACGACCGCATGGCCGTCGACCGCGACGAACGTCTGATCGAACGTGATGTCGCCGCCGTCTTCGTACGTCCACGTATACGTGCCGATCGTCGCCTTCGTATCGTCGACCCGCACGTCGAGATGTTCGACCCGGCCGTGTCTCTTCGGTATCAGACGATAGGTCGTCGCACCCGCGCTATCGCCGAGTGAGGAGATCGTGTAGATCTGCGCCCAACGCGCGGGCGACGGGACGTTCGGATAGAATTTCTTGATCGATCCCGCGAGCACGGGCACGGTCTCGAAGACGACGGCTTGCCGGTCCGGCCGTTTGAAGTAGACGTCGCCGTCGAGATGCGTCGCGATGTAGGGAAACGAGTGAAAGGCGATGTCGGCGGAGATCCGGGCGTGATACGTCGCAATCGCGCTTGCCTCCGCGATCAGCCGGCGCAGCAGCGGATCGCTCGCGGCGGTCGGACTCGCGGGCGGCGGGCTCGCGGTCCCGGGGGCGGCGGAGGCCGGCGCGGGACTCCCGCTCTGCGCGACGCCGGCGGCCGGGCCCGGAGCCGCGGAACCCGGGGCCACGGCGAGGCCGAGCGTGAGCGGTGCCGTGAGGGCGAGCGCGAGCGAAGCGCTGCGCGAACGCGAACGGAAGAAAACCATACCGAACCTCAACGCCGGAAGGGACGCGGCGGTTTCCCCTGATAAACCGCGAGGGCCGCCGCGATCTCCTCGCGAGCCGAGGCGTCCGGCTCGCTCGTCGCCCGGGCCGCGAGCGCCGCGAGGCCGGCGGGCGAGCCGATGCGACCGAGCGCCCAGGCCACGTGGCCGCGGACGAGCGGATGGGGGTCGGCGCCGAGCGCCTCGACGAGCGCCGGCACGGCCCCCCGATCGAGCGCGTTGCCGAGGGCGACGGCGGCGTTGCGCCGCAGGATCGTCGCCCCGCGCCAGCCGAGCGCCGTCGGCCGGAAGCTGCGCTCGAACTCGGCCGAGCGCAGGCGCAGCAGGGCGCGCAGATCGACGCTCTCCGCGGCCGCCGGCGGCAGGCGGCGCCGGTCCCGCGCGTGCCGCGTCGGCGGGCAGACTTCCTGACAGAGGTCACAGCCCCAGATCCACGTGCCGACCAGGGGCCGCAGCTCGCGCGGGATCGCGTCTCTGCGCTGCGTGAGATCGGAGATGCAGCGCGTCGCATCCATCGTGTAATCGCCGCGGAGCGCCCCGGTCGGACAGACGTCGACGCAGCGCGTGCACGCTCCGCAGTGCGTCGCGCGCGGAGCGTCGGCGCCGATGTCGAGCGTCGTGACGATCTCGGCCAGGAAGACGTACGAACCGAGCTCCGGCGCGATCAGGTTCGTGTGCTTGCCGATCCAGCCGAGGCCGGCGCGCGCGGCGAAGGCGCGCTCCGCGAGCGGCAGCGTATCGCAGCCGGCGAGCGTCGCCGGAGCGCCGGCGATCGCGTCGATCTCCCGCGCGACGACCCGCGCGAGCGCGCGCATTCGGCCGTGGTAGTCTTCGCCGCGGGCGTAGAGCGAGATGCGGCCGCCGCCGCCGTCGTCGCGCACGCGCGGCGGCACGGTCGCGCCGTCACCGTACGCGACGGCGAGACAGACGATCGACCGCGCCTCCGCGAGGATGCGTTCCGGCGCGGAGGCACGCGCCGCGAAGGCGGCGTCGTAGGGCCACGTCGCGAGGTCGCCGCGTGCGACCGCGGCGGCGAGGCGCGCCGCCGTGAGGTCGTCGCTCACGGCGGACGTGAAGCGCACGGCGTCCGCTCCGGCAGCGAACGCGACGCGCGCGATCCGCGCTCGCAGGGGCTCGCCCGCGCCCGCCGGCGGTCGCTCAGATGACGGCGAGCGGTCGATCGCCGTGCGGCACCGGAAACGCTGCGTCGATCGCGGCGCAGGCGGCTGCGTCCAGCACGACGTCCGCGGCCGCCGCGTTGGCGCGGACGTGCGCGGCGTCGGCGCTCATCGGGATCGCGAACGTCCCGTCCTCCCGCGTCAGGAACGCGAGGGCGACGGCGTGCGCGGAGAGACCGCGCGCGGCGCCGATCCCCTCGAGCGCGGCGCGGCCCGGCGTCCCGTCGCGCGGAAAATCGCCGGAGCCCAGCGGGCTGTAGCCGACGAGCGCGACGCCGGCCGTGCGGCACTGCGGCAAGAGCCGGCGCTCGATGCCGCGCTCCCCGAGGTGGAAGAGGACCTGATTGCAGGCGACCGGGTGGCGCGTCGCGAGGCCGAGCGCCTCGTCCAGATCCTCGCTATCGAAGTTGCTGACGCCGAGTGAACGGATCTTGCCATCGTCGACCAGCCGCTCCAGCGCGCCGATCGTCTCCGCGAGCGGATAGGGACTCCGCCAGTGGAGCAGATAACAATCAAGATAATCGGTGCCGAGCCTGCGCAGCGAGCGCTCGCAGGCCGCGATCGTCCCGTCGAACGTCGCGTTTGATGGCAATACTTTGCTAACAAGGAAAAGCTCCTCGCGCGGGAGACCGGCGATCGCCTCGCCCACGATCTTCTCCGAGCGCCCGTCGCCGTACATCTCCGCCGTGTCGATGTGAACGAGCCCGAGCCCCACGCCCGTCCGGATCGCCGCGAGGGCGGCCGCGCGGGCGGCGGGCGAGGGCCCGAAGTTCCACGTCCCGAGACCCAGCGCCGGTACGGCCGGACCGCCGATACCGAACGGCCGGCGTCTCACTTCGACTCCGTCCCGAGGAGCAGGAAGCCGAGCAGCGCGAGCGCGGCGCGGCGCTGCCCCGCGAAGTCGCCCGCGGCGAGGAGGCCGAGCGCGACGCGGCGTTTCGCGAGACCCGGGTACGCGTCGTCCGCGTCGTTCCACTGCGTGATCGACCGGGTCGCGTTCGTGAAGAAACCGGTATCTCGCTGCACCGTCGCGTTGTACCCGATCTGGTCGGCGAACTGGCCGACGAGCACGCGTCGCAGCGTGGCCGGGCGCAGCACGTTCTGATAGGCGATCAGATCGTCCTCGCTCGCGCGGACCCGCGCGAGATCGAAGCTGCGGTCGAAGCGCAGTCCACCACGGTCACGGGCGAGCCGGCCCGCGGCACCCGGCACGGTCGAGAAGCGGGCCGCCACGGCGAAAAACTGGTCGAGGAACGCCTGACTCTCCGGCAGCGCCGCGACCTCCGGCGACTCGCAGAGCTGGAAGACCGTCGCAAAGCCGATCCCGAGTTCGACGTCGCCCCGGTCGCCGCCGGAGCTCGGGAGCGACGGAACGGCCGCGGCGGGATGGCGCGCGTCGATCAGGCGCGGCAGCCGGTCGATGACGGCGGCGGAGAACCGGGCCGTCCCGGATGGCAGCGTCGCGGCACCGAGGATCGCGGCTTCCGGGCCGCCGTCGCGCGCGGAGCGCAGCATCTCGGCGACGGGCGGCGTCGCGTAGATCGCGACGTCCGCATGGAGTGCGGCGTCGACCGTCTCGTCGACGATGCCCTCGTCCATCGCCCACGCGGCGGCGGCGTTCGCCCGGCGGAGCGATGCCGGGGCCGTCGCCGTGCGGATCGTCGCGAAGCCGTGCGGAAACGACGCCGGGTCGCCGGTCGCGAAGTACGACCGCATGTGCGCGAGCGGCGCGGGACCGAGGCCCGGTACGCGGTCGAAGACGGCTTCGTCGCCGCCGGCGAAGGCGTCGAAGTCGCTGCGGCACCGCGCGACGAGCAGCGGAATCGCGCACATCGCAGGCAGCTGGAAGGCGACGAGGGCCCGGCCGACGGCGCGTCCGAGCGCGAGGCCCTCCGCCGCCGTCGCCGGCACGGCGGCCGCGGGTGCGGGGGCCGAGCCCTTCGCGAGCAGCAGCGCCGCGACGCACGCCGCCGCAGCTCGCCTGATCGCCGAGCGCCGGCGGTCAGAACGCATCGAAACGCTCGGCTTCGGCGGCGTAGGCGAGGAGGCCGCCGCGCAGGTGGACGAGCCGCGCGAAGCCCGCATCGCGCAGGCGGTCGTGCGCGACGAGCGACCGCTGGCCGATCCGGCAGGCGAGAACGTAGGTCGCGGCCGTGTCGAGTTCGTGCAGCCGCGCGTCGAGTTGCGAGGCCGGGAGCTCGCGCGCACCCGGGAACGGTCCGAGCGCCCGTTCGTGCGGCTCGCGCAGGTCGAGCAAGACGGGCCGCGCCGGGCCCGCGAGGAAGGCGTCGAGCTGCGCCGGCTCCAGCTCCCGCACGTCGCTCCGGCGTTCCCGCGGCGCGAGCGGCACGACGTCACGGATCGTCGGTGCGTCGCCGCAGAGCGCGCAGTCGCGGTCGGCTTCGAGCGCGATCTCGCGCATCTGCGCGCCGAGCGCGTCGATCAGCGCGAGCCGTCCGACGAGCGGCCGGCCGATCCCGAGCAGCACTTTGAGCGCTTCGCTCGCCTGCCAGGCGCCGACGACGCCGGCGAGCGCGCCGAGCACGCCGCCCTCGGCGCACGTCGGCACGCTGCCCTCGGGCGGCGCCTCCGGAAAGGCGCAGCGGTAGCACGGCCCGCCCGGCGTGAAGACGGAGAGCTGGCCGTCGAAGCGGTAGATCGACGCAAAGACGTCCGGCTTGCCTTCGAGCCGGCAGGCGTCGTTCACGAGGTAGCGCGCGCCGAACGTGTCGGTCGCATCGACGACGAGGTCGTACGGCCGCACGAGTTCCCGGGCGTTGCCGGCGTCGAAGCGCACGGGAATCGGGTCCAGGGCGACGTCGCCGTTGCGCGCCGCGAGCTTCGCCGCCGCCGCCGTCGCCTTCGGCCGGCCGATGTCGGACTCGTCGTAGAGCACCTGTCGCTGCAGGTTCGTGAGGTCGACCGCGTCGTCGTCGACGATGCCGATCCGGCCGACGCCGGCGGCTGCGAGATACTGGAGGACGGGCGTACCGAGGCCGCCGGCGCCGACGACGAGCACGCGAGCCCGCGAGAGCCGTTCCTGACCCGCGAGCGCCACCTCCGGCATGAGCAGATGCCGGCTATAGCGTCGCAGCTCGCGGCGGCCGAGCGTCGTCGCGCCCGCGCCTCCGTTCATCGCGGGTGCCGTTCGTTCAGCCACGCGAGGACGGCGGCGCGCGCGCGTTCGCCGGCGTACGTGTGATCGCTCGCGACGGTCGCGAAGCTCTTCGGTTCCGGGGCGCGTTCGAAGAGCTCGCGCGCGCTCGCGGGCGAGACCATGGCGTCGCGGTCGGCCGCGACGTAGAGCACCGGCCGTCCGGCGAGCGCCGCGAGGACGCCGTCGAGCAGCGGCTCGAGCTCGGCGACGAGCTCCGGCAGCGTCAGACCGTCGACGTACGAGGCGCGCAGGTCGACCGAAGAGCGCAGGCCGAGCGCGCGGAGCGCCGTCGGCCGGCCGTAGCCGGTCGCGATCGAGACCGCGCCCGCGACCGCGGGATCGAGCGCACACGCGCGGAGCGCCGTCGTCGCGCCCATGCTGTGGCCGAGCGTGTAGACGAACGCCGCGCCGCCCTCCCGGCGCGCGTGCCCGACCGCCGCCGCCATCGTCGCGACGAGATCGTCCGGACCGGCGAGGCGTCCGCCCGTGGCGCCGAGCTTGTGGCCGGGGAAGTCGACGCTGACGATGCGATAGCCGTGGCCGGCCAAGAAGGCACAGAGCGGATCGAGGTTGTGCTTGGAGCTCGAGTATCCGTGACCGGCGACGAGCGTCACGCCGCGGGGACGGCTCGGTTCGTAGTCCAGAGCCGCGACGTCGTACGGTCGCGCCGTCGGCAGACGGACGAGGTGGACGCGCACCCGCTAGGCGGGCTCCGGCGCGAAGGCGTCGCCGGTCGCGAGGGCCGCGGCGTCGAGGGGCGTGCCGTCGGTCCAGCGGCTGCCTCCGTCGATGTAGAGCTCCTTCTTCCAGATCGTCACCCGGCGCTTGATCTCGTCGATTGCGAACTCGCAGGCGTCGAAGGCCGCCGCCCGGTGCGGCGCCGCGGCGACGATCGCGATGCTCGCCTCCCCGAGCGGCACGACGCCGAGCCGGTGCTGGATCGCGACGCGCGCTCCCGAGCCGCGCTCGGCCTCGGCGACGATCGTCCGCAGCTCCGGCACGGCCATCGCGGCGTAGGCCTCGTAGGCGATCGAGACGACCGGGCGCGACTCGCCGTCCGAGCGCTCGCGGACGACGCCGAGAAAGGTCACGATGCCGCCGCACTCGTTCGTGACGACGGCCGCCTTGAGCGATTCGAGATCGAGCGCGTGCTCGGAGAGCTCGTAGACGTGGGTCTCGTTCACGGGCGCCTAGCCCCCGCCGACGGGAGGCAGGAGCGCGAGCTCGTCGCCGTCGACGAGCGCCGTGTCGCCCGCGACGAGCGCGCCGTTGCGCGCGAAGCGCGTCGCGCGCGCGAGCGGCTCGAGGGCGGGATGTGCGGCGCGGAGCGCCTCCCAGACGGCGCCGATCGTCGTACCGTCGTTGAGTTCGTAGACCTGCGACCCATCCTCGTCGAGGATCTCGCGAATGCGCGCGAAGCTGACCACCCGAACGTGCATCGCTCAGTATCCTCCGAGATCCGAGGTATATCCGCGTTCCGCGAGCCACGCGCGCGAGCTTTCGTGCAGGCCGAGCAGGTCGATCCGGCTGCACGTGAGTTTGTGGGTGAGCACCTCCCAGAAGTGCCGGTCCTGCGCGTAGACGTCGTCCGGGATCTCGCTACGCGCGCGCGAGAACTCGCGGAGCGCCTCCCAGTCGCGGGCCGTCAGGATCGCCCGCAGCCTCGCCTCGTAATCTTCGTCCGGCGCACCGGTCACGCGGGCTTCCTCTGCGTCTGCAGCGCGAAGCGCTCGATCGCGAGCGCCACGCCGTCCTCGGTGTTGCTCGCGGTCACGAAACGGACGTTCTCCTTGACCTCCGGCAGCGCGTTGCCCATCGCGACGCCGGTGCCCGCCCAGCGCAGCATCGGCACGTCGTTCCGCGAATCGCCGATCGCGAGCACGCGTTCGGGGGCGATCTGGAAATCGGCGCAGAGTCGCGCGAGCGCGTCCTTCTTGCTCGCTTTGCGATCGAGCACGGCACACTCGTCGAACCGGCCCCACGACTCGAACCGGAAGTTCAGCGGCCAGTCGCCGAACTCGCGCTTCATCGCATCGACGGACTCTTTGCCGAGGAAGCGGATGAACGTCGGTGCGACCGTGAGGACGTCGGCGAACGTCTTCGCTTCCCGCCAGGCCGGACCGAGCATGTCGTCCATGTAGAGCCGCGTGCCCTCGAGCCGGTAGAACAGCTCCTCCGAGTAGATCGCGAGCGACAAATTATTGTGCTCGGCGAATTCGACCATGGGCTTCGCGTAGATCATCGGCACGGGCAGGTGCACGAGCGTCCGGTCGGCACCGAAATCTTTCGTGAGCGCCCCATGACAACAGATTACCGGCAGATTCAAGTCAAGGTCGCGCGAGATGCGTATCGGCAGATCCGTGCCCCGGCCCGTGACGAGAACGACGCGGACGCCGCCGTCGAGCGCCGAGCGAAGGGCCTTGCGGTTGCGCGGCGAGATCCGTTCGTCCGGATCCAGGAGCGTGCCGTCGAGATCGAGGGCAATGAGGTCGATACGTGGCGGCATGGACGACGAGCGGGGTTAGGTCTCGCAAAACGCCCTTCCTCCGCGCAGCGAAACGCGGGACCGGCGGCGAACGTTCGCGGGATATGGACGCGACACAGGGCCTCCGGCTCGTATCGGCCGCGGCGCTCGTCGCCGCCGGTCTCTTGCTGCTGCCGGCGCGGGGCGTGGCGGCCGACCGCTGCAGCGTCGAGAGCCTGCCCGTGGGCAAAGCGGCCGTGAAGATTACGATCTGCGCCGCACCGCCGGCCGGCGCCGGCGCCGCCGCGAGCGTCCCGCTCACGGAGACGTTCGTCTCGGGCGGCACCTCGTTCGTACGGAGCTCCCAGGTCGACTTCTTCGCCGGGGCCGCCGTCTCGCGGTCGATCGAAGACGTCGCGCTCGCGAAACTCGGGCTCGCCTCGACGCTTCATCTGACGATCGCGTATCGCCAGGGTCTCGCGTCGATCGAACACGCTCTGCTCTTGCCGGGGGCGATTCCGCTCAAGTAGCCGCCGCCGGGCCGCCGCAACCCGAGGCGCGCGCGAGGCGTCCTGTACGAAGAAATGGGCTGTACTCCGCTCGACCCGACCATGACGGCGCGCGATCAAGCGCTGTTCCTCAACGAGAATATGCCTGCGGGCCTGTTCCAAGGAGTCGGCGTCGATCAGAGTCGGGTCGCCTGGCGTCTCTCACCCGACCCCTTCTGGCTCGAACCGGAACTCTTCGCGCGCATCGACGCGCTCGGCACCGATCTGCTCGCGTTCTACAAAGCGCTGAGCGCCCTCTATGCGCGGAGCGCGCGCGGCACGGCGCCGGCGTTCATCGCGGAGTACCTCGACTGCGGCAAGCCGGAGACCATCGTCAAGCTTTCGCGCCAGAACCGCTTCAAAGGCGACCTGCCCGGCGTCATCCGGCCCGATCTGATCTTGACGGACGACGGCTTCATCGCAACGGAGCTCGACAGCGTGCCGGGCGGCATGGGCTTCGTCGGAGCGATGGCCCAGGCGTACTGCAAGCTCGGCTTCGACACGGTCGGCGGCGAGGGCGGTATGCCCGAGGGTCTCGCGCAGATGCTGCGTCTCGTGAGTCAGCGCTCTTCGGCGGGCGAAGGCGCCGGGCCCGTGACGGCGATCGTCGTCTCGCAAGAGTCCGACGACTACCGCGCCGAGTTGACGTGGCTCGCCGGCTCGATGAACGAACGCGGTCTCGGCACGACGTACGTCTGCCGGCCGGAGGAGCTCGTCTTCACGGAGGAGGCGCTCTTCGTGCGCCGTCCGGACGGCGTCGAAGAGAAGCTCGACGTGCTCTACCGGAACTTCGAGCTCTTCGATCTGCTCAACGTACCGAAACAAGAATTGATGCTGTACGCCGCGCGGCACAATCGTGTCAAGATGTCGCCGCCGCCGAAGGCGCAGTTCGAAGAAAAGCTCGGCTTCGCGCTGCTGCATCACCCGGGACTCACGAAGTTGTGGAAAGCGGAGTTCGGCCCCGAGACCTTCGCACGGCTGGAGCGCCTCTTTCCGAAGACGTGGATCCTCGATCCGCGGCCGCTGCCGCCGCAGGCCGCAATCGCGGGACTGCTCGCCGCGGGCGAACCCGTGAACGACTGGATGCAGCTCGTTCCACTCGGCAAGAGCGAACGCGAGTACGTCGTCAAACCCTCCGGCTTCTCCGAACTCGCGTGGGGCTCGCGCGGCGTCAAGGTCGCAAACGACCTGACGAAAGAAGACTGGCAAACGGCGCTCGGCGAGGCGCTCGCATCGTTCCCGACGACGCCCTACGTCCTGCAAAAATTTCACAAGGGCCGGCGCGTGCGGATTCCGTTCTACGACCGCACGAAAGACGAGATCGCGGAGCTCGACGGTCGCGTGCGGCTGACGCCCTACTTCTTCGTGCTCGGCGACGCGGTCCGGCTCGGCGGCATTCTCGCGACGATCGCGCCCGCGGACAAGCGGCTGATCCACGGCATGTCTGATGCGATCATGTCACCCTGCGCCGTTCGCGGTGACGCGCCGGCCGGCTGAGAGCCGCGCCTCAGGGCGCGGGAGAAGCCGCCGGATCCGAGACGGTCGAACCGGAGAACGGCACGAAGTCGACGCTCTTTGTCCGGGCGTCCGTCGCGAACGTCGCGCGCGCGAGGGTCGCGAACGCGTCGATTGGCACGAACATGTCTCCCCGCGCGACGAACGGTGCGCCCTTGAGCGCGACGTCCTTGCCGTCCATCACGGCGATCTTCGAGCCGACCGTGAACTGGGCGGAGTGGCCGTTCAGCGTGATGAGGGCGCTGTGCGCGCCGTTGAACGTCAGGAGCCCCGAGAGGGCGCGGGTCGCGCGGACGAGATCGACGTAGACCGTGCCGTCGTGCACGCGGGCCGACGCACCGGCACGGTCGGTCGGACGGCCGCCGATGAGCAGCATATAGGCCGTGTCGGCACCGGCGGCGAGCGGTGCCGTCGCGATCGCCGCGGCGAGGGCGACGGCGCCGAAGCGTGCGGTGAGGTGGGCGTGCATCAGGGGCTTCCGATCTTTTCCTTGGTATGCCAGGCGATATTCTGCGCCCGGTCGCCGACGCGCTCGAGGTTCGCGAGCACGAAGAGCATGATCGTTCCCGCGCGAACCACCGCCGAATCCGCCTGCATCTCTTCTTGGAGCGCGTCGATGCCGCGATGATAGAGCTTGTCGACTTCGTCGTCGCGCTGGATGACGGAGTCGGCGAGCGCGGAGTCGTTCTCCGTGTACGAGCGCATCGCGTCGCGCAGCATCTCGCTTGCGATCGCGGCGATGCGTCCGATCTCGACGCGGCCCGGCCGGATCGCGACGTCGGCGAGCTTGACGGAGTTCTTCGAGATCTCGACGGCATAGTCGCCGATCCGTTCGAGGTCGACGACAATTTCGAGCATGGCAGCGATCTGTCTGAGCTCGCCAGCGACGGGCTGCTGCTTCCAGATGAGCTCGATGCACGACGCCTCGACCCGCCGGCGCATCTCGTCGATCGAGTCGTCCCCCGCGATCACGCGTCCGGCGAGCGCCGTGTCGCGCCGTTCGAGCGAGAGCGCCGAGGCGTGCACGGCGTCTCCGACGAGCGCACCGAGACGAACGACGTCCAGATGCGCCTGCTCCAGCGCGTCGTGATAGGCGGTACGCATCCGTGTCCACATCCCCGTCGGTGAGCCCGGTCCCGGCCGGGCGCGTCGCGGCGAGTATACCACGCCGGAGCGCGGAACGCTTCTTCCGCGGGGGACCGCACGGCGCGCACCTAAGGGGCCCGCTATGGCAAGTGAAGCGGCGACCGGCGGCCCGTACGATTCGATTCTCGTCGAGGCGGCGGCTCCCGTCGCGACGATCACGCTGAACCGGCCGAAGGTCCTCAACGCCCTCGATCGTGCGACGATCGCGGAGGTGACGCGCGCGCTCGCCGAACTCGGCGCGGACGCGGGCATCCGCGCGATCGTCGTCACGGGCGCGGGCGACCGCGCCTTCGCGGCCGGCGCCGACATCGCCGAGCTCGCGACGCTGGACGATCCGATCCGCGGAGCGGCGCTCGCGCGAGCGGGTCAGGCGCTGACGCTCGCGATCGAACGCGCGCGGCCGGTCGTCATCGCCGCCGTCAACGGCTTCGCACTCGGCGGAGGCTGCGAACTCGCGATGGCCTGCGATATCCGCATCGCGAGCGAGAAGGCGAGATTCGGTCAGCCGGAGGTCAACCTCGGCCTGCTGCCGGGCTACGGCGGCACGCAGCGCATCACGCGGCTCGCGGGACGCGGCGCGGCGATGCTCCTCTGTACGGCGGCAGAGCCCATCGACGCCGCCGAAGCCCTGCGGATCGGCCTCGTCGACCGCGTCGTCCCCGCCGAGCGACTGCTCGCCGAAGCGCACCGCGTCGCCTCGCTGATCGCCGCGAAGGCGCCGCTCGCCATCGCCGCGACGAAGGCATCGATCCGGGACGGGGCGGCGCTGCCGCTCGCGGCCGGCCTCGAGATCGAAGCGCTGCACTTCGGCACGCTCGTCGCAACGCGCGATTTCAGCGAAGGCACGCGCGCCTTTCTCGAGAAACGCCCGCCGGCATTCTCGGGCTCCTGAAGGCAGCGGCCCCCGCGACGGACAAACGGTTGCCGCGATGCCGAATCCCCGCGTCCCCGCGATCGTGCTCGACAGTAAGACGCTGCCGAGTACGAACCGGAGCTTGATCATCCTCGAAGCGTTCGACCGGCTCCAGCTCGGCGGCATTTTGGAGTTGCCGGCCGAGAGCGATCCGCGCGCGCTGCGCAACGAGTTCCTGCAGCACCGGCCGGGACGTTTTTCGTGGGACGCGCGCAACCAGGGCGGCGGCCGCTGGACGATTCGTCTCGAGCGGATCGACGAACAGGCCGACGTCGCGACCTTCCTCGCGCACTGCACGCCGTTCGGGAACGCCAAGGCGTCGACCGTCCGCGAACTCGCGGCGACCGCGGTCGAACGCAGCTTTCGCGGCGGCGAGACCCTCTTCGACGAAGGCGAGATGTGGCCATATCTTGCCTTCGTGCGCACGGGCAAGGTCGTGTATACGCTGCTCTCGGCCGACGGCAAGACGCACTCGCTCGGCGAACGGCTCGCGAACGATCCCTTGAACGAGACGGGGGTCTTCGACGGCGGCGGCGCGACGACGCGCGCGGAGGCGCTGACGGATTGCAGTCTCGTGCTGATCCCGAGCGAGGCCGTGCTGCATGCCTCCCGGACCGATGCGGAACTCGCGATCGGCTTCCTGACCGAGGCCTCGCAGGCGCGGCGCCGCTCGATCGACACGATCGCCGATCTCGCCTTCGCCCACGTGCTACAGCGTGTTGCCAAATTCTTGCTGTCGTACGCTCCTGCGACGACCGGCATGGCGCGCGGCCTCTCCGGCGTCGAGAACCTCTCGCAGGCGCAGATCGCCGCGGCCGCCGGCACCGTGCGCGACATGGCCGCGCGGGCACTCCTGCGTCTGAAGAACGCGGGCGCAGTCGAACTCGATCGCGGCCGCGTCCGTTCCCTCGAGCGCGACAAGCTCGAGGCCTACGCGCACAACGTTCAAGCCCCGCCGGTCTGACGGGGGAGCGGGCGGCGCAGAGCCGCCATGCTCCGGATGACGACCGCCGCGCGGACGTGATGCCGCTCACACTTCCTGCTATTGACGTGCATGTCGGTCCGCGGGCCTCCTGCCTCCGCACGCTCCGCGTGCTGAGCGCCTCGACCGCCTCCGCCTTTCCTGACTCCGTCTTCGGCCTGACGCCGAACGATCTCGCCTCGATCTATGGCTATCCCGCGCCGGCCGCTCAGGGATCGGCGAATCCCGTCGTCGGGATCGTCATCGCGTCTACCGCTCGCACTTCGGACTCCCCGCATGCACGAGCGCGAACGGCTGCTTCCGAAAGGTCGGGTCGGCCGCCTCCGCCGGGAACTCGGAGTCGGGCGATCCGGCCTCCGTCACGGCGCGGCGATCGCGGCGGCGGGCGCGACGATCGTCAATGATGATCGCCGTCGTGTCGCACGCGGCACCGGCGTAGAGGCGGAAGGGCAACGGCGGGACGCGGGCAAGTTGTTTCTCCCGATCGAACCCGAGGAGAAGCTCATGACCATGGTCACCCGCGAGCCCGCCAAAGCGACCGCCCCCGACCCCGCCATCGCCGCCCTGCACCGGGCCTTCGAGGCCCAGAAGCGTGCCTTCCTCGAGGATCCGTCGCCGTCGTTCGAGCGGCGTCAGGAACACCTCGGCGCCGTCGCGCAGATGATGATGGCGAACCGCGAGCGCATCCGCACGGCGCTCAGCGCCGACTTCGGCGTCCACCCCGAGGCCGCGTCCGACCTGATCGAGGTCCTCGGCGTTGCCGGACGCGCGGCCTACGCGATGGGCAAGCTCGCGGAGTGGATGGCCGACGACGAGCGCGAGCTCGATCCCACGCTCTACGGCACCGCGCGCGCCTCCGTGCGCTATCAGCCCAAAGGCGTCATCGGCAATATCGTGCCATGGAACTTCCCGTTCGACCTCAGCGTCGGGCCGCTGATCGAGATGCTGGCGGCCGGCAACCGCGTGATCATCAAGCCCTCCGATTACACGCCGGCGTGCGCGGAGCTGCTCGCGACGATGATCCGCGAGACGTTCGCCGCCGACCACGTCACGGTCGCGGTCGGCGGGCTCGAACTGGCGAAAGCCTTTCCCACCCTCCGCTGGGATCATCTGTTGTACACCGGCAGCCCGCAGATCGGGCGCGACGTCATGCTCGCGGCGGCGCAGAACCTCGTGCCCGTGACGCTCGAGCTCGGCGGCAAGTGCCCCGCGATCTTCACGAGCGACTCCGTGGACGCCGCGAACGTCGAGTCCGTCATCGGGACGAAGATGGTCAAAAACGGTCAGATGTGCATCTCGGTCGACTACGTGCTCGTCCCGCGGGCGGGCGTCGCCGATTTCGTGCGGCTCGCGAAGGAGCGCGTCGCCTCCGCCCTCGGCACCTACTCGAAGAGCGGCGACTGCACCGGCATCATCACCGAGCGCCACCTCGACCGGCTCGTCCGCATGAAGCAGCAGGCGAGCGACGCCGGTTACGAGGTCGTCGAGCTCGAGGCAGGCGCGACCGTCGATCGCACGACGCGGCGCATGCCGCTCGCCCTCGTCGTCGAACCGGGTCCGGAGCTCGACCTCTCGCGCGACGAGATCTTCGGACCGATCCTGCCCGTCTTCGCCTACGACTCGCTCGACGAAGCGATCGCGCGCGTGAACGCCGGGGAGCGGCCCCTCGGGCTGTACGTGTTCGGCGAGCATGACACCGAGACGTCACGCGTCCTCTCCGAGACGATCTCGGGCGGCGCCTGCGTGAACACCTGCGCGATGCAGGGCGCCCTGCCCTCGCTCGGCTTCGGCGGCGTCGGCACGAGCGGCATGGGCCGGCACCACGGCGTCGAGGGCTTCCGCGAGTTCTCGAATCCCCGCGGCGTCGTCGTGCGCGGCACGGGCGACCTCATCGCGGCCTTCTATCCGCCGTACGCGACGGCCGCCGCCATCGCCGACGCCGCCTTCGCGCCGCCGCCGGTGACCTAGCCCGCGCTGCCGGCTTCGCCGGAGCGCGCCGCTAGGCGCGTTTCGTCGGAGCCGGCAGCGTGCCCATGGTCTTCGCGATGATGCCGAGCATGATCTCGTCGGCGCCGCCGCCGATCGAGGTCAGCCGCGCGTCGCGGTAGAGCCGCGAGATGCGCGACTCCGTCATGAAGCCCATGCCGCCGTAGTATTGCAGACAGGCGTCGCTCACTTCGCGGCCGAGGCGCCCCGACTTGAGTTTTGCCATCGAGGCGAGTTGCAGGACGTCGGCGCCGCCGGCGTAGGCGTCGATCGCGCGGTAGACGAGCGAACGCAGCAGCTCGACCTCGGTCTTGAGTTCGGCGAGCCGGAAGTGCACCGCTTGATTGTCGAGGATCGAGCGGCCGAAGGCGCGCCGCTGGCCGGCGTACGCGATCGTGTGCTCGATCGCCAGATCGAGCGCGCGCAGGTTCGAGGACGCAGCGAACAGCCGCTCCTCTTGGAACTGCTCCATCTGATAGCCGAAGCCGCGCCCCTCGTCGCCGATGCGGTTGCGCTTCGGCACGCGCACGCCGTCGAAGAAGACCTGCACGGTATCGGACGAGCGCATGCCGAGCTTGTCGAACTTCTGCGAGAGCGAGATGCCCTTTGCGTCCATGGGAACGCAGATGAGTGATTTATTGGCATGCGCCGCGCCGTCGCTCGTGTTCGCGAGCAGACACATCCAGTCGGCCTGCGAGCCGTTCGTCGTCCACATCTTCCCGCCGTCGATCACGTAATCGTCGCCGTCGCTCCGGGCACGCGTCTCGATCGAGGCGACGTCGGAGCCCGCGCCCGTCTCCGAGACGCCGAGACACGAGACGACCTCACCGGCGATCGACGGCGCGAGAAACTCCTCGCAGAGCTCGTGCGAGCCGTGTTTTGCGAGCGCCGGCGTCGCCATATCGGTGTGGACCCCGATCGCCATCGGCACGGCCCCGCAATGGATCTCGCCGAGCGTCTCGTGAAAGGCGGCGGCGAACCGGTAGTCGAGGTCGCTGCCGCCGTAGCGTGCCGGCCGCGTGATGCCGAGTAACGACTGTTTGCCAAGCTTCGCGAAGAGCTCGTGCGCGGGGAACGGGCCGTCGCGCTCCCAGTCGTCGACGTGCGGGTTGATCTCGGTTGCGATGAAGCGCGAGACGGAGGCCTGCAAGGCGAGATGGTCGGGTCCGTAGATCATGCGTGGGACTCCTCGGGATGACGGAAGCGTGCGAGACGGGCCAGGGGCACGGCGATCGGCAGATCGAGCAGCATCTGCGCGTAGGCCTTGCCGAGCGGGTCGTAGCGCATCGATGCCATGCCGCCGCCGCCGAGGGCGCCTGCGATCACGAAGTTGAAGGCCCCGATCCCCGGCAGTTCGTAACGGCGCACGGGCCCGCTCGCGAGATGCGCGAAGTACGCCGCGACGCGTTCCTCCGTGAGTTCCGCGCGCAGGAGCGGCAGGTCGGTGCGGTCGCGCGCGATCACGCCGACGTTCGCGACGTCGCCCTTGTCGCCGCTGCGCGCGTACGCGAGCGCCATCAGCGGCACCTCGGCCGTCGCCTCCGTTCGGGCGGCGACGCCGCGCGCCTGGCCCGCGACGGCGGGCTCGACGACGGGCTCGACGACGGGCTCGCCGGAGGCGGACACGTCGTCGTCGAAGGGCAGCGCGGTCTCGGCTCGCGGCGGCACGACGAGTTCTTCGCGCGCGCCTTCCAGATCGACGCCGATCGCGATCTCGTCCTTCGGAATGAGGAACGACGACAGCGCGACGACCGGCGCCGTACGCGGGCGGCCGCCGCCGCCGCCGGTCGTGCCGGGGGCGTACGACGTGCCGGCCGGAGCGATCTCGCGCGCGAAGATCCGGTGCGCCGCAGGATCGTCGTGATCGACGACGAGGCGTAGCAAGATCTCACGCGTGGCCGCCGCGCGCGCGTGCGGGCCGTAGATCGATTCCGCGCCGATCGTCTCGACGTGCGTCGCCCGGTAACCCGCGAGACCGCGCGCGGCGAAGAGCGCGCGCGTGCGGGCGAGGATCGCCGCTGCCGTCCGCTCGGCCTTGCGGGCGGCGTCGGTGCCGACGATCCCGAGCGTCGCGACGCTGCGCAGACCCTCGACCGAGGTCGCGCTGACTTTGTAGCTCTCCGGCGCCGCGCGGCCGCGCGCTCCCGTGACGCGCACGGCTTCCGACGACTCGGCGCGCAGCCGCACGTTCGTGAAGTCGCAGACGACGTCGGGCATGACGTACGCCGCCGGGTCGCCGATCTCGTAGAGCAGTTGCTCCGCGACGACGGCCGGCGTGACGAGGCCGCCCGTTCCGGGCGGCTTCGTTAGCACGAACGTGCCATCGGGCGAGACCTCGACGATCGGATAGCCGATCGTCGCCCACTCCGGCACGCGCTCCCAGTCCGTGTGCAGGCCGCCCGTCGCCTGCGCGCCGCACTCGATGAGATGTCCCGCGAGCGTCCCGGCGGCGAGCCGGTCCAAGTCCTCCGGGCCCCACCCGAACTCCGCGATCAGGATGCCGAGGACGAGGGCGCTATCGACGCAGCGGCCCGTGATCACGACGTCCGCTCCCCGCTCGAGCGCGCGCGCGATCGGCCACGCCCCGAGATAGGCGTTCGCGCTCAGCACGCGCTCCGGCAGCGGCCGGCCCGTCGTCATCTCGCGCAGACCCGCCTCGCGGTACAGCGGCACGCGCGCCGTCACGTCGTCGCCGTCGACGACCGCGATCCGGGCGCTGAGCCCGGCCTCGGCGGCCGCGGAGCGAAAGGCCGCAGCGCAGCCGTGCGGATTGATGCCGCCGGCGTTCGTCACGAGTCGCGTTCCGCGGCGCACGATCTCCGGCAACTCCGGCAGAACGGTCTCGGCGAAATCGGTCGCATAGCCCATGCGTGGATCTTTGCCATACGCGCGCGCGAGGATCGACATCGTCACCTCGGAGAGGTAGTCGAACGTCAGATACCGGACGTCGCCGCCGCGCAGCAGCTGCGGCACGGCGACCGCGCTATCGCCCCAGAAGCCGCAGGCACCGCCGATGCGCACGCTGCGCTGCGGATCGTTCATGACAATTTCCAATTCGGTCGCCGCCGTTCGAGAAAGGCGCTGCGGCCCTCGCGAGCGTCGTCCGTGAGCGCGAGCGTCGCGATCTGCGTCTCGAGATAGGGCAGCGCGCGCTCGAACGGCAGCCCCGCGATCGCCCGCAGCGCGGCTTTGCCGCGGCGCTGCGCCGCAGGCGATGCGTCGACGAGCCGCGCGACGAGCCGCTCGACGCGCGCGTCGAGCTCCGCCGGCGGCACGACGTCGTTCACGAGACCCGCGGCGCGGGCGTCGGTCGCGGCGAGCGGCTCGCCCGTGAAGGCGAGTTCCGCGAACAGACGCGGCGGCATCAGCCGTTCGAGGACGCTCAGGACCTGCATCGGGAAGAGCCCGATCTTCACTTCAGGCAGCCCGAAGACCGCGCGGTCGCTCGCGATCGCGAGGTCGCAGATCGCGAGCAGTCCCATGCCGCCGGCAAGGCAGACGCCGTCGATCCGGCCGACGATCGGGAGCGTGCAGGCATAGCCCGCGCGCAGCATCTCGGCATAGGCGCTCTTCGGCCGCGCGAAGTCGACGGCGAAGGCATCGCGCGCGCCCTTGAGATCGGCGCCGGCGCAGAACGCCCGGTCGCCCGCACCCGTGAGGACGATCGCGCGCACGCGCGGGTCCTCCGGCGCCTCGCGGAAGACGCGCGTGAGCGACGTCAGCACACCCTCGTTCAAGGCGTTGCGCTGGGCTTCGCGGGCGATCGTCAACCGTCCGACGCCGCGGCCGTCGACGGTCCAGGTCGTCTCGGCACCGCTCGGCGCCTGGTCGCTATCGGTCATCCGGCGACGCTCGTCCCGGCGGCGAAGCCACGCGCGAAGATGTCGAACAGCGCATCGCCCGTCGCCTCGACGCCGAGCGGACCGCGCGCATCGTACCAATGCGGCACACCGTTCATCGCACCGAAGAGCGCGAACGTCGCGACGCGCACGTCGCACGTGCGGATCGCGCCGTCACGGACGCCGTCCTCGATCAGCGCGCGGACCATCGCATCGATGCGCCGGAACCGGAGATCCATCTTCCGCTGCGTCGCGGGGGCGAGTCGCGTATGCCGCACGGCGAGCAGGCAGCGTCCGAAGTCGGTCGTCATACCGGCGACGTAGAATCGCGCGAAGATCCGCAACGCTTCGAGCGCATCGCCGCCCTCGGCACGCGAGCGTTCCAGCTGCAGCTCCGCATCGGCGAGCGCGCTCGACGCGATCGCGACGAGCATCGCCTCCTTGCTCGCGACGTAGTAGTAGAGCGTCGGCTTCGTGACGTTCAAGCGTTCGGCGAGATCCGCGAGCGACGTCTCGTGATAGCCGCGCTCCGTGAAGGCGGCTGCGGCCGCCGCGAGGATCGCGCGCCGTTTGCCTTCACGCTGCGCGGTCGGCCCGAGCCCCGAACCTTGCCAGCGACCGGAGGCGGCCTTCCGAGCGCGCGGCGCGTTCGGAAGGCCGCCCCCGGCGGGGCGCACGACGGAGCGAGCGGCGGTCGCGGTGGTGCGGGGCATGACGCGGACTTGCATGCCGAAGGAATTCTTCCTGGCGGTAAGAACGGCCGACTTCCGGTCGAAGATCGCCCGCCGCGTCGCAGACGCCGGCCGCAGGGAGTCGTATGCCTCGTATCGTCTCGCGCGTCAGCCCCGCCGGCCCCGACTTCGCCCGCAATCGCGACGCGATGCTCGCGCTCGTCGGCGAGTTGCGGGACCTCGAGGGCCGCACGCGCGCGGCCTCCGAGAAGAGCCGGCCGCGCTTCGAGAAGCGCCGGCAGCTCTTACCGCGCGAGCGAGTCGGGCGGCTGCTCGATCCCGGCTCGCCGTGGTTCGAACTCTCGACGATCGCGGGCTACGGCCTCGACACGCCGGATCTCGCGAAGACGATTCCGGGGGCGAGCATCATCGCGGGCATCGGCTACGTCGCGGGGACGCGCGTCATGGTCTCGGCGAGCGACTCCGGGATCGACGCGGGGGCGCTGAACACGGTCGGCGGCCAGAAGACGATGCGCGCGCAGGCGATCGCGCTCGCACAGCGCCTGCCGTTCGTGCAACTCGTCGAATCCGCGGGCGCGAACCTCTTGAAGTACCGCGTCGAGGACTTCGTCCACGGCGGCACGATCTTCGCGAACCTCGCGCGACTGTCGGCCGCGGGCTGCCCCGTCGTGACGGTCGTCCACGGCAGCTCGACGGCGGGCGGGGCTTACATGCCGGGGCTCTCCGACTACGTCGTCATGGTCACGGGCCGGGCGCGCGCGTTTCTCGCGGGACCGCCGCTCCTGTTCGCGGCGACGGGCGAGGTCGCGACGGACGAGGAGCTCGGCGGCGCGGAGATGCACGCCCGCGTCTCGGGCCTCGCGGAATATCTCGCGGAGGACGACGCCGGTGCCATCCGGACCGCGCGCGAGATCGTCGCGCGGCTCGGCCTGCCTAGCAAGCCTTTGCCGCACGGACCTCCGCCGCGGTATGACAAAGAAGAACTTATCGGCCTGATGCCGGCCGGCGGCAAACGGCCGATCGACATGCGCGAAGTGATCGCGCGGATCGTCGACGACTCCGATTTCCTCGACTTCAAAGCGGAGTACGGGCCCGCGACCGTCGCCGGGCACGCGTCGGTCGCCGGCATCCGCATCGGACTCCTGACAAATAACGGTCCGATCGATCCGGACGGCGCGACGAAGGCGACGCACTTCATCCAGGCCTGTTGTCAGGCGGACCTTCCGATCGTCTACCTGCAGAACACGACGGGCTATCTCGTCGGAACCGTGACCGAGCGCGCCGGCATGATCAAACACGGCGCGAAGATGATCCAGGCCGTCACGCTCGCGAGCGTTCCGCAGCTGACGGTGACGTGCGGCGCCTCCTACGGCGCCGGGAACTACGGCATGTGCGGTCGCGGCTTCGCCCCGGATTTCGCGTTCAGCTGGCCGAACGCCCAGACGGCCGTCATGGGTGCGGAGCAAGCCGCGACGACGATGGGCATCGTCATGGAGGAAGGCGCGAAACGCCGCGGCATCGCCCTCGAGCCGGCCACCGTCGATAGCATGAAGGCGCAGATCATCGCGACCTTCGAGCGTCAGATGTCGGCGCTGCGGACCTCGGCGCTGCTGCTCGACGACGGCGTGATCGACCCGCGCGATACGCGGCGCGTCCTCGCCTTCGCGCTCGCCGTCTGTCGCGACGGCCGCGCGCGCACGCCGCACCACATGCAGTTCGCGGTCGCGCGGCCATGAGCGCGCCGTCTGTGGTGCGGCGGTTGCTGATCGCGAACCGCGGCGAGATCGCCGTGCGGATCGCGCGCACGGCGCGACAGCTGGGCATCGCGACGGTCGCGGTCTTCTCCGATGCGGATGCGGAGGCACCGCACGTCCGTGCCGCGGACGCGGCGCTACGGATCGGCCCGGCGCCGGCCGCGGCGTCGTATGCGAACGCCGTCGCCATCCTCGAGGCGGCGCGGCGCGCGGGTGCGAACGCCGTCCATCCGGGCTACGGCTTCCTCGCCGAAGACGCCGCCTTCGCCGAGGCCTGCCGGGAGGCGGGGCTCGTCTTCATCGGCCCGTCGCCTGCGGCGATGCGCGCCGTCGGCGACAAAGCGACGGCGAAGCGGCTACTCGCGGGCGGGCCCGTGCCGCTCCTCGCGGGCTACGACGGCAGCGATCAGAGCGACGGGGCCCTGCACGACGCCGCGCGTGCGCTCGGCGCGCCGCTCATGATCAAGGCCTCGGCGGGCGGTGGCGGGCGCGGCATGCGGCTCGTCACGACGCCGGAGGCCTTCGCGGCCGCCCTCGCGGCGGCGCGCTCGGAGGCCCTCGCCACCTTCGGCTCGGCGGACGTCCTGCTCGAACGCGCGCTGCTCGCGCCGCGACACCTCGAGGTGCAGATCGCAGCCGACCGGTATGGCAACGTCGTGTCGCTCGGTGAGCGCGATTGCAGCGTCCAGCGCCGGCACCAGAAAGTGATCGAAGAGGCGCCCTCGCCGTTTGCGGGCGAACCGCTGCGCGGCGCGCTCGCGGAGGCGGCGATCGCGGTCGCCCGGGCCGCGGCGTACGATAGTCTCGGCACGGTCGAGTTCCTCGTCGACCGCGACGGCGGGTTCTTCTTCATCGAGATGAACGCACGCCTGCAAGTCGAGCACCCCGTCACCGAGGCCGTGAGCGGCCTCGATCTCGTCGAATGGCAGATCCGTGTCGCGCGGGGCGAACCGCTCCCGTTGCCGCAGGAGGCGATCCGGCTCGCGGGCCATGCCATCGAGGCGCGTCTCTGCGCAGAAGATCCTGCCGACCAGTTTCTGCCACAGACGGGGCGACTCGCGCGCTGGGAGCCGCCCGCGGGCGTGCGCGTCGAGCACGCCCTCGCGAGCGGCATCGAGATCTCACCGTTCTACGACTCGATGATCGCGAAGATCGTCGCCTCGGGCCCGACGCGCGAAGTCGCGCGCGTGCGTCTCGTCGCCGCGCTCCGCGAGACCGTCGCCCTCGGCGTCACGACGAACCGCGACGCTTTGATCGAAACGCTCGAGGACGAGCGCTTCGTCCGCGGTGCGGCGACGACGGCCTTCTTCGACGTCGCGCCAGCCCCGGAGCCCGTCTTCGAGCAAGAGTTTGTCATCACCGCGGGACTGCTCTACCGCGCCTCGATCGGCAGCGACGACGCGGCGGACGGCTTCGGCGATTTCGCGGGCTGGAGCACGACGGAGCATCCCGGCACGGTCTTCGATCTCGGCGCCGCGCCGGGGCCGCTTCTCGTGCGCGGTTCGCGTTCGCGCATGCGCGTCCGGCTCGGCGAGCGGGAGTACGATCTTGCCATCGAACCCCGGGACGGTCCGGATGCGCCGCGGGACGACGACGTCTCGCAGGCCGGGCCGGAGCGGAGCGAGCGCCTCCGCGTCGCCGTCGACGCGGAGCCATCCCACCGCCTGAGCTACGCCGTCGCGGCATCGCGCATCGACGTCGTCTCGGGTGCGCGGAGCTGGCACGTTCATGACCGCACCGGCGAGGCCGCGTCGTCCGCGTCGCGTGCGCGGCTCGACGGCATGCTGCGCGCGCCGATGAGCGGCCGCATCGCGCGAATCGCCGCGGCACCCGGCGCACGCGTCGATGCGGGCGACGTGCTGATCGTGCTCGAGGCGATGAAGATGGAGCACCATCTGACGCTTGCGGCCGCCGTCGTCGCGGGCGAACCGTTCGTCCTCACCGGCGCGCAAGTCGGCGCGGGCGATCCGCTCATGGCGTACGAAGTCGCGGCGCCGTGAAGCGCGACCCGAGCGCCAAGAGCGCCTCTCGGAACGAATCGACCGGCACGATCCGGATCGCGGGATCGGGTGGGAGATCGCGGCCGTTCGCGCGCGGCACGAAGAATAGCCGAGCGCCCGCACGTTTCGCCGCGGCAAGTTTTTGCTGGACGCCGTCGATCGCGCCGACCGATCCGTCGAGCGCGAGCGTTCCTGTACCGGCGATGCGCTCCGGCGTCCGAGGTTCGGGCGGTCGCGCGGGTCGCAGCGACGCGTAGATCGCGAGTGCAAACATCAGGCCGCCCGAGCTTCCGGCGACGTCGTCCATCGTGAAGCGAACCGGCACGGGCAGGCTCGCGCGCGGCCGGTCGAGGCCGATGACGACGCCGAGCCGCGCCTTGCCGGCGACGGCGATCGTACGGACGCTCGCGCGTCGCCGGCGGCCCGCGCGGTCGAACGCGAGCTCGACGACGGCGCCGGGGCGCAGCCGGGCGAGGAGACTCGCGAGTTGCGCCGCGCTCCCCAGCGCCTGACCCTCGACGGCGCGTAACGCGTCGCCCGGCGCCAGCACCCCGCGAGCGCGAGAGGCCGGCGTCACGTCCTCGACGACGACAAACGCCGGCGGAACGTGCACGGTGAAGCCCGCCGCGCGCTCGGCGACGACGGCCGCGATCTCTTGACTCGAGGTCATCGAGCGCACGAGGATCGCATCGTAGCGCCGCGCCGAGATGCCGGGCGGAACGAGCGCCGTCTCGGGCACGAGCCGGCGGGCCGGCAAGAAGCGCTCGAGCAGCATCGCGACCGAGGCGCGCTGGAGGCTGACGTCCGTCAAGTAGAAGCGATCGTACGGCGGCGCATGACGTTCGACGGCGATACGGGTCGACAGATCGACCGCCGTCCCGGGCGACATGACAAAATATGGCGTCGGAAAGAGCGCGATCACAAAAAGAACGGCGAAGCCGCCAAGCGCGAACGACACGCGCAAACGTCCACGCACGTGGGTCACCGAGCGACCGTTCCCGTTCTCTCACGGCCACGGGACGTGGACGCCGAAGCCCGAATTCGTCGAGAACCGGAAGGACCACTACGATCGATAGACATCCCGAGAGGCTACTTTCTGGTCGTTGTTCTCGAAGGCATGTCGGGGTGGCCTCCGGCTCGAGCGCGGTTCCGGCCGGAGCGACCGATCGCCCTGCACGTCTTGCATCGGCTTGTAAGAAGCCGTTCGAGCAAAGCAAATACCCGATCCGGACCGCCCGTTCCAATTAGCCGCATAACGATCCTCGATTTGAGAGACGTCGGGCTTTCGATTCGTGCGGCATGCGAGTCTTGGAATATCCCGAAAGAGAGACTCGTTTAGAAACGACATTGCAAGCGTACGGGAAACATCAACGATGCGGCAGATTGCACAAACCCTAAGAGGCACTTATCGTGGGATTCACACTAGATACGGCTAGGCTGCGATTTCGAAACCGGCGTGATGATGCAAGCGATATTTCATTTTTTGTTGCGATGTTTGCCGATCCAGATGTTATGCGCTATACGAACGGTCGAACGTACGATGCGGCTGAAACTATATCGGTTCTCAAAATAGTTGACGCAGGGGAGGAAGGGCGTGAGGCGTGGGACGGATTTAAGGTCCTAGAGCTCAAGTCAACGACTGAAATCATCGGCTGGTGCGGCTTACGGCAATGCGAGCTCGATGGCACTCCAGGGGTTGAAGTCGGGTGGGCGTTGCATCCGACGTTCTGGCGTCAAGGGTTCGCTACTGAAGCGGCACAACGCGCTTGTGTCTACGCATACAACGAGCTTCGACTCGAGAGCATCGATGCAATGATCAAGCCCGCGAACAGCTCGTCAATTTTGGTCGTAAAGCGACTAGGAGGGCGGCATGTCGGAACGGTGAGCTATCGAATGCATGCGATGACTGAATCAATGCAAATAGAACGATATTGCATTTCTCTAGGAGCAGCCGGCGGCGTTGCTAACCATCATTAGTAGTGCCTTGAAAGGGGTCGTTTAGCCTCGGCGGCCACCTGGAAAGCGGCCACCTGTGGCCACTTCAAAACCGGCCATTTTTTTCTGGCGGCCGAGTCCGGGAAAGTGTTCGGATCCTTTCATTTTCTTAAAGCGGCGCTTTGACGGCCACGTCCTCGACCGGTGTCGTCGCGGCATCGAACGCGGCGCGGCGGCCCTTCACCGTGCTCGTGGTCGTGACGGCGGCCGTCACGGGGACTTGCGCGCCGGCGCGGGCCGCCGCTGCGGCGTTCGCCGCGGCGGAGGAACCGGCGATCGCGTCCTGGCCTTTTTTCACCGAGCCGAGAGCGGTCGCGAGACGCGTCTCGAGCTCCCCGAGCACTTGCGCCGCGTAGCCGTCGGCACCGGCACGAATCTTGCGGGCCCTCTCCTCCGCTTCGCGCAGCACGATCTCGGCGGTCGCGCGGGCCTGCTTGAGGATATCCGTCTGGTCGACGAGCACCGCCTGTTGCGTCGCGGCCTCGGAGACGATCTGCTGCGCCTTCTCTTGCGCGTCGCGGATCACGCGCTCCTTATTGGTCGCGATCAACTTCGCGCGACCCACCTCCTCCGGGAGCGTGGATCGCATCTTCTCGATGAACTCGAAGAGTTTCTCTTCGCTGAGAATGCGCATGCCGAACGGAAGCCACGTCCCTTCGCGGACGTAGACTTCGAGCTTATCGATAACGCGATAGATCGACACGATCAGATCCTCCGTTGGAGCGTGAGTTTGGCGTTCATGAACGCGAGCGCGGCTGCGGGCACGTACTTCGCGACGTCGCCGCCTTGGAGAAAGACTTCTTTGATGAGGCTCGAGCTGACGAACGAATAGGTGGCGTCGGACATCAGGAACATCGTGTCGATCCCGGTCAGCGAGCGATTCATGTGCGCGTACGCCATCTCGCTCTCGAAATCCGAGACGACCCGCAGTCCCTTCACGATCACGCCCGCGTCTTCCACCTTGACGAAGTCGGCGAGCAGGCCGCGAAACTGGCGCACGCGGACGTTGCCGATGCCGGCCGTGCATTCCACGAGCATGCGTTCGCGCTCGTCGACGGTGAAGAACGGATCGCGCTTCTGCGGATTGACGACGACCGCAACCGTGACGAGCGGGAAGACGCTCGCCGCTCGGGTGATGACGTCGAGATGCCCGATCGTCGGCGGATCGAAGCTGCCCGGATAGACGGCATGCGCGCCGCGTTCGACGCCGTTCACGGGCGCACACTTTGCGGCAGCACGCGCATGAATTGCAGCGTCACTTCGCCGTAGACGTTCTCGCGCGTCGTCGGAAAGAACGGACTGACGAAGCCCGGCGCGTCGCTGCGATGCTCATACACGACCGTCGTCTCGGTATCGATCGTCTCGCGCGCGCGCAGATTCTCGAAGCTCGCGTGCGGCGGCGGCAACGCGTAGGGCGGATCCGCGTACACGACGTCGATACGGCCTTCGATGCGACGCGTCGCCATCTCGGCTGCGGCGCAGATGACCGTTGCGCGCGCATCGACGGCGAAGGCGCGCGCAGTCGCGCGAATCATCTGCGCGGTCGCGGCGTGCCGTTCGACGAAGGTCACGTGTGCGGCGCCGCGCGAGAGCGCCTCGAAGCCGATCGCGCCCGTCCCGGCGTAGAGATCGAGCACACGCGCTCCGGCGATCCGCTCGCCGAGGATCGAGAAAAGCGCCTCTTTCACGCGGCCCGGCGTCGGCCGGACGGCGACGCCGCGAGGCGACGGAATCTCGCGGCTGCGGAGTTCGCCTCCGCTCACCCGCATGCGAATCCGTCGCGCACGCCGAGTTGCATCACGCGCGTTTCGTCGTCTCCGCCATCTGCCCTTGGACGAGCGGAACCAATTCCGAGAGCGCGTGGATCGTATGCGTCGGTCGCGGCAGTTCGGAGGGGTACGCGCGTCCCTCCCAGTCGAACCAAACGCTCGTCATGCCGGCGGCGAGCGCCCCGCCGCAGTCGGTCTCGGGATCGTCGCCGACGTACCAGATCTGCGCGAGCGGCAACTCCAAATGATCCGCGAGCACATCGAAGGCTTCGCGCGTCGGCTTGCGCGCGCCGATCCGCTCGCTGACGAAGACGCCGCCTTGCCATTTGAGCAGACGCGCCTTCGTCTCTTGCAGCGGGCTCCAGCCGTTCGTGAGCAGCGCGTAGCGCACGCCGAGGCCGTCGAGCGCCGAGAGCATGTCGAGCGCGCCCGCGATCGGCTCGATCTTCGCGGGCGCCTCGGCGACGACGCGCTCGCGGAAGAGTGCGGCCGCGTCGAGCGTCTCCGTCGCATGACCCGGGACGAACTCGGTGAAGAAGCTGCCGACGCCGTCTTCGACGCCGACGAACCCATGGCGATACGCGTGCAGCGTCGTCTCGACGGCGATCTCGGCGGCGGCGAGGTCGACGACGACGCCCGCGACGGCGGCGATTTCGTGCAATTGCGCGAGCATCACCGAGCGTTCGAGGCGATTGTCGACCCCGAGCGTGTGGTCGAAATCGAATCCGATGGCGAAGTTCATGACGCCTAGTTCCCGACGTGCTTCGCCGAGCCCGCTCCCATCTGGATCCACTTCTTGCCGTCGTCGAGCGAGAACTCGACGCGCCAGCGTTCGTCGTCGCCGCTGAAGACGTCGGTCGTGCGGAAGACCACATGGCCGCCTTTTGCGTCGCCGAAGCCGCCGAAATACCGCCAAGTGTCTCCCGCGATCGTCAACTGCGTGATATGCGGCGGCGAGCCGTCGAACGGAAACTCCGCGTACCGGTAGGCGTTCGCCGACGGGTCGTAGGCGTACAGCGCCGTATCGCGCTGCTCGCCCGCACCCGCGCGCACGGCCTGGTCGCAGACGAGCGAGTTCCGCATCGGGCTCCACTGACACGTCGTTGTCCCCGTGACGTGCGTGTTGTGACTATAGGGCGTGAGCACGAACTCACCTTCGGAGACCCACTTGCCGGCGTAGCGCTGGAGCGCGCGGTCGCCGCCCGGGGCGGCGGCGGCGCTCGCCTCTGGCAGAGCGACGCTGCAGACGAGCGCGAGGGCGGCGACGGTATGGCGAAGATCAGGCATTCCGTCTCCCTTCTGGCGTGCGTTTCGGCGGCCCCGCCTCGCTGCGGCGGAGGAACCCGGCCGTCCAGACTTAACGAATTAGTCGCACGGGGCAGTGCTGGAGGTGCGCGTGGGGAGTCGTCGAGGGCCGAGGGTCGCCACGCTGGCGGCCGTCTTCGCGTGTGCGTTCGGCTGCGGATGCACGATCCGCGACGCGGCACCGGAGGCGCCCCTCGCTCGCGGCGTGACGTTCGACATCTCGGCCGATCCGCGCACGCTCGACCCGCTCTTCGCGCACGTCGACTCCGGAGCCGTGGAGCCCGAGCTCGCGCGGCTCGCCTTCGAGCCCTTCTTCGATCTCGACGAACGCGGGCGGCCCGTGCCCGCGCTCCTGCGCGAGATGCCGACGCGTGCGAACGGCGGCATCTCGCCGGACGGCCGCACCCTGCGCTACCACTTGCGCCCCGGCATCCGCTGGAGCGACGGCGTCCCGTCACGTCGCGCGACGTCCTCTTCACGCTGCGCGCGATCCTCGATCCCTCGAATCCCATCGCTTCGCGCGAAGGCTACGACCGGATCGTACGGGCCGAGGCCCCGGACGCCCGCACCGTCGTCTTCCATCTCCGCGCGGCGTGGGCACCGGCCGTCCTGACCTATTTTGCCTACGGTACGACGCCGCAGTTCGTCTTGCCCGAGCACGTCCTCGCGGCGCAAGCGCCGCTCGAGCGAGCGCCGTTCGGCGGCGCGCCGAGCGTCGGCGACGGCCCGTTCCGGTTCGTCGAGTGGCGGCGCGGCGACGGGCTCGCGTACGTGGCAAATCCGCGCTACTGGCGCGGTCCGCCCGGCCTCGCGCGGCTCGACGTCCGCGTCGTGCCGGATCCCAATACCAATCTCTTGCTGATGCGGACCGGGGCGATCGACTTCAACCTACTCGCGCCCGTGCAGATCGCGTCGCTCGCCGGCCGGCCGGGGATTCGCTTCCGCGACGTCCCGACCGCGCTCGTCGCGGGGCTCGCGCTCGCGACGATGCACGAACCGATGAACGACGTGCGCATCCGGCGCGTCGTCGCGGAATCGATCGACCGCGCGGCGATCTCGCGGCTGATCACGCTCGGTCACTACCCCGTCGCGAACAGCGACCGGCCGCGCTTCTCGTTCGCCTACGATCCCGCGCTCCGGCAGCCGGCCTTCGATCCGGCGCGCGCCGACCGCGACCTGGACGCGGCGGGCTGGCACCCGGGCCGGGAAGGCGTCCGCATCAAGGACGGGCACGTGCTTGCCATGACGTACGTCGCGTTTCCGGAGTCGACGACGGGCATCCGCGTCGCCGTCTTCATTCAGGAAGAGCTGCGCGACCGCGGCTTCCTGATCGATCAGAAGGCGATCTCGAACGAGCAGCTCTTCCTGCCGGAGTTCGGTACCCTCGCGCGCGGCGAGTTCGACGCCGCCTACGTGCCGTTCGCCATGGGCGCCGATCCGGACGACCGCTTCGTCTACGGCTGCGCGGGGGCGGAACAAAACTACATGCACTACTGCGACCCCACGGTCGAACGCCTCGAGGCACGCGCCGCGAGTGCGGGGAGCGAGCGCGCGCGGCACGCGCTCTATGCGACGATCGATCGGATCGTCGCGCGCGACGTCCCGGTGCTCTGGCTCTTTCGTGCCAACTACACGTATGCGTACCGCGCGAGGCTCGGCGGCTTCTCACCGAACGCCTTCTCGCCGACGTGGAATGCCTGGCAGTGGCGCGTCCGCTGAGTGTCGCCTCAGAGCGGCGGCGCGAACGCCTCGACGGCGCCGACGATCGCCGAGCGCAGGACGTCTTCCGCCGCGCCGCCGTCGCGGCGCACGTCGATCACCGCGCGCCGCTGCGTCAGCAGATCGGCGCGCGAGCCCCGCCGCAGTACGACGATGGGCACGTGCGGATCGATGTTCGCGCGCACCGTCGTCGCGGCCGCCGCTAACACGAGCTCGTGCGGCCAGACTGCGGTGAGGCGGCCGCTCGCGACACGCGCGCCGGCTCCGAACGCGTCCCAAGGGTGACGCCCTGCGGGGATCGCGGGCGCCCCGGCGGGCTCGACGACGACCGCGCGCGCGCGCGACGACGCGTCGGTGACGATATCGACGACGGCGCCGTGCGCGAGCGCCGAGCGGCGGCCCGGCGTCGCGACGTAGACGACGGGTTCGTCCGCCATCTCGAGCCGGTGGTCCATCCGCGCGAGGCCCGAGCCGACCGAGATATCGATGCTGCGCGGCGTCATGCCGAGGATCATGCCTCGGACGTGGACGAGCGGAGGCCCGGCCGGGCACGCGGCTACGGGCACGTTCGTGTCATGCTACGGGACGAAGAGGATCGCCATCGGATCGCCCGGCGGCGTGGCCGACGGCGCAATCGTGCCGAAGGCGCCGGCCGGGAGCGGGACGGGCGCGCCCGTCTCCGTGAAGACGTCGATCGCGCTATCGCCGGCATCCGCGACGTAGAGCTGCTTCGTATACGGATCGAAGGCGATGCCCGTGAACGCGCGGTTCGTGCCGAGCGTCACGAAGCCGCCCGTGTTCGAGACCGCCGCCGGAGCCTCGCTGTATTGGACGATCGCGGCGGCCTGCGGCCCCTGACCGTCCGTCGTCGCACCGTTCGTGCCGGCGCTCGCGACGTACAGCGACTTGTTATTGCCGTCGTATGCGACGCCCATCGGGTGACTGCCGACCGCGACGCTGCCTTTGAGCGTACCGTCGGCCGCATAGGTCGCGAGCACGTCACCGCCGCCGCTTGTGACATAGAGTTGTCCATCGTTCGTATCGAACGCGGCGGCGATCGGATTCGCGAGTTTCGCGAACGCTCCCGTGGCCAGCGGCACCGGGGCGCCGCCCGAGTCGTAGACCGAGACCGAGTTCGTGAAGAAGTCCGGCACGAAGAAGCGACCGGTCGCGCCGGAGCCCGCATACGTGAGGAAGAGCGGCCGCGCGAGCTTCGCGAAGGCCCCGTCCGCAAGGTTCTGCGGCGCGCCGGACGGATCGAAACGCACGATGTACGGCTGACTGAAATTTGCCGTCTGTGTGACGACGATCGAGCCCGGTGCGCCCGGCACGAACGCGAGCCCTTCGGGATTGGTCAGGTTCGCAAATGCGCTCGCAGGGAGCGCGAGCGGCGTGCCGCTTTCGTCGAAGACGCGCATCTGCTGCGCCGTGAAATCGGCGATGTAGAACGCACCGACGGCCTTGACGGCGAACGGTACCGACGTGACGGTCGCGCCGTCGAGGTTCGTACCCGTGACCGAGACCTGCACGAATCCGGTCGGCGCGGGCGCCTGGAGCGTGAACGCGTTGCCCGCCGAGGCCGACGCGACGATCGCGCCGGGCGTCCCGCTCGTTGCCGCAAGCGCCGGCACGGCGCCCGGCACGACGATCGTGTTGCCGTCCGCGTCTTCCGGGACCGCGGCGAACGGCGCCGTCACGCTGCCGACGAGCGTGAAACCGCTCGCGAGCGTCCCTTCCACGAAGGGGCTGACCGGCGGCTGGATCGCGATCTTCGCGAGCTGGCCATCGACCGTGAAGACGAGCGTGTTGATCTGCCCTGCGACGATCGTGTTCGTCTGCGCGACGCGGCCGAGCAGACTGCCGGCGCCGTCGCTGCGGTCGTACTCCGCAATCACAAATCCGTGCGAGCCCGGCGTCGCCGGAACGGTCGTCGTCACCGTCTGCGCCGCACCCGTCGGTGCCGGAGCGTTCACGATCGCCTGCGCCGCGCCGTCGATCGAGAACGTCAGACTCTGAATCGATGGCGAGACGTAGGCCGGACGGCGAATCCGCGCGTTACCGGCGTTTCGCGCGGGAAACGTGACGTCGAATCGCACCTGCGTCGTGCTCGCCGGAACGAGCGAAGAGCCGGGGTTCGGCGCGCCCGAGGCACCGCCGCCGGGCAACGGAGGCGTACCGCCGCCGCCGGGCAGCGGAGGCGAGCCGCCGCCACCTCCGCAACCCGCGAAAACGAGCGCGATGGCCGCCGCCGCTGCGACGCCGAGCGCGACCAAAGGCCGCATCAGTAGTCCGCCCCGCGCGCGCCGTAGTAGTCGCGATCGGCATCGAACCGGGGTTCGTTCGGGTTCGCGTTCGAGAGGTTCGAGGGAAGGACGCGGAAGCCGGTGACGGGCGCCTTCGCCGCGGTCGTGATCGGCGGCGCGTAGAGACCCTGATTCGAGGTGATCGGGACGAAGGGCGGCGGCGTCTGGTTCGGATCGATCACGTCGAAGAAGTCGCTCGTCTGGGCGTCGTGCGCCCCGAGCGAGCCGAGACCGAAGAGGTTCTCGAGCGTCGTGTCGATCGAGGCGTCCTCGGTCTGAACGTGTGAGACGTATCCGTGCTTCACGTACGCGCCGACGAACATGATGGGTTTGCGCCAACTGAGATGCGAGCCGTCGGCGCGCGTCGGCGGGAGGACATGATCGTACCAGCCGCCCCAGTCATCCCACGTGATGATCATCAGTGAATTCTGGTAGTAGCTACTCGCACCGAACGCATTGACGAGCGTCTTGACGTACGTCGGGCCGAGCGACGGCGTGCCGGCGCCGTCCGTCGACGTCTCGTTCGGGATCACGAAGCTGACCTGCGGCACGGTTCCGGCGGCGAGCGCCGGAATGAACTCCGCGTCCGACTTCGCGATCTTCGTACTCCAATCCGGGCCGTACCGGATATGGCGAAAATACGCTGCGATGTCGAGGTTCCCGACCGCGGACATGCCGGGCGGTTCGTCGTAGTAGCGCCAGGACGTCGCCGGACTCGTGCGGTCCAGCAGATCGAAGATCGAGAGTTGCTCGAAGCACGGGAACGGTCCGTTCGGATTCTCCTCGTGCGGCATCGACGGGTCGAACGTCGCGACCTTCGTGCCGGGCGGCGAGTCGCAGCCCCACGTGTTCGTCGCGGGGTTGTCGATCACGCCGTAGGTCGTCGCACCGCCGATCTCGAGATGCGAGGGAAACGTCGGCCCCGTGATGCCGTGGAAGAACCGGTCGCTGATCGCGGACTCGCTAGCGATGTCGAGATAGGGTTGGATCTCGCTCTTCGGGGCGTACCCATAGGCAAAAGAAGGCCAGCCGTCGTTCTTTCCGCCATCGTAGTCGCTGATGAAATCGACGTGGCTGTGGCCCGTGCCCGTCATGGACGCCGTGAGCGTCTGCGGCTGCAGCGTCACGGCGTTGCCGTTCATGTCGACCGCCGTCCCGCTGATGTTCGCGATGTCGGCCTTGTTGTGATCGTAGAACTGAAAGATGTTGTCGAACGAGCGGTTCTCCAGAATCACGACGATGACGTGCTGGATCTTCGCACGCACCGCAGCCTGCGCCGTCGCGACGTCGCTGCCGGACCGGCCGCTCGGACCGCTCGGCAACGGAGATTGCGCGGAGGAGCCGCCGCAGGCCGCAAGGCCGGCCACGGTGAGCGCGGCCACTGCGAAACGCGCGAGCGGCGAACAACGAAACGTCATCGGGCATCCGTAACGGGCGACGAAGTGGAGCGTTCTGTAGATAGCATCCGCTACGTCGTCCGCGCAAGTCGAAAGATTGCGAAAAGATTAACGCAAGCTTATGCCCGTGCCCGCTACGCTGAGGTCAGCCTGACGAGGAATCGGAGATGCGGCCGGAGCTCGGCTGACCACGAATCGGCCGCATCGGCGCCCGAGAGGCGCTATTCGGCGCCCGCTTCGATTGCGGCGTTCGTCTGCGCGAGCGCCTGGTTGACGAGATTGAGCGCCGACACGCGGTGCCCGTCTTTATTGGTGAGGCCGGCATTCAGCTGCGCTCGCGCGGCCTGCAGATCGCCGCGTGCGGCAAACATATGCCCCTGGTAGGCAAGCGCCGCTTCACCGCCGACGGCAACTCCGGTGAGCACGAGGACCGCTCCGATCATCGCCGAGCGTACGCGTTGGTTCGTCATGTTCTTCCATTCTTGAAGTGGGTAAGAGAGATGGATTCCGGCCGTAGTATGCGCCGGATCGATCGCGCTGTAAACGCGACGAGACGCTTTCTAACGGGTGCCTCATCTTCACCGTCCCGCACGCGAGATAGCTATTATAATTGCTCGAGAAGGTTGCCGTGGTCGAGTGCCGCGCTTTCTTGAAGACGGTGAGGAGCGACCGGTGCGGCGTCTCGAGTGCCGATCGCCTTCAAGCTCGAGAGGGATGGGGTTTTCTCATGCGCTGAAACGGACCGCTGCCCAAACGTTCATCGAGCGTGACGTGGCGAGCCCGCCTTCTCTCAGCTCCGCTTCGCCTGGAGCGCGAGGAGCCCGACGAGCGCGGCGTTGACGCCGTGCGCGGTCCAGCAGTTGCTGCAATCGAGCTTTTGCTGCACGATGCGCGTTGCGAGAAAGGCGCTCACCGCCGCCGCACACGACGCGACCGCCGTCGATGCGAGGCGCGCGCGCTCGCGCACACGGCCGCGCGGCAACGTCTGGCCCGCGATCACGAGGCTATAGAAGCCGGCACCGATTGCGGAGTTCGGGATGCCGAAGAAGAGTTTGGCATCCGGCAACTGCACGACGCTCGGCTCCTCGAGCCGGCCCTCGGCGTCGAGTTGCGATTTGCGCAGCATGCGCAGCGAGGCGCGGAGTCCGAGAGCGCCGAGTGCGACGATCGACGCCGGCAATGCCACATCGCGCAGGCTCAAGAGATTACCATGTCGTTGGAGAACGGACGCTGGGTCGCGGAGAGGTGACTCGGCGCGAGTGGTTGCAGACGCATAGCGCTTCGTTACCCCGTCACGGCCGCTCCGCGCGTGCGGCATGCTCTGCGATCCCGTGCCGATGCCGCTCGATGTATTCGTGCGTGAGCGGCATCCGAAATTCGGCGAGACCGCGCGCGGGCGCGTAGATGAGATCCTTTGCGATCAAGCGCGCTCGCACCGAACCGAGCGCGGACGAAGACTGGAAGCCCATCGCCGAGGCGATTGCTTCCAAACGATGCGCGCCGCGACCGAGCCGTTCGAGCGCGAGCACGAACGCTGCCTCGCGCGGACTGAGCTGGGCGAATTGACGATCGTAGATGCTTTCGTCGAGCGAACGTTGCACCCCGAGGGCGATCGCCGCGACATCCGTCTCGGCGATGGTCGACCCCCGGTGGTGATGCCAAGCGGCGGATGCGAATGCCTGAACGAAATATGGATAACCGAGACTGCGCACGTAGATGGTGTCGAGCGCGGCCGCCGTCCACGTCGCTCCGAGCGCGGCGGCCGGGAGAGCGACGGCGGCGAACGTGGCCTCGCGCGTGAGCAGTTCGAGACGGTACGTCGCCCACCGCTCCGTATACGTGCGCACGGCGTGCAAGAGGCCGGGAGCGTTCGGCAGGCCGGCACCGACGAACAGGATGGGACGTTCGGTGCCGGCGGTCTTGTGCACGGCGCGGATGACCTGTAAGAGATCCGCCTTCGGGCTTTCCTGGATCTCATCGATTCCGATCATCAGGAACCGGGCGTGCCGGCCCAGTTGATCGTTTAATGTCAGCAGGACGTCTTCGAGCGAATCGACGCCCGGAGGCTCCTCGTCCTCGGAGCTCCCGGCGGCCGAGAGCGCGATCGATCCTCCTTCGTGCGGAATTTCATAGGAGACGCTCGGCAATCGCTCGAGGATGCGACGGAGCGCCGTCGAGAGCCGCGCCGGTAGCGCCGTCGTCCCCTCGAGCGCGGAGCGGAGCTCTCGCCGCATGACGTCACGAAACCGAAGCGATCGATCCGCCTCGGCAACGATACTCAGTCCCCCCGCCGCTTCGGCGTCACGGCCGATCTGCCGCAAGAGCGCGGTCTTGCCCATGCCCCGCAGACCCGTTAACACGATGGGATTCGGGGGATCGTGCGCCGCGGCCATTTCGATGGCATAGCGAGCCGCCCCCAGCTCACCTTCGCGCCCGGAAAGCTCCGGCGGTTCACTGCCTGGAGCCGTCCGGTAGGGATTTCTCGAGGTCGTCACCGCTCCAAAATAACGCCATTTGACCATTTTGACAACATCCTAAACCATATAACCACGGCCTTTTTTCGATACAGATCCCGTAAAAAGGCGCCGAATCGGAGCGACTTTGACACTTTTGACACAATCTTCCGGCGACGCGGCTCCTCAGGACGAGAGGAAGATCGAGGCGTCGGGAGCGTCGTCATCGACGAAGCGGCGGAGAGCCCCGTGCGCCTCGAGGCGAAGCCCCGCGTCCGCTGCGATCAGCGACTCCGCATCCGCTTTTGCCATCGCGTAGATCGCGAAGTCGCGGCCGATGTCGCCGATCAGCGTCGTGAGCCCGGCCTGGGCCGAGCCCGTGAGGTCGCCTTCACTCCGTAGCTTCAGGTCTTCTTCTGCGATCGCGAAGCCATCGGTCGTCGCGGCGAGAACATCGAGCCGGCGGATGCCGTCGCGACCGTCCGGGGCGATCAGGATGCAGTAAGAACGTGCCACCCCGCGGCCAACGCGCCCGCGGAGCTGATGCAGCTGCGCGAGACCGAAACGGTCCGCGTCGAGGATGAGCATGACGCTCGCATTCGGGACGTCGACGCCGACTTCGACGACCGTCGTCGCGAGCAAGACGTCGATCTCGCCGCGCGCGAAGGACGACATCGCGGCGTCTTTTTCGCGCGGCGTCAGGCGGCCGTGCAAGAGCCCGACCCGGAGCGTCGGAAAGACATCGCGCCGCAGGAGCTCGAGCTCGGCGACGGCACTCGACCGCGCGTCCTCCGACTCGTCGATCGCCGGGACGACGACGTACGCTTGGCGGCCCTGCGCAACGTTCTTGCGGACGAACGCGTAGGCGAGGGACTTCCGGCTCTCGCGGAGCACGAACGTCTCGATCGGCGTCCGTCCGGGCGGCAGCTCGTCGATCGTTGTCAGGTCGAGGTCGGCGTATTTCGTCTGAGCGAGCGTCCGCGGAATCGGCGTCGCCGTCATGTAGAGCGTGTGCGGGGCGCGGCTCTTCGAGCGCAGCTTCGCGCGCTGACGCACCCCGAAACGGTGCTGTTCGTCCACGATCGCGAGGCCGAGCCGCTTGAAGACGACGTCGTCCTCGATCAGCGCGTGCGTGCCGACGACGAGTTCCGCCTCACCCGATTCGAGCCGGCCGCGCACGCGTTCGCGGTCGCGCGCGCCGAGGCTGCCGAAGAGCGCCTCCGTGCGGATTCCGAACGGCAGCAGCAGCGGCGCGAGCTTCGCCGCATGCTGCGAGGCGAGGATCTCGGTCGGCGCCATCAGCGCGCTCTGAAAGCCCGCGCGCGCGGCGAGCAGCACGGCCGACGCGGCCACGAGCGTCTTGCCGCTACCGACGTCGCCTTGGAGCAGCCGATTCATCGGCGCATCGTGCGCCATGTCGCCGTAGATCTCATGGATCGCGCGTCGCTGCGCGTTCGTGAAGCGAAAACCGAGCGCGTCCTCGAACGCGGCTAGCAGATTCGCGTCTGCCGTCAGCGCGGGGGCGCCTCCGGCCGCGCGGCGCCGCGCGCGCTCGTACGTGGCGCGCAGGGCGATGCCGAAGAACTCTTCGTAGATCAGGCGTTCGCGGGCCGCGACCGCCTCTTCCGGCGAGGCGGGACGATGCACGCGGCGCCACGCCTCGAGCAGATCGCCGAAGCCGCGCGATGTTGCGAGCGCCTCCGGAACGAGCGGCCGCACGTACGGCACGAGCTCCTCGAGATTCGTGTCGATCACCTTCGCGATCGTGCGCGATGGCAGGTCTTTGCTCGCGCGATAGACCGGCACGACCGCGCCCCGGTACGCTTCCTCCGGCTCGAGGACCTTGTGCTGGAGGACGTTGAGCTCGACCGTCGGCGCGCCGCGCACGAACTTCACCTGCGCGCGGCCGTGGACGAAGAGCCGGTCGCCGGCGTTCAGTTTCAAGCCGCGCCGGCCGAACCACGTCAGCTTCAACCGGCCGCTACCGTCCGTGAGATCGCCCGTGACGATCGCGACGCGCGCGCGGATCTCGCGGGCGTTCGTCAACTCGCCGACGGCGATCGTCTCCTCCGAGTCCGCGCTCTCGGCGGCGCCGTGGCGGGCGATCGCATCGCGCACGATCTCCGCGATCCGGACGGGCGTTCGCCAATCCTTGTAGTCGCGCGGCAGGACGCGCGCGAGGGCGGCCGGTGAGTCGATGTCGAGCGCGTGGAAGCGCTCGGCGAGCGCGTGGCCGACGCCGTGCAGCCGCTCGAGCGAAGACTTCGCCGCGGCCGCCGTCACTTCGCCCGGCGGAGCAACTCCGCGCCGACGTCGTCGAGCGAGACGCCGCGTTCCTCGAGTAGCAACATCGTGTGGAAGAGCAGGTCGGCCGTCTCCCACGTCAACTCGGCGCGGTCGTCATTCTTTGCCGCGATCACGACCTCGGTCGCCTCTTCGCCGACTTTCTTTGCGATGCGGTCGACGCCGTCGCGCAGCATCTTTGCGACGTAACTCTCGGCCGGCGCCGTTCCGGCCGCGACCGCCGCCTTGCGCGACGCGAAGGTCGCGGCGAGATGACCCAGCGCCGCCGCGAACACGGCGGAGCCGGCGGACGGCTCCGCGGCCGGTGACGCCGTCGTGACGGCGGAGCCTTCCGGCGCATCGAGCCGCCCCTCGAAGCAGGTCGTCGCGCCCGTGTGGCAGGCCGGACCCGCGGGCTCGACGCGGTAGAGCAGGGCATCCGCGTCGCAGTCGTAGCGCAACTCGACGAGACGCTGCGTGTGCCCCGAACTCTCGCCCTTGCGCCACAAGGCCTGGCGCGATCGGCTGTAGAGGACGGTCGCGCGTTCGGCGAGCGTCGACGCCACGGCTTCACGATTCGCATACGCGAGCGTCAGCACGGCTCCGGAGCCGGCGTCTTGGATGATCGCGGGCACGAGACCGTCCGGGCCATACACGAGGTCGTCGGGGGACATGCCTCATGGTACGCGCGGATAGAGGCGAACTCCGCCGCTCGGCGTGCGGCTATCCGGCGGTCTCGAACGGGACGAGGCTCGCGCTCTCCTCTTGCGTGAACAGGCGCGAACGCGTGAGGAACCGCACGCCCTCACCGTTCTCGAGGGAGAACATGCCGCCGCGACCCGCGACGACGTCGATAATGAGCTTCGTGTGCTGCCAGTAGGCGAACTGCGATGCGCTCATGTAGAACTCGGCGCCGGCGATCGTCCCGAGCCGCACGTCGGAGTCGCCGAGGAAGAGGTCGCCGACCGGATAGCACATCGGGCTGCTGCCGTCGCAGCACCCGCCCGATTGATGGAACATGACGGGCCCGTGGCGAGCCCGCAGCCGTTCGATCAAGTCGACGGCCGCGGGCGTCGCTTCGACCCGCGCGATGGTTGGCATCGATGACAAGAGATCTCACCGCGCAAGCGGGTTCGCTCGCGCGAACCGGGATAGGTTCGCTCGCGCGAACCCTGAGTGGTTAAAAGAAGCCTAGCTTGTCCGGGCTGTAGCTCACGAGCATGTTCTTCGTGTTCTGGTAGTGATCAGCATCATGAGATGGTTCTCGCGGCCGATGCCGGACTGCTTGTAGCCGCCGAACGCGGCGTGCGCGGGATAGAGGTGATAGCAGTTCGTCCAGACGCGGCCGGCCTGGATGCCTCGACCCATACGGTAGCAGGTATTTGCGTCGCGCGACCAGACGCCCGCACCGAGGCCGTAGAGCGTGTCGTTCGCGATCGCGAGGGCGTCGGCTTCGTCTTTGAACGTCGTGACGGAGAGGACGGGCCCGAAGATCTCTTCCTGGAAGACGCGCATCTCGTTCGTGCCGACGAAGATCGTCGGTTTGACGTAGAAGCCGTCCTTGAACGCGCCGTCGAGCATGTTGCGCTCGCCACCGGTCACGACGCTCGCGCCTTCCTGCCGGCCGATATCGAGATAGGAGAGGATCTTCTCCAACTGCTCGCCGGAGGCCTGAGCGCCGATCATCGTGCCCATGTCGAGCGGATTGCCTTGCACGATCGCTTCGACGCGCTTCACCGCTCGTTCCATGAACCGGTCATAAATCGATTCTTGTACGAGTGCGCGCGAGGGACACGTGCAGACTTCGCCCTGGTTGAGCGCGAACATCGAGAAGCCCTCAAGGGCTTTGTCGAGGAACGCATCGTCCTGCGCCAGGACGTCGGCGAAGAAGATGTTCGGCGATTTCCCGCCGAGCTCGAGCGTCACGGGGATCAGATTCTGTGAGGCGTACTGCATGATGAGCCGGCCCGTCGTCGTCTCGCCCGTGAAGGCGATCTTCGCGATCCGCTTGTTCGAGGCGAGCGGCTTGCCCGCTTCGAGTCCGAAGCCGTTGACGATGTTGAGCACGCCCGGCGGGAGCAGATCCGCGACCATCTCGATCCAGACCATGATCGAGGCCGGCGTCTGTTCGGCCGGCTTCAAGACGACGCAGTTGCCGGCGGCAAGCGCCGGCGCGAGCTTCCACACGGCCATCAGGATCGGGAAGTTCCACGGAATGATCTGGCCGACGACACCGAGCGGTTCGTGGAAATGGTACGCGACCGTGTCGCTATCGATCTGACTGATGCCGCCTTCCTGCGCGCGGATCGCTCCTGCGAAGTAGCGGAAGTGATCGATCGCGAGCGGGATGTCGGCGAGCGTCGTCTCGCGGATCGGCTTGCCGTTATCGATCGTCTCGGCGAGCGCGAGCACGTCGAGTTTCGATTCCATACGATCGGCGATCTTATTCAGGATGTTCGCCCGCTCGGCGACCGAGGTGCGGCCCCACGCATCTTTCGCTGCGTGCGCGGCGTCCAGCGCCTTCTCGACGTCTTCCGCGGTCGAGCGCGCGATCTCGGTGAAGGGCTCGCCGACGACCGGTGAGATGTTGAGAAAATACTCACCCTTCGTTGGAGGCACGAATCTGCCACCAATGAAGTTGTCGTAGCGCGGCTTGAAGGGGTTTTCGATCCCGAGACTCGTGAGATCGAAGAGCGTTTTGTGTTCGAGTACGGCAGTCGTCATGGCTCTCGGGTTTCCTATTCACTAGCGGGGAATGAGACCGGTTCTTCTTCGACGGACCGATGCCCCACCCGCGTGCGATTCTGCGAGCATGTTATCGCTAGGCGGGAAGCTCGCCCGACCCTTCGACTGAATAGGCGGTCAGGATCGAAAAGCCCTTATGTGGAAATAGACTTCGCCGTACGCTCGCGGCTCGACGGGCAACGACGCCTCACTCGAGCGGCCGGACCGCGATACCGCGTTCGGCGAGGCTCGCTTTGAGGTCGCCGATCGAGAGCTCGCCGAAGTGGAAGAGCGAGGCGGCGAGCGCCGCGTCGGCACCGGCGCGCTCGAAGACCTCGGCGAAATCGTCGATCGTGCCGGCCCCGCCGGAGGCGATCACCGGCACCTCGACGGCACCGCGCACGGCACGCGTGAGCTCGAGATCGAACCCCGACTTCGTGCCGTCCCGGTCGATACTTGTCAGTAAGATCTCGCCTGCTCCGAGAGCCGCGGCTTCTTCCGCCCACGCGACCGCGTCGCGGCCCGTGCCCGTGCGGCCGCCGTCGATTGCGACTTCGTAGCCCGCACTGCCGTCCGTCCGCCGGCGCGCGTCGATCGCAACGACGACGCACTGGCTGCCGAACTCGAGCGCCGCCGCTTCGACCAGCCGCGGTTCGCGAATCGCCGCGCTATTGACCGAGATCTTGTCACAGCCGGCCCGGAGCAGAGCGCGCGCGTCATCGACGCTGTTGACGCCGCCGCCGACGGCGAACGGGATCGAAAGCTCCGCTGCGACCGCCCGCACGACGTCACGCATCGCGCGCCGGCCCTCGATCGTCGCCGTGATATCCAGGAAGACGAGTTCGTCGGCCCCCCCGGCTTCGTAGACTCGCGCGAGTGCGACCGGGTCGCCGGCGTCGGCGAGCGCGACGAAGCGCACGCCTTTCACGACGCGGCCCGCCTTGATGTCGAGACACGGCACGATCCGTTTGGCCAGCATCATGCGACGCCGATCGCGACGATCGCGAGGTCGTCCGACGGTTCGTTCCCGCTGCGCGCGCGCACGGCCGCGGCCAGCGCGTCCGCGCAGGCCTGCGCCTCGTGCGGCGCGTCTTGCAGCAGTCGCATCGCACCCGCGTCGTCGAGGAGCTCGCCCGCCGCATCCCGCGCCTCGGTGAGGCCGTCGGTTGCGAGCAGCACGATGTCCCCCGAGGCGAGCGGCACGACGCGTTCGCCGTACGTGAAGGCAGCGTCGAGGCCGATGACGGTGCCGGTGACATCGAGTTGCCGGACGGCGCCGCCGGAGCGCAGATAGGCGCCCGAGGCGCCCGCGCACGCGTACGTCATCGTACGCGCACGCACGTCGATCACGGCGAGGAACGTTACGACGAAGAGATTCGGATTCTTGATCGTTTCGAGGAAGATCCGGTTGAACTGCGTCAGGATATGCGCCGGCGAGTCGCTCGCGTGCGCGAGCGTTCGAATCGAATACTTCACGAACGCGGTGTTGACCGCGGCCTCGACACCCTTGCCGCTGACGTCGGCGACGATGACGAGACCGCGGCCGCCCTCGATCGCGCGGACGTCGTACAGATCCCCGCCGACCGCGGCATCCTGGGTCGCCGAGAGATACGCCGTGCCGATCGAGATGCCCGGAATCGCATCGAGGTCCGTGCGAAAGGCCCCTTGCAACGTTTCGACGATCGAGCGGCCCCGGTCGATCGTCGCGAGCATTTGGCTGCGCGAGGCAACGAAGCTGATCGCGACCCCGCCGAAGACGAGCACGGTCGCAAGGCCCCCGAACAGCGATTGATCGATCGTGCGTCTGAGGCCTTCCTGACTCATGGCAAATTGGCCGTCGAGCAATCCCTTCGCGTGGTCGATGTCGCCGCGGACCTGATCGATCAAGATCTTGCCAAGTGTCTGACGCGTCAGAGCGTTGTGCGAACGCGGAGCTTTGATCAGCGGCTTTGCGACGCTCTCTTCCCAGCTCTGATGCACGCTGCGAACGTCGCGAATCGTGCGGTCGAGTTCGCCGCTGCCGAGGGCGTCGACGGCCTGCTGCAGCCCGGAGAGCGTGTCGTCGAACTCGTCCGCCGCGACGCGATACGGTTCGAGAAAGAACGTCTGGCCGGTGGCCGTATACCCGCGCAGGCCCGCCTCTTCGTCGAGTTCGACGCGCAAGACGTCCCCGAGCTTCAGCTGCGTGTTCACGACGCGCCGCTCGAACTTCGCGGCCCGGTCCAACTGCGTGTAGATGCGAAAAACGACGAACATCGCGATCGCGAGCAGCAATGCGAGAAGCACGCCGAGCACGATCGCGCTTCGACGATTCGAGCTACGGAAGAGAGCGCTTCGACGGTTCATCACAAAAGGAGCTTGGAGGCGACGCCCAGATTCGAACTGGGGGATGGAGCTTTTGCAGAGCTCTGCCTTACCACTTGGCTACGTCGCCGATGTTTGGAGCGGGTGGCGGGAATCGAACCCGCGCGTCAACCTTGGGAAGGTCGCAGGCTACCATTACATCACACCCGCGCTCGGAGTTGCACCCGGTTCTCCGGGTCGGGGCGCTAGGCCTCGCCTGCGTACCCTCCCGCGATCTTCGTCAGAAGATCGACGAGGCTCTTCTTCTCCGCCTGCGTCAGCGCTTTCATCGCGGTCCGGTTCATGCCGAAATACGCCGGGATCTTGCTCGTGACGATGCGCCGGCCCGTGCGCGAGAGACGGACGAAGGAGACGCGGCGGTCGTCCTCGCTCGGTGAGCGCTCGACGTACCCATCGCGTTCGAGCCCCGCGATCAAGCCCGTCACGTTCGCTTGCGTCGTCCGGAGAAAGCGCCGCAGGTCCGAGAGCGAGATCGGCGCGTCCTCCGCCAGCAGCACGATCAGCACGCCGAATTTTTGTGGCGTGAGACCGACATCGAGGAACCACGACGCGAGCGCATTCTCGACACGTTGCGCCGCGACGCGCAGGGCGAGGAGCGCGCGAAACGTCGGAGCGTCGAACTCGGCGCTCCGCTTCTTGTGTCCGACGAAGTGATGCTCCGGCCATCCGATGATGTCCGAGCGGCCGACGCCATCTTTCATGACACCTATGTTATCATACGGAACGTCGTCCGGCACCGCTCGTCCGGCACGCATTCGTCCATGCGTTTTCCGCACGTTGCTACTTAAGGAGTTCATGATGAAGACCATCAAGACGCTCGCGCTCGCCGCGCTCGTCGCGACGGCGGCTCTACCGTTCGCGGGCCTCACGCAGACGGTCCAAGCGAAGAAGGGCACCGTCATCGATACGACGCTGCAGACGCAGCTGAACTCGAAGACGAACCACGACGGCGACACATTCCAACTAATGGAAAAAGAAGGCTTTTTCCATCACGCACCGGACGCGCTCAAGGGCGCGACGATCGACGGTCACGTGGAGAACGTGTCGCCCGCAGGCCCGACGCATAAGGCTTCGATGACGATGGTGTTCGACGATGTGAAGCTCCCGAACGGCACGCAAGAGCCGGCCGCCCTCGAGCTGGAATCGGTCAGCGCCGTCGAGCCGCACACGCACCACATCCGCGACGTCGGTCTGATCGTCGGCGGCGCGGTCGTCGGTCACATGGCCGGCAACAAGATGGGCAAGAAACACGGCGGACTCGCCGGTGCCGGTGCGGGCTTCGCGCTCGCCTCGACGTTGAAGAGCGACATCAACGTCAAGACCGGAACGCTGGTGAAATTGAAGTTCACCCAGGATCTCTCCGGGCACTAGGCCCGCGGCGGCCGATTCGTTCATAACCTAAACTTAAGTTACCGAAGGGCGCGCTCGGCCGAGCGTTCAATCTCGGCAGACCGCCCGATTCGAAAGGAGTCCCCTATGGCCTATTCCGTGAAGTGCCCGCTCTGCGGCACCGTCCTCGAAGGCGACAGCGAAGACAAGATCGTCGAAGTCGCCGACGCGCACGGCAACAGCGAGCACGGCATGACCGCTCCGCGCGAGATGATCCTCGCGCAGGTGAAGCAGAGCTGAGCCCACGCGGCGACGACGATCCCCCGGCCCCGCAGCGATGCGTGGCCTTTTCTTGTTACGGCGGCGGGTCAGGCCTCGTTTGCCGCGAGTTGTTCGAGAAAGAGCCGGTGCTCGTCGCCGATCGCGAGATCCGCCGGGTAGCGGTTGAAGAACCACGCGCTCCACGTCTGGAACGCCACATACGGCAGGAGCATCCGGCCGTCGAGGTCTTTGAGCACGGTGCCGTGATAGATCGGCCGGCCGTCGGGATCGCTGACCCGTAGCCGGTCGCCGCGCCAGAGGGCGTGCAGGCCGTCGTAGCCGCGGCCGCCGGGCACGTCCTCGCGGAAGAACCAGCAGTAGCCGTCGTAGGCGACGTCGGAGGTCTCGGCGAGCGCGCCGTGCAGGACGTCGTGCTCCGGAAACGGCGGCGCCGCGCTCGGCATCGGAAGCAGCGTCACGGCCGCGAGCGCCGCATCGGAACGCGCGGCCGCGAGATCGTGGCGCGTCTGCATCTGGATGATGCGGTCGGCGTTCAGGTCGAGTGCCCGCGCGACGCGCGTCGCCTCCGCGACCGTGAACGAGCCTTCGGCCCGAGCGAGCCGATCGAAGCGCCCGGTGTCGATGCCGCACCAGCGCGCGAAGTCGCCGGGATCCAGGTCTAGCGGCACGAGATATTCGGCCACGATCATATGACCGGGGTGAGGCGTCGGAGAGCCGCTCGGGAGATCGCGCTGCATCGTTATTGAATCCTGTCGGCCGACAGCGTCGCGGACTTTCGCGCTGGCCGCTCGCTTCGCGTCACGTTGCCGGTGTCGCAACCGGCGTCGGCGATCCGGCGGCGGCGGGCTTCGGGTAGCAGCCGTCCGCTTCCGTCATCGTGAGCGGCGGCGGGCTCGGCTGCGTCGCGGAAAGGCCGAAGAGCAAGGGGTACGTCGAGCCGCCGTCCGTCATGTACGACCCCGTCACGACCATCGTCGCGTGCGGCGGAATGGTGAAGGCGCGAACGAGATAGCGCGACGTCTTCGTCTTCACGCACTGCAGTCTCAAGGGCGCGGCGTCGCCGTCGAATTGGATCGTCGTCGTCACGGGATAGCCCGTCACCGGCTGCTCGTAGAGGTAGAGCGCCGCGGGCGCCTCGGAGTCGTTGCCGAGCGTGAGACGCAGCGGATGCACGAGGCCATAATCGCCGCCGAGGGCGCGCCCTCCGGCGCGTAGGTTCGGGAGCGCGGAGGCGGCCGTCCCGATCAGCTGCGTCGGCTCGAGAGGCGGCTGCGCGGACGGCGAGGGCTCCGCGGACGGCGTGGCCGGAGCGGAGGGTGAGGCCACGGCGAGCGGCGGCGGCGCGACCGGCAGGCGTTCGGCGAGCACGATCGGCAGCGTCTGTGCGAGGTCGTACTCGCCGCGTCGCCGGTAGCCGTCGCTCGGCAGTTCGACGCCTCCGAGCAGGGTCTGCGGGTCGACGCCCGGCGTGTACGCCATCACGGTCACGCGGACCGGATCGCCGCCGGCGACTCCGATGTCGAGCGCCCCGGCGACGAGATCGCGCGCCCCGAGGGCGGAGTCGCCGGCGCCGATGACGACGGGGGCGCCGACCGGGATGTCGAGCGAGACGCCGGCTCCCCGCGCGCGGTCATCGAGGAACCGGTAGGTCGCGCCCTGCCCGACGAACATCACGGCCGGGTTCGGCCCGGCACCGTGACCGACGACGGTGACCTGCGCGGAGCCGGCGGGCGCGTCGAGGACGACTGCGACCTGCCGGCCCGGCACGAGCGCCTGATGATAATAGTAGAGCCGCGCCGCGCGACCCGCCGTGACGGTGCCGCGAAAGAGGATGCCGTCGGCCTTGACGTTCTCCGGATCGTCACTATAGAAGAGCGTCGCGGGCACGACGGGCGGCGCGGTCGCGGTCGCCAGCCGGACGTTCGTGAAGCCGTCGACGTCGACGTACCGGCCCACGCCGTCCGCGTGGATCTTCACCGGAAGTTCGAGCGTCTCGCCGGCGGGAAGCGGCTGCGGAATCGTCACCTGCGCGACGACGACCCCGGCGCCGGGCAGCGGTCGCGCCGCGCGCCGGATCGCAGCACCGATCTGCACCGTAGCGAATTCCTGGCTCGGATTGCCGACGAGATCGACGCGAACGCTCGTGGGGAGGAACGCCGCATTCGATCCGACGAGAAGCGAGCCCGTCACGGTAGCACCCGCGGCGTCCGCGATCGTGAATGCGGTCGTCCCGGCCGGCGGCGCTTGCCCCCTGACCGGGCTCTGCGCGCGTACGATCAGCGTCGAGGCGACCGGGTCGATCGCGAGCGTCGCGAGCGCGGAGACGGCCGGTTCGCCGGCCGGAGCCGCCGCGGCCGCAGAGTCCGGCGGCGCCGGCAGCGGGCTCTCGAGCGGCGCTTCGACCGGGGGCAACGGCACAGCGGCCGGCGCGCTACCGAAGGCGACGCGATACGGCGGCACGCCGCCCGAGATCGACACGGCGGACGACGCGCCCGGATTCAGCTGCAGCTTCGTCTTCGCGAGCGCGAGCGGCGCGGGCGCCGGAGTCGGGGCGGAGACGCCCGGCGTCGGCAGACCGGGCGTGGCGGAGGCCGCGCCGGTCGCCTCCGGGGAGGGCGGCGGCAGCGTTTGCGCTCCGGCGACCGCATGTCCGGCGAGGACGAAGAACACGAGCGAGGCGAGGCCCCGTCCGCGCATCAAACCGGGGCTGGTGAGGGAATGTTGCCATCTCGGCCCGCGACGAACAACGCGGCGAGATAGTCGTTCGCGAGTCGCCGCGTCTCCGAGGTGGCATGCTCGCAGCCATCGGAGAGCACGGCGACCGCGGCCTGGATCGCGTCGGGGTCGGTCGAGGGGTAGGGCATGTCGTCTCCCGAGGAGTGATGGAAGAGCGGAGCCGTTCGTGCTCGGCGGCGGTGCCCCCCGCGGGTTGCGCGAGCTTCCGTCAGGACGAGACCGCGACCGCACGGACCGCATTGCGGCCGCCGTTTTTTGCAGCGTAGAGCGCGACGTCGGCGGCTTTGCGGAGGTCGCGCGTCGTCGCCCCGTCCTCGGGATAGAGCGCGACGCCGATGCTCGCCGTGATGTTGATCGAGATCTCGAGCCCGTCGGCATGGAAGCGTTCCATCTCGATGCGGCCGCGGATGCGCTCGGCGAAGGCGAGCGCCCCGCTTTCGTCGCCGTCGTCGAGCAGGATCGCGAACTCTTCGCCGCCCGTCCGCGCCGCGACGTCGTCGCGCCGGACGAGATCGCCGAGGATGTCGGCGAACTGCGCGATGACGGCGTCGCCGGCCGGATGGCCGAACGTGTCGTTCACGCGTTTGAAGTGATCGATGTCGATCGCGAGGAGCGCCGCCCGGCCGCCCCGTTCTCTTGCGTGGTCGAGCGCGCGTTCGAGGACGCGATCGAACGCGACGGCGTTGGTCAGGCCGGTCCGTTCGTCCGTGCGGACGCGATGTTCGAGCTCCGGTAGGCCGAGGAGGCGATAGGCGACGCCGAGCGGCGCGAGCGCGAAGGCGGAGAGCCAGACATTTTCATACCAGAGCCGCGCGAAGGGGATCGCGATCAGGAACAGGGCGTATTGCGCGAGGAAGGTTCGAAACGATTGGCGGACCGCCCAGATCGGCCGGTCCGTCGCGAGCGCGATCAAGGTGCCGGTTCCGACGCTGTCGACGACCTTCCACGTGACGGCCGAGAGGACCAAGGTCGCGGCGATTCCCGCATCGAGAAACACCCCGGCGTTCATGACGAGCCGCCACACGGCGTGCATGACGACCGCGGCCGCAGCGCCGCTCGCCACTTGCACGAAGACGTTGAAACACCGGATGTACCACATCGTGGGATGCTTGCGCCGAAAGAATTCGGAGAGGAAGGTGAGCGCTTCACCGAGTGCGACCGCCGCTACAAAATACGGCCATTCCAGCACCAGGAGCATCGCAAAACAGACCGTCATGGCGAGCGACTCGTACTCCGCGAGCCCCTCGACCGTCTGGAAGGTGCCGAAGCCGTTCGCGAGCGCGACGAGCGCGGCGAGTGCGACGACGCTCAGTCCCTGCATCGGCGAGGGCCAAAGCGCCGTTTCGTGCGGCATCGCGGCGGCCGCGATGAGCGAGCCGATCGCGATGAAGGCATACCAGAGCCAGGTCGCCGCCCCGCGCAGCGGCGTCGCGGTCGCGGGCGCTCTGAACTGTGCCGGCGACCGATCAGCGCGCGGATCCACGACGACCTCTCGGAACGGAAACCATCTTTTGGATATATCGGAGCCCGGGTGGGCCTACGCGAGGTCCCGCGCCCTCCGGCGTCTCGTGGGGAGCGACGCTACGGCGCACGGCGCGCGGACGCGGAGCGGTCGGGGGCGACGGACTCGTGAGCGACGATGCGCCGGATCCATTCCTCGGGGATCGCCCGGCTCGTGCCGGCTCCGTAGTCGAACGCGACGACCGTGCAGGTCGCTCGCGCGCAGAGCGCTTCCGCATCCTCGCTGCAGCAGTCGCTCACGAAGGCCATGGATGTCGTTCCGATCCGCGCGATCCGCGTGCCGAAGGCGACGCGTTCGTCCAGGACGAGCGGCCGGTCGTAGACGATCTCCGTCTTGCGCAAGATGATGCCGCGGCGCCCGGCGATCGCTTCGCCGAGGATCTCGCGAACGTAGTCGACGCGACCCTGCTCGGCCCAGCGCAGGTAGGCGACGTTATTCACGTGACGATTCATGTCGACGTCGGAGAACGGCACCGTGAACCGCGCCACGCGCGCGAAGGCTTCGAGCATCAGGCGAGAAGGGAGGAAGGTGCTGCGACGTGCTCGCTCATCTCCGAGCGTTACGAGGTAGACACGCCGGGGCCTATACGCTATACTCCGCAATCGTCACGGGTGGGGGCGCGTAGCTCAGTGGGAGAGCATCCGCTTCACACGCGGAGGGGCGTTGGTTCAATCCCAACCGTGCCCACCACACCCGCCGTGGCGTTGTAGCTCAGTTGGTTAGAGCGCCGCCCTGTCACGGCGGAGGTCGTGGGTTCGAGTCCCATCAACGTCGCCACTTCGCACGAGTTCCGGCGCTCCCGCGTCGGGACTCGTGTCCATCTCGACCGTCCGACCGGTAACGCAGGAGCCGCCGGCACGATCCGCATATCCAATTGGGTCGAGCCGAGGTAGCTCAGTCGGTAGAGCACAGGTCTGAAAAACCTGGTGTCACCAGTTCGATTCTGGTCCTCGGCACATCATTCGAACGCCCGTCCTGTGTAGGCCGGGCGTTTTTGGTGAGGCCGCTCAAGGGGCCTCGTGCTGTCAATTTCTGGTGTTGGATGGGTTCGGCGTCGCGTTTTCGGAGCAGCCGTCGCTGCGCACGCGCGTCGTCAGCGTCGGCGGCGGTCCGTTGCATTTCCCGCATCAAATGTACGTAGACGTCCGTTCGGGCCGCCGAAGTCGGAAAGCCAAGCACGACGTCGGCGCTCATTCGTCATAAAAGCGTTGCAGTGAGGTTAGTTCAGAACGTCAGGAGTAAGCGGTCAGACACCCTTTCGCTGTCCAACTGTGCTCCTCGACTCTGAAAACGCTTGAGCATAGATGCGCCGCCATCAAGAAGTTGTTCACGAACGAAGAGGCCTTTCGGAATCGGCAACTTCAGCACATCATTTCCAGAACGCTTATGGCCGTCGATGCTTAGGGCGACGCTTACACCTCGCGTTTTACATCTTTCAATTTCTTCGATGAGCGCCTCAAGCTTGAAATCCTGAGCACCATATAAGATGCTCTGGGTATGGACGTATGGCGGGTCACAGTAAATCATATCGCCTGCCTTGGCCATGCGCATCGTCTCGGCATAATTCGCTAGTTCGAAGGTCGTCTCGCGCACGCGAAGGTGCCAATCGTCAACACGCTTATCGAAAGACTGAGGCAGTATCGGACTGTGAATCCCGCAAGGAGTGGACATATAGCCATCACGTTTGCGGAATCGGATTACTCCGCCATAGCAACTCCGGGACAGGAATAGCAAGTCGGGGCCATTCGGAGACGAATTGAAGGAGCGCTTAATCTGTTCGTACCGCTCGTTCTTGTCGCCCTCCATGGCGATATGCCATCGTTCGCGATACCATTGTTTGAGCACCTGAGGCCGGTCGTGAAGTGTAGCCCAAATTTCGATCAGAGGAGCATAAATATCAGAGGCGATGCCCCGCTTCGGGGCAAGAGTTGCCAACACGGCACCACTGCCGACGAAGGGCTCAAAATACGTGCCAAACGACGACGGGAAAGCACTCACAATGCGTTCCGCAAACCTCTGTTTATTGCCGATCCATTTCAAGAGGCCGCCACCCGGGACAGATGCCGGAGGGCCTTCGATGGATAGCAGGGGGATCGGCGAGGAGAAACTTGCTTGCATCATATCCTGATTTGGGATATTCGAGTTGGGTCGTTTATTTTCCCTTAGGTGGACGAACGCGAGCGAATCGGTCGGCACCTTAGGCGACTGCTTCGAGAGTTACGCACTGAGGGAGGACTCACGCAGGTCGAGCTTGCGGAGCGTCTGGACGAACCGCAGTCCTTCGTCAGCAAGTATGAATCTGGCGAAAGGCGCTTGGACGTATTGGAACTGCGCGAAGTATGTAATGCGTTGGGAATTTCGCTAATTGATTTTATCGACCGCCTCGAGCGTGAATCTTGAAGGCTGATGAGCGGTTTCTTAAGCAGCCGAAAAGTTTCTGGGCTTCGGTTCGACTCATAAGTCAGACCGTCGGTTACACTGAGCGTGGAGGTGGCGGAAAACTTAAGCAGCCAACGATTTCGGAAATTGCATTGGCTTTGAAGTACATCGGCCTCAATCCGGCTCACGTCTTGTCTCAACCCGAAGTTGGGAACGACTTAGGAAATCTGCTTGTAGAATACTTTCATTTCCGTGCGGCTCTGCTCTACGATGAGGTTCAGCATCTCCTAATGAATGAGCACGAGGCAAAGGCGTTGTTTGAGGAACTGTATGAAACTTTGAAACCGACGTGCCCGATTCCGCTCAACAAGCAAAAGGGACAGAAACGCGCTCCGGCATTCCTGACTGCAATCGTAAATATGCTGATTGAAAAGCACTCTGGCGGCATGACGTGCGATTTCGACCCTAGACAATTAACAACTATAACACACGACGATGTCCCGCTCCGAACGCTTGCACGTCGAGTCGATGGTGCCTTTCCGACGGTCATCAATCCGATAGCTATTTGGGAAATCAAGGAGTATTACTATACGACGACATTTGGAAGTCGAGTCGCGGACGGCGTTTACGAATCACTGCTTGACGGATTAGAGCTCGAAGAACTACGTGACCATGAGGGCATCAACGTCTTGCATTATCTTATTGTTGACGCGCACAAGACGTGGTGGATTGATGGGCGGTCGTATCTTTGCCGGATGATAGATATGTTGCACATGGGCTATGTTGACGAAGTGCTCTTCGGTAAGGAGGTCGTCACGCGGCTACCCATTCTTGTCGAGGAATGGGTGCGGCTGGCGCGCCGATGATTGAGTACGAGTGACCATCGCTTCAAGACGCGCGCCAGTGGCGTACTTTACATCTTGAGCGAGGGAACAGCACGGATCGTGTCCCAGGGCGTGGTGTATGAGGTCGGCAGGCTAGCTAGGGAGCAGCCATCGTGGCCTTCGGCGAAGGTTGTTATTGCACCAACGACCTATGCAGAGGAGACCACGATGGCCAAGACCAGTATCGCACTCGCGGAACTTGTTGAAAAGGGGGCGCAGGATGATATCGTCCGCGAACTTCTTTCGCACGTCGCCGAGCGGCTCATGGAGTTCGAAGTCGAAGCGCGCTGCGGCGCGACGTACGGCGAGCGCACCGAGGACCATGCAAATAGCCGCAACGGTTACCGAGATCGTCCCTGGGAGACGCGCGCCGGCCGCGTCGACCTTCGAATCCCAAAGCTGCGTAAAGGCTCATACTTACCAGCATTCATCGAGCCGCGCCGCACGGCCGAGAAAGCGCTCGTAGCCGTCGTTCAAGAAGCATACATCCAAGGCGTGTCGACGCGATCCGTTGCCAACTTGGTGCAGGCGATGGGAATGACAGCAATCTCTAAGAGCCAAGTCTCGAGGCTCTGTCTGTGAGGCGCGGCGTTCAATCGTTATAACAGGTTTTGCAGTTTTGACGGACCCGCGATCTTCAGGACGCCGGCGGTTCGCATGGATGACGATCCCACGTTCGATGTCGTTCTCTACCTCGATATCGGCCGCGCCAAGGGCGACGCGGCACCCGACATCGTGATCGTGGAGCGTTTCGCGCGGAGGTTCCAGGAATGGATCTGGCCCGGCAAACGGTGCCCTCGCGTTTACTACGACCCGCGTAGCCTCGCGTTTGATGCGGGTGCGCGTGCCGTACTTCCAGCCAAGGCGGTCGTCATCGATCGCATGAAGGCGCCCGTTACCTCTGCGGATCCAACGCCTGCCGCGTATCACCGCAACATCCAACTCGGGATCGTCCTTTCAGGAGGAACCACGCCGAGTCGTATAGCCACTTACTTTGAATCACTTGTCGAGCAGCAATCATTGCGGCCTTTGGAAATCAAGTAGGAATGAATAGAACTCCGAGCTGTTTTCGAGTCGGGGTTTACTTCGTGAGCCACTCCGCGTAGGCGTCAACATCGATCATCGGTACCGTTCCGCTAAACTGTAGCATTGAGATTAGTCGTAAAAGAAACGCGGTCGCTGGCTTACTTTCGGCAACGAATCTGTACTGAGAGGCCGGCAGATCAAAGAAGAAATGTCCGTGCGAGGCGATGCATCCGAGCTCGAGCCGGCCGTCATCGAGATCCTTATTTAAAGCCTTCTCGAACGCATGTCCGAACGGCGACGTCCACTCGCTCTCGAACGTCAGTAAGCCGCCGTAGATCGGAATTGCTGGTTTTGGGGCAAACAGGCCGCCCGCGTGCGGAATCGGCAATGAGGTTCTGTGCAGTCGCCGGACGCTCGCGACCTTCTCCTGCGCATACCTAACGTGTCCCGCGTCCGCGGTCTGCTTGGCTTCGAACACGGCATATACGCTCTCGGCCGGTACGATTGTCTGCTTCTCGAACATGAAGATAAATGGTGAATACTGTCGGTCGAACACGACCACATCGATCTGGTCACTGAATGCGCCCCTACTGTCTACAACGTGCGCGGTAGCAGCCTGGTAGCGCCTTGGCAAATACGTCTGGAGCATGCTAATCCAGACGTTCTCACTCGCATCACCTTTGGTGTCCGGGTGGGCGAAGCTCTTGCGCGCCGCCGCGAGTCTAAATTCGATGTCCTCGTGCAACGTAGCTAGCAATTGCGAGAGCGACCATTCGGCCATGAGGGACCTCTTCAAAATCATTGGGGGGCCAGGCGTTGACGTTTTAGGACAAGGGAAACTTGGGACCGAAAAGCGCGCGCCACGCCTTGAGCGCTTCGCCGTTGCGTCCCCTGCGCACGTGGTCGATCGCGATCGTCGCCTCGCGCTCGGCAGCCCGCAGACACTCTCGCGCGTGCATCTTGCGCATCGCGTCCATTCCGTCGCTGATAGGCGGCCCAAGGGCCGCGGGATCGGGCCAGTCGTCGAGGATACGGTCCGCGAGAGTCGCAAAGAATGACTGCATCTCGCGCTCGAAGCTACCGCCCCATCCCCCAAACAGGCACTGCAGCGCCATGACCTCGATGAGAAACGATGGCTTAATAGGCCTTTCGCCGTGCTTCGGGTTGTTGTTCCAGTACTTTAGCATGCGCACCAGGCCCTTCCACTCTAACGAGTAGGCCCGGTGCGCAGCGGTAGCCTCATCGGCGTGCGTCTCCGGATTTGTCTTGATCCAAGTCTGCAGCTCGTCGTCCGGGATTTCGTAGTAGGCCCCCTTGTCGAACGCCGGCACGACGTCCACGCTCATAATGCGATAGTCCGTGTTGTCGACGGAATCGACGTCGACTCCGAAGTCGACGTTGATCGAACGGTTCTGCCGCTTGGCGCACGTTTTGCCATACTTCTCCAGGAGCGCGTTATGAAAGTCCTCAAGCACCGACGAAGGCGGACCCGCGCGGTAGTCCTTGCCTGAGTCCTCGAGCACGAAGAAGATGTCTACATCCTTGAGTGGTTTCGTTTTCGTCCAGCGTGCGTACGATCCGGTCAGAAAACTGCGTTCGATCGCGAAGTGCGCGCCGAGGTACTCGCGCACTTCCTGTTGGCGCGCGGACGCGTTCTTCTGTTCGCGCTCATTGAGTTCGAGGCGGCTCTTGAATTTGCGGAAGGCATCATCAACGGTTAACATCAGGCTCTTCTCAGATAAGACGCGCTGGCGCCCAATCCGCTGTGCTCGATCGTGGGGCCCAGGCTCTGGCGCACCATACCGTTACTTGAACGGTAAGTCGTTGGCGACCAGCCGCTCACGGGTGGATATCCCGACGTCGTGTGGTCCACGACAAGTCGATAACGCGCCTCGCCCGGAGTCACGCCCGCCTTGCGGATGGCGTACTTCAACTGATCGGTATCGGTGTAGAATGTGCCGTCGCCGGTTGTCCAAGAATATGCGATCTCCAGGTCCCACCTCGTGATTAGGGCGTCGGTCTTCGGGTTGTAAATCTCGAGTGAAACGGTTTTGAGGTGGCCTGACGCGAGCCAGGTCTTGATTCCGTTCACATAGAGCTGCCAATCGTGCGCGAACTGAGTCGGATCGAGCCCGCTTTCGCGAATGATGTCTTTGAGACTCTTAACGATGTTGTCTGCGACGTATGCGACGGAGTGCGTATACGAATAGACCGCGACTGTGCTCATGAGCCGAGAAAGCCTTTAAGGTCGATCGTCAGGGGCTTCGGCACGTCGGCGTTCAATTCGCTCGCAACTACGGCGTCATCGAGAGCTCTCGCGGTCACGCTGGCGGTAAGCTTGCGCAACGCCGTCTGAACCCAAAGTAGGTCGTCTTCGCTGCAGGGCAGTGACACGCGCCAATCCCCTTTAAGCGCGTTGAATCCGAGCGTATCCTCGTTAGCATCGGCGCCCAACACTGCGTCCTCGTCGTACAGACAATAAATACGCGTACGTGGACCTTGAGACGTGACGACGATTGGCGAGCTTTTCGGCGCGCCGTCTGCGATGACGGCCGCCGCGATGCCGACGACCGCCAGCAGCTCAGAGCGAGCTTTGTTCTCGCCCGCTGGGCAAAGTAGATCGACAATGAAGTTCCAGGTCTGCGACGCATCGCGATATGGAGAACTCCGCAACGTGCGACTGGCCACGGTAATCATTTCCCTGGTGCAGCAGTAAAGCGCGTTGCCTTTGCTTCCTTCGCGGCGCTGAGCAAATCAACAGCCGTAACGCTCCCGGGATCCATGGCGACATTTGGGCCGCAAGCAAGCGCGTTGGCGACAACTTTGCGGATCGCGCGTCCGTCGAGCCCCACGCATTCTGCGGCGCACCGCGAGAACTCGGGCGAGTTAACGACCTCGCCGATCGGCGGGTAGACGCGGCTCAGACCGGTCAGACAGTCGCTGAGAATCTTTGAGCACGCATCGCGGTCAGGCAAAGGGATCTGCATAATCAGGTCGCAGCGGGATGTGAACGCGTCGTCGATTGCCTGCGGGAAGTTGCTCGTGGCGACGAACAAGAGATCCGGGTGATACTCGGCGAGCATGTCGAGCTGCACGAGCACGGCGTCAGTGGCGCGGTGGACGTCAACCGGGTTAGCTTCGAAACTTAATTTCGAACGATCGACTGCGAGCGTCTCTACCTCATCGAGCAACACTATCGTCGGATGCGCTGACGACGCCTCCGCGATCGCTTGGGCGAAGAGCTCCGTGACGCTCCGCTGAGTCTTTCCCATGGCCGAGCTTGCAGCGAGTGCGGATCGACCTCCAACAGGCCGAACGCCGCGCCGGAGAAGGATTTCGCCACGCGGTCCGCCAGGCCGAGTGCAAGCGACGTTTTGCCGGTACCCGGCGGTCCGACCATCAAAATGATGCCGTGAAGCGGCAGGACCGTGCGATCTACCTTTGCCCGGATCGTGAAGTTCAAGACGGCCTGCGAGAGCAGTCGCGTCTTGACGCGCTCCTCGGCAATGATGGAATCCCACAATGCGGCGAGCGCGGGGTCGGGCAAGCTGCGGCTGCGGTGAATACCCCTAGCCAGGGGGACTGTGTCCTGCGGAGGGTTCCTAGCTGGCATAAGTGCTGTGTTCGGCGCGCCGAATCGAACACCTGTTCGAATAGCGTCAATGCCATACGCGGGCGCCTACCGGCAAGGAGCGAGCACGCTTTCTGATAGCCGTTAGGGTAGAACAGCAAGCGCGGATCGGTTAGGTGCGGATATGCTCAAACTTACCTAATCTGTAGCTTATTTGCCCCGAATCCGTGAGTTTGGCGCAAATATGCTACAATTAGCACAATATGAAGCAAATTGGCAACACTTACGGTATTGGCGCAGCGCTTCGTGCGCGTCGCATACACCTGGCTAAATCGACGACCGAGGTGGCCGCCACGGTCGGTATTCCGAGGTCCACACTCTCACGGATCGAGGCGGGCAAAATGAGCCCGACATGGGGCCTCGCATTAGGTATCGCCCAAGCATTAGATCTGCAACCCGTCTTGGTGCCTCGAGAGCGAATGCGCGCCGTCGAAGCGGTTGTCAAGATGAGCAAGGCGTCGGAAACGCCACCGCTCGCGGGCGATGAGTGGTAGCTAATGGTCACTCCGACGGTTTTGCAAATATATCTCCGCGACGTTCTCGTAGGCAGCATCGTTGCGCTTCACGGGCAAGAAACTATCTTCACGTTCGAGGACTCGTACGCCGATAGCGAAGAGCGTCCGACGCTCACGCAGGGTTTCATCGACGCATACGGTCGTTTGCGCGTACGACCGGGTCGTGTTGGCCGCATCGCACCGTTTTTCGCAAACGTCTTACCCGAAGGTGATTTGCGTACATACATCGCCGTCCGAGCAGGAATTGATCGACGCGATGAATTCGCGTTGCTTTGGTTCACTGGGAGCGATTTGCCAGGTGCAGTCACAATGCGCGATACCGAAGGACGCCCCGTTCCGCCCGTTGTTGCAGGCGGCCCAAGGGTCGCGCCGGACAATCGACTGTTTCGATTCTCGCTCGCCGGCGGGCAACTCAAGTTCACCGCCATGCGCAATGCGACCGGCGGGTTAACGATTCCGGTCTCCGGCCGCGACGGTGACTACATTGTGAAGCTTCCATCGACGCACTTCAAGCACGTGCCGGAAAACGAGTATGCGATCATGCAGTTCGCTCGACAAGTAGGGCTTGAAGTGCCCGTTTGTAGCATGGTGGATCTTGCCGAGATCGACGGCATACCAACGGATCTACCGGAAATGATCGGTGTGAAGGCGTTTGTCACGCGTCGGTTCGATCGCAGCGACGGCAACGGTCGCATTCACATAGAAGACTTCAATCAAGTCTATCGTCAGTATCCGGGGCAAAAATACGATAACCACGACTACAACGAGATGGCGCGCGACATTTACCGTTGGATCGGTGTTGAAGCGCTGCAGGATTTTGTGCGACGCCTTGTGTTTTCCATGGCAGTCGGGAACACGGACATGCACCTCAAAAACTGGTCTCTCATCTACCTCGACACGCGCACACCGACGCTTGCGCCTGCGTACGACTACCTTTGCACGAGCGCGTACGCGGTATCGGGACGCAATGAGCTTGCACTGAATCTCGGGGGTGTGAAAGCGTTTTCGATGATTGACGAGCAGGTATTCGAACGGTTTGCAACCCGGGCTGATCTCTCGCCGCGCCTCGTGCTAACGGCCGCGCGTGAAATGCGTGACCGACTCCTCGGAACTTGGCCGCAGATACGAATGGCAATTCGGGATGAGCTACCGTTTGTCGCTGAACGCGTCGAAGAGTTGATGGCGACTATCCCGTTCTTCAAGAAGACGCGCGCGCACGGCGACGCGGTCGAGACGCGCGATCATGAGGAGGTTGTGTAACTCGTCACGATGCCATCGAAGGAACGAGCCGCTGACGCAATCCGACATCGCTGAACTCGAACGAATGTTCAACGATGAGGGTCTGGGCGGTCCGGATGCCATCGAGAACGTCACCGCGGAGGGCGGCCTTGGGCTCTTCGTTCGGTCGCTTGTTGGTCTCGACCGCGAGGCGGCGAAAGCAGCTTTCGGGGCATTTCTTGTTGCCCCTGACCTTCACGGCGAATCAGTTGGAATTCGTGAACATTCTCATCGAGCGGGTTGCGTCGGCTTTTGAAAAGACGCCCGATACTCCCATGGGGTCAACATCCGTAAATGGCGAAGCGCAGAGCAGTGCTGGGTCGATCATTCCACGCGGTAAGGATGAAGCAGGGCTACCAGATATCGCGACGCGCCCGGCCGTACCAGCGCCGACTCGCTTGACTCATACCTTCCGTGTATTAATACGTCGGTGACATGGGCCGTCGCATACACGGACCAGTCGAGATCTGGTACCTCGCGCTCGAGGAACAGCAGCAAGATCGCGTTGACTTCGTTGTGGGTCTCCTCGAGAGATAAGGGACCGCTACTTGGTCGGCCTTACGTGGATACGGTTCGAGCCTCGCAGTACCCCAACATGAAAGAACTTCGTGTGCAGGTGGCGGGCGATCCAATTCGTGCGTTCTTTACCTTCGATCCGCGGCGCGCGGCGATACTGTTGATCGGCGGAGACAAGACTGGCGACGAGCAGTTCTACTCGCGGCTGATCCCGATAGCGGATGCCCTTTATGCGGAACACCTTGAAGAACTCGAGCGCGAAGCTGGAGAGAAGAAGCGAAATGGCTAAGACAAAATCGTGGCGTGAATTGCGGGGCCGCTCGAAGGTTGCGCCGGACGAGCGCGCGCTGACTGACGCGGCAGTGATGGAAAAAGTCGAGCGCCTTGATCGCGTCACGAAGATTGAACAGTTACGGCGCGCGCGGAGCCTTTCGCAGCAGCAAATTGCCGAGCAACTCGGCACGAATCAAGGTGCAATCTCGCGGCTCGAACGCCAAACGGACTTCTACTTGAGTACGCTCGGCCGTTTCGTTCATGCGCTCGGTGGAACGCTGAAGATCGTCGTGCAATTCGACGACGCCGATGCACCGATCGAGCTCGACCTTCTTGGCGACCTGCATCCGCTTCAAGCGCCGGTACACGAGCGGAAGCGAGTGCTTTCGTAGTAAGCCGCGACTGATACTACCCTAGGTTTTCCCTATCGTCGTGAAAAGGGGCAATTTAGGGCGAACACGCGCGAACAGCTTCGGTCGTCTCGTGCCAGGCGTGACAACGGTTTCGGTCGCCGACACACAGCGGAGAACATCCCCAAACCTCGCGTGGCCAGGTCTGTGAAACCTAGTGTCACCCGTTCGATTCTGGTCCTCGGCACCACAGTGAACCCGCGGCCCTTCAGGGCTTGCGGTTTTTTTTCGGCGCCCTCTCTTGGCGGCTCCGATCTCAGGGAGGCTCTCGCATGGCGCGGAATCACGACGTCTCGTATCTGCTCGGTTGAGCATTTCTTGCTAATGCCGTCCCGCATGTCGTAAGCGGGACGATGGGCCGCTCCTTTCAGAGTCCGTTTGCATCGCCTCCGGGCGAAGGGCTGTCTTCTCCTACCGTCAACGTCCTCTGGGGGCAGCTGCAACATCGGCGTCGGTTACGAGCTCCTCTACCGGACCCGCGATTTCGATCTTCGCCGTCCGAGGCACGCGCTCGCGACGGGCTCGGGGGCGCTGCTCGCCGCGGTCATCACGGCCCGCCTCTTCGGAGGCTTTCACCGTGGGGTATAGCCTCGCATCATGGTGAGCGATTCGAACGGCGACGCCGACCCCGTCGCCGCAGCGAAAGCGGCGGGGCTGCGCTATTCGCGCGACGACCGGCCCGGGATCCGGCGCGAGCGGCGAAGCGGGACGTTCGCATACGTCGCCCCCGGCGGCGCGCGCATCACGGAAGAGGCCGCGCTCGCGCGCATCCGCAAGCTTGCCATACCGCCCGCCTACGAAGATGTCTGGATCTGTCCCGTCGCGAACGGACACCTGCAAGCGACGGGTCGCGACGCTCGCGGTCGCAAGCAATACCGCTATCATACGAAGTGGCGCGAGGTGCGCGACGAAAGCAAGTTCGAGCGCATGCTCGCGTTCGCCGGCGCCCTGCCGCGCATCCGCTCGGCGGTCGACCGCGATCTCTCGCTCCCCGGTCTGCCGCGCGCGAAAGTGCTCGCAGCGATCGTCGCGCTGCTCGAATCGACCCTGATCCGCGTGGGCAACGAAGAATACGCTCGCGACAACGGATCCTTCGGATTGACGACGCTGCAGAATCGTCACGTCTCCGTGAAGGTCGCGACGCTCCGCTTTCGCTTTCGCGGCAAGAGCGGGAAGAATCACGACATCGATCTCATCGATCGAAGGCTCGCGAGGGTCGTCGCGAACGTGCGGGACCTGCCGGGTCAGGAGGTCTTCCAATACCTGCGCGACGACGGCGAGCGCGAATCGATCGGCTCCGAGGACGTCAACGACTATCTGCAAGAACTTGCCGGTGAGGCCTTCACGGCGAAAGACTTTCGCACGTGGACCGGAACGGTCGTCTGCGCCGTGGGCCTCGCCGCGGCGGGCGCCGGCGGCACGATCGCTGAACGGAAACGTGTCATCAACGCAACGATCGGCGACGTCGCGAACCGTCTCGGCAACACGCCCGCCGTCTGTCGCAAATCGTACATCCATCCGGAGGTCCTCGCGACGTACCTCGATGCGGGCGCCCTCGAACTCGCGACGGCGCGCGCGAACCGGGCTGCCGGCCTGCGCGGCGAGGAGCGCGCCGTGCTCGCCTTCCTCGCGGCACGGGCGCAGGCCGGCGACGCGACCGCTCGGAATCTCGCCGCCTCGCTCGAGCGCAAGGGCGAGTCGGCCGCGCGAAGGCCGGCCGCACGGAACGTTCGAAAGCGCGCCGGATGAACGAACCGCCGACGATCGTCCCGCTCATCAGCTCGAGCGTCTCGGGCCCACTCGGCGCCTGCCACCTCCCGCGGCTGTGGGCGAAGGTTCTGCTCGATGCGAAGGGACGATTGCCCGCGGGCTATCGCTCGGGCATCGGCGGCTTCGACGAAGCGGTCTGCGAAGCGCTCGGCATCGACGCCGCGGCGTTCGTCGCCTTCGTTCGCGCGGCGCTGCCGACGTACGACGCCTGCGAGGCGTGGGTGCGCGCGACGACGAGCGGCCTCGACGCAGGGCGGCTCGGCGAGTTCAACCGCTACGTCGCGATGCGCGAGCTCGAAGACGGGCGGGCCGCCGAACGGCGCGCCGCGCTCGGCATCTCCGACGTCCACGTCCGGCGCGCCGTGGCGCTCAACGACCTCGAAGACTGGCGCGCCTTCCACGCCGGCCTCACGCAAGAATCCGCTACGGATCCGAGCGCGGACTGATCGACCGCGCGGCGGCGGCCGCCTCCGCGAGACTCGTGAAGAGCGGCACGCGCGTCGCGACGCCCGAGATCTCGAGGATGCGCCGCGGCGTGCCGTGCTCCGGTACGCATATGATAAGTTTCTGCCTATTGGATTCGAGCCGTCCGCGGAAGCTCATGATCGCGTGGACGGTCAGGCTGTCGAAGTAGGTCGAGTCGAGCAGCGAGAGCACGACGACGCCCCGGTCGAGCGCCGCTGCCTCCGCGAAGCGGCTCTCGAGCGCTTCGAGGGCGAGCTGATCGAGCTCGCCGCGTGCGCGCACGACGGGAAAGCCGTCTTCCGAGTCGAGCACGATTTCGTACCGGGCGCTCAAGCGTGAATGGGCTCCGTGAATCGGACGCTCGTGCTGGTGTCGTTTCGCACGATCTCGCAGCGCGAGCAGAGTTGGCGCATCAAATTGAGCCCGTGTCCGCGACCTTCGCTGCGCTCCGCGCGCCACCGCCCAAAATCGATCACTTCGACCGACAGATGGTTCGGCTCCGTGTACGCGCGCACGCGGATATCGCCCGTCGCCGCACCGTACGCGTGTTCCAGCACGTTCGCCACCGCCTCGCCGACGGCGACTTCGAGTGAAAAGACGCGGTCGGGCGCGATGCCGGCATCGAGCGCGATGCGCTTGACGGCATGCCGCAGCAGCCGCGCCGCATCCGCCGTCGCGGGCAGCTGCACGTCGAGCGTGTTGCGCCGCGCCGCCGGCACCGAGATCGCGAGGATCGCGATATCGTCGCGGCCGCCCGTGCCGATCATCTCGTCGCGAATATCCTCGACCGGCCGCTCCGAGCCGATCGCGTGCAGCCGGCCGACGACGGTCTTGAGCTTCGCCTCCGAGACGACGATGTCGCGCGTCGCCTCGATCAGGCCGTCCGTATAGAAAACGATCAGCTGCCCCGGCACGAGCGCCAGCTCGGCCGTGGCGACCGGCTCCCGGCCGATCAGACTGAGCGGAACGGTCCGCGGCTCCTCGACGATGCGCGGCTCCGCGCGGCCCTCCGCGACGACCGGGCCCGGATGACCGGCGTTCGCGAAGCGCATCGTGCTGGCTGCCGAGTCGACGATGCCGACGACCGCCGTCACCATCGTCCCGCCGTCGATGCGCAGCATGCGGTCGCAGTTGCTCAGGATCGAACTCGGCTCCGGATCGACGAGCGCGAAGGCCCGGATCGCCTGACGCATCTTACCCATGACGATCGCGGCCTCGAGGCCGCGGCCGGCGACGTCGCCGATCGAAAACATCGCGCGGCCATCCGGCAGTTCGAAGGCGTCGTACCAGTCGCCGCCGACGTCGGCATCGGCGTTGCCGGCCTGATGTACCGCGTCGAAGACGACACCCGCGAGCTTCGGCATCGTAGCGGGCAACATCGCGCGCTGCAGCGTATCGGCGACGCGACGTTCGCGGCGGTAGAGCCGCGCGTTGAGCGTCGCGAGGGCCGTGCGCGATCCGATCTCCTCGGCCATCGCGACTTCGGCATCCGTGTACGGCGCCTCCAGCGGCGAGCGTTCGCAGATCACGACGCCGACCCGTTCGTAGCGCGAGCGCACCGGCACGACGATCCGGTGCGGCCGCGCGGCCGCCGTTGCCGTCGCGGGCCGGCCGATCTCGACGTGCGCGGCCCCCGCGATCTCCGGCACGCCGAGACGCGCGATGGCTCCTGCGACCGAGCCCGCGCGCAGCTCGGTCGTCAGGCGTTCCGCTACGTCCCGGTCGAGGGCCACGGCGCTCGCGCTCTCGACCGTCTCGCCGCTGAAGATCGCAATCGTGCACGTCGGCCCGAGGGCGAGGGCGACGTGCTTCGCAAGACGCACGAGCGTCCGGTCGAGGTCGAAGGACTCGCTGAGGATCGCGCCCGCCTTCGAGACGAAACGCAGCCGCGTCGCCTCACGGCGTTCGCCGTCGCTCTGCTCGCGCATCGACCGCTCCGCACCGAGCAACCTAGCAAATTCTAGTGATAACGCGACGAGCACGGCGCTGCCGGACGCGACGCTGTTGGTCCGGGCGAGATACCATCCCGCGACGTCGTCCGATTGCACGAGCAGCGCGAACGAGACGTCGAGCAGCGAAGCGAGCACGGCGACGGTCAACCACCGGTCGACGGGCGGGGCGTTGCGGCGCAAGACGAGGATGACGAATGCCCCGAGATTGAGCTCGAAGACGAGCGGACCGACGCCGCGGTCGATGAGCGGGTCGTTCGCTCCACCCGAAGAGAGCACGGGCAGCCAGTGGTCGGCATGGAGGCCCGCAAAGACCGCGAGGCCCATCACGACGAGCGCGACGTACGGCGCGACCCAGAGGATGCGACCCGCGAGCGTCGCGCGCTTCGTCGGCCGGAGCGTCCAGAAGAGATACGCGAGGACGAATGCGGGATAGCCCGCATGCCAAAACGACCAGAGCCAGATCGCGGTCTCGGTGCCCGATCCGAAGAGGCCACGCGGCCCGAGCACCTCCGGAAACGTCAACAGTTGGACCATCACGACGACGCTCGTGAAGAGATAACCGAAGCCGAGGATGCCCGGGCCCGGCAGCCGATTCAAGTAGGCTTGGCTCAGCAGGAAGACCGCCGTCAGGAACGTCGGAACGATGACGAGCACGGCGAACGTCGAGTAGAATCCGGGGATGAAGCCGACGTGCAGATGGACGAAGGGCAGTGCCACGACGAAGAACGCGGCGAGCGCTGCCGAGACCAGCCGCGACGCGCGCTCTTGCGTCGGTACGGGCGAACCCGCGGTGAGGAGCGGCCGGACGAGCAGCCGGTGCGCGAGGGTCATCCTACAGGCGCTATCGGCATGCCGCCGCGGCTTCGCGAGGTGCGGCCTCGCATTCGGCGCGAAGCACTAGACGACGCCTCATTCTTTCGCTATAGTCCCAAGGTTGCCGGCGCTTAGCTCAGTGGGAGAGCGCTTCCCTGACACGGAAGAGGTCATTGGTTCAATCCCAATAGTGCCGACCAGACGTGCTATGAATCTTATCGATCGATGGAATGCGTGGCGCGCGAACCTGGCCGCCGAGCGAACGGCGAATGCCGAGATCGTCCGCTTCACCGACTCCGGCTTGGAATGCGTGAAGCGGGGGCGGCCGTCATTCGTGGCGTGGAGCGCGATCGAGCGAGTCGTTGCCGTTGCCGCAAGCGAGGGCGAACCGCTCATGCTGCTCGTGTTCGTGCCGCGCGATGTCGTGCTCGTCGCGGACGACGCGCCGGCCTTCGCGCCGCTCGGTGCCGCCCTCGCGCGATCGCTTCCCGGCGCATCTCCGCCCGAGCGATGGCACGCGGAGCTCGCGGCCGGTGCGCCCGAGGTCGACGTCTACCCGCGTCCGCAGGCCGTGCCCTAGTCAACGATTACGGCCCGGTCGCCCGCGAACTGTACGTGAACGAAGTTGCCGCGAAGGTCGTAGTCCCACAGGGCCTTCTTCCTCAGTTCCTGCCAATTGACCCGCACGGGAAGCCGGTCGTACGACGCGAGCTCGTTCGGCGCTCCGAGCAGCCCTGGGGAAGCGTCTCGTAGCTGCCGATGAGGTAGAGACGGCTGCCCGCCCATTCCTGACCCGAGAGGCCCATGCACGAAAAGTCACCGGTTCCGTTTTCGAAACGCACGCTCTCGCTCGGCAGCGGCGATCGTCAGATCACGTTTGCCGTCGACGATCTCTGCCGCCACACGATCATCTTCGGCTCCTCGGGCTCGGGCAAGACGACGCGCGCCTTCAATCCGCTGCTGCGCGACATGCTCGGCAAGCTCGGCGCGGGCGCCTTCATCGTCGCAGCGAAGCCCGAGGCCGTGCTCGAAGCCGTCGAGATCGCGAACCGCACGGGGCGCGAGTATCTCGTCGTGCAGCCGGGCTCGCTGATCGGCCTCGATCTGCTCACGGGCAATCCCGACGTCGACGCGATGTATTTCCGCGATACGTTCGGCCGCGTCGGCGACGAGACGAAGACGTGGGTCGACGCCGCGGTCGCGCGCATGAAGAACTCGCTGCGCCTCCTCGCGGCCGCCGGACCGCAGTACTACACCTTCGATGCGCTCACGTCGTACGTCTTCGATGACGAATTCTCGGCGCACATCCGCATCTTCGCAACCGAGCGCATGCGCGGCTGGGCGAAGGATTCGGACGAGACCTGGACCGTGCACGAGGCGATCTCATACGAAGAGAAACGCTGGCTGGCCTATTCGCCCGAGACGCGGCGCGCCGTGCAGTTCGCCGTCGGCGCGCTGCTGGAGCCGCTGCGCGACATTCAGATCATCAAGACGTTCAGCCGTAAGCAAAATCTTGTCTCCATGGACGCGGTCTTCGAGGGCAAAGTCATCATCCTGCACGTGCCGCGCACGCAGTTCGAACGCGCGGCGCAGTCGATCTACACGCTCGCGAAGCGCCGCTTCTTCACCGCGCTCGAGTACCGCCGCTCGAATCCAAAACTCAATCAGGACCGGCCCGTCGTCTTCGGCATCGACGAGTACCAGCTCTGCATCTCCGAGTCCGACGTGCAGTCGCTCGGCATCATTCGCTCCGCCGGATGCATGGTGCTCGGCACGACCCAGGGCGTCTCGTCGCTCTACTCCGTGCTGCCGCAGCACGTCGTCGACGCCGCGCTGCAGAACTTCACGCAGAAGATCTTCTTCAAGACGGACGATCACGACACGCTCGCCGTGCTCGATCGCGCGGTCGCGAAGACGACGAAGGACTTCGACTCGACGACGCTCTTCAAGATGAAGCGCGACGAAGGGCTCTGCCACGTGACGGCCGGCGATGAGACGATCGACGTCGTGCTCCCGATGCTGCCGCTCTACGTCACGCCGAATTACATGTCGAGCGCCGCCCCCGCCGCGGCCGGTCTCCGCCTGTAACGCGTGCGGATCGTCCAGCTGACCGACACGCACGTCGTCGCGCCGGGCGCGCGGTGCCACGGTCTCGACACGGGCGCCTATCTCGCGGCGGCGATCGCGGCCGTGAACGCGCTGCCGGAGATCGACTTCACGCTCGTGACGGGCGATCTCACGGACCACGGCGGCGCGGCCGAATACGCCCATTTTGCTACCCGCATGGCGGCGCTGCGGACGCCGTATGCGGTCGTGCCCGGCAACCACGACGATCGCGACCGTCTGCGCGCGGCGCTGCCGGCGCACGTCTACGGCGCGGCAACGGGCCCGCGCGTGACGTACGCGCTGGCGCTCGGCGGATTGCAATTACTTGTCATCGACGCGAACCTGCCCGGAGCCTCGCCCGGCGCGCGGATCGACGCCGCAACCTTCGCGTGGCTCGAAGCGCGCCTCACAGCGGAGGCGACGCCCGCGCTGCTCGCCGTGCATCAGCCGCCGTTTCCGAGCGGCATGCCGTATCTCGACGTCTTCGGCTTCGGCGGCGCGAAGCGGCTGCGCGCGCTGCTCGACCGGCATCCGCGCGTCGGCCGCGTCGTCTCGGGCCACATCCACTGTGTGAAGCGCGAACGCTGGAGGCACGCGCTCGCCTGCACGGCCCCGAGCACGGCGCCACAGTGGGTCCCGCTGCTCCGCGGACGCGACGTCCTTCTCCAAGAGCCCGGCTTCGCCGTCCACGACTACGCGAACGGCGGCTGGACGACCACGGTCTATCGCCGCGGCGCCGGCCCCGCCTTCGAGCCGGCCGAGGTCCTCGAATGAGCGCTCCTTTGCGATCGCTCGGGCGACCTCAGGCGAGAGCGGCGCGGATCGCCTCGATCGTCGCATCGTCGATCGCAAAGCGCAGCGCGGGCGGCGGCAACGCGCCGAGCGGCAGCCACTCCCACCCGATGCATTTGTCAGGCTCGGCGTTGACGGGCTCGCCGATCGCCTCCGCGAGAAAGAAGACCGTCTCGTACCGAAAGCCGATCTCGGGAAAGTCGTCCCACTGCCGCGCGATCTCGCGCGGTGCCGTTATGCGAAGACCCGTCTCCTCGAACGTCTCGCGCCGTGCCGTCTCCGCGAGTGTCTCGCCGGGATCGGGCTTGCCGCCCGGTGTCTGCCACAAACCGTTGCCATAGCTCGACAAACGCCTGCCAAGGAGTAAGGCACCGTCGCGGACGATCGCGACCGCAACGCCGAGGCCGATCTCGAGCGGCGCCGCAGGCTCGCGATGCACCGGGCGAAGGGGTGCGGAGTATCGTGCGGAGTGAGGATCACGGCACGCGCTTCCACGGCACCGCGCGACCGACCCGCTCGGAATGCTAGCGAGTCTATTGAGACCGAATCGGTCTTCCACGCATTGGGCGCATCAACATCAAAGATGTAAACTCAGTGTCGAGCTTCACGGGACGATGCGCGAGCGTTCTGTATCAAAAAGGATTTTCGAGACAGATTTTGTCTTTAAAGAGCGGTTTTAGAGCTGTATCTAATACTGAGTTTCTTGATATGCGCGAACTCTTTCGAATGCATCTCATTCCAGAGTTCAAGATCCGTTTGCATGGCGACCCACATCTTGGCCTCGGTGCCAAACACGCGAGCGATCCGCAGCGCGGTGTTTGCCGTGACGGCGCGCTTACCGGTGGCGATCTGCGCATAACGCTCGCGACTCACGCCGAGAAGCGAAGCGAACGCATATTGCGTGAGGCCGAGCGGCTTACGAAACTCCTCTTCGAGAATGACGCCGGGGTGAAACGGTGCACGATGTGTCGGGAGGCGGGATGTCGCCATGCGCTGAGTCCTTCCTCAAGTGCGGCTCGTGATAGTCGACGATCTCGACGTCTCCCGCGCCAAGATCGCTCCAGGTGAAACACATACGAAAGTGGAGATTGATGCTGATCGCGTCTTGTCCGTCTCGGTCACCGGTCAGCTGATGAAATCGAAAACCCGGAACTCCGGCGAGAGTCGTCACATTGCGAACCGTAGCTAGGATCTGGAGTTTGCGTTGCGCGTTCGGGAACAGAGCCGTCGGCAGTGTCGCTCGCGCTGCTTTCGTGAGGTTACCGTCAAAGACGTCCTTGGAGCCGCGGTCGGCAAAGTTCATCCAACACGACGGTACCATGTAGTGGTACTCAGTACAAGACGAACCAAAGAGGTCTAGGTTGTCCGAATTCATCGCTAAGGGTTCTTGACAGCCATCAGCATCGGAACTTGTCAAGACCATTGGCACCGGAAGTTGGCGTAGAGTAGTGTGCAACTACGTTGCCGCGCCGGCGTCGGCCGGCTGATTGATCCAGACGGCTTGCGGGAGTTCTTGTCGCTTCGGCGTGC